>Ga0209542_10006093_pt1 | contig 23677 bp, 23 predicted proteins | sample RifCSPhighO2_01_FD_184028 | JGI IMG/M metagenome (GOLD analysis project Ga0209542, IMG submission 184028) | Soil microbial communities from Rifle, Colorado - Rifle CSP2_plank highO2_0.1 (SPAdes) (version 2) | ecosystem: Environmental > Terrestrial > Deep subsurface > Rock core/Sediment ...
GCCGCGGCCAGCAATGTTGGTAGCTAAAGTAACCTGGCCTAAGCGTCCGGCCTGAGCAATGACATGGGCTTCATGCTCATTGTTCTTGGCATTCAAAAGCTCATGCTTGACCCCGGCCCGATTGAGCATCTCGGACAGCATTTCATTTTTTTCAATTGATATAGTGCCGACTAAAATCGGCCGCCCGGTCTGGGACACTTCCTTAATGGTCTTAATCAGCGCCTGGAACTTGCCGTCAACGGATTTGTAAACCTGGTCAGCCATATCTTTCCGCACAGTCGGCTTGTTGGTCGGAATTTTGACCACTTCCAATTTATAAATCTTATGGAATTCCTCGGCTTCGGTTTCCGCCGTGCCGGTCATACCGGCCAGTTTTTTATACAAACGGAAGTAATTCTGGAACGTGATGGTGGCCAGGGTTTTGCTTTCCTGTTGCACCTTCACGCCCTCTTTGGCTTCAATGGCCTGGTGCAAACCTTCGGAATACCTCCGGCCAAACATCAGGCGGCCGGTGAATTCATCCACAATCACAATCTCATTGTCGCGAACCACATAGTGCGTGTCTTTTTTAAACAACGACTTGGCCCGGACGGCCTGTTCAATCTGGTGGATGGTGGCAATACCGTCCTTGTCGTAAATATTCTTGACGCCCAATATTTTTTCCAGCTTGGCAATCCCCGCTTCAGTCAGGGAGGTAGCGCGGCGTTTTTCATCCACCGTGTAATCAGTTTCCTGGTCCAGCTGGCCCACGAATTTAGCAAAATCATAATACTTATCGGTTGGGTCAGTATCCGGCGCGGAAATAATCAGCGGCGTGCGAGCTTCATCAATCAAGATGGAGTCAACTTCGTCCACAATGGCAAAATACAAATCGCGCTGGGCCATTTGGCGCATTTCAAACACCATGTTGTCGCGCAAATAATCAAACCCGTATTCATTGTTCGTGCCATAAGTGATATCCGCTTCGTAAGCGGCTTTGCGGGCAATCGGGCGCATGTGCTTAACGTCGAGCACAAACCCCTGGGTTTCGGCTTCCAGTTTTTCCACTTCCTCAGCTTCCGGCTTATATTCGGTATCGTAAAGCAAAGCCTGGTCATGCTGAATGGATGCCACGCTAAGCCCGAGGTAGGCATAAATTTGGCCCATCCACGAGGCCTGCCAGCGGGACAGGTAATCGTTAACTGTAATCAAATGCACGCCCCGGCCGGTTAAGGCATTGAGGTATAAAGGCAGGGTCGCGACCAGGGTTTTTCCTTCCCCAGTGCGCATTTCAGCAATTGAGCCTTCGTGCAAAACCATGCCGCCGATAAGCTGGACATCATAGTGCCGCTGGCCCAAGGTGCGCTTGGCTGCTTCCCGCACCGCGGCAAAAGCTTCTGGCAAAATTTCGTTAAGGTGTTTTTTTGTTTGGTCCAAATCTAAAGCCGCCAATTCGGATTTCCATTGGGCGGTCAGCTGCTTTAATTCGTCCTGGGACTTGGCTTCAAATTCTTTTTCCAGAGCATTGATTTGCTCAACGACCTTGGAAAATTTATTCACCACCTGGTCATTGGACGGGCTGAAAAAATTGGACAGGAAAGACATATAACGGCTACGAAATTACGAATAAGATACGAACGTACGAAAGGCTATTCAACATTAACGATTCTTTTAAATTTTAAACCTTCTTTTGTAAAATTCGCCAGAATACCCAACTTTAGGCTTTTACCTTTCAAGTAAGCATATACTTGGTCGATATTCTTTTTTGAAAATGGTTTATCTTTTTTAAGTTCTAATGCAACCTTATCTTCTATTAAAAAGTCTAAATAATATTTACCAATCGGTTCACTTTTATAAGTTAGGGGTACGAAAACTTGTTCTTTATATGCCAAGTGTCGTTTTTGTAACTCTAAAGCTACGGATTTCTGATAGTACTTTTCCTGATAACCGCTCCCCAATTCCTTATACACTTCAAACAGTACGCCAACTATTGCATAGCTAAGTTCAGGGTATACTAAATCCTTCCTCCTCAATTGTTCCATTTCGTATTTTCTTAGCCGTCCTATTATACCGAATTCCGGGTAAAAAAACAACGCCGTGCCGTGGGTCTCTTGGTCACGGCGGAACTTTATTTCAGTTCTTTTGCCTTGAATTTGTACAGAATCATTTTCATCAGCAGCTTTGCCGCCATGAAGTCCGGCGCTGTGAGCCCTTTAATCGGCGCCAGCTCCACCAAATCCAAACCAATGATGTTTTTTTTCTTTGCAACAGCCTTGATGATGGGCAGGATTTCATCCCACATTGGCCCCCCGGGTTCCGGCGTGCCGGTGGCGGGAATCATGCTGGCATCAAAAGCATCAATATCAAAGCTTAGGAAAACATTTTCGCCTAAAGACTCCACAATTTCATCAATACTCCAATTCTTGCGGTTTTTGGAAAGAAAAACCCTTACCCGCTCCGGGTTATTTTGCCAATAAGCATACTCAAGCTTGTTAAAATTGCGGATGCCTACCAAAGAAGCTTTTTTGACATTAGGCAAATCCAAAGAGTACTTCAGCCAAGCCGCGTGGGTGAAATCGCGTTCTGACCACTGGTCGCCCAAATCCAAATGGGAATCAAAAACCAGCACGGATATATCCTGATACTTATCATTGAGTGCCTGCATAAACCCGTAACTGATGGAGTGTTCTCCGCCAATGACTACCGGCAGCTTTTTATTCTCAATCAAACCGGAAACCACATCCTTGAGCACTGCACAAGCCTGTTCCGGCTCTTTCGGCATTTCTGGCTGTGGCGTTGTCCAGATTTTAACGTGGTTGGTTACGTCATCAAGCAGTTCATCATCAAATGTCTCCACCTGCCAAGAAGCTTCAATAAGCCCAGCCGGCCCTTTGTCCGTGCCGTGGCCGAACGTTACCGTGCCTTCATACCCAAAAGGTACGATTACAGCATCGGAATTTTCATAAGTCACCTCTTCGGGAAGATTGAGGTTAAAGATATCTAAAAATGGTTTGGGTTGGTAACCTTTGCTGGAATCAAAATTACTCATAAAGTTTTAGAGGCCCAATAGGACAGCGGCGATCCAGGGGAAGGCCACGGTGACGTCGCTTTGGATGATTTGGTAGTAGCTTTCGGTGGAGAGCTTGTCCCAGGTAATTTTTTCCTTGCCGCCGGCACCGGAATAGGAACCGTAGGACATTGGGGACGAGCCGATTTCCACAAACCCGGCCCAGTCACGCACCTTGGAGAGTTTTAAATCATGCTTGATGGAAGGAACCACGCAAATCGGGAAATCCGCGGCAATGCCGCCGCCGAGTTGCAAAAAAGCAATGGGCGCGTTTTTTGATTCTTTAAGGTACCAGTCATACATCAGGTGGAAATAATCCAAGCCAGTTTTCATGACCCTGCCATCCAAAACGATATCCCCTTTTTTCTTGTGAGGGCCATTGTACGTATAGCTGGCAAAAATATTACCCATGGTGGAGTCTTCAAAACCCGGCACCACAATCGGGATATTTTTTTCAAAAGCCGCAAAAGCCCAGCAGTCGGCCGGATTGGCTTTTGGGTCAGGCTTAATTAACTTCTTTTTGAATAGCTCTCGGAAATACTCATGCGGGAAATAACTTTTACCGCTTTTCTCGGCTGCCTGCCACATCTTCAAAAGATGCGGCTCCATGATGCGGACGCTTTCATCTTCCGGCAAGAACGTATCAGTAATCCGGCGAAGCCCGGCATCCCGCAGCTGAGCTTCCTGCTTGGGTGTCAATTCCGTATACCGTGGAATATGAGCGTAATGTGAATGGGCCACATAGCGGTAATACGATTCCTCATGGTTGGCGCCGGTGGCAGAAACCAAATGCACTTTGTTCTTCCTAATCAATTCCGCGAGCATCACGCCGACCTGGAACGAACTCAAAGCCCCGGCCAGGGTCACGACAATTTTGCCGCCATTCTTTAGATGCTGTTTCAGCCACAGCGCCGCCTCCATGGTCGCGCCGCCATTAGTGTGGTTTAAGGTCCTGGCCGCAAACTTGCTAACTGGAGAATTTCCTTTTATGTGCGCGCTCAAAGTCCCAGAAGGAACCTTGTTCTCTGGGATAATCATCTTCTTTAAATCTGGCGAAAGCTTATTCAGTACGCTCTTTTTCATGTCTGAAAAATTAATTAACTCTCACGGGTGGCGCGGTTTTGGGGACCCGCTCGCGCGCAGGTTTACGAGCACGTGCGGGGTAAAAACCGTGCCAGCCTGCCCGCAACGCCAGCAAGCTGGCTTGCGTGACGGGCGGGGACCCGCTGTAATTTTTAACCGTCACTTTTCATCCCAGACCCCGAGCCTATTTACCATCCAAAGTGTTTCCCGACTTCTTCCGAGGTTTCGCGGCGGCGGGCGACTTTGATTTCGCCATTTTGCGCAATCAATTTAGCTGGGGACGATAACAGACAATGATGGGACGCTAAAGCATCCTGATAAGCGCCGGTGTCAAAAAAAGCCACGTATAAATCGCCGACGTCCTCAAGCCGCGGCATGGAAATATACTCACCGCCAGAAGTATATTTATCGTCAGAATCACAGCTAGAACCCGCAAACCACACCGGCTGAAGCTTGTGCGTATTCATTAAGTTTACCGGGGTAACATGCCACTTTTGATGGATGGCCCAGGTATCCAAAAGGTCATTCATAAAACTCCCGTCAATAACGTACCACTTCTTCTTATTCTTCTCACTGACATTTTTTTCAGCGATAACCTTATAGATCGTAATCTGGGCCGGCGCGGCAACGTAGCTCCCCCACTCTACAATCAAGTTGGGATGCTTTAAGCCTAACTTGTCTGATTCTCTCTTGGCAGTTTTCACGATTTGCTGAATCAGGCTCTTGCCGGAATAAAAGGACTTCTTCTTCTCAAACGGAATGCCCGCGCCGCCACCAATATCTAAAGTATCGAGCCCGGGATTTTTTTCTTTCATTGCCGCAAACAACGGCAAGGCGCGCCTGAGGGGTTTTATGAAACCATCAATTGTCATAATCTGCTTGGAAATGTGGTAATGCAGGGTGGACAGGTTTTTGATCTTGCCGATTTTACGCAACTCTTCCTCGCTGAAGCCGAACCGGTTGAATTTCTTGTCCCAATGCGCCTGGATCTTGACATCCAAGTTTACACGAATGCCCACCTCTCCCTTAAATTTTTTCAAACGTTCTAGTTCGTTAAAGTCTTCAATAATTGGGACTACAATCAACCCCTTGCCCCTTAGCTCTTCAATCAGGCTGATGTATTTTTCCGTTTTCGGACCGTTACAAATTACCCGGATTTTGGCGTTGAACTTATCCTGCTCAATCATTCTCTTCACCAAAAACAACTCATTAGCCGAAGCCACGTCCAGGTTGGCCCCTTCGGCCACGGCTGGCAGGACAAATTCCTTGGTCTGGTTGGCTTTCATGGCGTAATGGTAAAAAAACCGGCCCTTATAGCCCAAAATTTTAATATAGGCATTGAAGGTTTCGATTAAATCGCGGACGCGATTTTCTATGATGGTCGGGAAGACGATTTCCATGGGACTGCCGTATTTCTTGACGATGTTGTGGATATTATATTGGTAGTTGCCTTCCCGTACAATGAGGTCGCCGTCCGAACCAATGTCAAAATTCTGGGTATTGAATTCTTCCAATCCCAGCCGCCAAAATTTCCTAAATCCGTTCTTTTTGCTTTTCGTCTTTCTCAACTAATTTATGAAAATTACAACCGAGTTAATTTTAGAGCAATCCGGAAACTTGTCAACACCGTCGTTCGCGAACAACGGTGTCAAGGATTCCCGCACTATTAGAGCCGCTTGGCATCCCTGGCCCCCTTGCGGGTCAGGGTGGTCCGCTTGTCCTTGAATTTGCTGATTTGTTCTTTGAGCTTTGGCACCACCATATCCACGGAAGCATAGATATCCTCGCTGCCGGCTTCGGCGCGCATCATTCTCCCACCAACCATCATGTTCACCTCGGCGCGGAAAACCGCCCCGCTCTGATGGTGTTTGTCTTTTTCCAATTCAACCTTCGCCTCATTGGCGCCAATGAACTTATCCAGGTTGCCAATTTTTTCTTCCACATACAGCTTAATCGCCGGCGTGAGGTCAAGGTTCGTGGCTTTGATTGAGATATTCATAAATTTTTTAAACGTAATTGTCCCGCCTTAATTTTAGCAAAAATATTTCATTCTTCCAACCGGAACCGCCAGATGGCCAGGCCGGAAATCAGCACAATCCAAACCACCAGCCAGACCAAATCCCACCACAGGTCCGACAAGGTCGGGTCTTTGAGGTAAACCAGGCGCAACGCGTCGGCGAGGAACGTAATCGGCAGGAAATGCCCAATCACGCCCAAATGGTAAGGCAAGGATTCAACCGGGTAGAAAACCGAGCCCAAAAACGTAAACGGCAGCCCCAAAGCCGCTGTTACCGGAGCGGCGGCTTCATAGGTGTCGGCAAAGGAAGAAATCAAAAGACCAAGCGGCAAGAATACAAATCCGCCCAAAAATACCAGAACCGGCACCCACAGCACGGGACCATGGATTTCCGCGCCGAAAAATACCGCTCCAATCAGGGTCAAAAGGATGGCCTGAAGGAACATTACCAGGCTTCGGGACACCAGGAGCCCGAGCACCAGTTCAGTTTTCTTGATTGGCGCCACATTCAGGCGTTTGAGCACGCCGCGGGAACGCAAATCAATGGTCCAGTAGGCCAAAGTGTAAATCCCTCCCTGCATGATTGTGAGGGCCAACACCCCGGGTAAAAGGTAGGTCGCGTACGTGTCAGTACCAAAGAAATCCTTAATGGGCAAAACAGACAGGCCCACATAGATCAAGGAAGGCATGACCAGGGTCCAGAACAAGCCACTCCGGTTCCGGAAGACGACAATCAAATTCACTCTGATCATCTGCCAGAAGCTCATGAGACAAACTCCTTCCCAGTCAGCGACAGGTAAACTTCTTCCAGGGTCCCGGTCTTAACCGTGAAGCCGCTGAACTCAACCTGGCGGCTTTTGAGCGCCTCCAAGATGCCATTGATCATCTCCAGATTATGCACTTCCAAGACGACCTTGGGAAACTGCACGTGGACCTTGGCCACTGAAGGCAGCCGCTCCAAAAAACTGAAGTCGCCTTCTTCCCCGATGAAAAACGATACCTGGGTCGTTTCCTTTAAATTGGCTATCAAGGCGTGGGGTTCGTCAATTGCCAAAATCTGGCCGGCATCCATGATGCCAACCCGGTTGCAAAGAAATTCCGCTTCTTCCATGTAATGCGTTGTGACTACCACGGTAACGCCGCGCTTGTTGATTTCCCGCACAATCCGCCAGACTTCGCGCCGGATGCGCGGGTCGAGCCCCGTGGTCGGTTCGTCCAAAAAAAGGATTTCCGGGTCATTGACCAGGGCGGCAATCAGGGTAAAACGCTGTTTCTGGCCGCCGGATAAATTTTTGACCTGCTCGAATTTCTTGTCCTTGAGGCTGACCAGGTCGAGGAGCTTGTCCACATCCACGCGTTTCTTATAAAGGGATGCGAAAAAATCCAGGAGTTCCGCCAAAGACAGCTGGTCCAGATAGGCCGAACTCTGCAGCTGCACGCCAATCCGCTTTTTGATTTCGGCGGGCTTAATCACAACGTTGAATCCCAAAATCTTCACTTCCCCGCTGGTGGGCTTTTTTAGTCCTTCCAAAATTTCCAAAGTCGTGGTTTTCCCCGCCCCATTGGGCCCCAGAATCCCAAATATTTCCCCTTGGGCCACATTGAAGCTGACCCCGGCCACGGCCTCGAAATAACTGGCACCATCGCGGCGCGCGCCTTTGGGCAGCGGGTAAATTTTCTTAAGATTGTCGACTTCTATTACATTGTGCATAAATCAATCAACCATTCGGCGCGCCAGGGTATCAATATCGCCCGCGCCCATCATAAGTATAACATCAAATTCGGAAATTTTAGCCTTAATCATTTTTTCCGTCTCTGCCAAATCAGCGGCAAAGCTGGCTGTCTCTCCGGCTTTGCGCAATTCCTCGACCAAATGCTGAGAACTGACGCGCTCGCCGTGTTCTCTCCCGGCGACCTCAAAAATCTCCGGCAAAATTACCTCGTCAGCGCCCATCAATGCCTCGATAAATTCCTTACAGAGTTTCAGAGTCCGGTTCCGGTGGTGCGGCTGGAAAACGACCAAAATCTTTTTGCCGGGATAAAACTCAGCCGCGGCCTGGATGGTGGCCGCAACCCCGGCCGGATGGTGGGCGTAATCGGAAATCACGGGTTTACCGTTAACGCTACCCACGACTTCAAACCGCCGCCAGGTCCCGGCAAACCCGGCCAAGGACTGTTTTATAGTCTCAATTGGAGCGCCGAGCTTCATTGCGGCTAGGCCTGCGCCCAAGGCATTGCTGACATTGAAATGGCCGGGGACCGACAATTCAAATTCGCCCGCCCGCCTCGACAGCGAGAGCGTGTCGGGCAGGCCGATTTTTTCATCATTCAAATGCAAATCAAAACTTTGTCGGCCATTTACGGTTTTAAGGTTAATAGCCTGCAAATCAGCATAATGATTAATCCCAAAAGTAAACTTGTGGCAAAGGGCGTGGCGGCAGACCTCGACCGTGTTGTGGTCATCCGCGTTGTATATCACAATACCGTCTGGAGGCAGGAATTTTACATATTCTAAAAACGCATTTTTGATGTCCTCAAGATTGTTATAGTAATCCAGATGGTCTTCCGCGATATTCGTAACTACTATCATTTGCGGATGATTTTTGAGCATCTTCCGGCGATATTCGTCGGATTCAGCCACAAAATACTTCCCCTGGCCGAAACGGGCATTGGCTTTAAACTCTGCGGTTTCATTTTTTGGCAATAGCATCGTGCCCAAGAGGACAGTGGGGTCCAACTCCGCTTTTTCCAGAATTAACCCGAGCATGGCCGTGGTCGTGGACTTGCCATTGGTGCCAGTGACGCCAACGCCACATTTCCCCGCCATAAGAAACCCGACCGCTTCGGCCTGGGTCCAGATGGTCGCGCCTAACTCCTTGGCAGCCTGAAGTTCGGCAAAGCCGGGAGAATTTTCGCTGACATCTTCCGAATAGATGACCAAATCCGGCTGGGCCGCAACTACGTTTTCATTTTTCTGTCCAATAATCACATTAATGCCAATCTTTTCTAGGGAATCTGTGATTTGGGATTTGCGCAAATCCGAACCGGAAACTTTTTTGCCCTGCGCGAAAAATAATCGGGCCAGGGCTGATACCCCGATGCCACCGATGCCGATACAGTAAATTTTATTGAAGTTAATCATACGCGGCTTTCTTTTGCCTGAACTGCCTCGGATTCATTTTTCTGAAAATTTTCCAGTGCCTGCCTGATGGCCGGGACCGCGTCTTCCGCAGCCTTGCGGCCTTCCAGGTAAATCTCTCGTAAATTTTCCATTTCGGTTTTATGATACTGCCGGACTTTGGGTTTGATCATTACATCACAATCGAGGTCGGAATCTTTCCATTGGTCCGAAACTTTCATGGAAATGTCTAAGGCCTGACTCAGGATGGAAAAAACGCTCGGAACCCTGATCTTTTCCATTTCGTTGGCCGGGGTGTAGTGGATAAGGCTGAGGAATTTATTTGTGAGGTGGGCCTGTTGCATCCGGATGAATTCCCAGCCCACGACCTTCTTAAAAACCCGCCATCGGCGCCACATCGGCATCTGAAGTTCGTAAATAAACCGCCAACCAGAAACGTCAACTCCGATGACCACATCCGCCCCGAGTTGCTTGACCGGCAAAGTCGGCACGATACTTACCAGCCCGCCGTCTACCAGTAGCTTATTGCCCCAAACCACGGGCTCAAACAATCCCGGCACCGCGATGGAAGCCTTGATGGCCATGACCACGTCCCCCATGCTCAGGGTTACCAGTTCGCCGGTTTTGATATCAGCCGCGACAAATCCAACTTTGGGGTTGGCGTTTTCAAACGTAGCTCCGTTGAGGAACTTTTTGAGTAATCCGTCGATGCTGTCTATATTATAAATCCCGCCCCGAAACGCCGGATTTATTGTCCAGTACTTGTACATTTCCTGCAAAGTGGTGTTTTGCATCCACTCTTTGAAATCCTTCAGAGTATTGCCAACCAGGGCCGCGGCCACAATCGCGCCCGAGGAACAACCAACCACGTAATCAAGCGGGATGCCGTGTTCTTTTAGAACCTCCAGGACGCCAACCGCCGCGATGGCGCGCGAAGAGCCGCCGGAGATGGCGATTCCGACAGTCGGACGGGTCACTTTGTGATTGGACTCTGGCATAATTAGGCGGTAATAATTGACGCGATTTTTTTGGCCGCGTCATGGGGCATGAGCTTAAAAATATTTTCGGATAAGTTTTTAACAACGTCAGGCATGAACTTCAGGCCCGTTGCCGCTTTCAATAAGTTTTCCGGGCTGGCATGCTCCCGGACCATTACTACCGCGCTTTGGGTTTGGGCGAGAATCTGCGCATTGGCTTCCTGATGGGTGTGCGGCATGGGAATTATAATCGCCGGTTTACCTAAGGCGGAGAGCTCGCCAATGGTGGAAAGTCCGGCGCGCGCAATTACCGCGTGGGAGAGAAAAAGCAAGGAAGCGTACTCGGGGTAAGGGAAAAGTTCTACCGCATGGTAGTTCGGGTACTGGAATTTGATGGAATTTTTGCCGCGGCCGGTCTGGTGCACCACTTGGTAATTTTTTACCAATTCCGGCAGGATTTTTTCCACGAGGCTGTTAATCTGGGCGGAGCCGGTGGCGCCCCCTAATATTAACAGAAGCGGCAGCGCTTCGGAAAGGTTGAATGCTTGCTTTGCCATGTTGCTTTTGGCAAAAATTTCCAGCCGGATGGGGTTGCCGACCCAGGCCGCGCCGGGATTCAACTGACCGAAAATCCCAGACCCGGAATAAAAATCCTTAGCCGTGCGCTCAAGGGCCGTGGTAATCACATCAGCTAACGGTGAAATGAGTTTGTTGGCCAAACCGATTTCGGCATCCTGCTGATGTATCGCGACTTTGGCGCCAAACAACCACGCGGCCCAAGCCACGGGCACGGCTACAAACCCGCCGGCGGAAAACATGATATCCGGCCGGAATTTATACACTACATAAAAGGACTTAATCAGCCCCAGCAGGAATACCAGGGGGGCAAAAATATTTTTTACCGAAAAAAACCGGCGCCAGCGAGCGGCTGGCACAGACATGAACTTAACGCCGGCATCCTTAACCATCTGTCGTTCCGGCCCCTTACGCGTCCCCACGAATAAAAACTCAGCTCTGGGTTTGAGTTTTTTAATTTCCGCGGCTACAGCCAAAACCGGACTTACCGGCCCGCCACTGCCGCCACCGGCTAGAAGAATTTTCATAGAGAAACTCCTGAGATTAAACCCGAATATCGAATATCTAAATCCGAAACAATATCAAAATCTAAATGTTCAAATCTCAAAAACTGTTTTGAATTTAATATTTTGATCATTTGGATTTGTTTAGGATTTCGTGCTTCGGATTTCGTGCTTCATAAATCGCTATTGTTTCTTCGGCTGCTTGCTTCCAGCTAAAGTGCTTGGAACGGCTTAAGGATAAATTCGCCAATTCCTCGAGGCGTTCTTTCTTACTCAAAACATTATGCAAAACTTCCACCATGTTATCGGCATTTTCCGGGTCAAAATATTCCGCGCCCTGGCCCATCACTTCGCGCAACGTCGGGATATCGGAGCAGGCGACCGGTACGCCGCAGGCCGCGGCTTCCAGGGCCGTGAGGCCAAAACCTTCCATGAGGGATGGTAAAACAAATAAAGTTGAGGCGTTATACAGGAGTTTTAAATCCTCGTCGCTGACCCGGCCCACTGGTCTAACATCCGCTTTATACTTTATATTTAATACTTTATGCTCCACTTCCGGGTAAAACTTATCAGGTTGTCCAGCTAGCACCAATTCAAAATCCAGACCTTGTTCCCTCAACCGATTAAACGCTTCAGCCAACATTGGTAAATTCTTATACCGTCGCCAGACCCCGACATAAAGGAGGAAGGGTTTGGTAATGCCAAACTTCTGGGAGACCTTGTTAAAGGCCTCTGCCTTGTCCATCATGGAATAGAGCTGCTTGAACCCCTCATAAACAACTGTGATTTTGGCGCCGAGGGATGAGCGCTGAGCGCTGAGACCTCCATAATAATCGAGGATTTGTTTTTTTGTAGATTGGGAAACGGCAATGATTTTCTTGGCCCTGCGGACGGCGTTGGCAAACACCAGCCGGTAAGCCAGGCGGTGCAGGAAGTGGGATTTCTTTTTGCCCGGAATCAGGGTATGGGTCAAATCGTGGATTGTGACCACAAACGGGCGGCGGTAAAAAATTGGGACATTAAAATGCGGAAAATGGACCAAATCCAGTTTGGCGCGGCGCAACACAGATGGAAATTCCAGTTGTTCGGCCAGGGAATAATGGGGAATATCAGCAATGACTATTGCCTGCTGGTATTGCTTGAAAGGTTCGGATAATGAATCCGAACGGAAAAACAGCACATACTGGTTGCGCTTGTCCTGCTTGAGTATTTCATGGCTGAGTTCGGAAATGTATGTGTCTATCCCCGACCCGCCGCCAATCATGCGTAAATCCAATCCGATTCTCATAACCCATTTCCCCCTTTACTCCCATTCCACCCATTTACCTTCCCTTCTACGAAATCCTTAATCTTTTTTTGAAAAATTACCTTATCATATTGTTCCGCATTTTTTCGAATCTCTGTCGGATTATACTTTGCGGCATCAAAATTTTTCACGGCCTTGATTATAGCCTCGGCTGTTTGTTCGCGAAAAAACTCACCCGTAACCCCAGGCTTTACGGTTTCTAGCGAGCCACCCACGCCATAGGCCAATACCGGCGTGCCGCAGGCCTGGGCTTCGATAACCGTGATTCCCGCATCTTCATCAGCTGGGAAAACATAGGCCTTGGCCCCGGAATAATATTTGCGCAAATATTCATCGCTGACCCGGCCCAAAAATTCAATGTTCGGTTTAGCCGCGACTTTGAGTTGGTCAAATACCGTGCCGGTACCGATTACTTTGAGTGGCAAGCCCAGTTTACCAAAGGCCTCCACCACTAAATCAACTTTTTTGTATGGTTCAAGCCTTGAGGCAGCCAAAAAATAATCCTGCTTCTCGCCTACTGGGTGGAAAAATTGCGTATCCACGGGCGGCGGGATGACCACCGAATCCCGATGGTAAAATTTCTGGATGCGCTCCTGAACATTCGCCGAATTAGCAATCAAAAAATCCGGCCGCTTGGACGCTTTCAAGTCCCATTTTCTCATCTGGGGCAAAAGCAAGCTGCCAATTTCGCGCAAGACCCGGGGATATTTCTGCTGCTTGATATAATCGGCATCGGCCCAGAGGAACCGGGTGGGAGTGTTGTAATAACAAATATGGAGTTTGCCGCCTGCCTTCGCCCCGTGCCCGAACGAAGAGGAATCGGAAATTACCACGTCAAAGTCATCGAACCTGAAACTCTCAATCGCGCTTGGCATCAGAGCGAGAAAAAGCCGCGGGTGTTTTTGGGCCAATGGCCAGTTATTCAAAAAGCTGATTTTCTTTTTGATTGCTTCAAATTCGCCGTGCGTTTTCTCTTTATTATAAAAGATCACATGGACCGTGGCGTCAGGCCAGATTTCCAGAAAATTCTGGAGGACCTTTTCCGCCCCGCCAAGCTGGTTTAAAAATTCATGGACTAAGGCTATCCTCATTAGTAATCAACCTTTGGCTTGCGCCCAAGCAAGATTAATATGGTTTTGAAAATGATTGACATGTCCATGGATATGGACCAGTTTTCAATATAGAAAGCATCCAGCTTGATTTCCTCTTCCCAGGAAATTTCCGGCTTCTCCGTGGCCTGCAAAATCTGGGTCAGTCCCGTGGCCCCGGGCTTGATGATAAACAGCCGCTTGTAGTCATTGCGGAAATGGTCCACTTCCTTGACCATGTGCACGCGCGGGCCGATTAGGCTCATTTTTCCCACGAGGATGTGCCAGAGCTGCGGCAGCTCGTCAATCTTAGTGCGACGGATGAAGCGGCCAAACGGGGTCACGCGCGGGTCATTCTTGATTTTTACAAACGGCCCCTTGCGGGCATTGTGCTTTTCCAGTTCCTCGCGCATTTTGTCCCCCTGGGCCGTGCCTTCGCTCATTTCCGAATACATGGAGCGAAACTTATAGAACTCAAACTGCCCGAGGCCTGCGGCGCGCGACTGGTGGAAAAACACCGGGCCTTTGGAGGTGAACTTAATCACCACGGTGGTAACAAGCAAAATCGGACTTGTAATGACCAGTCCGGTAATGGAAATCGCAACGTCCATTATCCGTTTAGCCACCCGGCCCCAGCCATCCAGCGGCGTGCCTTTGAGTACGATAATCGGGATGCTGGAAATGGTTTCCACTTCCGTGTTCATGGTGGAGGTTTCAAACAGGTTTGGCACGAAATTGAACTTGATGCCGTAATCGCGGCAGAATTTTAAAACCTTCGTGGCCGTATCCGGATGTAAGTTCGGGTCAGCCTGCAACAGCTCATCCAGCTTAGAAGTTTTTTGCAATTCCTCCAGGCGCAAAATAAGCTCTTCCGCCGTAATGTGCGATGGCATAGTGCCGACTATTCTAAACCCGAGCTCCGGGCGGCTTTTGATTTCTTCCACCAAGACGTGGGATTTGTTTTCATCCGTAATGACCGCCAGCTTATGCAGCCCGACTCCCCGCTTAAGCAAGGCTACCTGAATTAGGCGCAATATAATCCGGCCAAAACTTAAAAGGACAATTGTCAGGCCCCAGGTTAAAAGAATAATCAGCCGGGACGGGAAAACGGTCTGGTTAAAGAAAAATAAAATTACGACTACTAATAATCCGGATGAAACAGCCAGCAGGATGCGCAGGAGTTCGCTCGTTACGCGGCGATTGCCCTTGAGGTTATACAGTCCCGCCATAGCCAACAGTAGGATGATGGTGGGGCTTACGGCCAGCAGGACCTTGAAATATTCGGATAAGGATAAGGTATAAAGGATGGGCCTTAAATCCACCAGTTCAAACCGCAGGTAAAAAGCCGTGATGCCCGCAGCCAAAACCATCAGCCAGTCCGTAAGAATTGAAATTAAATTAAACAGCAGTTCTGATCTTTTCATAGCAATTATTATACCATATTTCTGCCCTTTTTGCCCAACAAAAAACCCCTTTCCGCCAGCTGGCGGATCAGGGCTGTTTGTTACTAAAAGTTTAAATTAGTATTCGTCGCGGCGTGCGCCGAAACCACCTTGTCCGCCACCAAAACCGCCACGAGGGCCTTCGGTCTTAGGACGGGCTTCGTTGACAGCGAGCTTGCGGCCACCGAAATCGGTGTCGTGCAGCATCTGGATAGCCTTATCGGCTTCTTCATCTGAGCTCATTTCCACGAAACCGAATCCTTTGGACCGGCCGGAAAACTTGTCAGTGATGACCTGGGCGGACACAACAGTGCCGGCAACCGCGAAAACGGTTTTCAGTTCATCGGAAGTGGTGGCGTATGGTAAGCCACCTACGAATAATTTCTTTGCCATTTTATTACCTTCAAACAAAGGGAAACGAACTAAAAATTACTAATTAGAAATTACTAATTTCTAAACTTACCCCTGTTATTAACTACGCTTCCCTTCGACTAAGGAAACAGGATTATTGTACTCTATATAGCCTTAATCGTCAATGTGACCAAGATGACCATGGTCACATAATAAAAACCCCTTGGAAGGGGTATTTATTATGCTCTTTAAAGTAGGTTGTAAGCCGAATTCTGTCTGTCCCCCGCCAAAGGCGGGGGGAGGCAATTATCTCTCTAGGCCCGGCATTGCTGCAGGGCTCAAGCTACCTACCCGTCCCTATGGCTTGCGCCACGAGACCTATTCGGTATTGCACTGTTAAGTAGGAATTTAGCCGTTTCACTCCCTATATTACTATAGGGCTCGCCCGGTCATCCGACCGGGCGATTTGCGCATCTCTGCGCAAATCGTCTCTGTTCGCATCCCTTGATTGCTCATGACGGGAATTACCCGCTACCTAAAGTTGAATAAACTCATGAGACTTCATCCAACTAACGTGTTCGGACTTTCCTCTTTTATCTTGCGATAAAAGCAATTGCCGCACCTGCTTTAAAAAGCGATTATAATTATAGCCTTTCCAGGCGATTTTGTCAAAGCTGGGGCTTGAAAAATAAAGGAAAATAGCATATAATGCGCTCAGTTTCATATCCCCAGGAGGATTCATGGACTTTACGCTCGCCAATGGGCGGCAACAAGAGTACTATCGTACGCTTTGCAAGAAGGGTATTCCGGGACTCATTCAGTTCGAATTCCCGGTAACGGCCCATCCCAGCGTCGACTTTCTCGTCGCCCTCTACGCGCTGTGGGTGCACAACCCGAGCCACCGGCCCTGGATTGCCACGCACGTCGCGCCGTTGATTCAACAGAAAATACGGACCATCACTAAAGGTCAGCAGAAGGCTCTCAACACCGCCATCGACCAGGTCATCAAGAATGACTTCCTCCGGGGTCAATGCCAAGTCTCGGCATTTACTACAGCCGAGAATGATTCGGTCGCGGCCATCAGGATTGTCTCCAACCTCGCTGAGACATTGCTGGAAGGCAACTTCATCAGCGACGCGCACTTGCCCACCTTGGGCTGTCTGCTAACCCTCGTGGTAACCCAGAAAGTTACCCGGACCTGGAACAGCTTCATCAAGGCGCTGCATGACGGCAACGAGCATGCGGCCAAAACACTCGAAAACCTCTTCGAGTTCTGGAATGTCAACGGAGAAATTCCGTTCTTCGTCGGCTCATCCGAACTCCCCAACGGAATCCGCAAGGTGAAAAGCGTTGAAAGCGAACTGATCCTCGCCGTACCCGATGAGTACGTCAACTACACCAACACCCACTTGGAACTCCTGCGCCAGAAATACAACCCCAGCACTGCGCCCATTGCGGAGATGCTGAAATTATTCTGGTCCAGCCGCGACAGCTTCCAGAATCGGGCCGAGCGCATGTGGCAGGAAACTGTCAACGATGCCTCGTGCGACATCCAACCAGACGGAAGCGACAGCGTGGAGATTTCAATTAGCGCGCTCCGCGAACACGGGATACGCCGTATCCAGATGATTCCGAAGACTATTCGGCCGGACACTACGGCAGTCATCTGGTACCAGTCTCCCGTTTCAGGACGCCCTTTCTGGTGCACCTACGACCTCAAGTCCGCCGATCTACAGTTTCCGGTGATTGATTCTGTAGACGGCAACCTCAACCGCGTCGTGCAAAGCCTCTATCGGTACCTGGCAATTACCGGCTTGTGGGCAATCTGCACTGGCAAGCACGAAAAAGGCGCCGGCGATAGGCTCGTTGCTGGATCATGCAAACCCAACGGCGAGTCGCACCGTCTGCCTCGCGCCCATTTCCGCAGGATTGAACATCTGGGGTACCACGCTAGTCCTGCGGCCCTCGCCCGGCTCGCCAGCCACTGGCCTGGACGGCTCCCTCCGCCCGGAAAAACCTTCGTCAAACCCGAAAAGGTTGTTCAGCGGAGTGCGCCTAACTCAATGGTCGCCAGCCTCGCCGACCTCTCAATCATCTGTCGCCTCAACGAACGATACCTGCACCCCTAAGGTCAGGCTCACTCCCACGGCGTCTGGACCCACATCCAGACGCCTCTTTTTTATGGGCTTGAAATAATTCCCAAAGTATGCTATATTTACTCGTGCCTCCGCCTTCGTTAAAACTTCGGCGGACAGGTCGGCGCTAGCCGATTTTTATTTTATAGACAACATGACCAGAGACAATATCCGTAACATCGCCATCATTGCCCACGTTGACCATGGCAAGACCACTTTGGTGGATGCCATGCTTCGCCAAACCCATGTCCAAAGAAACATGGAGGATTTAGGCGAGCGAATCATGGATTCCATGGATTTGGAACGCGAACGCGGCATTACCATTCGGGCCAAGAATGCTTCCATTGTATATAAGGATGTAAAGATTAATATCGTGGACACTCCGGGACATGCGGATTTTGGCGGCGAAGTGGAGCGCACCCTGCGCATGGTTGATGGCGTGCTGCTCTTGGTCGATGCCAAAGAAGGCCCAATGCCGCAAACCAAATTCGTGCTCAAAAAAGCCTTGGAACTCGGGCTCAAAGCCATTGTGGTCATTAACAAGATTGACCGCCCGGACGCGCAGATTGATGATGTGGTCAACAAAACTTTTGATTTATTTGTTTCCTTAAATGCCAGCGACGCCCAGCTGGATTTCCCGATTGTCTATACGGCAGCCATTGCCGGCACGGCCACCATGGATTACCATAAACCCGGCACTGATTTAACTCCCCTATTTGAAACCATCCTGAAGAAAGTCTCTCCGCCAACCATTGAAACCGATGCGGCCTTAAAGATGCTGGTCTTGGCCCTGGCTTATGATTCCTACAAAGGCAAAATGGGCATTGGCAAAATCCACGCCGGGTCCATCAAAAAAGGCATGAACATCATGCAGATTTCCCCGGATGGCAGCAAGCTGACCGGCAAGGTTACGGACATTTCGCTGTTCAAGGGCTTGCAGAAAGAATCCGTGGAAGAAGCCAGCGCGGGTGAAATCGTTTCGGTTTCCGGCCTGGAAGAAATTTCCATTGGCTCCACCATCACTGACCCGTTAAACCCAGGACAGTTAGACCCAGTCACAGTAGATGAACCGACGGTGCAGATGACTTTTTCCGTGAATAACTCCCCGTTTGCCGGCCGCGAAGGCAAGCTCATCACCTCCCGCAACATCCGCGACAGGCTTTACAAGGAACTGGAAACCAACGTGGCCATGAAAGTTTCGGAAACGGGCAGTCCAGACACTTTCCTGGTGGCTGGCCGCGGCGAACTGCATTTGGCCGTGCTGATTGAAACCATGCGCCGGGAAGGGTACGAGCTCCAAGTTTCCCAACCGGAAGTCATCTTCCGCGAGCACAATGGCGTAAAAACTGAGCCGTTTGAAAAGCTTTCGGTGATTGTACCCGGCGCATACCAGGGCGCGGTGATTGAAGAAATCGGCCGCCGCAAGGGGCAATTAGTACACATGAACCACACGGAGCATGGCGACGTGCACGTGGACTATACTATCTCCACCCGCGGCATCATTGGCCTCAAATCCAAGCTCCTGACCCAGACCAAGGGCACGGTCATCATCAACCACATCTTTGATTCATACAAGCCCGCTCAGGAAACGGAAATAGCCCAGCAACCCCACGGCTCCCTGATTGCCTCAGAAACTGGCGTCTCCAACGGCTATGGGTTAAACAATGCCCAGGAACGCGGCGTACTCTTCATTGGCCCGGCCACGGAAGTTTATATGGGCATGATTATCGGCGAGAATGCCAAGGCCGAGGACATTGAGGTCAACATCAACAAAACCAAGAAGCTCACCAACATGCGCGCATCCGGCACTGATGCGGCCTTAATCCTCTCCCCGCCAAAAGTCATGAGCCTTGAGGAATCCTTGGAATACCTCGGCCGCGATGAACTCTTGGAAGTTACCCCCCAATCCCTGCGCCTCCGGAAAAAAATCCTGGACCCAAACACGCGCAAGCGCGCCGCCCAGGCCCAGAAATCTTAACAAAAAAATGTGTTTTAAAACCCCTCGTCTGAGGGGTTTTAATTTTCCATTGACGAAACCCGGTATTTGTTATACTATTTGATGTCAGGAAGGAGGATGTGATGCCGTTTCCGTATCCGAGAGTTGCTTTTACTAAGCAAGGAGACCCAGCGGAGTGCATCAATAAGGCCTCTCCGAGATGTCTTCAAATAGCGGACCTTTTGGCACAGCTGGGACAGTATGAAACGCGCTGCTGCCCCCGCGGTGCGTGCATGGTCAAGGCCAGGGACTGGCTGCGGGAACAAAACGGTTTCCAGGTAGTCTACCCCCGGTCTGAAATGAAAAAACAGAAGCCGACGCGACCTGGCCGGACAACTGCACGCAAACCAATCAATGAGACCCGGATTGCTAGCCCGGCGGCGAATTCCCGGAAGCTGTCCGCCGACTACAAGCCGTTTCTCACGTGACCCGCCGCCGAGATCTCAGATCAAAGCGGCCTTTTTTTATGCAAAAACATCTCTTGATAGGGTATTGATTATAGTCCCAAAGCCTGCTAAACTTCTCCTAAGCCCAAAAGCTAACGTTTGTAGCCTATATCGGGCTCGAACGTCGTCAACCCAGTACGGAGGATAGCTAATCATGCAGGTTCAACCCTCGTCGGCGCCTGGCGCCGGTACCACCCTCGACCCGGTCATCCCGGCGGTTGAAGGCGAGTTTTACGGCTACAGCACCGAGTTCACGCGTGGGCGCCCCCTCGGCTTCCTGATGAAGTGCCGGGCCAACAAGGGCCGGTCCATCACGGACGCGCCGGACTACCCTGCAGAGCACGACCTGACGTTCATCTTCGGCGACACCGTCGCTGTCTGCTCGCCGAACGCCCGTCCGTCCGTGGAGCTCCTCGGCGACCTGGCCATCGGCGTTGAACTCAACATGACCCGCATCACGCGCGTGGACATGACAAACACGGCCTTCTACCGGCTACGCCTCCAGAAGGACGGACAGGCTCTCGCCGCCGTCTGCCGCGCTGTCATCATGATGGGTCAGAGCGAAGACGTCGTGCCCATCGCGCAGGGTACGATTCTCGCCGTCATGACGGAGACCGGCAAGTACGGCCTCATGCTCATCACCAAAGTCACGCCGACCTCGGTCGCCGTGGACGCCTGCCACATCCTGCTGCCGTAACGCACCCGCGTCGAACCCGATGCTCCTCACCGCCGCGCAGGGACCCTGCCGGCCTTTTTTTATCCTCAAAAAATCAAGCGTCGCAGGTTCTCCTGCGACAATACAAATAATGATAATCCGCCGAAGCTTTCAGCGAAGGCGGATATTTATTTACTTCTCGTTCCTAAGTGTTCGTAAAACCTCAGCAGATAACCATCTGGGTCTTGAACTAGGAACTGTTTGTTGCCGACTTCTGTTTCAGCAACACGATACCATTTTTCTTCCATCTCCAAAAAGATTGGATAGTTTTTTTCGTTAAATTTCTCATACAGCTCCTGCACATCCGCTACATTAATCTGAAAATGCATCCCTCGGCCAAAAGGCTGTTCCAAAACCCCGGTTTTCCATACCCGGCTCTTATCCGTAAGGCCTTCAATCATTAGCCGCGAATTCCCGAGGGTATTTTTAGTTGATAGATTAGCGCTTGCTGAACTGTGGTGCTCGACGAGCTCTCTTCAAACCTGGTTTCTTTCTTTCCTTGACTCTTGGGTCGCGCATGAGGAAGCCAAGTTTCTTCAAGGTGCGGCGCGACTCTGGGTTTAAGAGCAGTAGTCCTCGGGAAATACCATGGCGAACCGCTTCGGCTTGGGAATGGATTCCCCCGCCGGAAACCTTGGCCTTAAAGCTAATCTGCTTGAGGAGCCCAATGGCATCCAGAGGCTGGCTGGCTACGCGCTGTAAGTCAGCGGTACCAAAATACTTTTCAAATGGGAGTTTGTTGATAGTAAAAGTGCCATTGCCCCCTGTTAACAGGACCTGGGCTACGGAAGTTTTGCGGCGGCCCACGCCATAGTAATGCTTGCCGGATGGGACTTTGAAAATCGGGGCCTTTTCAACGATTGGCTCGCTGGTGATAACTGCATCCCCAGATGCCTGTTCTACGGCCGCTTTAAGCTCCTCCTGGGCTTTGGAGACCTTAGGTTTCGGGTGGGCTACTGGCTTTTTGGCAGCAGGAACTTTAGCAGCTTTCGGCTTGGCAGCTGCGGCTGGCTTCTTAGCTGGAACTTTTTTGGGAGTTGCTTCCATATTACTTAATCTCCTTATCTACTTGGAATTCATGGCTTTCGCCTTTAACGACTTTGAGGCGGCGCAGGATGTGCTTCCTTAAACGGTTAGAATCAATCATGTTGTAAACGGCATCGCGGATAACCTGGTCTGGTTCAGTCTTCATCCGGTCAGACAGTTTCTTGCTGTAAATACCGCCTGGAAATCCGGAGAACCGGTAATATTTCTTCTGCGCCAATTTGCGGCCAGTGAACCTGACCTTATCGGCATTCTTAACCACCACAAAATCCCCGACATCCATGTGCGGAGTGAAGGTAACCTTGTGCTTGCCGCGCAGGATGGTGGCCACCCGGGTCGCCAAACGGCCCAAGGTAAACTTCGAAGCATCCGCTTCGTACCAGGCGCGCTTGATTTCTTTCGTTTTAGGGATAAATGTTTTCATAAAAGTAATTCAGGTTATTCCACCAGCTCCAACTGGACTTTTGGCATGCCGTCTTTGGATTTGCCCAAACGCACAATGCGGGTGTATCCGCCCTTGCGGTCCTTGTAACGCAACCCCAGGACTTCAATGGTCTTGCGCGCGGCATTGGCGGGCAATGCGGCGAAGACCTGGCGCTTGTTGTGCAAGTCGCCTTTTTTGGCCTTGGTAATAAGGCGCTCCACAACGCTGCGGGTAACTTTCGCTCTTGCTTCCGTAGTCTGGATTTTCTCATACACAATCGCGGCCGCAGCCAAAGACCGCTTCAGTTTCCTGGCATGGTCTCGGCCGTTCCCGATTTTCTTCTTCTTTAAATGTCGCATGGATACCTGTTACTGCCCCTTGTGGGCTGCGATTAATTTCTCGATTTCCTCAATGGACTTATCCCCCAAGCCTTCAATGCCCAAGATTTCGTCATGGGACATGGCAGAGAGTTGGGAAATCTTGCTGATATCCTTCTTGAGGAGCGCGTTGTAAGAGCGGTTGGACAGGCCCAAGGACTTGAGGTCGTCCTCTTCCGGGATGCGCACGCCTTCGCCAGCTTCTGCATCCAGGGCCGGGGCGGCTGCTTCCTGCTTGCTCAGGCTGGTTTTGGCAAACAAGGCAAAGTGTTCCATGAGGATAAAGGATGCCTGGTCAATGGCGTCTTCGCCAGAGAGGGTGCCGTCGGTTTCCAGGGTCAGAATCAGTTCATCGTAGTTGGTAATCTGGCCCACGCGGACACTCTTGACTTCATAATTGACCATGCGGACCGGGCTGTAAATCGCGTCCACCGCAATCATGCCGATTTCCAATTTTTCGTTTTCGCGCTGTTCCACCGGCACATAGCCGCGGCCAGGCGTTACCACCACTTCCATATCCAGTTCCGCGGATTTGCTGTCCAGGGTCGCGATATGCAAGTTCGGGTTTACGACTTCCACGTCAGAGTTTTTCTTGAAATCAGCGCCGGTCACAACCTTCTCGCCCTTGACTTTCAGTTCCAGTTTGGTTGGCTGGTCAGTGTGTATTTTGAGGCGCAATTGTTTGAGGTTTAAGATCAGCTCAATAACGTCTTCCTTGACGTTTGGGACCGTGGAAAACTCATGGTCAACCCCTTTGATTTTGACCGCCACCACGGCCGCCCCCGGCAGGGAAGAAAGCAAAATCCGCCTCAGGCTGTTGCCTAAAGTCACCCCGTAACCGGGGTATAACGGTTCCATGACAACCTGGTACTTATTGTTACCGAGATCTTGGAACGAAACTTTTTTTGGCAGTGGAATTTTTTCCATAAATTTTTTTTAATTAAGTTTGAAATTACCTAGAATAATATTCAACGATGAGCTGGGTGTTGATGGAAGCTTCCATCTGCTCGCG
>Ga0209542_10006095_pt1 | contig 23674 bp, 29 predicted proteins | sample RifCSPhighO2_01_FD_184028 | JGI IMG/M metagenome (GOLD analysis project Ga0209542, IMG submission 184028) | Soil microbial communities from Rifle, Colorado - Rifle CSP2_plank highO2_0.1 (SPAdes) (version 2) | ecosystem: Environmental > Terrestrial > Deep subsurface > Rock core/Sediment ...
ACGCACGACAAAGAAGTGATCAATAAAATTGACAAGCGCGTGATCGTGCTTGATAAAGGAGAGGTAGTCAGCGATCAGGAGCGGGGCAAATACATGGAATAGAGAAGGCAGGTAGTAGGGAGTAGATAGTAGGTGGTAGGATGTACCTGTCGGTATTATTTTCTTACAATAGACCTACTTCCTACCAACTATCACCTAAGACATTATGGCATCACGCATCACCGTACAGCGCGTCATCACATCGGGGTTTTTGACATTTAAGCGCAACGCATGGCTTTCTGTGGCGACGGTCATGGTGCTAAGTCTCGTGCTGTTTGTGCTCGGCGGCCTTGTCTTCATTGGCGCGCTCGCGGATACCGCATTGCGTTCTGTGGAATCCAAGATTGATATCAGCGTGTATTTTGTCCCGGATGCCCAGGAGCAGCAGATCATGGCGGTCAAAAATGAACTTGAAGCTCTCCCCGATGTCAAAGAGGTAGTCTATATCTCGCGCGAAGAGGCTCTGGCGCGATTTCGCGAGACTCACAAAGACGACACGCTGATTGCAAGCGCTCTGGAAGAACTCGGCGACAATCCTTTGCAAGCAAGTATCAATATCCGCGCGGTCGACCCCACGCGCTATGGCGCGATCAGCGATTTCCTTGCGCAAAAATCATATCCTGCGGTTGAGAAGATCAATTATTTTGAAAATCAGGTTGTGATTGACCGTCTCTCTTCCATCACCTCGGCCGTCAGGGGATCGGGTGCGGTACTGGCGCTTTTTCTCGCGTTTGTCGCGGTGCTTGTCGCGTTTAACACTATCCGCCTTGCAATCTACACCATGCGCGAGGAGATCGGCATTATGCGTCTGGTCGGCGCGACAGCGTGGTTCATCCGCGGGCCGTTTCTGATCAGCGGATTTTTATACGGACTGGTTGCCGCACTCGCCGTAACCGCAGTGTTTTTCCCATTGACGTGGCTTGCGTCACCCAAGCTCGCAGTGCTCGTGCCAAGTTTTAACCTCTTCAGCTACTTCCTTTCAAATCTCGGACAGTTTTTCTCCATTATGGCAGGATCGGGTATCGTACTTGGCATCGGCTCAAGCCTGATCGCAGTCCGCCGGTATCTCAAAATATAGAGTATAAAGTTGAAAAAATCATAATTCAGAGATATGATATAAACGTCCCGATAGATCGGGACGTTTATATCCATTCCGGGATCATCTAATGGTAGGATGCGACTCTCTGAAAGTCGTCATCTTGGTTCGAATCCAAGTCCCGGAGTTATTTCTACCCCACATTTTAATAGGGAAAGATTCTATATATTTGGAAGGCTATCAGTATGTCAAATAAGCAGTTAAAGAAGTTGGGCACAATTTTTGCTGGGTTACCCGTTGCGGTATCCCTGATAGGATTGTTTTGGGATCAGATTCCTGATAAATATAAAGTTTTTTCCTATCATCAGAGTGGTGGTGTGACGGCGGGGGTTGTGAATATCTATGAGACGGCTACTAGTACGCCGGTGGTATTTGAAAATGGGACACTGCCCATGCCGTTATTTTCTCTGGGACGAGATATGGATGAGTCTAAATTTACGTCCGCAGATAAAGAAGTATTGTTTAAGAAATATATCGGATTGACGACTAGAGCGGAGGGTTATGTCTATGATGTCTCCTTGTCTGGCAATGATACAGTGCGCGTATCTTTGATTGAGCGTGCCGACGGACCTGGCTATGAAGCGATTGATTGTTATTTTAAGGAAGGGACATCAACGGCTCTTGGTTTAAAAAAAGGTTCAAAGATCAGATTTTGGGGCATCATAGACGAATATAGTAGTTACACTGTAATATAGTAGTTACACTGTAATCAGACTACATGAATGTAAATTGTTGCATGTTTTGCCATAGTTTAGCCACTTGTTGTATCATAGATTCATGAAGAAAATTTTGAGGTCTGTGATACGAGGCGCTTTTGGCTCTCGGAGAGCAAAAAACGAGGTTCTTTCCGAAGAACAATTGAAAGAAAAGGCCGTAGAAGGCGCAAAAAAAGCCGTGAAGGAATACGGGCGTGTATTTGAGCGTCTTGCGGAATATGATCGAACCTAAGGAAGTCAACTATATTAATTTTGAGATTATGCGACAAATGTGCCATCCGATAGCGATGGCCATTTTCGACTCTGCTGTAGAACCGATGACTGCTTTTGACGATCATGAGCGTGACCTGCTGGAATCTGCATTAAATAATCCCCGTCAAAAATTTGCGGGGCTGGAGTTATATCCGACATTCGTCAAAAAAGCCGCTGTTCTTTACTATGGGATGATTAAGAACCACCCATTTAAAAATGGGAATAAAAGAACTGCCACGGCAACGCTTTTAGTATTTATCTTTGTCAATAACTTTTGGATCAAGGGCGAACAGCACAAGGTTGAAGATTATTTTGTAGCATTAGCCCAGAGAGTTGCGCGGTCTGAGGGTTCGGGGGAGAGAGATACTTTTTTGAACGAGATTGAGAATTGGCTTAGTGACCATATTGTTGAACGGTAATCACTACATATCAACCATGATGGGTAAAAAAGTGGTATGCAGAAATGTGCATGGCGGGCGGCAGGAAGTTGCCGTGGGGGATTTGGCATTTCGTCCATCTGTGTATGGGGTTGCGATACGGGACGGCAAAGTTCTGCTCGTGCCACAGTGGGACGGATATGATTTCCCCGGCGGCGGTGTTGAGCTTGGCGAGACGCTTGACGAAGCGTTTCGGCGCGAAGTTTTTGAGGAGACCGGCCTCGCGGTTGAGCGCGGCGAAGTACTTGTCTGCGAGTCTGATTTTTTTACTCCTCCTGCGGCTAAAAAGTCGTACCACTCCGTTCTATCGTATTATCTATGCCAAAGTATCGCCGGGGAGATTTCCGATGAGCATTTTACAGAAGAAGAGAGGACGTATGCAAAGAAAGCGGAATGGATATCCCTTGACCGTCTCAAGGACATAAAGTTTTGTAACCCCGTAGATAGTATTGCGATCATACAAAAAGCCACGACACTTTCTCACTGATACTTTATGCAAGAAGCTTTGCGCCAATTTCTTCTTGAGTCAAACCGCGCCGGATACGCCGCGGGAGAGAAGAAGCATTGGATCAAGGAAGCCGATGGATCTACGACAATCCCGTATGAAAGTGGGGAGTGGAGATCACACGACAATTTTTTCGGGGGGGAGCCCTATGGCGGGCGTGTAGCTGTCTTTTATCGCGGAAAATCCGTATGGATCATGGTGTATTACGGCTGGGTTGCGGAAGGCGTTGAAACGAATCCTGTATATCAGGTGTTGCGTCGCGCTCTCACAAAGATGCCGAAGGAGTATCCGTTTCGCGGGCCAAAAGAGTATCGCGAAGGGGGATATGTGTATACTAATGACTGGATGGGTAATCTCCGGCAGTTTTCGGGTGAGGAAAAGATTTTCTCGCAGGATATGGTTGTATATAAGGCGAATTATATCGGCGGCCTTGTGGATCAGCGGGCGGGTGTTTAAAATATGGAAATGGATAGGACTGCACTTCTAAAGCAGAAGGTTTGCGAACTGTATGAGGTAAGAAATCCCGATCGCGCTGACTGGGCGGATTGGCTGTATGAAAATCACGTATTTATCGTGACCAATTTTGCATCGCAGCTTGCCGATCGATACCATGCAAAAAAAGATCTCTGTGTTGCCGCCGCAATGCTGCACGATATAGCGGATGTCTCGATGAAGCGGGATAATCCGCGGCATAAGGAAGAGAGTGAAGCAATCGCGCGAAAGCTTCTTAAAGAAACCGGATTCAGTGACGAGGAAATCCGCATCGTCGTGGACGACGCGATGAGATTTCACAGCTGCCACAACGGCGAGTCGCCCGCTACACTTGAAGGAAAGATTCTCGCCGGTGCCGATGCGCTCGCGCATCTCAAGACGGATTTTTATAAGCACTTTGTCTCACCGATGGGGGAGCGGTGGACATTTGATGAAGTGCGGGAACGGGTACTGCCTAAAATAGAGCGTGATTTCGGCAAGAAAATCCTTTTTGACGATTTGCGCGAAGAAACGCGCCCGTACTACGAAGCGTTGAAGACATTTTTTGCAAAACAGCAATGAATGATGTGGAGAAAGAAATCATAGTATTCGGAGGGGGATGTTTTTGGTGTACGGAGGCGGTGTTTAATATGTTGCGCGGTGTGGCGTCCGTCATGCCCGGATACGCGGGAGGCAAGACCCCGAATCCCACATACGAACAGGTCTCTACGGGTGCGACCGGACATGCCGAGGCGATACAGATAGAGTATGATCCGGTTCAAATACAATTTCATGATCTCTTGATCGTATTTTTTGCGACTCATGATCCGACGACGCCAAATCGGCAGGGCAATGACGTGGGTACGCAGTACCGCTCCGCTATATTTTATACGACCGACGAGCAGAAAAAAGAGGCCGAGGACTTTATTGCGGGACTCAATGCGTCTGCGCAAGACGGAGTGCCTGTAGTGACGGAAGTGCGGCCGCTAGAACAATTTTATCCTGCGGAGCAGTATCACAAGGACTACTACCAGAAAAATATATCCCAGCCGTATTGCCAGATCGTAATCAACCCCAAGCTTGATAAAATGCAAAAAGAGTTTTCGGCATTGCTGAAATCGCAGGAAAACGAACAATGAATGCATTAATACACAATCGGAAATGGTCCGCCATCAGCCCTTGGCGGAGGCGGATCGCCCTCTTCGGGGCGTTTTTCATCTGTGTTGTGGCAAGCACGGCATCTGCCGCGGCTCCGCCAAAAGCGGCAGCGCCCGTGCCTTTTGAAATAGCGGGATGGGTGCCGTATTGGCGCGTCGCGACGGGCACGGCCGACGCAATCGCGCACATGGACGTATTTAAGGAGATCAGCCCGTTTGGGTACTCCGTCAAAAAGGATGGGACGCTTGTAGATATGATGAAGCTTGACGATCCTGCGTGGCAAAATCTGATCGCCGTGGCGCGCGCGGGTAAAGTGCGCGTCATACCTACGGTGATGTGGAGCGACGGCAACGCGATTGATCGCGTGATGAAAAGTGCTAAACTCCGCAATGCACACATCGCGGCGATTGTAAAAGAAGTGAATGACCGAGGTTTTGACGGCATTGATATTGACTATGAGGGCAAGAAAGCGAGCACGAAAGATTACTACTCTATTTTCTTGCGCGATCTCTACAAGGCGATCGGGAAAAAATTTGTCGTATGCACGATTGAAGCGCGTACGCCTTTGCAGGACAGATTTAGCGTGATCCCCAAAGACATCAGGTATGCCAACGACTTTGTTGCAATCAATAAATACTGTGATCGCGTGCGGATTATGGCGTATGATCAGGGGTCTATTGATGTGAAGCTCAATAAGCAAGTGCTTGGGCCGTATGCTCCGGTGGCGGATCCGCAGTGGGTGGAAAAAGTGGTGACGTTGGCCGCGCGTGCCATCTCAAAGAAAAAAATCGTCATCGGGATTGCGACATACGGATACGAATCGGAGGTTGCTTCATACGGCAAGGGATTTTCTTATGACAGAATGTGGTCGTTTAACCCAAGATACGCGACGGACCTCGCGGCAAGTCTTGGCATCGTGCCTCTGCGCAATAGCGCGGGGGAGTTGAGTTTTGTGTATGTGCCGATAGCGTCCCCTGCCGTCCCGATGGACAGTCCCCAGTTTGCCGCTGTGGGGACTGAAGTGGTCAGTACCGCGCAGGCGGCGTCTCCGGCGGGTACCCCGACGCTTTCGCAGGGACCCCTGCGCATGCTTTGGTGGAGCGATGCGTTTGCGATCAGGGATAAAGTGGCACTTGCGCGCAAGCTTGGCGTACGGGGTGTCGCGATCTTCAAAATAGACGGAGGAGAGGACCCTCTGATGTGGGATGTGTTAAAGTAATCTTCACCTGACCTTGCCGTCTTTGGAAAAATTGGTATCATAAACTAATATGAAATATCTTACAGTCGGTATCATCGTTCTTGCGGTCATCATCGGCATTGTCTATTTTCTGTTTCGGCAGTCTGCTTTTGAGACGGCAAGCGAGACATCCGTACTCCCGACGCCTGCGGAGCAAGTACCGCCTATCATTGTAGGAACCGAGCTAAAAATTGCGGATCTCAAAGTAGGCGAAGGGGCTGAAGCGCGGAGCGGGATGACAGTGACCGTGCACTATACGGGTACGTTTACCAGCGGAGTGAAATTTGACAGCTCATACGATCGGGGCAAGCCATTTATATTTACACTGGGGCAGGGCATGGTGATCCCGGGGTGGGAGCGGGGGATACAGGGCATGCGGGTCGGGGGCAAACGACGACTTCTGATTCCCGCATCTCTTGCATATGGCTCCACGGGATCGAGTGAGGGAGGGATTCCGCCCAGTACACCGCTTGTGTTTGAAGTGGAACTCCTTGCGGTGCAGTAACGAAGCGATGACACTGATCCCGCGCGGGGTCGTACGGCCACGCTATAAACTCTTGACATCAATAATGGGGGGGGGAGTATATTGACTTCGGTATTGGCAAGGCATGCGGGCGTTCCGCGTGGCCTATATTGCCGATAGGTAAGGCCTTTGACAAGGAGAAAATCGGTATGGCAACCCTAGAATGTTTACCTGCAGAAGGGAACGGGCTGAGCTTCCTTTGGTTGGAACTCACCTCACGCTGCAACCTTGAGTGCATCCACTGCTATGCAGAATCGGGTCCCTATGTTTCCACCGAAAACGCATTGGGAATGGATGACTACCGCAAGCTTATTGATTCAGCGGCCTCTCTCGGTTGCCGCAAAGTCCAGTTCATCGGCGGCGAACCGACACTCATGCCGGGACTCATGGATCTCATCGCATATGCGCGTGAGAGGGATTACGAACTCGTGGAGGTATACACGAACGGCACGCACATCTCTGATAAGCTCCTCGATAGATTCATCAAGCATGAGGTTGCCGTAGCCGTGTCATTCTATGCGGACGATCCCGCAATTCACGATGCAATCACCAAAAAGCGTGGCAGTCATAGCGCGACCATTCGCGGTATCAAACGCATGAAAGAAGCGGGATTGAAAGTGCGTGTCAGCATCATCGTGATGGAACAAAATCAGGATCGTGTACGCGAAACGCAGAAGTTCCTGCATTCGTTAGGTATCACACGTGTACGGACTGATCGGGCCCGTGGTATTGGTCGGGGAGAATCGCTTACTTCGGAACAACCCGCATCAACACTGTCAGAACTATGCGGTAATTGCTGGCGAGGCAGTGTAGCGATAACACCCGAAGGAATGGTATATCCCTGCATCATGGCGAGAAATTATGCCGTCGGATCTCTGCGAGAACACTCGCTTGCGGACATCATCGCTTCTTTAAATCTGGCGACCAGTCGTAAACAGATTTACGAAGAAGTGTGGCTTCCACGCGTACAGGGAACAGTCACGAATGCCTGTAATGCCTGTGGCCCAAATTTCTGCAATCCCTACATCTGCCCACCGACCGGATATTGCCCACCCGCCGGGTAGCACCCAGTGAGGTCAAAAAGAAGCGGATAGAACTTCATCGTTCTGTCCGCTTTACCTTATTCGTAAGATAGCCCTATTGGTATCCTTTTGCTTGGAGTTTGAAAAGCCGCGCGTATGTGCCGTCATGCGCAAGAAGTTTTTCATGAGCGCCGAGTTCCGTGAGAACGCCGTTTTCCAAAACTGCAATCCGATCCGCATGACGGACCGTGGAGAAGCGGTGTGAGATCAGAATAACCGTGCGTTCGCGTCCTGCGCTCTCAATCCGTTCAAAGATATGCGCCTCTCCTTCTGCATCAACGGATGACGTGGGCTCGTCCAAAATTAATACCCGTGGATCGCGGTAGAAGGTACGCGCAAGCGCAAGCTTCTGCCATTGGCCGATAGACGGCTCAACTCCTTGAGAAAATGACTTTCCAAGCATCTGTTCATACTGCCATTCCCACTCTTCAATAAAGGCATCCGCTTCACTCGCTTGCGCTGCAGCTTTTATTTTTTCCAATGTCGGCTCATGCCCGCTCCTCCCGAGCGCGATCACGTCTCTTACCAGTAGATGATAGTGTGCGTACTCCTGAAAAAGCACCCCAAGCATCGCATACCAGGATTCAAGATTGATCGTACGAAGATCGCGGCCGTCAATCAGAATCCTGCCTTCTGTTGGATCATAAAACCTGCAGAGTAGTTTGACGAACGTAGTCTTGCCCGAGCCATTGCCGCCGACCAGAGCCAACCTCTCGCCTTGAGGAATCACAAGCGAGATATGCGACAATGCCCTTTTTTGCGAGCCTGGATAAGCAAATGATACGTCTTCAAAAGTAATCGTGGGCGTACGGCTCGGATCCGGCGAGAATCCAACCGCAGGCCGGGAAATCGCGGCCGGAACTTCAAGCATCGCAAAAAGATCCGATACAAAAAGTCCATCCTCAAACTGTTTGCCAAGATTCGTGAAAAAGCTTGAGAGCGCTACGCGCAGGGCCACGAGGGATGCGACCACAAACGTAAATGTGCCGATTTCCAAACTGCCGCGCACAGCCTGCAGAAGAAACGAAACAATGGCATAGGCAAATCCCGCCTGGGAAAGAGTATTGGCGCCAAGCGCCCACAGCATTCTCTTGCGTTCGTTTTTCGTCTCCTCTTTGCGAAACGCGACAAGGATATCACGGATGATCGTAGCAAAATGTCCGACGTTTTGAAATATCTTCAGCTCCGTAATCCACGGTAACCAGTAAAAATGCATCCTCATTTCACCAAACCGCCTTCGCGTTTCGGCCTTTGCATTCCAGATGTTCCATGCCCCGTGGCCGTGGCGCATTTGGACAGCAAGCTCCGGTACTGTGCATATCACGACTATCACAAACGACCACGGGCCATAGGCCGCGACCACTGCCGCGCCGATCAGGATTTCAAAAGTATTCTGAAAGAAATAGAATTGCCGCTGAAAAAATTGCTCGGCGCGCCATACCCCCTGTTCCGCCACCTTGGTAAAAAGATCGCTCGTCTTCGGATCTTCGTGTGAGGCGATATCGGTCTCTCCGCGTTTCCTGATCGTGGCAAGTTCAAGTTTTTCTTTGGCGACATATCCGAGCAGGCGCAAAAGATAATCCTGCACCGTAGATAGAAATACCATACCGGCGCTGGAAATAATAAAAATAGTGCCAGCGAGTATCAGCCGATTCCCGATCATCCCGCTTCCGAATCGCCGAATCAGTTCGTCAATCAAAATACCGCGACTGGCGGACTGCACATAAGGAATGACTGCAAGTAGTATAAAAAGACCGGTCAGTCCGCCAAGAAGTGTTACATGTTCTTCTGCTATAATTCGCCAAAGACGCACGGTATTCCGCCTGATCCGACTGATAAGAAAAAGGGGGATCGTCTTTTGTTTTTCGGTGGCTTGAGACATAATCTATTCTTTCACTATGGGAACATTTTCAAACCCAAAATCATCTCTTCATTCATTTTAGCTTAGCGTTGAATCTTAGCAACTACAGCCCGAAACTTTTGGCAAACTCACGCGCGACTCCGCATTAGCTCATAATAAAGTGCTACCGTAGCCACGTCTTGATTTTGAATAGTTTGTTCAGAACTTCATCGCACTTCTGCCTCAAGAGCGATGGATTCAGCATAGCATATTCCTGCCGCAAGATACTCCGGTAGCTTTTCTCGAATAATGTGATCTATAACGCAAGAGAGATTGACATATCTATAGGATAATGTTATATTTGTCGTTGCGGGTCGGATAGGTCTGCCCCGCCTTTTAATTTGTACGAAATTAAGTTTTTTACGGAATGGAAATACGGAACATCGCTATCATTGCCCATGTTGACCACGGCAAGACTACTCTGACCGACGCTATTTTGCGCCAAACAGGCGCTGTCAAAGAAGGCGTGTCTATGGATTCCAATACGCTTGAGCAGGAGCGCGGCATTACGATTTACTCAAAAAATGCGGCGATCTTCTATAAAGATACGAAGATCAATATCGTAGATACTCCGGGGCACGCGGACTTCGGATCGGAAGTGGAGCGCGTATTGCGTTCCATTGACTCCGTGCTTCTGGTGGTGGACGCGCAGGAGGGTCCCATGCCGCAGACGCGCTTTGTGCTGAAAAAGTCTTTGGAACTTGGCATCAAGCCGATCGTAGTGATCAATAAAATAGACAAGCCCGCCGCCGATCCTGCGCGATGCGAAGAGCAGGTGCTTGAGCTTTTTTTGGAACTTGGCGCGGACGACGATCAGGCGAACTTTCCCGTGGTGTATGCGATCGGCCGCGCAGGTGTTGCCCGGCGCAAACTCACCGATGAATCGTCTGATTTGATGCCTCTGCTTGATGTGATCCTGGAGCACGTGCCTGTCGCATCGTCTGACGCGCTGATCGCAAAACCTCTGCGTCTGCAGCCGTTTAATCTCGGCTATGATAATTTTCTCGGCAGGCTTGCCGTGGCGCGCGTATATGAAGGCACGGTAGCGCCGGGTGCGAGTGTCTGGGTGAAAAAGCCCGACGGTACTGCGCGTACCGGCAAGATCAATAAGATATTCAGTTTCAGCGGGCTTGAGAAGACGGAAGCCGCTGAGGCATCAGCTGGGGATATCGTGCTTGTCGCGGGCCTGCCGGATATTGATATCGGTGAGACCGTCATGGCGGATCCAAACGGCGAGCCGCTTCCGGCGATCGCGATTGACCAGCCGACCATTGAGCTCAATTTTCTTGTAAATAATTCTCCGTTTGCGGGCCGCGAAGGGAAATTCGTGACGTCGCGGCAGATCCGTGAGTATCTGGAGCGCGAGCTTGAGGTAAACGTCGGACTGAAAGTTGATTTTTCATCCGCGGAGAGTTTGAAGGTCTCGGGACGCGGAGAATTGCATGTGGCAATCCTGCTTGAAAATATGCGCCGCGCGGGATATGAACTGCAGGTTTCCCAGCCGCAAGTCATCATCCGCGAAGAAAACGGCGTGAAATCGGAGCCATTTGAAGAAGTGATCGTGGACACGCCGGTCGAATATCAGGGAGTCGTGATTGAGCGCCTGGGCGGCCGCGGATTTACGCTTACGGGGGTGACACAGCACGATGCGACCGTGCGCCTCTCCTTTGAGGGGCCGACGCGCGGTCTTCTTGGGTATCGCAACCAGTTTTTGGTGGATACCAAAGGCGAGGGGATTCTTGCATCGCGCGTGATCGGATTCCGCCCGTGGGCGGGGGAGATTAAAAAGCGCGTCGCAGGATCCATGGTTTCCATGGCGGACGGCAAAGCTCTTGGCTTTTCGCTCTATAATCTCCAGGATCGCGGGACACTGTATATCGGCCCCGCTACTGAAGTGTATCAGGGTATGGTAATCGGCAATACCGCAAAGGGCGAGGAGATGTCGGTCAATCCCACCAAGGGCAAACAGTTGAGCAACATGCGCGCCGCAGGATCGGACGAATCCATCATACTCACGCCTCCATCTCCGATGACGATTGAGCGGGGACTTGAGGTGATGACAGAGGACGAGTATCTGGAGATCACGCCCAAGAGCGTGCGCCTGCGCAAGCAATTTCTGAATGAAATTGACCGCAACAAAACGCGCCGGCAGTCTAGAGCATGACTGGGAACCCTCTTTCGTTGCGAAATTGCATAATTCCGAGCGAGAAGCCCCGGCGGAGCAGGAGCCGTATCGGTGGATACGGCGAGTGCGAGCCGATGGGCTTCGTAGCCGGAATTATGCAATTGCAGCAGAATACGGGGTTTCCTGTCATGCTCAAATGAGATTGTACTGCAGGAGAAAATCGCGGACAAGTAAAAATAGTTTTTCGTGTCCGCGGGCGTTGGGGTGCAGGCCGTCTTCCAGATCCTCGGCAGGAGACAGGGCGTCGTATGCGGATAGATACAGCACGCCTGCGGCCGCGGTGAGTTCCCTGATGATAGTATCGTAGCGCCGGATACGTTCATTTTCAAAATAGCAGTTCGGCTCAAAGGGCATGGTCTTGGATTCATCAACCGAGGTCAGCCCTACGAAGACGAGCGATTGGGTGAAGCGGCGTCCCTCCGTAATCAGTGTCTCTATGTTGCGGCGGAACACAGCTTCATCCACATGAGGGATTTGTTCCGGTACGCGCCATCGCGCGTCGTTGATGCCGACGGCAAGGACGATGACATGCGGCTCGCGCGCTTCTGTCTCATATCCGAGACGCGCAAGGACATCACCCGTCGTGTCGCCCGGGATGCCCAAGTGATATGCGAAGTAGTATGATTGAAAGCGCGAGGCAAGAGTGATGCCATGCAGGTACGAGCGCAGGCGGTCTACCCATCCGCCGGATACATCCCATGCGCCGTACGAGATGCTATCGCCCAAGAGACAGAGATTAACGGTCTTCATAATTATCATAGTCTAACAAGAAAAAAAAGATGATTACAAACTCCTGTTTCGTAGCGAACACGCAGAAATCTGAGCGAGGCGAGGACGGACGACAAAAACGTATATGGAGAATATACGTTGAGGAGGACGGACGAAGCCGTAGCCAGATTTCTACGTGCGCAGTAGAATAAGGGAGTTTGCAATCATCTTAACCATTATGGATCAACACATCAACGAAGAAAAAAATCAAAAAGGATTCACCCCGTTAGAGAAACAGTCTCTCGCGGGACGACCACAAAGTATAACGCCTCGCGTGAATTCTCTAACGGGGTTCACCGGACTCGGCATTGCGCCGGCTCTTTTGGACGCCCTTGCGCGGCTTCATTTTAAGACGCCCACGCCGATCCAGGAAAAAGCGATCCCCATAGCGGTACAAGGCAAAGATGTCGTCGGCATCGCGCAGACGGGTACGGGCAAGACGCTTGCGTTTGGCATCCCGATGCTACAGCAGATCGCGGCGCTCAAAAAACAGGGTCTTGTAGTGCTCCCGACCCGCGAGCTTGCCGTGCAGGTGGAGGAGACGTTTCGTAAAGTCGGCCAGAGTATGGGTATCCGCACCGCGATCCTGATAGGCGGCGCGTCGTTTGGGCCGCAGATGCAGGCTCTTCGCCGCAGTCCGAATGTCATCATCGCGACCCCCGGGCGTCTTATAGACCATCTGGAGCAGAAAACCGTACGTCTGGATCAGGCGGCGATTGTTGTACTGGATGAAGCGGATCGCATGCTTGATATGGGATTCTGGCCGCAGATACAGAAGATATTCGCCGCACTTCCGCGCGAGCGCCAGACCATGCTTTTTTCCGCGACCATGCCGCCCGAGATCATGAAAATGGCGTCGGCGCACATGAAGCTGCCCGTACAGGTTGAGATTGCGACTGCGGGGACGACCGCTGATCGCGTGACGCAGGAGCTTTTTATCGTGCCGCAGGAGCGCAAAGTAGCGCTTCTTGCAAAACTACTTGAGCAGTATAAGGGATCCACGCTCGTATTTGCCCGTACCAAGCACGGGGTGAAGCGGATCGTCCGCACGATCCGCGCGATCGGCGTCAATGCCGCGGAGATCCATTCAAACCGCACGCTCGGGCAGAGGCGCGAAGCATTGGAGGGATTTCGCACCGGCCGCTATCGAGTACTTGTGGCAACCGACATCGCATCGCGCGGTATTGACGTCAAAGGCATTGAACTTGTCATCAATTACGACTTGCCTGCGGTGTCGGAAGACTATGTGCATCGTATTGGGCGTACCGCGCGCGCGGGCGCCGGGGGACACGCAATCGCTTTTGCGCTTCCGAGCGAGCGCCATGCGGTGCGCGCGATTGAACGTCTGACCCGCAAGACATTGTCAATTTCGGAATTACCTTCCGAACTTCCGCACGTGGCTGTCGCCCCGGCTCCGGAGCGCGACTTTCAGCGCAATCCGCCGCGAAGACCATTCGGCGCAGGCACGCGTCCGGGTAGCGGCGGCCCGCGCTTCCCATCGCGCGGCGGGGGAGGAGGCGGAGGAGCAGGAGGTGGCAGTCGCCATTTCGGCAGACGAAGATACTAAGACAAACGAGTTTCAGACACGACCAACCAAGTCAGGGGTAGCTATAAAAAAAGTAACATCACAACATTCATACGATCGTATGAATGTTGTGATGTTAGTGGAGAGATTTTTTGATCGGTCCTTTGCGGAATAATCGCATCCGCTTTACAATAGCGGGTAATGGAAGCTCTGATGGGATTTGATCTTGCGGGGATGATTCAGGCTATCGGCTATGTCGGCCTGTTTGCGATTATCTTTGCCGAATCGGGCGTTTTGCTCGGATTTTTTCTGCCGGGCGACTCGCTTCTTTTCACTGCAGGGTTCCTTGCATCGCAGGGGTACGGCAATATCGTCATACTTGCGGCGATTTGTTTTATCGCCGCGGTGCTTGGCGATTCATTCGGCTATGCATTTGGGCGTAGAGCCGGGCCGCGCGTGTTTGTCCGTGAAGAAGGATGGCTCTTCCGCAAAGCGTATGTGGAGCGTATGCGGGTATTTTTTGCGCGCTGGGGCGGCAAGGCTATTGTCCTTGCGCGGTTTACTCCGGTGATCCGCACTTTTGCGCCGATCTCGGCAGGGATTGCGGGCATGCCATACCGCACATTTTTTTTCTATAACGTAACGGGCGGTTTTCTCTGGGCCGTGGGGATCGTGGGGCTTGGATATGTGCTTGGCAATACCATACCCAACATTGACGGATTTTTGCTTCCGCTTGTCGGAGGCATCATCGTGATCTCGCTTATCCCGTCCGCGGTGGAATTTTTTGCGATGCGTTCAAAACGAAAACATGGCGGATCCAAAGGATGATTTGAGCAAGCCTGCGGGCGGCGGCATCTCGCGCAATGTCATCGTCATGGGCACGGTGAGTTTTCTCAATGATCTCTCCTCGGACATGATTTTTCCGTTTATCCCTGTGTTTTTGACGAGTGTGCTTGGAGCGCCCGTGGCTTTTGTCGGCATTGTGGAGGGAGTAGCGGATGCTACGGCAAGTATTTTGAAAATGGTATCGGGGCGATATGCGGATATCTTGCGCCGGCGCAAGCCCTTTATTGTCGGCGGATATGCGCTTTCTGCTCTTGCAAAACCATTGCTTGCGTTTGCGGCCGCTCCGTGGCATGTCCTTGCCGTCAGGTTTATTGACCGCACGGGCAAGGGCATGCGCGATGCGCCGCGCGATGCGCTCTTGAGCATGTCAACCGAGAAACAATCCGTAGGCAGGGCGTTCGGATTTCATCGTGCGGCGGATACGCTGGGTGCCGCGGCAGGGCCCATGGTTGCGTTTCTGCTTCTGCCGTGGCTTGGCAATGATCTGCGTATGCTGTTCCTTTTTTCGTTTGTCGCGAGTTTCGTCGCGGTAGTGATCCTGCAGATTTTTGTGCGCGATCGGATTCAGACACGAGAGGCGGGTCCTGTGGCGCGCGCCCAAAATATCTCATATGGGTCGCTCGGCGCGCCTTTTTATATTTTCCTTGTAGCCGCCGTGGTGCTCGCTCTTGGCCGCGCATCGGATGCGTTTCTGATTCTGCGCGCGCAGGATGTCGGCATTGCTTTGGCTCTCCTGCCTTTGCCGTATGTGCTGTCCAATCTTGTCTTTTCGGCGTTTTCCATGCCGGTCGGTTCGCTCTCCGATCGCATCGGCCATCGCAATACTTTTATGATAGGGATTGTCCTGCTGTCCGTCGTCTATATGCTTTTTGCGCGTGCGCACTCGCTCGTGGCACTATGGACTCTTTTTGCCCTGTATGGATGCGCGCATGCGTTTTTGGAAGGCGTGGGGCGCGCCATTGTGGCGGATCTTGTCGCGGAGGGTGCGCGGGGGACGGCATACGGATTGTATAATGCCTGCACGGGCATAGCGCTTCTGCCCGCGAGCGTCCTGTTTGGGTTTTTGTGGCAGTATTCCGGGTTTGCCACGGCATTTATCTATAGTGCGACACTTGGCGGCGCGTCTTTTTGCATCTTCCTCTTTTTACGTCTCCGGTATCGGCGTATGAATCACATATGATCTCGTGCATAGAGACCATTACAAAAACACCCCGTCCGCGAGTTGGCGGAGCGGGGTTTTTGTGAAGAGTAAGTGCACTCTACATAGGCATTCCGGGGACGTTTGAGCCGGACGGCTTTCTGCCGTACCAGGAGACGAGCGCCCAGAGACCGACGGCCAGATGCAGAATGTTGTCTGCGGGATTCTCAAGATTTGCGCCAAGCAGATTGGGAGCCATAAAGCCCCATACGCCGACTGCAAGTCCGAGGAGTCCGACGATCAGAGTGATCGGAGTCCGGAGAGGAGCAAGGGCAAAAGCGATCAGTAAAGCCGCAATGCCGAGTACGAGATGCGCCCAGTTCTCCGCAGTGTCAAACCACCAGAACGATCCGAAGATGCTTGCTTCCGGTGTCGGGCCGATGATACCTGCAAATCCCGCAACGCCGACGACAATGAGTACGATACCTCCGATGATTAAAAAGTTTTTTGGATTCATGTAATTGTACGATGTTCAGGACAAATGAGATGTCCATCGACCTTTTGCTATATATTTGTAGTATATCATGAGAATGTAGTGTGTATACGCAAGAATGTGGATAACGTTAGCGAGCGCACCAAGTTTGACAGTCCATATGAAAACACATACGATCCACCATATATAATGAGCATTGTACCGAATATGAATTCGTTGCTTCGCGTAGATAATCTGTATGCGCGCGTTGAAGGGAAAGATATCCTTTCGGGCGTCTCACTCGCCATTCCCGCAGGCGAGATTCATTTTTTAGTGGGTCCCAACGGATCCGGCAAAACGACTCTTGCCAATACTCTCATGGGCAGTCCGCAAATCACGGTAACTGCGGGCGCTGTCAGTTTTGACGGCGAGGAGATCACCGCGTTGCCGCCCGAAGAGCGTGCAAAAAAGGGCCTGCATCTTTGGTTTCAGCATCCGGCGGAGATTGCGGGAGTAGGTTACATGCCTTTTTTGCGGAGCGTTGCCGCGTCTCGTGGAGATACGCTACCCCCGGAAAAGGAATTTCGCGATGCGGTCGCCGCGCGCGCAGAAGAGCTTGAGATGCCTGTAGCACTTCTTGAACGCAATCTCAACGAGGGGTTTTCCGGCGGCGAGAAAAAACGGAGCGAACTCCTTCAGCTTGCGGTATTTGCTCCGCGCTTTGCGATCTTGGACGAGTGCGATTCGGGCCTTGATGTGGACGGCATACGCGCGGCCGCCAAAGCCTTGCAGGCGTTTCGCGACGGCAGGCGATCGCTTCTGGTCATCACTCACCACGGCGCACTGCGCGAATATCTGCATCCCGATGCGGTGCATGTGATGGCGCGGGGGCGCATTGTCGCAAGCGGCGGAGAGGAATTGGCGATTGCAATTGAGCGGGACGGCTTCGGACAGTTTGGCGCCTAGCTATGTATAAGACCTACTGATCAATTATCTTTCTGCTACAATCTCCAGATTTTGGCTACGGCTTTGTAAAAATTCTTCAACATATACGTCGTATATGCTTCAAAATTTTTACTGCGCCTCGCTCAAAATCTGAAGACCTCGCAACGAAAATAATTGATCAGTAGGTCTAAAGAACGCAATGGTAAAACTACTTTCAAAAATCTCCGATGCCCAAGCCCTATGGGAGCGATCGGATCCCGAGCGGTGGGTGTCTCGCACGGGCAAAGGCATCTCGCAGAAAATCGTAGAAGAGATATCCTCGCTTAAAGGCGAGCCTGATTGGATGCGCGAAAAACGTCTTGCCGCGTACCGTTTTTTTGAATCAAAGCAAATGCCTGCATGGGGTGTTGATTTATCAGGTCTCAACTTTGACGACATCACGTTTTTTATCCGTCCGGACGAGCGGCGATTTAAAACATGGGACGAGGTGCCGGGCGACATCCGGCGCGTCTATGACGGCCTTGGCATCCCGGAGGCAGAGCAGAAGTTTTTGGCAGGTCTCGTCGGGCAGTATGAGTCCGAAAGCTTTTATGGGCGTATCAGGGAGAAATGGGAAAAGCAGGGAGTGATTTTTACGGATACCGATACTGCGGTGAAAAAATATCCCGATCTTGTAAAAGAATATTTTATGACACGGTGCGTGCCGATCGCGGATCATAAATTCGCGGCGCTTCACGGAGCCGTATGGAGCGGTGGATCGTTTGTCTACATACCCAAAGGCGTGCATGTAGACCTGCCTTTGCAGGCGTACTTCCGGATGAACGCAAGCCAGTCGGGGCAGTTTGAGCATACGCTCATCATCGCCGAAGAAGGGTCATCCGTGCATTATATAGAGTCGTGCACTGCGCCCAAGTACACAAAGGACTCGCTCCATTCGGCGGTAGTTGAGATTTTCGTAAAAAAGGGCGCGTCTGTCCGCTACACCACGATCCAGAACTGGTCAAAAAATGTTTACAATCTCAACACCAAGCGCGCCATCGTGGAAGAAGACGGCAAAATGGAGTGGGTGGGCGGATCACTCGGCTCAAAAGCGACCATGCTCTATCCGATGTCGGTCCTTACAGGGCGCGGAGCGCATGCGCGGCATCTCAATATCGCCTTGGCAGGACCCGGCCAATGGAAAGATACGGGAGCCAAAGTGATCCATGGCGCGCCGCATACAAGCTCGCGCGTGATCTCAAAATCAATTTCGCTTGGCGGCGGGAGATCAAGCTATCGCGGCTTGCTGAAAATCGCCAAAGGTGCGCGGGGATCAAAAGCGCACGTGCAGTGCGATGCTCTCCTGCTTGATGAGCATTCGCAGTCGGACACATACCCATACATGGAGATATATGAAGACGACGTATCGCTCATGCACGAAGCGACTGTAAATCGCGTGACCGACGATCAGCTTTTTTATTTGCGCTCGCGCGGCCTTAGTGAGGAGCAAGCACTTGACCTGATCCTTGCAGGATTTCTTGATCCCATTTCGCGCGAACTGCCTCTGGACTATGCGATTGAACTCAACCGTTTTATCCGCATGGAGATGGCAGGATCAGTGGGATGACAGCGACTGTAGTAAAAAAAGGAGAGGAGCGCGCGATACATATTGACCCTTCCTCAACGGAAGAAGAATTGGAAATTGAGGAGGGGGCAAGCGCTACGGTTTTCATAGCCGCAAATTCAAAACTCAATTTTTCTGCCGTACTTTCGGGTAGGGGAGCGGCTTTGAATGTCATCGGGAGATTTCAAGGCACCGGAGATGCGCGCCAGGAGATTGTGCTCAAAGCGATTTTGCAGGCGCCGGAGACGCGGTGCCGTGTAGACATGCGTACGGCACTTGCGGATACGTCCGCGTCTTTTTTTGACGGGTTGATCCGTATGGAGGAGGGCGCAAAAAATGCAGAAGGGCATCTTTCGTATCGTGCGCTTCTGATGTCGCCCGGTGCTCGCGCAAAACCCATCCCGCGGCTTGAGATTTTGACCCGCGAGGTCGCATCTGCAGGACACGCCGCATCAGTAGGCAAAATAGACGAGGAACAACTCTTCTATCTCCGGTCCCGCGGCCTGTCTCGCACAGAAGCAAAAAAACTCATTGTAAATGGATTTCTTGCTGTGGATTGACACGTATTGGCATGCGTCTACAATGGAGCATATGAAGAAAAAGAATGTATCAGTAGCAACAAAAGTGGATATGGAAAATCTTGCGGATGCGACCGCAAAAGGTTTTGTTGATGTAGAAAAAAGACTTGGGGATCGGATTCATGCGGTAGATAAGAAGGTGGATGCATTAAACGAAAAAATAGATATCGGATTTGCGGATATGCGCCAGGAGATGCAAGGGGGATTTCGCATGGTGCTTGCCGCGATTGAGACTGTAGAATAGACAAAACTCCGCATGCGGATTGATTCGCTTGAGACTGATGTCGCGAGAATCAAAGAGAAAGTTGGAACGCGCTGATGCGCCGCCCGAACCCATTAAACGTAACTATTAAAAATGCCTTACATAAGGCATTTTTAATACAAACTATTGACAAATAATTATACATGATGTATACTACAAGTATAGTTCATTTAGGAGTTTCCTTGATGGTTGGCTAACGCGCCGAAGCCCGATCACTGTGATCGGTCGCTTGGACGCGGTAGGTACAGCCATGCACGAGGAGGCAAATCGAGGAGTGAGTATTTCCTCCCCGCCTCAACTGGACACATCTCATAGGAGGTGTGTCGAGCAGAGGCCATAGTTCTTTTCAAAATCTCATCAGCAAACCGTTCAGGTTGCAAACAAATCTTCGCGTACTATATTACTGTTTTGGTTGAATGTTGTCGCCTGTACGGTTTGCTGATATGCTTTTTACCTCATCCGAGTGCGCTCCGACTCAAGTTGGAGTACTTTCAGGTGAGGCCTTTTTGTTTTGTTATTTTCAAGTCACTACCACCTTCAGACGATCGTCTGAAGGTGGTAGTGATTATTCGTGCTGTCCTTCGGCATTTGCGCTTTGCCTGCGGGAGACATTATAGTGGTGCTATACGTTTCAAATATATGAAGCTTGGTGTTTCAGCACGAAAAGACTTCCCGATATACGCGAACTACAAAGACCCACGCGGTCTTTGCTATTTGGATTCGGGCGCGACTTCCCTCAAGCCTGCCGCCGTGATCAATGCCCAGCGTGGCTACGAGGAGCAGTATTCTACCAATGTGCATCGCGCGGCGTATCATCTGGCAGAGCGTGCGACAGAGGAGTACGAAGGCGCGCGATCGGCAATTGCGAAATTCATCGGGGCGTCCCGACCGGAAGAAATCGTATTCGTCCGCAATACGACCGAGGCATTTAATCTGATCGCGACAAGCTACGCCGGGCGTTTCCTCAAAGAAGGAGACGGCGTTTTGCTTACCGAGATGGAGCATCATGCAAATTTGATTCCTTGGCACGAGCTTGCGCGCGCCAAAAATCTCCGGCTTTTCTTTTTGCCGTTTGATACCGCGACGGGAGAGCTTGTATGGGACGAAAAATCATTTGTAGGATTTTTAAAAGAACGAAACATCAAGCTTGTCTCGCTGACTCATGTATCCAATGCGCTTGGTACGATCAATCCTGTGGCGGCCATCGCGGCCTGCGCCCACGCGGCGGGAGCGGTGGTTGCGGTAGACGGCGCGCAGGCGGTACCGCATGTGCCGGTCAACGTACGCGATCTTGGCGCTGATTTCTTCGCTTTTTCAGGACACAAGATGCTCGGGCCCACAGGTATCGGCGTCTTGTGGGGGCGTTATGATCTGCTTGAAAAAATGCCGCCGTATCAGATGGGCGGACATATGATTGATGATGTTTATATTGACCGGAGTACGTTTCAGAATCCGCCGTTTCGGTTTGAAGCGGGTACGCCGCATGTGGCGGGCGTCATCGGCTTTGGCGCGTCCATAAAGTATCTTTCCGATATCGGCATGTCTGCCGTACGTGAGCACGAAAAAAAGCTTTTGAGTCTCGGCATGGAAAAGCTCTCCGCAATCCCGGGCATTCGGATACTTGGCACGCGCGATGTGGAACTGCGGAGCGGATGCGTGTCGTTTGTCGTAGATGGCGTGCACCCGCATGATGTAGGATCTTTTTGCGACGAGGAGGGGGTGATGATCCGCGCAGGAGATCACTGCGCGCGACCGCTTCATCAGAAGCTGAAAATCCCCGCATCATGCCGTATGAGCGTGTCGGTATACAACGATACCGATGACGTAGAGCGCCTTGCGGCGGCGGTTGCGAAAATGACCAAGACATTTGGAAAATAGATGCTGTATCGCCAGGAAATCATTGAGCGGTGGAAATATCCGCACCGCCGCGGAGCAATGCAGACTTCCGATGCGCAGGCAGAGGTCGCAAATATGTTTTGCGGGGACGAGATCGCGCTTTTTTTGCGTCTCGATGCGGATAAGAAAAAGATCATAGAGGTGCGATTTTCAGGAGAGGGATGCGCTCTCATGACGGCTTCCGCGGATATCCTCTGCGAAGCCATAGAAGGCAAGACCGTGGAGGATGCAAGAAATTTCAGCGCAGATGATCTTTTGCGTCTGTATGGCGAGCCGCCGACTCCCGGACGCTTGAACTGCGTCCTGCTTGCTCATCGCGCGCTTGCGCGGTGCTTGGTCATGGTTTGATCAGCGGCGGACGGTCTGGTATGATGTGATCATGGCAGAAGAGAAGAAGATCAGAATAGGCAAGCTTATGGTGGATCGCGCCTTGTGCATAGGTGCTGCGTCTTGCGTCGCGGTAGCTCCTACCGGCTTTGAACTGGATGCGGAAAACAAAGCCGTCATCAGAAGGAAAGTGTCTCCGCCGTCTTCGGATGCGACTCTGCGCAAAGACATGGAAGACCAGACGATTGACGACGAGACATTGCTTCTTGCGGCAAAATCCTGCCCCACGGCCGCGATCAGTATCTTTGACGAAGAAGGAAATCAAATATATCCGTAAAGTTTGTAGCTAGTAGCTTGTAGTATAAGCACTAAAAAAGATTTTATGAACATCTTATCACTATTAACCGTTGAAGCGCACTGTGATATCCCGTGCGGGATCTATGAGCCGACGCCTGCCAAAATCGCCGCGATGACGGTACTGCGCATGGCTATGCAGATTAGTGAATTGCATCCGCCATCTGGATTCCCTCTGAACTTTGATCTTGCCGCGATGAAAGCTCTCGGAAATAGCATGATGCGGCGGATCGCGGTAAAAGAACAGCACGCGGAGCTTTGCAAAAAAGAGCTTTTGATCCTCTGGACTGATTTTTTCAAATCCGAACATCTGCAGAAGTTTCCGCAACTGCACGATATATTTTGGAAGGCCGCGAAGCTTTGCTCCACAAATAAACAGGAGGTAAGCGAGGATCATGCACGCGAGCTTATCAGGGCAGTGGACGAAATCGCCAAGATATTTTATGAAGTAAAAGGCGTACCGGAGCGATATGCGGCATATCAACAGCTTACCGAAAATCTTTTCTGATCTATTGAAGTCTCACTTCAATAGATGGCTTTTTATGGTACGCGTGGAAGGCGAGTCTCTGTGGCCGCATTTGGTCCCGGGCAGGAGATATATCGCGAGTGCGCTATTTCGTCCTCGGACAGGCGATTTTGCGGTGTTTTGCAATCCGTGTGATCCGAGCCGCATTTTTGTAAAGAAAGTGCAGGAGATTCACAGCGATGGATATATCATGGCAAGTACGGTATCGTGGGGGTCGTCCAGCAATGACTTTGGCATCGTGCCGCGAGAACTGATTTTAGGAAGGATTGTGTCGCGCGTCAGAATATTACAACACTCTCATATTCTTGAGAATGTGAGAATGTTGATGACGGGTCATTGATCAATCATGATGGAGCAAAAAATAGAACAAGCGCTTGAAGAGATACGTCCCTACATCGCACAGCATCTGGGCGATGTAGAGTTTGTGAAATTTGAGGGAGGTACGGTATATGTAAAGATGCTCGGCACATGTACGCATTGTCCGCTTTCGGAGATCACGCTCAAGGCTGGCGTGGAGGAATTGCTGAAAGAGCGGGTGCGGGGTGTCGATCGAGTAGAAGCCATTTGAGAATCAAGAATAAAGAAGCAAGAATCAGGGAGATAAAGATTTTGATGCTTTCCTTGATTCTTAATTCATGCTTCGTGCTTCTTAGTCTATGAAAGAACATCAGCCGACTACAAAACAAATCGTTGCGTTTGCCGTAGTGTTGAGCTTCATCGTCTCCATGATCGGGACGGTGCTGTCGCTTGGAGTTTTCGGGCCGCTGTTCGGAGTGGGAGAGACGACGAGCGGGCCGTTTCTGTTTAATCGCCCGAAGATTCTGGAGCGTATC
>Ga0209542_10006097_pt1 | contig 23668 bp, 19 predicted proteins | sample RifCSPhighO2_01_FD_184028 | JGI IMG/M metagenome (GOLD analysis project Ga0209542, IMG submission 184028) | Soil microbial communities from Rifle, Colorado - Rifle CSP2_plank highO2_0.1 (SPAdes) (version 2) | ecosystem: Environmental > Terrestrial > Deep subsurface > Rock core/Sediment ...
CCACGGCAAGGAGCGCCAGCTTTAATCATCCCGCAGCCAATGGCTACTGCCAAATCAGCAATAAAAGTATCTTCTGTTTCTCCGCTGCGATGGCTGACCATAACCTTCCAGCCATTATTATACGCTAACTTCACCGCATCCAAGGCTTCTGTCAAAGTGCCAATCTGATTTACTTTTAAGAGCAGGCAAGTACAACTTTTATTTTTAATCGCCTTTTGTACTCGCTTTACATTTGTAACCGTCAAATCATCACCTACGATCTGGATATTACTTCTGCGGCGCAGCTCGGCGAAGCTGGCAAAATCTTCCTGTTCAAAAGGATCTTCAATGGAAATAAGATTATACTTCCTAATCAAGTGCAAATAATAATCCAATAATTTCTCCTTACTCATCTTAGTATGAAGATGATATTTTCCATTTTTGTAAAATTCTGAAGCAGCGCAATCCAGAGCCAGATCAATCTTTCCTTTATATCCAGCTTTTTGTATCGCTTCCATTAACAAATCCAATGCTTCTTCAGCTCTCTTTACCGGCGGAGCAAAGCCGCCTTCATCTCCGACATTGGCTGCTTCTTTGCCGTACTTTTTTTCAATCACATCTTTCAAAATATGATACACTTCACTGCCCATGCGCAAGGCCTCGGCAAATGATTTTGCCCGCGGAACGATCATGAATTCCTGAAACGGCAATTTGCCGCCAGCATGTTTTCCGCCATTAATCACGTTAAAGAACGGTCGAGGCATGACTGGTCTTCTATTTAATCCTGCTAAATTATGCAAGTATTGAAAAAGAAACTTTTTTTGTTCTGCATTAGCCGCTCGAGCTGCCGCTAAAGAAACACCAAGTATGGCATTTGCACCAAACTTCTTTTTATTTTCCGTCCCATCTTTCCTAATCATAAGCTCATCTATTTTTCGCTGTTCTTGGCAATCTACTCCGCGTAATAAGGGAGCAATTTTCTGGGTGACATTCTTGATCGCCTTCTGTACTCCTTTACCTAAATATCGCTTACCGCCGTCGTGCAATTCCCAAGCTTCATGTTTTCCCGTCGAAGCGCCGCTCGGCACAGAGGCTGACTGGCAGGTTTGCAAGGTAAAAAGATCAACTTCCAAAGTAGGATTTCCGCGACTGTCTAGAATTTCCCGGGCTTTTATGTTGGTTATAGAGGACATTTGATAATGTTTATTTTCAGTTGATATTTTTAGTTATCATTAGCTTAATGTAGCGCAGCAGCGGAAGCCGATAGAGTAATCGGTGTAGCCTACCTGATCGTGCGCGGTAGTTGCTTCCTGACAAGCCTGGTTTTCTAGAGTCTGGCCGGCACCTGGACGAGCATAATGAGAGCCAACAAAGACAGCACATTGCCCACCACTACATTGTGAACCTGGTGCTGTGTCAGCAACAATCTCGTGTACATTTCCCACCATATCAAAAACACCATACTCATTGGTACATTCAGAGAAAGAACCTGTTGGTTGCTTCATTAATTGCCCGTTTGTTCCCTTGACTGTGCCTATTCGTGGATCCATCATATCATTTCCACTCGACGTTCTTCCGATCACGCTTGGCGGCCAACGACTTGCAATAGCAACATTACATTTCCCTGCTTGATACGTTGTTCCATACGGATATGCTTGCTGCCCGACGACAGAAGGACCATCTGGACCAACACATGCTTGATACCATTCCTGTCGTGTACAAAGACGTTTCCCAGCATTCTGACAAGCTTGCTCTGCTGTAGTTCTGGTTACAAAACTCGCCGGAGTTTTGCCCGGAACAGAAACGGCCATGGCCACAAAATTAGAATTCGCTTCTGCGCCACGCTCAGGCATCGGATATCCTGGAGGCGTTGTTTCCTTATTTACAAATTGATTGTACTGTCCATCAGCAGTTATCGGTCCTGTGCGGACAGGGATATAATGCGGCGACGCCTCTGCTTTTGTATTTTTATCCACCACTGTTGCTTCCCACTTGTCGATGCAATATTTATTATTTATAGTAGTCATATCTTGAGGGCAACCTCCACCAAAAATACTGGTCACACTTAAAACAGCATTAGAAACGCTAGAAACAACAGAAGAAACCGTTCCTGCATATACTCCTGTTTTATGATATTGCAAACAAGTTTGGTAAACATTTTTCAGATCAGAACTGCTTCTTACCGGCTGCCCGTAATAACTTTTACCGCCCTTCGCAGAGGAAGGCAAAGATGCCCATTCAGGTGCAAGTTTGTCCCACACTAATTCATAATTTCCGGCATCTACTGCACTTTTTAATTCGCTTTCAGACAAATGTCTCTTTGCAATAACTAGCCCATCCAAAGCAGCTCGATCTTGCTCTTCAAAACCAAAACTGCTTTTGAAATAACCTTGCTGTCGCAAGCTCTTAAAGGTATCAAATAAAAACTGATATCTTCCTGCTGCTGTGCTCGTATATTTTCCAGCAGTAATTCCGCCAGCAGACATTTCACCAGTTTCTACCGGATGCGAAGCATAACTATTAAAATGTGTTCCACCATACATTACATTATACTTCTCTTTCGTTCCTTCTGCCCAGGCAATAGTATCCAATAATGCTTTTTGCTCATTGGTTCCATACGCGGCAACACAAAAATTAGCAGCTGCGCCCGGTATTGGCGTGATACCGGGAGTAATAACGGCAGTAGGAAGTTTTTCCTGATAGGGAATCCATCCTCGGATTGCATCATAAACATAACCCTTTCGGGCACTGTTAATCCAGATCACGATTTTCAGCCAGACTGAATCAATTTCATCACAGCGCTGTTTGCTTAAGCAATTTTCCCCGCCAGAATAAACTGAAGCCGGTGAAATAGCACCACTAACAGTAGGAGAAGATTGTCCCACAATCGGACCATTAAAAGTAGGAACTGCTGTTGATTTACCAAAGACCGTATCCATCACTGTTTTCATAACTACTCTTCTTCCGGCCGGGCCAAAATGTATTCCATCACCTAAGCCTCCATTCGCGCCAGCACAATATCCACAAGTATCACTTCCGGGAGAACTTTCCGTTGCAGAGTAAGTATCGACAGCATAATCAATGAGGTCCGATCTTCCCAATTTATTATTCAAAAGATCAACATTGAAAGTTTTAATTCTTTGAATCGCTTCTGGAGTTCCATAACCTCCCGCAGCTCCTTTGGTCGGAGTGTTCGTCAGCATGATAACTTTAATATTTTTATTTTTGTCTTTTACCAGCTGCGCTAGATTAATCGCTGCCTTCTTATATTCTTCAGGTGTCACACTGGAAGAGGTCTGTTGACCATTGGCAGATGGATCCAGGATCACATAATCAAGATTATCATTTTGTAATACCGCTTGAACTAAAGACACTTGTACGCCCGGCCAGGTTCCTCCTTTGGCCTGAAGAAAGACTGTAGCTCCTGGACAGAATTCCTTGATAATATTAGCATTGCTCCATGCTCCCGCCAGAGGCTTGCCAGAAGTATCCATATCAACAGTATTCGACGCACCAACTAATCCAATCCTTTTACCGGCACAACCTTCATACTTCTCCACAACTTTCCCGCCTAATGTTCCCTGCTCCACCTGTGCTACTACAGTAATGAAAGTAATAGCGCAAAGAATTACTAATAACAGATACGCAAATAATTTCTTCATTAGATCAAACCTTTTTCTACGATTGTAAACTTCTTCGTCAAGGTAACTTTTTTATCCAACAAGGGATTTTCCAAAACCACATCTAAAGTATATTCTCCCGGCAGCGCATCTTCACCCATTACAAAAAAATCCGCAAAGACCACTTCTTCCGTATTCTTGTTGCTCTCTAATTCAAAATTATAAGCATTCTTTTGTTCGTTTTGTAATACTACCTCTCCTCGAGGGTTAGTAATTTTATGATTTCGTAATAACATTATTTGTCCATCATTCACATTACTCTCCACTACAAACCACACATAGACTGGCTCAGTATTTCCAAATTCACTTTGCCTGCTCAGGCAATTCAAACTCTCATCAACATAATTACAAAGAGCAACATCTTTCACCGCAATCGAACCTTCTTTGCCTACTGGCAGAAATTCCGCATTCAGGACAGGTTCAGGCATCACATCATCTTTAACCTTCAGAGTTCCTGATTTCACCAGCAGCAAAATAATAGCGCTAGTTATCACTATCGTGATCAGAACTACAAACACTTCGACTTCTATTCTCCCCTTTCTATTTTTGGTAGCCATTATGCTAGGATATTATTACGCATTTTGTATTCCGCATTGTGCGGAATTCTTAATCTCTTCAAAGTACTTCTCGACCTTCTTGTACTCTGCACTGCCGGAAACCTGAGCAGGATATTGCAAAGGCTGCCCGTTTTTTTGTTTTGGATTCTTGAACAAATCAATAAGGTAACATACATCATCCTTGAAGGAAACTTTCCAGTCCACATTACTTTTCTGGCTTTGGGCAATTTTTCCTGCTGCCAAATAATACAACCCCGTCACAAATTCAATATCCGCAACTCCGCGGTTGACAATACCTTCGGCTGTAGCTATCACACTGGCATAATTCTGATTCAAGAAGTCCTGATGCATTTTGCTAGCTATTTTTGATACTAATGGTTCTAACCGTAAAGTAATTGGCTGAGTGTATTGTGAATGCAGTCCTGCTCCAGGTTTTGCTGGCTGCTGCGCATTGTAACAATTTCCTACGGCATCGGGCAATAACAATTGCGCCGTTACTGAAACTGTTTTTTCATTCTGGGCATAATTTGATCCGGCGGAAGGTCGGACTTTATACTCACAACTATTGCCGCCGCTGCTAGGCGCGCCGATAGCATTACTAAATCGCATTCCTTTGTAACTAAATACTGCCGCGCGTATTTCTGCCGATGAAAGTTCAACCTTGTTATCTTTTTTGAGCAAGGAAGCAGTATCAACACTATAACCGCCTTGAGCATCAACTGTAACTCCTTGTGGAACCACGACTCTATACATATCAGGAGTATCTAACTTTTGATAGACAAAATTTAATGTTTCTGTACCCAGATCTCCTTTAGGCAGGTCAATTAATTTCAACTGCGCTTCACAACTCTTATCCCCACCAGATAATACCACGGTATTAGAAGCGCCGCTAAATAAATCCGCACTAACTGTCCCTAAGGACATTTCTACCGGGAAGTTTCCCGGCACGCCGACAGGCAGCTGACGAATCTGCACATCCTGATTAGGTAATCCGCTGGAGCTCATCTTCACACAATATTTTTTTCCGTCACTGACGGAGTTAGCCCGAACTTTAATTTCTTCTCCTTTGGTAAAAATATTTGGCGTAGTACAAGCTACCCATGACTGCGTATCCGAATCAAAGCAGCTGATGAAAGGATCCTGCAAATAAGCTCCTTCCCCGCCGCCAAACATACTTACTATATCCGGACATTGATATTTTCCGGTTAAGGTATCAATATTACAGATAGCCATTCCCGGCGGAGAAACATCTACAATCGGGAAATAAAATTTACCGTCTTTATATCCTTCATCAAAACATTGCGCTTCATTTCCTTTTTCTGATTGATCTAATTGTAATTCTATCACGACGTGATCATATCTAAATGGTTTATTGACCCGCTGCGGGGAAGGAATAGGTACGGAAACAAATCCGTTTGGTTTTAAGTCAAATCCTCTTCCCCCATCTAAAGAATGTTTTTTATCTCCTTGCAAAGCCGAATCTGCTGCTGAAGCATATTGACAATCGCATCCTTGCTCGCCGCACTGCACTCCTGGTTTTCCAATATCTTCCGGACCGATACATTTCAGATAAACATTATAACTTCTGATTCTGCATCCGGGCAGGATCATGGCGCCCACTTCATAATTATAGACTGCATTTCCGGTAACCGGATCATAAGTAGATAATTCTCTATGTGCAGGAAGAACATGCGCTGTCGTTTTTCCCGGAACTGCATACGCTGCATCTAAAATAAAATCTGCTCCCAAAGGCCAGTCGTAGCCGAAAGCTGCTAAACACATTGATTGGGTCAAGCCTTGCGCTCCGCCAGCAAAATAATTATTCAACTGCGCATTGCCATAATCACTTTTGACATCATCGATGGAAGATTGCATCGCCGTGCCAATCGATCCGAAAGTTGCTTCAGTTACCTCTCCCACTCCACCTAACACTCCTTTATTTTCATCACCAAAATCAAAAGGACTGCACTGATTCGTGAAATAAGAGATTGCTTTATAGACTAAACCGCAAACTTGCTGCGTGAAGATCGTCTTACATACTCCTGCATCTCGTAATCCAGTTACTTTCGCTTCCTGAATACAATTGCGCAATCCTTCTAAGATACTCTTTAAAGTAATCAAGTGCGCTCTGATTCTGGACAAGCACATGGTTTGATATGCTCCCAAAAATTGGGTGTTAGGACTGACTTGATGTACTTCCTTATTCTCATGTAAATAATCTAAGAGATAATCTGCTCCGAAAGCAGAAGAGAAGTCCCGGCCGGCATAATATCTCCATTCCGGATAGTAAGTACCAAATTTATTATTGGATTCTTTAAACACTCGATCTTGATGATATGACCATTCCTCGGCTACGCCTTGTTGTTCCTTTCCTGCGGTTCTAACGCCAGGATAGGTTTTGGTTTCTTTTTCATTTAAGGTACAGACACATTGCAATAAGCCAGTTGTTTTTCCATCGGAACTAGAACCTTTGGGATTGATGCTGTTGGCAGGAGGAGCAGAACAAAATCCGGAAAGGCATAATGCTCCTGGAAATGCTTTACAATCATCATGAACATTGCATTTTGTTTCAGACAATTTCTTTGTATCAACTCCAGAAGCTAATGATGCTCCAGATTGATAATCAATAAAGCAGTCTTTGGTATATCCTGCGGAAAATTGTTTTGCGCCAATCGCATTAAGATCCTTCTCCCCGCCTACTCCTACGGGAACAATTTTACCATTTGCATCTGTTGTCTCTTGGAAGCATCCGACTGATTGCGGATTTCCGTTACTATCAAGAGATTTCACACCTTTCTCAACATACGGCCTATATCCTGGTTTAGCAGAATTGCTACAGGCCTGCTGACAACTGATATCCTGCCCGACAATATATTGATCCGTTCCTGGTGGTCGGTAAGCAATTAGATCTCCTGCTCCGGCATACAATTCTGCTTGTTGTAAACTCAAGCCGAAATCATGCACTTTTTCTAAACGCACCAAAGCGCCGCCATTCTGTAAAATAGTAGCGGAATTTTGATCGGCATAATACAAGAAGCTTCCATACTGATAACAAGTAAATTCACCCTTGGCGACTAATCTCGCTGCCTTAGCATTAGGATTAGCAATATTGGTATTCTCTTCAATTTTTCCGCCGCAATTTTCAATTTTCAGCAGAGGAACTCCTCGACTGCTGGCCGTACATTGATTCTGTGCGGTCACGACCGTATCTATTTCATATTTTTCTTTTGAAGCAGTCCATCCCGCAGGAACAGTTCTACATAATACTCTATCTCCTGTCCAGCGGTAAGCCTGATCTAAAACTGCTTCCGATTTCCATAATCCTGTAGTCGTCGGACATAAAGTATCTAAAGATTTTGCGCTATCATCCCAGTCACTGCGCAATCCTTGGGTATTCAACAAACCTTTGGAACTTAACTCCTTCCATTGCTGAATTTCGCTTTCCAAATAATATTTCTCCTGATCTCCCGGACATTGCTCTTCTTTTGGTTTAGCTTTGGTAAAGAATACTTCTAGCTTGGAACTGACAATTCTGGAATATCTGGTCGCTAATCGACCTAAGAAAGCCGCGATCCAAGCCACGCCCGTAACTAAAATGGCTTTTTCTAAATACGGAAGTACCAAGTCAATTTTGTCAATAGTAAATTTAACTGCATCTAATCCTTCATTAGCAATAAAATCAGGCAGCAAGTTTTTGCTTTCTACTGGGATGTCAATGAAATAACTTAAGTCCTGGCAGGAAACTTGGCTCTTGAGATCGCTCATTTTTCCCGCGCCTAGATTTTCGCGGTAGCTGACCGTAATCTTCAAAGGGAAAACAATTTGTCTTTTCTTGAACTCATCCCAATAGCTGCTTTGCTTGGCACTGAATTTTTCCGTAGTAAATAATGGTGCAGAAAGATACCAGGCTGTTCTTTGCGCATTCGGTGTAAGCTGCGGAGTATTCGGAAAGATCAAACAGCCAATTTTACTCTTTTCATCATCAAGCATTCCTTGCGTACAGGCTTTTTCAAATCGAACACTGGAAATTTCAAAAGCATCCTGGCCCTGAGTGGAAACACCGGAACCGCGATAACTAAAATTAAAAACGGCAGTCACTGATTCACGGCCACCATCTAACAACGTCGGATTAAGTCGTAAAGGTGCCTGGAAGCGAGCTAATGATTGTACATCAAAAGCAAGATCAGAAGAGTAACAAGTATTGACGGTGACTTGCTTCTTTGCATAGCCAGCCTTACCACTTACATCTTCCGCGATGAGATAAACTTGATAAGTAAATTTCTGAGCATTTTTAGCAATTTCCACACCTTGAATAGCTACTTCCCGCAGTCCAGCCGGAACTTCTTTCGGAGCTAACGCTTTTAGGCTAATATGAGGACTTTCAAAGTTGACGCCGCTAAAAGTGAAAGCTCCGTTTTCATCAGCAGTTACCTTGTCCCAGGATTTATCAAAAGCAGGTTTAAAATCACCGGCTAAAGGACGGAAGACATAGAGATAGACATTCGCGCCCGGTTCAGTAGTTCCGGAAATATCCGTCTCTGCTTTTCCTTGGTAATATTCTTTTCCTTTGGCAAAATCAAATTCTACTGTCGGAGCTTTGGTATCAGAAATAATGCTTATTTCCTTCTCCGTTACCCAGCCCGCTTTATCAGCGATAGTGATTATAATAATATTTTTCCCTTCTTCCAGAGGGACTTCCGCACTCAGCGCGGTCCCATTACCTTTAGCTACCGATTGATTAGCGGCAAGCACTTCATAGAAACTTAATTCAGAGATTGTTCCGGTAATTTTTATCTTTTTCTCACCGGTAAATTCCGGAAGAGCAGCCAGCTGCAAGGTTGGCTTTTTAGTATCGGCAAATACTTTTCCTTCTACCGCTGCAGCATTGCCGGAAGTATCAACCGCTTCTATTTTTATCACGCTTTCTACATCACTAGCCAGAGGAATAGCGGTAAGAGTAAAACTTCCCGCCGCGGCCGTAGTGCTTTTCAGCTGTGCTCCATTGACATAAGCTCTTACCGTGGAACCGCTTTCCGTGGTTCCGGAAATATCAAAAGAATTTCCGGCTACATTCGCAGGAAGATCTACTTTCAGTTCTGGAGCTGTTTTATCCGGAGCAAGGGTATTGAAGGAATACAAGTTTCCGGCGTTATCATCAGTTACATTTCCGCTTTGAACTTTGTAATAATAAGTAGTATTAGCCGCTAAGCCCGTAAGCTGGACTTGATGATTAGTTATGGCACTAGCATCGCCCGCAGGAGCAAGACTTTGTTTTGAAATTCCATAATTAACTAAACTGTTAGCCGGCTGATCGGTCTCCCAGGATACCTTTGCGCTGGTAGGAAAAGTTTCTACAGCAAGGTTAGAGATTTCTAAAGCGCTTATGACCGGGAGATTGAGGAATAAGGCTATGACTAGTAAAACCAACACCCTCCACATCCTTTTTTGTGCGCTCATCTTGAAATTAATTTTTTATTTTTTTTATTTTATTCTTAACTCTTGATTTCCGGAGCGGAAACATATTTACTATATTGCGCCTCATTCACCAGCAGATCAAACATTTCTTCTTGACTGGCCGATTCTTTGCTCACTACATGAAATACTATTTCTTTAGCATCTTTCAACTCATTCCAAGGCACAGACCAGCTACCTTTATAGCCGCCGACAAACTTTTCATTGCCTAAGACATTTACTTCCAGCTCATAAGTGAAATCTGCTTTTGCCAGCAATTCTAATTTTTCCAATGCTTCCACTGCTTCTTGATCATTGCTTACTGATTTAGTAATTGTAGATTCATGGAAAGCGGTGTTAGGAAGATCAGCCTTTTTTTTGAAACTGATTTTGACTAAACCTAGCTCGCCTTTCTTGAGCGGTGTTCCTGGACCGATATGTTCGGGATCAGTAAAAGCATGTTTAACAATAGTAATTTTACTGGCCGGCAATTCATAGACTGGGATCAAATCTAAATTCACTTCCTTGCCCGGTGCAGTAACGACTCGCTGCCAGCTTTCCTTGTAACCATCTTTGGTTCCTCGTAAAATTCCGCCCGCGCAGTAAGGAAAATTACTAGTATATCCTGCTACATTACCTCTGCCGGCAAAATCATATTCGGTCGGCAGCATCTCGCATTTGTAGCGCAGGCAGGTAAAACTGGTATTTACTTTATCGAGAGGTTCGCGATTGTAAGCTCCCGTCTCTTCATTCTCCACTTTTTCAAAAGCAAACACCGTCATAGGTACATCCTTGCTGGCGCAATATTCTTCATCAGAAACAGTATTTACAAAATACGACGGTCGTGGAACTGGTTCCCCGCGGTCCGGATTATTTCTGATTACATGCACCGTAAAAGCAATCTGGAAGGTGTAGCCAGTAGTTTCATCTTTCACTTTTACTAACACCGGATAAACAAAATCATAAGTGAATTTCCAGGTCTGGATACAGAGAAATGACAACAGATTGCTGCCGCCCAGCTGCGAGCTTTGCATTTTATTTCCCACTAACGGCGTGACCGCAAAAGTATAAGGATACGTTTGATCAAAATTAAATAAGGCACTGACTTGCGGATATCTGAAGTCTTCACCTAAATCCCAGACATAATGATTTTGATAGTAAGTCAGATCTTCCGGAAATTGCAGGTAATCTGTTCCCTGCACTTTTAATTCCTGGATATTAACCCGGACTAAATCCAGCATGGTGTTCTTGACACTTTCCACTTCCCATCTCTTTTTATTGCAGCTTAATTCCATGCCCGCAACTGGTACATCGGGATGTTCCAAAGCAATGAGATCCTGAGTGATATCTTCCAGCTTGAGCGTCTCCATTTCTTTTTCCACAATGGATCTTGCTACAGTATGCAAGGTCTGCAGCTTTACCGGAGATTCAGCGGTATGATCTATCACTTCCGTAATAACTTCACCGCCTTTATTACGGATCTCCACATCCCAATGCAGATTAAAAATAACTTTGCTGGGAACTATTTCTGTATCCGAAGTTAATTCACTTTTTTCCACTAGATCATAACTTTCCTGGAATGCTTCCATCGAAAACAAGCAATCCCGCACATTTTTTTCCATATAGTCATCGATCTGTTCTTTGATCTGCGACAGGGAAGGAATGTTTGTTTCCGGCCCGTAAGCCCAGTACGGTACGGCTAAAGAAGGAGAAATTTCTAAGCGGCGATTATTGTCATTCACAACATCAAAAGGCAATTCGATATAGCCGCCTTGCAGGCCCACGCGGACTAAAGCATCATTGCCAACTTTATCCATGCAAGTGGTGATGAAATTTTCCACTTTTCCTTTTTCAGTAGGAATGATTTCTTGCGGATTAAAAGTAATAATTTCTTTGCGCACAAAGATCACTAAAGTAATTACGAGCACCAACAAAATGCCCAAGATAATGAAGATGGTGACTTGCCCCTTAGAACTAGAAATAAAGCTACTTCTATCTACTTTCCACCTCTTTTTATACATCGGATAAAGTATAGTATGATGATATATAAAGGTTATGCTGGATGTAAGACGGAGAAAAGAGCCAAAAAAATATTTTTTCAAAAAAGAAACATTTATATATCAAAAAAATTTCTTTCTGGTTATGGATAAAAGAGGTCAGTTAGGAATTATCGAGTTCAAGTTTTTCTTGTATGGTTTGCTATTCGGCCTTATCCTAGCTCTAGTATTGGTCTTTTTGGGAACAGCTAAAGTTTTGCCTTTCCAGATCCCTTTAGTGTGCGGATAATCTCCTAGAATTCTAGTCATGAATAGACAGGAAATAAGGTAATATCCTTTAAAGAATAGAAAACGTTATTAAGTGTTCTTTTTTCTTTCCGCTGATAAAAAGAGATTATTAAAGAGGGTGAACTACATGGATGTTGAACGAATTCAGAAAATAAATAAACTTGCGCTTGACTTAATGCGTCAGGGATTAGCTTCCGACCGCGATGATGCAGTCGTACAAGCAGAAAAAATTTTTCGCTCTAAAGACGGAGAGTATAGTTCTATCCGAGAACGCATGCAAGGCGGTCCTGAACCACTGCAGCAATCCGCTGCTTCTCTGGCCTTAACTCCGCAAAGCCCGCAAGCTGCCGGCAGCGCTGATCTTCATCCCGATAAAGTCAAAGAAATTCTCCAGCAAAACAGCCAATTCTTAGTTAAGAAAATAACTGAGTTCCAAGAACAGATGCAGGCTATGCGCAAAGAATTAGAATCACTTAAACTTCAGGGAGGAAGCAGACCGCAGCAAAGCGTCAGTTCCGCTCCACCTAAGCTAGGAGAAATACCTGCTCATAACCCTGATATCCAACGCGGACAAGGAGGCCAAGCTTCTGCCAGTAACCATCCCCGCTCTGGAAATTACAAAGTAGAAGAAGTTTCCATTGAGAAGTTCTTTTACATGGGAAATAAAAGGTAAGATTTTCTTCTTTATTTTACTCTTTCTACACTTGATTTTTTTACGAAACGTTTAAATAGTACTACTTTAAAATAGTGTTTCAGTAACCATGGTAAAAGCTAAATTTAGTACTACTCTATTAGTAATATTGGGAATTGCCCTACTTATGCCTCTTTTGGCCAGCGCTGCACCCTCTATTACTGAGACTTCAGTAAAACTAACCGCAGATTATAGCAAGTTCACTGATGAAGATGATGATTTTATTGTGGTTAATACTGAATCTTTTACTGTTGACAACATAGGAGGTTCAGAAGTTACCGTAAAAGCGACAGGTTTACCTTCAGGATATACTAGCAACACTGCAACTGTAGGTGCTGAGAAGAAACAAGTAACTTTAACCATAAATGTTCCGCACCACAATTCGCCCGGTGCGGAAAAGATAGGAACGATTATTATTACGGACTCTAACGGTGCTCCATTAGGTAACAGCGTAGATTTAGTCCAAGAAACATTCTCCATGCTCGACCTTACTGAACTGGAAGTAAAATATGTAGATGCTGACGGCAAAACTAAGAAGGATGAATTCACTACAGATGATAATACTTACAAATTAGAAAACGAAGTAAAACCGTACACGAATATGACTTTCACTTTTGATCTACAGAATCTCTTTGATCGGGATTATCAGAATAAAGGCGAATTAGAAGAGATAGAATTGACTATCGATGTTGATGACGAAGCATTGCTTAAAGTAGGATTTGAAGAGACTTACCCTCTTGAAAATATTGAAGCAGGTAAAGAAGGCAAATTTACCGTAACCTTGCCTATCAGCGAAATCGTAGAGCCAGATACATATACCTTGGAATTCACCATCACTGCAGAAGATGGAGAAGGCATCGAATATGAAATCAAAAAAGAAGTAGAGGTAGAAATACAGCTTGATGACGACGATGTCAGGATCGTAAAAGCTGCGCTGGTTCCACTAATCGCAACTCTCTGCGACAAAGAAGTCACACTTCAGGCAGAAGTGCATAACTTCGGCTCAGATGACCAAAGCAAAGTAAGAGTCACTTTATCCAATGCTGAACTTGGCCTCAACGAAAAAGTTGAAAATATCGCCATTGAAGCTTATACCGAAGACGATGACAGTTGGCAAAAGACTTTCCTCATTCCTTTAGAAAACGCGAAAGCAAAAGTATACTTCCTTGATCTTAAGACTTATATCGATAACGCCTTGACTGATGCAGAAGTAGTGCAATTGGAACTTAAGCCATGTGTAGCAGCAGAGCCTCTGGTTGAAGAAGAACCTGTACTCGCAAAATCAGGCAATGAAACATCTGAAAATCCCGCTTCCGACAAAGAAAGTGTAACGGGCAATATCATCAAAAGTATTGAGAAATCAACCTACGATTCCAACGACTACTTGGTCGCCCTGATGCTCATCGCTATCACTGTTGTAGCAATCATGATCGTATTGCTGTTGATCATCATATTCAAATAATCACGAGGTTTACATAAAAATGAAAGCAACAAAAAAAATCATAATTTGGGTAATCGCTCTAGTAGCTTTACTGATTACTATTGCCGGAGCCTTGGCAGCGCCAACAGCAACCTATACTCCGACCCCTAACACTACAGTAACATTAAACAAAACAGAAACAAAGTTTTTCGAAATAAAAGTTGAGAATCTCGTAGACCTAGATTTGACTTATCAATGGTTAGTTAATGGTCTTCCCGTTAAAACTGATAGCGGCCCAGGCTTAAGCATATCAAATTATACTTTTGACGCTAATGGTAAAGCCGTTGGAAAATACATTGTGAGCGTAGTAGTTAATGGCAATGCTCCAGGAAATCCAGACTTATCAAAGGCCTGGGATGTCACCGTTCAAGACCCGCAGCCTGCCACCTTGTTAACTATCAGCAACATCAAAGTCAATGGCAAAACTAGCGGAAAATTGAAACCTGGTGAAATCAACGAAGTTGAAATCGAAGTCAGCAACGATAACAGCAAGAAAGCAAAAGACGTTTCCGTAACTGTAGATCTTCTTGATGAAGACAAAGACAGCGTCACTGATGAAACTGAAGATGACATTGAAATCTCAGCAGGGGACAACGAAAAAATCACCCTAGAATTAGATCTTCGCGATGAAGATTTAGATCAGGAAACATACACCTTGCAGGTTGACGTAGAAGGAGACATTGTCGACGGCCCTACTCAGAAAGACTCTGAAACTAAAGATCTAGACGTAGACCGAGAAAAAGATGCGATCTCCATCACTAAAACCACTCTGGAAGACAGCCAAGTTTACTGTTCCGCTTCCGGTATGGCACAAGACTCATTGAAAGTCAGAATTAAAAACATCGGAGAAAACGACCAAAACAATGCTCGAATCACGGTTAAGAACAATGAACTGAACTTAAACCAGGAAAGAACTGGCATTGACTTGGATGACTACTCTGGTCCTGACAACGAGTATGATGCAAGCTTTAACTTAAATCTTGAAGACGCAGCTCAGGGAACTTATCAATTAGATGTCTCAGTCTACACTGAAGATGACGATTTGATGGATTCCAAAGAAGTTGAACTTCAAGTGGTATGCGCAAATGAGCCTACCGCAACCAAGGGCACTTCCAGCGGCAATACCCCGCAGTACGCGGACAAAGAACTTGCAGCAGAATTACAGCAGCAGATTGACCAATACAAAGCCGCACAAGAACAAGCTCAAAGCACTCAGCAAAATTCCTTCAGAGGAAGCGATTCATACGTACTGATGCTTGGCATTTTAGTAGCACTATTGTTCTTTGCTGCAGTATTGTCAGCAACCTACATGCTGGTGAAGAAGAGATAAATTCTCTTTTTTATTTATTTTTTTAATTTTGTTTATTAATTTTAAGGGAAATTAAAATGATCAAAAAGAAAAAAATAACTTCAAAAGAAAATAATTCTAAAAATGAAACCAAACTAGAAGGACCAGCACTTGATGAACTGGTTAACCAATGCCTTGTTGTTACTGATAGAAATGGAGAAATCATTGGCAAGGACAGCACCCCAGTAACCTCGTACCTAGCTATGGAATATCAAAGCGATTATGGAAAAATAATCTTCGAAGCTAATTCCTCCGCTATGGGAAATGGCAGTTATAATCTTAAAGTCAAAGATGGTAGAAAGACTCTGCTGAATGTGTATGGAAGTTTTACTGCTAGACCATTTAATAATCATGCCAGCAGGTATGTTTCTGGAGATTGGGAAAAAAAAGTAAAACTAGAGTACCAACAAATAATGAAGAATGAAAAGAGAAACTAAACTTGGTCTTGTTCTTGGTGGAATAATCGCTTTGGATATGATTTATGATTTAAGAGAAACAAGAATATATGATTTTAATGATCCCTATAGGGCTTATGTAGACTATGCTATGTTCCTGCCGGAAACGCTTCTTTCAAAAACAACAAATAAATTTTTTCCGCAGGTATCTTATGTCAGTATAACAGAAGACCATTCTAAGGTTTTTTTCTGTTTTGCTCTTGTTGCAAACAAAGAATATGCTTCAGAAATAAGCCTATTTTGGCCGAGAAACAAAATAGGTGCGCTGGAATCAAGAGTACATCGAAGGGAAAAAGTAGGAAAAGATGAAATAGAAATAGATTTTAATCGTGATACTATATTTGGTACAGAGCTTACCGGAAAAGTGTGTTATAATTACTAATAAATTAATATACAAATTATCTATACAGCTACAAAATCTTCCTTAATTTCTCAGTATCTTTCCAGACTTTCTCCAGTTTCTGATTAATCATTCCTTTCAGCCACAGTAAATCTCCTGAAAACAATAACTTTCCTTCTTTATAGAGAGGCATCTCCATATATTCGCTGCCTCTTACTTCCACAATGATCTTGCTGCTTGCCGTCAGGATACAACTCTTTTTGTAAAATCTTCGCGCCTTCTCCAGCAGAATATTTGCAGCCTCTAAATCCTTGCAAGCAATATGCCAAATCGCCCCTTCCAGGCGCAGCCAGACCAGCTCCTTTTCTTCATCGCAATTAAAGAAATCATCTTCAATCAGATCATGGCTAACCTTCAGCCATTGTGTTTCTGATTTCTTGCCGGTGCCTTTCCATAAATAAACCCGGCCAGAACAAGAAGAAGTGCTATAGTAATCCGGTAGAGCATTGATTGTTTCCAAGAGCGGAATCGCTTTTTCATCTACGCTTCCTTTCTTGCTTTTATCCAGCTTAGCCAGAAAGGTTTTCTTATCATTTGGAAAGTTCATGAGTAACGAAAAAAGAAGCAGATTTAAATAATTTCAGTTCTTTTCTGGCGATATGTCCACAAGTAAAAAAATACTGATCGAAACCAATTCAGGGAAAAAATATCTGGTCAAAGATCCGGCGGAAGATTATCATACCTCTTTCGGGATCATCAGCAGCAAAGATCTGAAAGGAAAAAAGAGCAAGATCAAATCCAGCACCGGTAAAGAATTCCTGCTCTTAGATGCATCTTTTCCTGATCTCTGGGAACAGTTCCAGCGCGGCCCGCAAATTATGCTCCAGAAAGATATCGGTTTACTTATAGCTAAAACAGGGATCAACAAAAACTCAGAAGTGGTCGATGCTGGCGGCGGTTCCGGGTCATTATGCTTATCCCTGGCCAATATCTGTAAGAAAGTAACCGTCTACGAAATCCATCCCGAACACCATAAAGTCGTGCAGAAAAATATCGCTTTAACCGGAATGAACAATGTAACTCTGAAGCATGACGACATTTCTAAAGGCATCAAAGAAAAAGAACTTGATCTCATCACCTTAGATCTTCCAGAACCATGGCAGGTAATTAAGCATGCCGAGAAGTCCTTAAAAGAAGGCGGCTATCTGGTCATTTATCTTCCTAATTTAATTCAGATGCATAAATTTCTGGGCTCGGTAAAAGGAACTTCTTTCAAAGTTCTTGAGACCGTGGAATTATTAGAACGCAGATGGGTAATCAACGAGCAGATCATGCGTCCTGATTTTGAGATGCTCGGACATACAGGTTTTATGACTTTTTGCAGAAAGATCTGATTTCTACTCCTACTTTTAGCCATTCCTAAACAAGGTTAAATCAGGAGCAATATTTCTTGGCAAACTTACCGCATGGACTATGAGTTCAGCAACATCTTCCGGGCTCATGGCATCTTTCGGCATCTGCAAACCAGCATTCTGCGCAAAATTGGTTTCCATCCCGCCTGGTTTGACAGGAATAACTCTAATTCCATGTTCTTGCAATTCTTTTTGCGCGCATCTGCTATACATTTCAGCTGCAGCTTTTGCAGCGCAATAGGCTGCTTCATTTGCTCTCGGAGTGAAGGCGCTGGTAGACAAAATCTGCACGATATCACCATATCCTTGCTGAACCATCTGTTGCGCAGCTGCCTTTGTTCCATAGACTAAGCCAAAATAATTCACTGCAGTGATTTCTTGAAGTTGTTCGCGGCTAAGATCTAATACTGAAGCAGGCTTTTCCGAACCGGCGTTGTTAATCCAGATGTCTATTCTTCCATAATCCTTAATCATCCGATGCGCCGCTTGAACAACTTGAGTATTATCGGTAACATCAAGTTTTATTGGAATGGCCCGTTGATCCGTCTGCATGGTCAATTCCAATTCTTGTGCCAGTGCTACTAATTTTTCTTCCCGTCTTGCAGCAATATAAACATTACATCCTCCTCGAGCAAACTCTCGAGCTAAGGCTTCTCCTAACCCGCTGCTGGCGCCGGTAACCATGACTACTTTACCTTCAAGATTTGCGTAAGAATTCATGTATTTTAGTTACGCTAATACTATTTTAATAGCTTATGAATTTCAAAACTCTCTACTCTATAATAAAAATACATTTAAACTCTTAGATTACATGAGTATCCATGCACGTCCGTATCAAACGCATCGATAAGTCCTTACCTATGCCGCAGTATAAAACTAAAGGAGCAGCAGGTATGGATCTCTATGCCCGCGCAACGGTAACTATAAAACCAAAAGAAGTGGCTTATATTCCGCTGAACGTAGTGTTAGAAATTCCCGCAGGAACCTGGGTCTTGCTGGCGCCAAGAAGCTCAACTCATAAATTAGGAATTGCTGCTGCCAATAGCATCGGCATTGGAGATGCTGATTTCTGCGGCGATGATGACGAATATCATTTTGCTGCTTTTAACTATACTGATAAAGATGTAACTATAGAACGTGGAACCAGAATGGCCCAGATGGTTTTAGTCAATTATTCTCAGGTCAATCTAGAAGAAGTTGATTCTTTCAACCGCGAAAATCGTGGCGGTTTTGGTAGTACGGGAATGAAATAAGGTTGTATTGTCTATCGTTCAAAATTTAATCTTCTAATCTCAAACTCTCTTCAGCTGTTCCAATAAAAAATCCAGTTTAGGACATTCTGCCGGTAACTGATGAATCTCATCCACTGCCGTTGCTAACAATCTCACTGCTTTCTCTTTTCCCAAAGGGTTTTCCTGCTGATCGTACATTGGCTTCTTCAACTGCAAAGCTAAAAGCAACTCTTCCACACAGCCATTCGAATACTGCCAGCCATCTTCAAAGATTAATTCCGTCGCTTTAAGCCGGATAGTTTCTTTAGAGAGATCAACATAATCGCGCTGCGACCAGATGTCTGCTGAACCTAATTTTCCCGGAAGAAGAGCAGGACTTTCTTCTTTCAATCGCACCCGTTCTTCTAACTCCCTGCTGCGGTCAACATTTTGCTGCCTGATCAGATCATACACCGCCTTAGGAAGATCCTCTTTCCGTTTAACATCATGCTCTTTCATCGCTTTATAGAGAGCCTTGCTGCCAGTTATCGGACCGCTGAAATACGTAAATCTGTTAGCAACAACCATCTTCAAGCCCCAGCAGATCAGCGCAATTTCTCCCGTTACTTTTTCATATCGTTCATATTCTCGCAGAATCCTATCTGCAACTTCGCCGGGCCTCTTAGTAGTAGTATCGACCACTAAATCATAATGGAAAGGAAGATGAAAATCAGGTATTCCGTACCGTCCGGCATAATTTTGTCGTTCATCTCCCACTCTCTCAGCAATAGTCTTTTTTGCTTTTTCCATGCTTTCATATTTAGGAGTAGCATAAGCTGGGTTATGCTTTCGAGCTTGGTGAGCTCTCTGCGCTGCTGCTTCTATATCGCAATCTAAGAAAACCCGAAAAGATTGAGGAATGAAATGAAAGCCGATCCGGGAATCAACCACGAACTTTTCTTCTTGCTCACCTATTTGCTGTTGCCATGAATCGAGATATGGATCCAAGGCTGTAGCTGCGCCGTCAATTTCAATGATATTTTTTTTGTAGAAATCTTCCGGAGTCACTCCTCGTTCCGCTGCCAATTGTTTTACTTTGTCTCCAACAGAATAGGTTTTATATCCTAAACTTTGAACCAAGGCATTGTTGATGGTTGATTTTCCAGAAAGGGGTTTACCGGAGATAGTAATCGCATTTTTTCGTAATGGCGCATACATATCTATCTGTTCACTCCTTTGTTTTTAAATTAATTATGGTGATCAAACATATCAAGAAAAAAGATAATGAAAAAATTAGTTACTTCAGCCCTAATTTCTTCTTGATCGCATTCATATCGCGGTGAAGTTCGAGCAAAACTTCATGCGAGCTTTGGTCAACATGTAAATCCCGCAGGTCTTTCTCTAAGTCAATTTCTAATCTTGCTTGATCACGTCTAGCTGCCCTGTTTTGGCTCATCAAAATGATCGGTGCCTGAATGGAAGCTAGCATGGACATAAACAGATTCAGCAAAATAAACGGATAAGGATCAAAGGCAGAGTTCCTCAACAAAATTACATTTAAGATAACCCAAATTGCTAAAAACAGAAAAAAACCGGTAATAAATCCCCAGCTGCCTCCCACTCGAGCAATTTTATCTGACAGCCGATCAAGTTTGCGTAAATCTTTCTGATAGAATTCATCCACTTTCTTAAGCGTGCCTTCCACTTTATTGATTTCATCCTTAATCAACTCTACAATGTCTACATCAATATTAGGTTCATGAGTTCTATGCCGCGCCATTATCTCACCTTATATCCGCTCTTCTGATGCAAAAATTCCTTTGCTAACCCAAGTTTAAATTCACTTTCTGCATAAACCGTAAACAATAATTCTCCTTTTCTTACCACATCATCAATTTTTTTACTAAGATATAATCCCGCTCCTTTATCATTCGGTGCGCCAGCAATTCTTGCTGCTTTTGCAATTACGTCATTATCAATTTCGCTGATCTTTCCGGACTTGGAACTATGCACGGAGTAATGGAATTTTCCCGGCTCTGGCTTTTTCTGCTTTCCTTGCATGGTAATAATCTCATTCATCTTCGCTAACGCTTTTCCACTTTCTAAAATTTCCCGTGCTTTTTTCAGTCCATCGCCTTTCTTACACTTACAAACCATTTCCAATAAATGGCCAGCTAGCATCAAGGACTTCTCGCGCAGATCTAGCGGCGCTAACGGATCATTTCGTAGCACTGCCATCACATCTTCTGCTTCCAGCAGCGGACCAATGCCATTCCCGATCGGGTGAGATCCGTCCGTAATGACGACTTGCACATTCATGCCTAGCTTTTTTCCGATCAGTTCAAACATTTTCTTAAGATGATCCGCTTCTTTCAGGTTGCGCGCCTTAGAACTTTTACCCATGGGAATGTCGATCAGGACATGGTTAGCGCTGACTGAATGTTTCTTGGCCATCACCGAGGCTAATAGCTGTCCTTCCGCATCAATAGACAAGGGATGTTCTACCTCGATAATTTTATCATCGGCAGGAGCAAGATTGATTGAACCACCATGCACGATGCAAGCTCCAGTTTTTTTTACCACTTCTCGAATTTTAGCTTCCGGCATTTCCACCTTAGCTAGACATTCCATGGTGTCAGCAGTTCCGGCCGGAGAAGTAATAGCTCTGGAACTGGTTTTAGGAATCGTATACCCAGCTGCAGCAATAATAGGAATGACAATCATGGTCGTTCTATTTCCCGGAACTCCGCCGATGCAATGCTTGTCCAAAGTGATTCCAGAAAATTTAAGCGTCTTGCCAGTTTGCACCATCGCTTTGGTCAGGCCAATAATTTCCTTGACGCTCAAACCATGAGTAAAAGAAGCAGCCACAAAATAAGTCTTTTCAATATCCGTCAATCGGTCATGAGTGATGTCATCGGTGATGTGATACAACTCCGTATTATTCAACTCTTTCCCCAGCAATTTGTCCCGGATATGAGCCACAGATTCCGGCTTCCCGGTAAATTTTACTTCCACCATACTTCCCCGTTTAGCATCTAAACGATTCAACACTTCCTCAAACAAAGCTATGCTTCCTTCCGGAACGGTTCTTTTGCTTTCAGAAATATCTAAGATGCAAGTTATGCTCTTGCTGTTATATTTGACCAGGATCCTATCGGCAGAACGTAAATCTAACTTCTTGGCATCCTTTTCATTAAGAATAGCTACGAGCACGCCCCCAGAAGCTATGTCCATATCTTTCACACGGAATTTCATTTTTTAGTCTCCCTTGTGAAAGATAAGAAAAAAGGTCCTATTTTTTCTGTTTCTTTTACTTTAAACTTTACCATCTCTTTTTAGGGGAAATAAGAAGTTTGGTTTTATATAGGTTTGGGTAGAGATTTAATCTTTGAGAGTTATTAAAATATTATGAACTGGTGTTTGAGAGAGAGTTTTTTCATTGCTAACTGCAATATCATATCCACACTCTTTAGCTCTTTCCGTAATTTCCGAAAATATGCTTTCTGCTTTACTTATGTTCTGTCCCGCAGCATGAATAGCAATATAAATTTCTTTTCTATGAAAAGCTTCATTTATCTCTGCAACTATTAGAGCGCTATTATGACGCTGATGAATATAAAAAATAGGCTTTTTAATTAACCATAAAATTCTTTTGTTAATATCTTCTTTAATTTTAAGTTCATTTCCATCATGATAAGCGGATAAATATTCTATCATAGCTACGACATAGCCATTAGAATAAAGATTACATAATCTTCTTCCGTTTTTTCCGTATTGGTAACCTATATCTGATTTAACCTCAGCCGCTTCTAGGTTATTTCCACAATCATATAATTCCTTTACATAAATGGATAATTTTAGAATGTTCTTAAATTCTGGTTCTAAGAAAGGAAGGATCTTTTCAATCTTTCTGTCTGAAGAACTTGACGCTTCAAATAGTTCTACTCGATGATAAAATTCCTGATCAATTATACTAATCTCTTTTTGCAATCCTTGTTTGTTTGTATTTGAAAAATTCTCTAATAAAGCCTTTTTCTCCGCGGCAGGTATTTTACTCCAATCCGCTACTAGAATCTGGTTATTGTTACCTTGTATAATAAAAATATTACCGTTGTTTTCCGTTTTCTTTAAGGCTTCCAAAACTTCTTTCTGACGTAGAGCATCCTTTACAGCTTTATCTTTAATTAAAACTGATTTACCTAATTCTAACGATGCCCTAGCCGCGTTTAAAACAGCAGTTATCAACCCTAGATCTATCATCTTACAAACTACTATTTTTATTTCTGGCAACTAAAAATTCAGAAAAGCTAGCAATATTCTTTTGTATAAACACCTTAGAACCTGCGCTTAATACACCTAAGTCTATAAATGCTATTTCATCTTCAGAGTTAGATTTCTCTCTAATTTCAGTTATTGCATCTACTAAAAAACCATTGAAATCTATTTTGGTGCCGCTTTCTTCTAGAATCTTCTGAAACAAATCTTTAGTCACAACTATATTTAACTTGCTATTCTGATTCAGAACCTCTAAAAAGCTAAAAGCCTCTACATCCACATTAGGACCTTCTCCTACCATACTTTGGCTTCACCCTTTTTATTTAAAAAGATTTCCGTAGCGTATTTATACTTTTGTAACTACTATTTAAGAGTCCAACTTCCTAATAAATTCTTCAATCTTCCCAACATCTTCTTTCTTGCCCAGATCCATCCAATAATCCTGCAGCATCATCACTTTTACTTTTCCGCCTTCAGCCAGCAGAGAAATCGCATCAGTCA
>Ga0209542_10006102_pt1 | contig 23650 bp, 21 predicted proteins | sample RifCSPhighO2_01_FD_184028 | JGI IMG/M metagenome (GOLD analysis project Ga0209542, IMG submission 184028) | Soil microbial communities from Rifle, Colorado - Rifle CSP2_plank highO2_0.1 (SPAdes) (version 2) | ecosystem: Environmental > Terrestrial > Deep subsurface > Rock core/Sediment ...
ACTGCTGATACATCTTCTACCTCTGGAGGAGGAGTAATAGCGCCCGTCACTTCAAGCCAGCAAACTACCACTTCAGTTCAATCGACGACTTCTATTTCTGCAACGTCTGCAACGGCGACTACGACTCCTACAACCAGTACAGCTACAACTACGGCATCAAATACTTCAAGCACACAAGCGTCTGATACCACAACAGCAACATCGACTACAACAACATCGACAACCCAGACGACATCACCGTCACAACCGGCAAATGTTACTTTGTTGGGAAGCGATGGTAGCTGGTGTTACGATCCGGATTGGCCGGGGGGCACGGCAGGAACATGGGGTAATGCTTCTGTCTTAACGATAAAAGGGTATTGCCAAGATTCTACCGGCTATTATCAAGAGGATTATTGCCGAAATCCGGACACGTTGGCGGACGGATACTGCGGTGGTGGCTGGAATGGCAGCAGCTGGTACCAAGTGGGTTGCCAATTCAGTCTCCATGGCGGTCAGTGTACAAACGGCACGTTAGCCGCTCCTACCACTTCTCTTAAACCAAGATCTGAAACCCTTATAACAGCCGTAATCGGCTCAATCAACAATATTCTCGGGTTGCTGCAGAAACTTTTACCTCAGTAAGATGAAGAAATATTTAATTCTTTTAGCTTTAGTACTTCCCTTAGCTGCTTCCGCACAAACAGCCAGCTCAACAGCTGATTTACAGACTTTAATTAAACAACTCCAAGCACAAATAGCGGAATTGCAAGCTCAAGTGCAATCCATAAAGACGGAGCTCAAGATTACCAGAGCTTTAGCTAAAGGAGCTACCGGAGATGATGTCAAACAGCTTCAAGAGTTTTTAAAGACCATTCCGGATGTCTATCCAGAAGGTTTGGTCACAGGCTATTTTGGTCCCTTAACCGAAGCGGCGGTGAAAAGATGGCAGGAGAAACAAGGTATTGAAGCTGTGGGTATAGTCGGACCCAAGACAACCGCCAAACTAAACGAACTTATCTCTCAAGGCGCCGGCAGATCGGGAACTATTCCACCCGGATTGCTTACTGCTCCTCCTATTCAAGGAGCAGTAGTAGCGCCAGCAGTTACCACTTCCACTACTTCTTCGCCCGTTACTTCTGCGGCAACAATTTCCACAACTTCTGATACATCTTCTATCTCTGGAGGGACAGTAGCGCCAATTTCTCCAACCCAACAAACCAACACTTCAGTCCCAGCAACAACTACCACCACAGCAACAACTTCATCAACTTCTGCCCCACCTAATACCTCTGCACCCACTACGCCGTCCGATTTTTCGATGACATCATCATCTCCCGGCGGACTGAATTTTTCTTGGACAGTGTCGGCAAATAATGTTGGTTTCGGGTACAAGATATACCTGACAAACACGAATGCCAATACAACGACTGTGCTTAATCAAGGTGCCAGTTACGGTACCGGCTCCAGGAGTTTCGGAGAAGGTGGTTTTGTCCAAGGGGTTCAGTATACTGCCTATATTGTGACTGTTGATTCCACCGGGAATGTTACAACATCATCGCCCATAGTCTCCGTTTCGACTGCGCAGTTAACTACACCAGCTAATTTCCAAGCTAGTGCTACTGGTCCAACCTCCGTTTCATTAACATGGTCGGCGTCGCAGGGTAATGTCTATCAATATCAAATCAGGAGATTTACAGGTAATTTGGACGGGACCCAAACCAGTGTGATGATCCTTTTCCCTGCAACTTCCTACACTGATACTACCGTTCAGCCAAGCACATCATATATCTATTGGATTGAAGCCAGGGACTTAAGCGGACATGGTGCTAGTACAGCCAGTGCTTCAGTAACCACTCCGGCTGCATCATCTGGTGGCTCTTCCACTACCACCTCTCTCTATTTACCTAATAGTCAGATAGCAAGTATTTTGGAAGCTATACAAAGAATTTTGAACCAGATGCAGGAGTTTCTCAAGTAAAATGGTAGAATAAGGTGGTTATAAGTTAAGAAATATTTATGAGTCAAAAATCTTTCTATTCTTTAACAGGTATTATTTTTCTTATCGTCGTTATTGTTCACTTATTGAGAGTGGTCAATGGTTGGTCAGTAAGTATCGGTACCTTCGACATGCCAGTGTGGGCTAGCTGGGTCGCCGTAGTACTTGCCAGCTATCTCTCATACCAAGGATTAAGAAGGAGATAGTATGAGGAATACCCTGATCATCTTTGCTGTCCCCATTCTCTTATTTGGAGGAAGTATCTGGTGGTCTAAGAGTTTACAAAAAAGCGACCCAAATATCATTTCCAGAAATGGTTTACATTGGCACCCAGAATTAACGATCTATGTAAAGGGTGAGAAGATAGAAATCCCGCAGAATTTGGGTCTTGGCACGGTACATCTACCAGTGCATACACATGAGGATCTTCCTATTATCCATCTTGAGTTCCAGAACCTAGTCCGGAAACAAGATATTACTCTCGGGCAATTCTTCAAGAGTTGGGGCAAAGATATAAATTCTCTTGGTATCAATGTGAATATGACTGTAAATGGCGTAGAGAACACTGAACTTGATAATTATGAGATGAAAGACGGGGATAAAATTGAGCTTAAATACGAATAAGGAAATGACATATCCAGAATTTATAAAAGAACTTATTAAGAGTTAATTCTTGTTCCGAGCTTTATAGAAATAATATAGAGCTAGAGGCGCAGCCCAGTTTGCTGAACGTTCAATAAAGTCAAGAATGGATTGCCCGACAAGCGGTCGGACGAGAGCCGTCCAGAAGCCCCAGAAAGCTGCCCAAAGAAGTATTGGCTTAACAGGCCTGACTAGCACAATTAATGCGACAATTACATCAAAAATACCAACACAGAGAAGAAGTGTAGTAGCGGTTGGGGCTGAAACATGAGTCATTTGGCTTATCCAACCGACCCAATCAGCCTTACCCCCAATAGCTAAGAGTCCGTGGCCGACAAACTCACCGGCAACACCGATGCGTAAAAGCCATTCAATCTTCTTGTCGTTCGTCATTTAGAAATTTGCTTCCAGAGCCAAATACCTACTAGCACTAGATCCACCAAAAGCACTAGACAAGCTAAAGAACCGAATACCCCCATACTCCCCATCATTCCACCCCAATATCCGCCGTATCCATACATCATAAAAAGATTAATTAATGATAATAGGTTAAGTGTAACACTTTTTTATGATGCGGAGTGAATCAGTAACAAAACACTATTTGCAGAGTTATAATGTGTATATGACTAGAAATCCTTTTCTTAACGCGCTTGCAGCGTTCCTCTATATTGCCCTAGTAGCATCTCTAATGTTCTATGGTCAGAGGATTGTAGCGCCAGTAGAGGATTGGGTGATTATGCCTATTGCTATGATCTCACTCTTCACTCTCTCTGCGGCTATGATGGGGTATATCTTCCTCTCTAAACCTTTTGAATTGTATTCCGACAACAAGAAGTCAGAAGCTATGAACCTTTTCGTCAAGACTCTGTTAACATTCGCCTTCATCACTGTAATCATATTTATGATTCTTCTCTCTGTCCGTCTATAATAGGTGAAGGTTAAAAATTAAAACAAAATTATGATCATCGTACATGACACTTTCGTATGTAAGCCAGGGAATGCTTCTAAGTTAGCGAAGTTATTCAAAGAGTGGGCGAATCTTGAGAAGAAACGCGGATACGATATTACTATAATGACCGATCTCACCGGGCAGTGGCATCGCGTCATCTGCGCTACCTTACACGGAAGCCTAGCCGAATATGAGAAGAATATGTACGACATGGGGAACACTCCGGCACATAAGAAACTAATGATGAAGTTCAAGAACATGAACGATATGTACGTTTCCGGCTCTCGGGAAATTTATAAGGTATGGTAGTTCGACGCTGACCTTGAGAAGGCGTATAAGGGAGAGTAATTATTTTTGAGAGACTTTCTTCGGCAAGTTCTCTTTCTTGTTAGATCTTGGATATAATCCAACCCCACATACTTCTGAAAAGGCCAAATATTTTCGAGCCAAATGATTTAGAGACTAGAGCGGCATTGTCGAAACCTTCACTTGGAAGTTGAACTTCCAAGTCGGTGCTGGTAGAGATTTCTTCAGAATTCACCTCTCTGACCCCCTCCGCTTCCAACACCTCCCCCTTAGCAGGGGGAGGAATAGAAATATTTACAACACTACTTGTAGCTTCAGGAGTAGAAGTAGCTTCGATAAATACATAATCTCCAGATCTACCGGCTTGGTTTCTCTTAAACTTTTCTGGCTCATTCTCCTTTACTACCAAAACTTTGCCAGTAGACTCGAGTATGCCTGCGGTGCTAGTAGAGACAGGGTAAGATTTGCCGCCGATAGTAATCTCACTTGGAATTGGTCCAAGGATAAATTGTAACGTCGTCTCATATGTAAGAGGCAGGGTAGAGAAGAGAGTAGTGGTAGAAACTCCGCCATTTATAATCTCTTGGATACGGATGTCCAGAGTGCCGGGAGAACTATCCTCACCCTTCACCGTGTAGACAGTGCCATCCGGGAGGAAAGCGAATTTGTTATCCCCGATCACTTCATACACCAGTCCGGCAATTTCATTTTCTATATCACCATCGGCATTGGGTCCGGCATGGTTGCTGGAAGAATCATAAATGTGGAGCTCGATAGGAGAGTGGAAGCTTACAATCTTGCCACTTGGTATGCCACAAATTCCGGAGGAATTTGAAATGTTTGAATAATACGATATATCGTACGAACTTGAGCTAGTAGAGGTAAGGATATCCGCAATAAGATCCTTCACCCCGCTTGTACTTGGCATGAGAGCGTGTTGCGCGTCCGTCACGTAGTAAGTTTTGAGAGCTGTCATAGCCTCAGCACTCTTCAGTGGTACAGTACCATCACCGTCGACGAAGCTAATGTTGTAGATAGGGTGCTCACCGCTCTCGAGTATGTAGAAATTGCCTAGAGTAGGCGTACCGCAACCGACGATGTTGTATGTCTCGACGCCATAGTCCGCCGGATTTAGGTTATCTATCTCTTGGTGGAAGGCATCGGCTCTGTCTACCAAGGCACTATTTCTCCCTTCGCTCTTGAGATAATCCTTGGTCTCTTCATATGTAAGCCTCTTATTCCCATCTGTGCCATCGAAGACATAATAAGGATAGTCATCGAAGTACTCCCTGCTTGGCAGAAGCTCATAAACCGAGGGCATGTTCTGCGAGATTTCTTTTACCTTTTCTTTATTTAATATAGTAATACCAGTATTGCCGTAGGAGAGAATCTTAAGTGATTCTGGAGATCCGTAATGCGGTGTAGCAATATCTAGAAATTTGTCTATTGAATCTCCACCATAGTCTTTTAAATACTTCTTTACTAAGAGCCCTCCCATGCTATGAGCAACGATATCTACTTTATCGACTCCATTCTGTAATTTGATTTGATCTATCCTCTCCTTTAAATTTATTGTAGTTGTTTTTATATCTAGCCTCCAATCATAGGGGAAAGTCAGTAGTTCGTCTGATTCATTTAAATCAACACTTTCTAAAGTACTAATTAAACTTTTGAAATTATCTCTTTGAAACAGAGGAACATTTACTGACCTTACTATTTCAGATGCATTAAGAGATATCAAGGAATTTTCTCCCGTATTAGATAGTAATAAATCATCTAAATATTCATCTTCAGGTAAAACCATCTTCAATAAATTAATCCATACTTCTGAACCATCATCTTTATTTAAATAACTTCCCATTATTCCCGGCACTATTATCACAGGTGTTGTCGTTGCTACAGGTACTACCACCACCTCTTGTATAGAGAGGGGAGTGAAAGCCATTGAGAAAGCATTACCAGAATTAGGATAGAGATTCGCCAGTGCTACCCAGTCAGTACTGGCTAGTCCAGTGATATCCCTATGCTCATTTACAATCTCCGTCTCTCCAGCTTCTTTCACCACCACTGTATAACCAGTAGCATCAAACTGGATATCATATGAATACCAGTCAGTCTCATGTCCGGGTGGTATAGGGATAGCTTGGAGAGGATATATTTCCTGATTTAATCTCTCAGTCGGAGTAGATGTAGCGCGAGGATCGACATCTGTGACATACAGACGTGGCGGGTAGCTTGCAAAGGCGAAGCGGGAGTGAGTATAAGTGAAAGTGAAATGTATATATCCTCCAACATATTCAGAAACATAATTCTCTAACCCAGTATAAGTCGAAGTAGCTTGGATAGTTGTACTGTCGCCAAACATAGCCTGTGATTTCTCATCCACTACATATGGGTGTGAAATTTCCGCAAAAACATTAGTAAAAACAACAAAATTAATAATAAGGAAAAGAAAAAGTAAGTATAATCTCTGCATCTAAATCCAACTAGAGTTGTCGAAAGAATGGCCTATAAAGTATAGTATAAAGAATACTAGTAAAACTAGGACGATTAATCCGAAGAGCACTTTTTTCATATAAAAACTATACCATAAAAATAAAAGGGTCAGGCGGTGAGGTTTAACCCAAGTAGAGGGGAGGAATTGATACTTACTGTCACCTACTTCTTGGATCTTGCTGGCATATATGTAATATAGACGTATGAGGAAGCCGATATCACTAGGCCTAGAAGATTTCCACTCGACCATCTCGCCTGTTATCCCAATGCCTGAGTTGGCCTTAGAGTTCGATGCTTTTATTGATGAAATAATAACCGCCTTTAAGAAAATTAAATTTGATAATGACTTGATCAAGGATTTCAAGAAAATAGCCCAATTAGAAATAATCTCTAAGCCACAGTATAGAGTGATGATGAATAAGGGTGCGAAGAAGGAAAATGTTGGGTGGCAGATCATCCTCGCTATCACCGGAGTATCCAACGAGAAGATGAGCAACTATATCATCCCTCACTTCTACAAGGCTAGGGGAAGGAGAAGTATGGAATCTATAAATCAGGATAGGCGGAAGCTCAATTTCTTCGCTCATCTCTTTGTCAGTGGTCATGGTTACCCAAAGCTTAAGGAGATATTGGGCGATGAGCCGGTGGTCTTAAGAAGGTTCTCTCTTGCGAAACACTTTGTAAATTATCAGGGTGGAGACGAGAGACTCTTAAGAGTGCTATTAGAAGATAAATATTCAGGAAGACTGATGCAAAAGGTGGGAACATTTGTAGAAGATGGAATAGTGGGTGGTCTAGTAGAGGGTCTAGGCGAGACATACCAGAAGGGGTCTATAGATTTCTTGAAGAAACATTTCAGAAGGACGACTAAGTCCACTTCCAGAAACCCCAAGATTGATCTAATCATTCCAAATAAGAAGGATCCCAAGATCTTGATCGAATGTAGTTATACCAAGACGACTGCTTCTGGCCAGACCAAGAAGATCGATGCCAATGATGCCCTCTTCTCTGCGATAAGAAGCTATAACTCTAAGATGGGTAAGAACCTCATCTTCGTAAACTTCATCGACGGAGCAGGTTGGAAAATGAGAGGGAAGAGTGACTTAAAAAGATTTATAAACTCTTGTGACTTCGCTGTGAACTACCAGAACCTAGGCTTATTGGAAGAAATTATTGCTTACTACTCTTAAACTCTATTGCCACTTGTAGTTGTCGGTCGATAGGGTAGATCCCTTCGTTCTCTGAGATTGTGAGATTTTTTAGATATTTAGAAGTTTCTCTTGCCTCTCCAGTATATTTATATCCATTGCTAGATCTGTACTCTACCTTTTTTAGCTTATCATTTACAATCTCCTTATACTTCTTGTCTAGGTCAATGCCAATGTAATTTCTGCCAAGCCTCTTGGCAGCGAGAGCCGTTGTGCCAGCACCGATAAATGGGTCCAGGACAGTGTCACCCTCATCTGTACTCATGAGTATGAGTCTCTCTAGTAGAGGTTCTGGTAACTGGCAGGGATGCTTATCTCTACGTGTATTGTGTCGTATGCGGTGGATATCAGCCCAAACATCACTCAGGAGTGTGCCGTAAGGGTTGATCTGGGATTTCTTACCGCCATAGTCCTTGATCATCTCGCCACAAGTTCTACACTTCTTGTGCGGAGATCTCAATTCATGAAATTTGAAACCTTTGGGAACCTTGGTATAGAAAAGTATCCCGTAGTGAGCTGGGAGTAGCGACTTACCCAGAGGAGAGCTCATAGAATCCCAAGCAATCCAATGTTTGAAGTTAGCAATCTTATTGAGATGATTTGCATAATAGATCAACCATTTCGGAATATTGTGTACAAAGATAGAACCAGTAGGTTTGGTGACACGAACCATCTCAGTAAGCCAGGCTTCGGACCACTGGATATAATCCTCTAATGCCTTCTTATCCTTATAACTTCCATACTTCTTATTCAAGTTGAAGGGTGGATCCGCAAATGTCATGTCGATAGAGTTGTCGGGAATCTTTCTCAACTCATCGATAGCATCACCATTTATTATTTTGTTTAATGGCAGCTTTTTATGTAAATGAACAACACCAGTCCTCACTTCTGGTAGAGTAATAGAGTTAGGCACTTCTTCCTTGATAATGTCTAGTACTATGCCCTGTATCAATACTTCTCTTTCTCCTTTCTTAATGAAGATAGGTCCATAGCTTTTATTAGCAGGTTGCAATCTGATTCTTCCAGGTTCTTTGAAAAATGTTTTAAGTGTAGCTTCATTGTTGTCTATAAGAGCTACCACCTTCTGTCCATTTTCAGCAGTTTTCTGATGTTTTATTAAAACTATGTCTCCATCATTTATGTTTTCGTCAATCATGCTGTTGCCCACTACTCTCAATGCATAAATCTCAGCTGGGTTAGCTATCCTATCCTTAGGAATAGTTATGATCTCTTTGTAGGGAACTGCTTCTATAGGGTAGCCAGCCGAGATAGTACCTATAAGAGATATACCGATCATTTCTTGACTCTGGGGAATCTCAAGAGAGCGATGGATTTTGCTTTTCCGTGTCAAATGTCCAGAATTTTCTAGCTCTCGAACGTGTTGGTGAATTGTAGAAATGGAGTTCAACTTGAGGCCCTTGCGTATCTCTTCAAGTGAGGGAGAGTACCCCTTCTTCTTACTGTAGCTATTGATGAAGTTGATAACTTTCTGTTTGGTTGGGGTAAGCATATGCATATTATACCCAATACGAAAATAAACCGAAGATTTAACCTGTGGATAACCTTCGGTTTATTTATGGTCTATTACTTATAAGCGGTCAATAGCACGACTCCATATATTCTTGGAAAATTCCCAAATATGAGATCCAAATGATTTAGAGCTAGTGCAGTGTTGTCGAGGTCTTTACGTACCCGACGCTTTGATCGAGCAGATATGGAAGCATTCAGTAAAGTAAAGAAAGCTTTACGGGTGGTAACTGGTTTTCTTGAGATCTTTTTCTTCATAGAGTTATTATACCACCCATCCATAAATTAGAAGTTATCTCCCATATGCTGTGGATAACTTTTAAAACACTAAATTAAACCCTTATTTATAGGCATTCTATAGTATTAGATTAAAAACTTGACGAGGTAGAGCAAAGTCTGATAAACTCTACTTATGACAATCAACGAACAACCCAAGGAAAAACAGGTTAAATTAAGAAGCAGGCTCTATCCTCGCTATGACTTGGAAGACTCTATCAAGTTTATCGAATCTCTCAACAAGTTGGGCGGTAATAATATTTCAACTTCAGCGCTTGGAGCTGAAGTTGGCAAGGGTATAAACAACTCAACCTTTACCGGCCGAGTAAGTAGCTCTAAGCAATTCGGGCTAATTAATCAGGACTCTCGTAGGCTTTCTGTCTCGGCGCTTGGAAAGGAAATCTTGATCCCTAGAAATAATACTGCAAAAAGCACAGCAACAACCACAGCTCTTTCCACTCCAGATCTTACAAAGAAATTATTAAAAACTTTAACGGTAAAACCCTCCCAGACATGACCACTCTAGGGAATCTTCTGGTTCATGACTATCGAATTGAACAGGCGGCCAAAGATGTTGCAGCGAGAAACTTTATACGTTCCGCTACTTTTGCTGGCGTTATACAGAATGGCATCTTGGTTGTGTCGCAAGACGAAAACCAAGTCCCGCCCGAAAATCAAGGAGAAGTTGAATTGGCACTCGGGTTCGAGGGGTTTCCACCTCCTCCGCCACCAAAAGGAGGTAATGGTGGTGCGGTTGCCAAAGGTTCAACGTTCCAAGACGATGGAGCAGGATGGGCAGTTATTATTAAGTCTAAAAACCCCTTGAACTCTAAGGTAAAGCAGAAGTGGATCGAAGTGGCCGAACTCTTGGATCAAGTGAACGCCGAAGACGGCGGATAGAGTGTTTGGCAGTGGAGGTTGGGGTGCCCGGAGGGGGGAGGGTCCGAATAGAACCGCTTCCCACACCTTCGCCCAGCCTCCACTACCAAGTACTCTATAAGCAATAGTTTATCAGCAACACTTTAAATGTCAAGTGTCAATATCTAACAAGAAATGAAAGCTGTAATTATAAGTCTTGCCCTTATTGCCGCATCTACTTTTGGGGCTTGGTTAATATCAAACAAAAACCTATTACCTCCATTTCCCGCGAGCGTTTATTTACGAGGATACCCCCAAGAAACAAACATCATTAAATTAGGAGCTGGGACACTAAGACCTTTTAAGACTTTTGAAAATCCTGATCCAGCCCATCAGATAACCGTAGTTAGAAACATGACATTTTCTCAACTGCCAGATGAAATGGCTCCACAAAGTAAAGGTTCGGCGTATTTCTATAAGGTAGAGCCTGAAACAAAAGATTTGTTTACCTTTCACCAAGATCTCCTAGAAAACTCTCATCTCATAGATATCTACGGGAGAGATTTCAGAGTGACTCTCGTCAATATTGTTCCTAGAGAGAATGCATCCTCAAGTGATAGCCGGTTGAATTATGAGTACCAGTTTGTTGTAAGCGAAGAGTAGCCACATGCAATCAAGGGATAATTACCTCAAAAGTATTTGTTGTAATTAGATAATATCTGTGATCTAATTCCAAGGTGGCTCAGGTTGTTACTATAATTCTTCATGATGACAATCCCCAAGGTCTTAGATCTATAGAGTTAGATAATTGGCAAGGCAAGATCTTCATTATTACCAGAGCTAGCTTAAAAGACTTTAGGGAAAATTATGATTAACAATGCAAACAAATACACAATAGCCGATATATTTATGGTTGATAGCCAAGTTAAATATATCATTCCAAAATTCCAAAGAGAATATACGTGGAACAAAGATAATTGGGAGGAATTAATAAACGATATAATCGAAAGTGATGGAAGCCACTTTATCGGATCGATTATTTGCATAAAGAGACCGGACACTGATACGTATAATCCCGAGCTAGAATTGATTGATGGTCAACAAAGATTAACAACGATTTCTATATTGTTTTGTGCAATATATAAAATCTTAAAAGATAAAGCTCCAGAAAATGACGACAATTTTATTTCAGATTTATCAAATTTGAAATGGAAACTAATACAAAGAAGAGGAAATAACTATAAATTGGAACTTTCTAAACAGAATAATAATTTTAGTGACTATAAGTCTATTTTAAACGAAATTAGCATAAAGGATTTTAACGATCAGGTTAGTAATAGAGGAAATAGGAAAATTTATAAATGTTTCAGATACTTTTTAAGTAAGATTGAAGAGAAAACGACAGAAGAAATTTCTGAACTACTAGAGAAAATAAACAATACTCTTCTGGTGAAGATTGAGGTGGACTCGCACTCCGATGCTTTTATGTTGTTTGAGAGTCTAAATAACAGGGGTGTGCCGTTATCAGCTATTGATCTGATAAAAAATAAAGTGCTAGCTGAGTTGGAGAGCAGGGAGATATTATCAGCAGAAGATGCTTTCGATAAATGGAATATTATCATCAACAATCTGCCAGATTATTCGGATCAGGAGAGATTTCTGAGACAGTACTATAACGCTTTTAAATACAACAGGGATCTGATAAAAGTGGGAGGATTTACTAAGGCTACTAAATCTAATCTTATAAAGATTTATGAAACGCTAATTGAAAATAGACCTGAATATATTTTTGAAGAATTAATCAAAAAGTCTTTAATTTATCGAAATCTAATCAAGCCAGAAAATACTGAGAACAATAAGATCATTGACTTAAAAAACGATTTACGAGATTTGGTAAATGTTAAAGCGGCTCCAGCTTACACACTACTGCTTTACTTATTCTCAAAAAGCGAAGATTTAGATATAACTTTTTATCGTGAAGTAATTAGCTATTTAGTGAAGTACTTTATTAGAAGAAACATTACAGATTTTCCTAATACACGAAATCTCGACCAAATATTCATGGATCTTATTGAGAAAATTGAACACGAAGAGCAAAATGTCACATTGAAATTCATTACTAATTTCTTAAATAACAAAGAGAGAATATCTAACGTAGCGACCTTTGAAGAGAAGTTGCGGGGTGATATTTATGAAGCAAACATTGATGCTACTAGATTTATTTTAAGCAAAATTGAAGAGAGAAATAGTACTAAAGAAATCTATCTTGACTTCTGGTCTCGTGATAACAGCGAAAAGTTAGTTTGGACAATCGAACATATTTTCCCAGAAGGCAGAAACATTCCTGATTCATGGGTAAATATGATTGCTGGTGGTGATAAGCAAAAAGCAGAGCAAATTCAAGCAGATAGTGTCCACAAGTTAGGTAACTTAACTTTAACTGGATACAATCAAAATCTTTCGAACTTTGATTTTGAAAAGAAAAGAGATCGACCAAATCAAGACGGTAGTTTTATTGGATATAAAAATGGACTGTACTTAAATACTGAGTTGGCAAAAAAAGATAGCTGGACTGAAGCTGATATAGAAGAGAGAACAAATAAATTAGTTGCTATTACTCTAGATATCTTTAAAACGAATTAAGATAATTTATAACAAAAGGGTCAGGCGGTGAGCCTGACCCAGAGGGCACGGAGACCATGGCCGATGGCGCGGCCGAGCGCACGGAGCCCTCGGCCGGTGAGGTAGACAAGCTCGAGCAAGAGCCACCTCAACTGCCGACCCATCCAACGCAGAAGCCGGTGGAGCGGGCGCTCGACCACATGCCGCCAGATTCCTCGGTACATCTTACCCGCGAGTCCCGGACCCCCGATGAGTATCGAGAAGCCGCCCGCGAAGATAAGCATGTACAGAACCACCAACAAGATCTGATCCAGTGCGCTCGGCATGAGGCACCTCCTTCTATCTACATCCTAGCATAGTTTGTTTATTTTGTCAACATAACTAGATAAGTGGTAGAATTAAGGATAAATGGATCCCGTTAGAAGCCTCGGTCACGGTTTCAAAACGATGCATAATAAAGATATGAAAACTGGTCGAAAATTTAACTCTAATCTATATAAGCAAGGCTCGCTGACCAAGACCTGCTTCTAATGGGATGGAAAATCTCTATCGAGTGATCGGAGTGGTAGTAATAGGGGCAGTCGCTTTCTATGCCCACGCTTCTTATCAGGGTTTGCTTAATGAGAGAGAAGATTTACTTTCCAGACTTGAGACAAGTTACAACGATAATTACTCTCTTGTACAGATAATAAAGGAAAGAGAGGGGATTATAAATTCTTTCCAAGGTCAGATCGGCAGTATCCAAGACACGGTAGGAGTGCTTGAGAAACTTTCTAAGACCGACGAAGAATTACTTAAGAAGTATTCGAAAATTTACTTTCTGAACGAAAATTATGAACCCTCTACCCTTACCGACATTGCCGATGAGTACGTACTCAAGGGTTCTACTAATTACTACATCAATGCCAAGGTCTGGCCATACCTACGGAGCCTCTTCGAAACGGCTCACAATGACGGCATAGAACTTCTCTCAGCTTCTGCTTATCGCTCCTTCGATACTCAGTCCGCTCTGAAGAGTAGCTACACTGTGACCTATGGCTCGGGCGCCAATAAGTTCAGCGCGGACCAAGGCTACTCGGAGCATCAGCTTGGAACCTCGCTAGATTTCACAACTAAGAAACTCGGATCTAGCTTCTCGGCTATAGCTTCTGATCCTGCTTACCAGTGGCTTCAGAGTAACGCCCACAAATACGGCTTCATCCTCTCGTATCCGGAAGGTAACGCTTACTACAAATTCGAACCTTGGCACTGGCGGTATGTCGGGGTGGAGCTGGCCACCAAGCTTCATAACGACGGTAAATATTTCTATGACCTCGACCAGAGAGAAATTGATCAGTATTTGGTAAAATTATTTGATTAATAGTATGCGAATAGCTTTACGAATAAGCACATGCGAATAAATATCAAAGCGACTGGGATTGAACTTACGCCATCAATTTCTGAATATGCTACGAAGAAAGTCTCAATGCTTGAGAAATATCTGCGCGATAATCCCGATGTAGTGACTCAAGTTGAAGTAGGGAAGATTACTCAGCATCATAAATCTGGAGAAGTCTTCCGCGCCGAAGTACATATCACCGGAGCGGGGATTGATTTGTATGCTGCTAACGAACAGGCAGACCTCTATGCCGCTATAGATGTGGTGAAAGATGAGGTAGCCGAAACCCTGATCCAGAAGAGGGGTAGACGCGAGAGTCTTACTCGAAGAGGCGCCAGAAGAATCAAGGATGCTCTGCGCAGTTGGAATCCATTTAGTTAAGCGTTTCCGCGGAGGAAGTCTTGCCAGTCCATTTCACGCTTGCCTTCGGGGATGATTCTGGTGGGCATGAATTTGTCACCTTCAATCTTGGCATCCTTTATCACTACTCGTATTTCTTCTCCTGTCTTCCTTTTGAAAAAGATCCAAGCTCCCGGCCAAGTACTGTAGGCCAAGACTTTGTGCAGATTCTCCTCGGGAGAATCTGCGAGATTTATAAACCCGTCTTCTTTCTTCACAAACTTTATATAAGTCGCTTCTGGTTCATCTTGCGGCTGTAGTGTCCAAGGCTCGGCCTTGGACAAGAGTTGTACCAAGAGCTTGCCGCCGGCTCGGGCAAGTTTCTCTTCCACTGTCTCGTAATGATCTGGCCAAGGATCTATAGTAACTTCTTCTTGAGCTACGATGGGCCCGTGATCCATCTTTTCATCCATCTTTATAATGCTTACTCCCGGAGTTCCGTTGCCGAGTATTAGATTCTGAATAGGGGAAGGACCTCTGAGTTTGGGCAAGAGAGAAGGGTGCACATTGAGAGAACCGAGCCGCGGCATTTCTATAAACTCTTTCGGCAATATCTTCCCAAACGAAGCTACTACGAAGAAATCAGCCTCAATTTTCTCTGGTAGAGGAGCTTTGGCATCGGTAATCTTTAAAATAGGAGAGAAGTCAGCCTCCTCCAACTCTCTCAAAACGAATTCAGAGAAGCGAGAACTTCCCAAGAAAATGAATTCTAATTTATTCTTAAATCCTAAATCCTGAATCATAAATCTTTCTCCGGCGGCACATCTCTCACGTTCTCTGCCTTATCTGTAAATAAAACTCCTTCTAAGTGGTCCATCTCATGTTGGAAGATTTGTGCTAGGAGTCCTGTCGCTCCGACTGTAATTCTTTTCCCAGATTCATCGTAAGCTCTGATAGTAATCTTCTCGTGCCGTAGCACAGTGCCGTAGAGGTAGCGCAGTGAGAGGCAGCCTTCTTCCCGTTTCTCCTTCTTCTTCGACACTTTCAATATTTCCGGATTGATAAATACTCTATCTTGTTTGAGCGATCCTTCTTCTGTCGGATCGCTCCCTTTAACAATAAATATCCTCAAGCTAGCTCCTACTTGCGGCGCCGCTATAGCCACACCGTCTTCCTCGGCGTAAAGCGCTTTCTTCATCCGCGTGATAATGCTCGCGATCTTCTTCGACCCTATATCATCTACTGCTCCCGCTCTCAAGCGCAGTACCGGATCATCCCTGTCTACAAGTGGCTTCATCCCGTTAGAAGTTACTTCGTTTAAATCTCATAATTTAATATTACACCTAAAGTATATTGAGTTAGACTTCTAATGGGATTCATAGTATTGTCTCAGGATCTACTTTAACCGTAAATTGCGCTCCGAGCAAAGAGAGCTTCTCTCTGAGTTCATCATCGGGCCATTTCTCTCTTGGCAGCCGGATTATTATAGAATTCTTGAGAATATCCGGATTCCACTTCTGGAACTGTTCTTGAATTTCCCTTACTTCATACTGCTTACTGCTTACTTCTATCTTTATAAATATCGAGAATGGCGGATACAGAAGTTCTTCCCGCTCCCTTATTTCATTCTGATAGAAGTCTATAATGTTGCCCGAAGCGGCCCAAGCGAGTACTTGCTTACCGATGTTTCTTGACTGGATAAGAGTTTCTTTCTCCGTCAGTTCCCGCAGGTGGCTTACAAGATAGAAGATGCGTTCATTGATAGTGAAATCCGGTATCGAGAAGAGCGCGTCGAGCGAGACTATAGCCGAATAGGGCAGGGCATCGAGATAGAAGAAGGCGAGTTCCGTGCCGACAAGTATGCCGCCCTCCTCGTTCCACTTCTTGGCAATATTTTTTGCCTTTGCTTTTGTCGAGGCGTGGTCCTTATCGAGTATGTGGATACTCTCTTCAGGGAAGTGGAGCTTTGCTTGCCGTGCTATCTCTTGAGTGCCGATGCCGAGTGGCACGAGCTTCCAACTCTTGCAGTGGGGGCAGAGAGTCTTGCTATCGCTTACTTCTCCGCAAGCATGACATACATAAACGTTCTGGCCAGAACGTTTATGTAAAACTACCGGCGCGCCGCAATTAGCGCATGGCAAGACAAATCCGCAATCACCACAGAGGGTAGTGGGATAGAGACCCTTGCGCGCTCCAAAGAGGAAAACTTTTTCCTCTTTGGAGAGTGCCCGTCTGATAAAGCTCTCAAGCTCCTTGGAGAAGATAACGAAACGGCCATCATCACTCTGCTTCGAACTTGCATCCGTTAGAAGAGCGGGAGCGGCAGTCAGACGCCAGCGAATAAGTGAATTCTCCTCGCGATGCATCGAGCTTCTCTCACGCCAAAGAGATTCTATCGAGAGCACTGCATCTCCCATCACCAGATCGATATTGGCCGCGCGATGCCAGAATTCTACGAACTTTTTGAAATTTATGTACGGCCGCGCGAGAGTACGGTAAGCGCGCGAGTTCTCCCTATCTATTATCACTGTCCTGATATCAGGACGCGGTAGCATGAGTCCAGCTGGCGTAGTGATAAAGAGTATAGGATGCTTCTCGAGCAGCGCCCGCTTCCAGACACCTTGGGTCTCCTCCTTTTTCCCCAAGGTGAAGCAGTAAGTAAACTCTACTACGCCTCTCGAGAGTTCCTCATAAGCTCTTTCCACATCCATCTCCGTGGGCACGAGGAAGATCACAGAGCCCTTCTTGGCGAAGGCTTGTCTTACGAGTAGACGGTACTGTCCAAAGCGCTCCGCCGTCTCCATCTGGAGCATGAGGGGTTCTCGCGGACTCTTGAACTTTACTCTCCTCCTTGTTTGAGAGTTGCTGATCATTTCCAGAGCGTCTTCCAGCACTATTTTCGGCATAAGCGCCGAAAGGATTACTCCTGTGGAAACAGCATAAAACTTACTCGTCTCTTCTACCGCATCGAGCAGTCTGGGATCAAGAGTGGCATCCAAGATGTCATTCCGGCTTATCTTTTTCAAGGTATAGCTGGCTTGGCGCAAGGTGCTCTTCTCGGTTTTGGCGCTCCTAGAAGATAGTACAACTCCCAAGGTCTTCACCGATCTGAGTGGCACTTCTACTAGAGTTCCTCGCCCCAATTTTATAGTCGAGAAGTAAGAAAGAGTGTGTGAATTCTTGGCTATGGGTGCTACTTCCATTACGTAAGTTTTTGGCATGGTCTCACGCGTTATAGTATCATGATGGGAAAATGGCTAAACTCGGCATTGATCTGGGCACTACCAACATCCTCGTCTTCGTCCCCGGCAAGGGGATAGTGTTGAACGAGCCATCAGTAGTTGCCGTTTCCTCGGACAACCGGATTCTCGCCATTGGAGCAGATGCCAAGACCATGATCGGCAGAACGCCTGAGGATATCACCGCATATCGCCCGATGAAGGATGGCGTCATCGCGGACTACCGCGTGACAGAGGCGATGCTTCGTTACTATATAGACAAGACTCTGGGCCGCTGGAACATATGGAAGCCAGATGTACTTATCTCCGTGCCGGCCGGTGTCACTTCGACGGAGCGACGTGCCGTGATAGAAGCAGCGGTGAAGGCTGGTGCCAGAAATGCCTATGTAGTGAAGGAGCCGATACTCGCTGCCATCGGAGCTGGTATCCCCATTCACGAAGCAGTGGGACACATGATAGTCGATATCGGTGGTGGCACGACAGATGTCGCCGTGATCTCTTTAGGTGGCATTGTGGCTTCCACCTCCGTTAAGGTGGCCGGTAACAAGATGGACGCGGCTATCACGGACTATATAAAGAAGACCCACAACCTCATCATCGGCGATAAGATGGCCGAGGACGTGAAGATTCAGATAGGCTCTGCCATCCCGCTCGACGAAGAGCTCTCGATGAATGTGAAGGGTCGCGACTTCGTACTCGGTTTGCCGAGGACGGTCGAACTCAAGACCAACGAAGTGGTGAAGGCTATCTCGAAGGAATTGAGAGAAATGGTCAAGGCAGTCAAAGATGTCTTACAAGAGACGCCGCCGGAACTCTCATCGGATATTATCGATAAGGGCATTATTATGACTGGTGGTTCTTCCCAACTGCGGAATTTCCCAGAACTAATGCTTCGCCGTACAGGGGTTAGGGCTGTCCTAGCCAAAGATGCCTACTTCTGCGTCGCCAAGGGTACTGGTGTGGCCCTCGAACACCTCGATACTTATAAGAGGTCAGTTATAACGAAGAGATAGCTGTGAATTGCGAAATTTTATACTCGTGATAATATCTTCTACCAGAAAGTTATTCCAAGGAGGGGGTATGGCCAAGGTGATGTTCGCGTACCGGTACAAGAACCCAAGCCGAGACATATCGAAGTGTCCGCCGAGAATCGATCTGACGATTGATGCCCGCCAGTTCAAGCGCGGCATGATCGTGTGGGTCGACGGTCCGAGTGTCAGAGAGGAACGGATCTGCACCGGTATTCCGGGCGAGTGTGTAACTCGCCAAGAGTGGCACAATCGCCGGCGCGAAGAGGCGGCGCGCAATCGTCTCGCAAGGCCGTACGTGCGTCCGTCGGGACGCAGCATGCACAGCTTCACGAACTGGTAACAGCTTCGCTGCGGAGGGCTTCGGTCCTCCGCTTTTGTTTTATATAATCCAGACGTTTATACTATGGCGATGTCGCTTTTCAAAATTAATAACGAATTCACGCCTGCTGGGGATCAACCCAAAGCGATCAAGGAACTGGTGGAAGGACTGAAGGATGGTCTAAGACACCAGACCCTGCTTGGGGTGACCGGCTCAGGCAAGACCTTTACCGTGGCCAATGTCATCGCTCAAGTGGACAGACCGGCTCTGGTCATTGCCCACAACAAGACCTTGGCGGCGCAGTTGGCACAAGAATATCGCGACTTCTTCCCCGAAAATGCCGTGCATTACTTTGTCTCTTATTACGACTTCTACCAGCCGGAGGCTTATCTTCCTACTACCGATACTTATATAGAGAAGGAGGCGATGATCAATGAAGAGATAGAACGCTTGCGCCACGCTTCCACCCAAGCATTACTCACACGTAAGGACGTAATCATTGTGGCCTCTGTCTCTTGTATTTATGGTTTAGGCGATCCAAAGGAATATGAAAAAGTAAACCTTAAGTTAGAAGTCAGAAGTTCTAAGTCTAGGGCAGAATTAGTCAGAGAATTAATTGATATCCACTATGTTCGCACCAATGCCGATCTCAAACCGGGATTCTTCCGCGCTATTGGTAATACTGTCGAGATTATGCCTATTTCCGAGAGAATTATCTATCAGATTGAACTCGAGGAAGGAAGAGTTCAATCAATAAAGAGAGTTGATGCCCTCTCACGCTCAATTATCAACGAAGTGGATACCTTCTTCCTCTTTCCGGCCAAGCACTTCATCACAGCCAATGATGCTGCCAAGCGAGCACTTGAGAGTATTAGGGAAGAACTTGAAGAGAGACTAGAAGAACTTAATAAGGCAGGGAAAATTCTGGAAGCAGAAAGGCTCAAGCGTCGCACCAATTATGATCTCGCCATGATTCGTGAGGTAGGGTATACCAATGGTATTGAGAACTACTCGAGGCACTTCTCCGGTAAGAAGGCGGGGCAAGCACCGTACACTCTCTTAGATTATTTCGGTGATGATTTCTTAACTATCATCGACGAGTCGCATGTCACTGTGCCGCAGATTGGAGGTATGTACGCGGGGGATAGATCGAGAAAAGAGACTCTGGTAGAACACGGCTTTAGACTTCCTAGTGCCAAGGATAACCGCCCACTTAAGTTTGAGGAGTTTGAAAAGAAAGTTGGACAAGTCATATACACCAGCGCTACTCCGGCAGACTACGAGAGAGAGCATAGTCAAAAAACAGTCGAGCAAATCATCCGCCCAACGGGTCTCATAGATCCAGAGGTGATAGTGAAGCCGATTGAATCTCAAGTGCCTGAATTTATAAAAGAGGCCGAGATCGCTATCAAGAAGGGTGGCAGAGTCATGGCCACTACTCTTACCAAGAAGATGGCGGAGGACCTTTCGGAATACCTCAAGGAGAAGGGGATTAAGGCGGAGTATCTCCACAGCGATATCAAGACCATTGAGAGGATCGAGATCTTAACTCGACTGCGCAGAGGCGAGTTCGACTGTATTGTAGGAGTAAACCTGCTTCGAGAAGGTATAGATTTACCAGAAATCACGCTTATCGGGATTCTCGACGCGGACAAGGAAGGATTCCTCCGTTCAGAAACTTCACTCATTCAGATTATCGGCAGAGCCGCAAGAAATGTGGAAGGCAGAGTGATTCTCTATGCTGATAAGATAACCGGTTCCATAAAGTATGCGATGGAAGAGACATCCCGTCGCCGCAAAATCCAGAGTGGATACAATAAGAAGCATGGTATTACCCCGAAAACAATTATCAAGAAGATTAAGGATATTACCGACACTCTCGAGCGTGGGCATCATCAGGCTGTAAATCTTCTCCTTGAGACAGACGAGAAACTATTCAAAAAGTCACCCAAGAAACTGATCAGACAGAAGATGAAGGAAATGGAAGAAGCAGTAAAGTGGCTAGACTTCGAGTCGGCAGCGATCATTCGTGATGAAATTCGTGAACTAGAAAAAAAGCTGAAGAAATAAAGATTCTGCAACACCGAATGTTGCATAATACATCAATTATACGCTATAGCGTAAAGTTAATGTGAAAAAGCAGCAGCTGCGCGTACGCAGCTGCTGCTTGGCTAGTGAATGGACGGAGCGAGTGGGTCGAACGGATCAAAGGGACTCCAGACGATCTCAATATCCTTATCGAGGGGATGACCAGATGCTTCTTCCAATTGGACCTTGAGGTATTCCTCGATAGTCATATTGTTCGCATCGAGGACTTTCTGGTTTACAGCGATTCCATCTGGCAGATCCTCATTTTGGATTTCTTTTCCATTTTGTCTCAGTGTCACGTGGATCCAGAGTTTGTCGTCATATTGTGGCATTAGAATCTCCATCGCTCTCACATCTAAAGCATAAATTATCATATAGCCATTATCTTTGCTATAATCGCTCATGTATAACCCTATGGAGCAACCCAAGGGCGATTTCCATTATTTATGGTGAGCTTGTCGAACTATGTCTAAAGAAAAGAAAAAAGAAGATCCCTCGGAGCTCGGGGCAGGCAAGATAATTGTAAAAGGGGCACGCACCCATAACCTTAAGAATATTACGGTGGAGATGCCGAGGAATAAGCTGATTGTTTTTACCGGGCTCTCGGGATCAGGGAAATCATCGCTCGCTTTCGATACTATATTCGCCGAAGGGCAACGCAGGTATGTGGAATCACTGTCTAGCTACGCTAGACAGTTCCTGCGGCAAATGCAGAAGCCGGATGTAGATGAGATTACCGGACTCTCACCAGCCATCTCTATAGATCAGAAAAGCCGCTCCAATAATCCTCGCTCTACAATAGCTACCATAACTGAGATCTACGACTACTTGCGTATCCTTTATGCACGCATCGGCAGACCGCACTGTCTTATCTGTGGCACTGAGATTAAGAAACTCTCAAATGAAGAGATCAAGAATTTTGTACTCGGGAAAGTTAAAAACAAACAAGAGAACGTAGAAATCCTCTCGCCCATAGTCCGCGGCAGGAAGGGAGAATATTACCAGCTTCTTTACGATCTTCTAGGTAAGGGCTACAGCACCGTATTTATAGATGGTAAAAAGTATTCGCTGCGCGAAAGAATTGAAATTACTAAGACCAAGAAACATGAAATTTCGGTCCTAGTAGATTCGATAACTATGGAGGAAGAAGGGCAAGAAGAAAGATTAAGTGAAGCTATAGAAAGAGCCCTGCATGAATCAGATGGACTCCTAATCTTTAGGACTAAGAATGAAGAACACCTCATGTCTGCCAAGTGGATGTGCCCTAAGGATGGCTTCTCCTTCCCGGAGATAGAACCAAGACTCTTCTCCTTCAACTCACCCTATGGAGCCTGTCCAGCTTGTAATGGTTTAGGAACTAAGTATCTCTTTGGCTCTGAGCCTTGCGAAACTTGCGGCGGCAAGCGACTTCGGCAGGAAGCACTACACGTACTTATCGGTGGCAAGAATATTGTCGAACTCACAGGGCTCTCCATTCGCGATTGTGATCAGTTTTTCAATAAGCTGAATCTTACAGAAAGAGAAAAAAGTATTTCTAAAGTAGTGACCAAGGAGATCGGGGCCCGTCTCTCCTTCATGCTCGACGTGGGTATTGAGTATTTATCCCTCAACCGTCGAGCCCACACACTCTCGGGTGGGGAAGCACAGCGTATTCGCTTGGCATCGCAGCTTGGCTCTGGCTTGGTGGGCGCACTCTATGTGCTCGATGAGCCGACAATAGGACTCCATGCACATGACAACGATAGATTGATCAAAACACTTCTTAACCTGCGCGACCTCGGCAATACTATTCTCATCGTAGAACATGATGAAGAAACTATCTACTCTTCTGACTATCTAATCGATATCGGTCCAGGTGCGGGAGTGCATGGTGGTGAGGTCGTGGTGTCAGGAGATCTTGATACACTTCTTACAGCTCCTACCAATAAATCCAAGTCCCTAACTCTCTCGTATCTCCGCGGAGAGAAAAAGATCGAAGTACCAGAAGAAAGGCGTGAGTCAGAGAGGGGTAAGATCATGATTCGCGGCGGGAAAGTTTTCAACATCAAGCACTTAAATGTGGATATTCCACTTCATCGACTGATCGCCGTCACTGGTGTCTCCGGCTCTGGCAAATCTTCCTTCGTCTACGAAATTTTGCACAAAAATCTGCAAGCGCGGCTCGATAGGCGATACAGAAATGTCAATACTTATAACGCACAGAGCTTCACTGGGAGCGAGTATCTAAGTAGAGCGATTCTCATTGACCAGTCACCGATAGGCAGGACACCGAGGTCAAATCCGGCCACATACACGGGAGCATTTACCTTCATACGTGAACTCTTCGCTGAGACGGCAGAAGCACGGGCACGAGGTTGGAAGCCGAATCGATTCTCCTTCAATGTGAAGGAGAAT
>Ga0209542_10006103_pt1 | contig 23647 bp, 27 predicted proteins | sample RifCSPhighO2_01_FD_184028 | JGI IMG/M metagenome (GOLD analysis project Ga0209542, IMG submission 184028) | Soil microbial communities from Rifle, Colorado - Rifle CSP2_plank highO2_0.1 (SPAdes) (version 2) | ecosystem: Environmental > Terrestrial > Deep subsurface > Rock core/Sediment ...
CCGGCGCGGCTTGCGTGGCTACAACCACAACTAGCGGAGCGGGTACTTTAACTTCACTTACTCAAACTATGAAATTAGGAAGCAAGGATACGGAGGTCAAAACTCTTCAGATGATGCTTAATATGGCTACCGACACCGCAGTCGCTTCAACCGGCGTCGGTTCTTCCGGCAAGGAGACCACCTATTTCGGCTCTCTAACCAAAGCCGCGGTGATTAAGTTCCAGAACAAGTATAAGAGTGAAGTGTTGACTCCCATCGGCCTTACTTCCGGGACCGGCACCGTCGGCGCCATGACTCGCGCTAAACTGAACGCCCTCTACGGCAAGTAATTCTTGTTGAGATTTGATTTCAACAGAACCCCCTGCCCCTTTTAGGGGCAGGGGGGTGGAGTTGATTTTTTTATTCCCGTTTTATATAATATTCACTCTATGTCTAAAAGAAACATAATTATAACCATAATCGTTGTTTTGATTGTCGCGGTTGTTATAACAATAACAGCTAACTTTTTAGCCCGTCAGGGAAGCTCCGAATACTCGCTTGTTAAGCTTACCACCGGCGAGCTCTATGTCGGCCGGCTTTCTTGGTTTCCGCGCCCGGCTATGAGAAACGCCCACCTCTTTCAAATCACCGCCGACCCGGAGGACGCAACTAAGCAAAATCCCCAACTGATGCCCGTGAGCGAATCTCTTTGGGCGCCTAAGGTGATTTATTTTAATCCCGAGCAAATTGTCATACGTGGCCACATCGGCAAAGACAGCGCCATCGCCAAAACCCTCCGGGGCAAATAAGCCAACTTTCCGGTTTTCCGGACGAGGAATTCTGGAATTCTGTTGAAATCAAACCTCAACAGCTGTTGAGGTTTGATTTCAACAAAAGGTTTGTTAAAATTAAAGCGTGAGAAAAGAGCCTTTTGGTGAAAATTCAATAATCCATGTTTTTAACAGAGGTAATCGTAAGCAGAAAATTGTAAACGATGAAGGCGATCGCTGGCATTTTTTGCAGATGCTTTTTTATTTCAACGATAAATTTGCTCCAACCAATACATTTCGTACCCTCAAGGAGCTGTTGAGATTAGATCTCAACAGTCGGTTAATTTGGCCGGATGAGTGGTCAACAAGAGAAAATTTAGTAAAGATAATCGCTTTTTGTCTTCGGGATAATCACTTCCACCTCATTCTTCAAGAAATAAAAGAGGGCGGAGTTACAAAGTTTATGCAAAAATTAGGCGTTGGAATGACGAATTATTTCAATACAAAACACAAGGAAACCGGACGGCTCTTTCAGGGTTCATACAAAGCTCGGCTTGTGGATACGGATAATTATCTAAAATATTTGAGCGTTTATATTCAGGTAAAAAACGTCTTAGAATCTTATCCGGGCGGTGTGGAAAACGCACTTTTAAATTTTAACGATGCGTATCAATTTGCCCTAGATTATAAATATGGAAGTCTTGGCGCGCAAATTTTTAAAAATTTGGAAACAAATAAAATTATCGATAATAAAATTCTAACGGATTTTTTTGAGAATGATGAGTATAAAAATTTTGCGAGGGATTGCTTGTCTCGCGTATCTTTTGATGAAAGCCAATCTAAGCTCATTGTTGAAATCAAATCTCAACAGCTTGTTGAGATTTGATTTTAATATGATATAATAAAAAAATGTTCAACAAACATTTTTTCAAGATTTTGGTGACTTTCGCGGTAATTATTTTAATCGGACTGATTAGTTTGTATTTAGCAAACCGCTTAGACGAAACTGATACCGCGGGCCAAACCCTTGTGGTGGGGAATTGCCAAGAAAAGAGATTGTGTTAATATACCGATGTAAGGCCAAAGACAGCGGGCAATCTAAAAAATATAAGCCCCGCTTAGGTCATCTGTCCGCTTTTAGCGTACGGAATGATTCGACCGGCCAAGGTCGATTTTTGTTTTACACTTATACATTAAAACCTAGAACCTATTAACATGGCATTAAAAAAAGAACAAAAAACAAATCTAATAAAAGAATTCAGCCAGTTGCTTAAAGATTCAGCCAGTGTGGTTTTTGTGACCTTCAAGAACATAGGTGTAAATGACACGAATTCCTTACGCCGTAAACTTAAAGATCAAAGCGTGGGTTATCGTGTTGTCAAAAAAACATTATTGGGTCGCGCGCTCGCCGAGCTCGCGCCAACAGGTGAGACGCCTGCTTTAACGGGCGAAGTGGCTTTGGCTTACCTGCCTCCTGCTCGCGCAGGCGGGGCGCAGGCAGGTGGTCATGATAGTTTGGCTCCAGCGCGTGAAATTCAAGGCCTAATAAAAGAACATAAGGATAAACTTTCTATTTTGGGCGGTATATTTGAGGGAGTTTTCAAAAACTCAACAGAGATGATTGAATTGGCGCTCATTCCGTCGCGCGAAGTTCTCTTAAGCCGATTGTTATATCTTTTCAATTCACCTATGCAACGATTAGCAATCGCGATTTCTGAGGTGGCAAAAACCAAGAATTAAGAAATTTTAAATTAAAAATAAAAATTAAAAATATGGATGAACAAAATCAAAAATTTTCCGATATAATTTCCAAGATTGAAAAAATGTCGGTAATTGAATTAAATGAATTAGTTAAAGTAATTGAAAATAAATTCGGCGTGTCGGCGCAAGCGATTGCCGCAGGACCTGTTGCTGGTCCGGCCGCTGACGCGGCCGAGGAGAAAGAAGCTTTCACTGTGCACCTAGTTTCAGCCGGCGAGAGTAAAATTCCCGTGATGAAAGTCGTGAAAGAAGTGCTCGGTTTGGGTTTGAAAGAAGCCAAAGATCTTGTTGACGGCGCGCCCTCGCTTTTGAAAGACGGAATGAAAAAAGCTGAAGCCGAAGAGTTTAAGAAAAAAATAGAAACGGCCGGCGGTAAAGTTGAATTGAAATAATATGATACAATTAAAGGCATATGATAGATGCCCTATCTAAACTCCTAGGTTCTGAAGCGCGAGTGAAGCTTTTGCGTTTGTTTCTCCAAAATCACGGGCAAGGTTTTGATTTGGAAAAATTAACCAGCCGAACTAAAATCACTGCCCGTTCTCTTCGCCCGGAACTTAAATTACTGGAATCGGTTGGTTTTATTCGGCGCAAAAAGTTTTTTATTGAAGTTACCAAAAAACACAAACACAGACCGCCACTCATACATAAGAAAAGAGTTCAGGGTTGGTTTTTCGAAGAATCTTTTCCGTATGCCCGCGCGTTTAAAGCATTGGTTGTTGATTCGGCTAAAGTCGTTGGGTCGGATTTGTCGCGTTTATTCCGTCATGTCGGCCGGTTGCGTTTGTTAGTAGTCGGCGGAACGTTTTTGAATGATGAAGTTGCACGGTTGGATCTTATGTTGGTGGCCGACGGGCTTAAACAGGCGGAGGTTGAACGCTCTATGCGCGAACTGGAGGCAGAAATGGGTCGCGAGCTTAATTACGCGGCTTTTGACACGAAGAATTTCCGCTATCGGGTGGAAATGTTCGATCATCTGATATCCGAGGTGCTGGCCGGCCCCCATAAAAAGCTTGTGGATAACTTAAATTTCCGTTTGCCGGGAAATTGATATAATTAGGGGGTTGTTAATTAAGAGGTCGAGTAAAATTATAATCATAATTTAAAGAGCTTAATATGGATTTACAATCATGGGGCGGTATATTTACGACATCACTTCAGGATTTCTGGGGAGGATTCATAAGTTTCGTCCCAAATTTTATTTTTGCTATTTTGGTTTTTATTGTCGGTTGGCTCATTGGGTCGCTTATAGGTAAGACCGTAGGTCAGCTTATCTCGGCTTTGAAAGTTGATAAACTTTTCCAAAGCGCCGGCGCGGATCAAATGTTGTCGCGCGCGGGTTTGCGGCTTGACGTGGGTGGTTTCATTGGTTGGCTGGTCAAGTGGTTCATCATAATTGTTTTCTTGATGACCTCGCTTGATATGCTCAATTTAACCCAAGTTAGCACTTTTCTTAGAGAAGATGTTTTGGGCTATATTCCACAGGTGGCCATTGCCGCTTTAGTGTTGGTTATTGGGGGTCTCATAGCTGAAATTTTCTCGAAGTTTATGGCTTCAACAGTCAAAGCCGCGAGTATGGAAACCGCCAATATGGTTGGCACAATCAGCCGTTACGCGGTTTGGATCTTTACTGTCATTATCGCGTTAGATCAGTTAGGCGTCGCGCAGGGTTATATGCAAACCCTTTTCACGGGAGTGATTGCCATGCTAGCGCTGGCTGGGGGTTTGGCTTTCGGTTTGGGTGGAAAAGAATCTGCCAGTCGTTGGTTGGATAAGGTTCGTAGCGAGATGATGCATCACTAAATTATCTTTTAGCGGACTTACGCAAAAACCTCCCCGACCCAGGTCAGGGAGGTTTTTGTCATCCACGGCAAGGACCGTCCTTGCCGTAAACTGGTGTTTAGTATAAAATTAAAACATGTTAAGAAAAACATCTTTTACTAAAGGTGAAAACTATCATTGCTATACTCGAGGCACAGACAAAAGAAAAATTTTTCTAGATAAGGGGGATTATATCCGTTTTATTGTTCTTTTGTATATCTGTAATAGCACACAGCCGATTCATATAAGTAACTTCGAGTCCAAAAAACTTATGGAGTTTTTTGATTTAGAAAAAGAACGGTCACTTGTGGCCATAGGGACTTATTGCTTAATGCCAAATCATATACACTTACTACTTCAAGAAGTAGAAAAAGGTGGCCTCAGTTTGTTTATGAAAAAATTACTGACGGCTTACAGTATGTATTTTAATAAAAAGTACCAGCGAAAAGGGGTTTTATTTGAGGGTTGTTTTAAGGCCGAGCATATCAATGAAGACAGATATCTTAAATATCTTTTCTCATACATTCACCTAAATCCGGTAAAATTGATTGATTCAAAATGGAAAGAACGCGGATTGAAGAATTTAAAACAAGCCAAGGGTTTTTTGAGAAATTATGAATACTCAAGTTATTTGGACTACTTAGGTATTGAACGGCCGCAAAATAAAATTTTAAATCTATCCGCCTTTCCCAATTATTTTGAAAATATAAAAGATTTTTGGTCCGAAATTTTCGAATGGCTTTCTTTTGGAGAAGATTTTTCACGGCAAGGACCGTCCTTGCCGTAGGCGTCCTTATTAAAGGTAATAAAACATTTTGTCGTTGTATTAATTTAGATAAAGCATTGAGTTTATTAAACAAGAATAAAAAACCTTATCAACAAACATGGACAAAATAATGGAAAATACCAACAAACTATCTCCGCCGGCGGTGATTTTGATAGTAAGTGTTATTTTTGCGATTGGTTTTGTTGTAGTGGATATAAAACAAGATGCACAGAAACTTGAAAAAAGCAAGTTGGAAACAAAACTTAAACAAGCGCTAGTAGAGGCGGCCAGTGCAAAAGCCGAAGCGGAAAAAGTCCAAAGAGAAGTAGGAGAAGTTTCTTTTAATCCTCCTGCAAACTCCGTTTTATGCAACGGCAAATACTGGACGCCCACATGCCCCACCGGGCAAACTTACTACTGCCCTCCGGCCGGAGACGCGCAGTGCATTGTAGAAAACACCCAACCATCTTCTGGGCTGCAGAATTTAAAAACTTGTATGGAACAGGCCATACAAGATTACCAAAAGATGGCGGCACGCGCAAAGATTGAGCAAGAACAATGCGAAAAAGAGGCCACCAGCCCGTTGGGTTCCATCGCCTGCTCAATACGGCATAGTCCACCCACTTTATCTATTTCACATTGCACAAGCGGTGGGACGTCAAATAATCAACCAACATATTCACCACCGCCAACTTATTCACCACTCGCACCGTCTGGGCCGTCGGCATTTGATGAAGCCCGTAGCGCTTTGGACAAAATTGAGCAAGAAAGACGCTTGAAAGATTTAGAGGACGCAGAGTTTAAACGCCAGATTGAGTGCCTGCAAAGCGGTGGAAGCCCCTGCTTTTAGTATATAAGGAAGACAATCCCTGTAATTTTGTTTTGGGGTTTTTGGATTCTCTTTGTCTGGTGGTTGTTGGCGCAAAACAATAACGCACCAGATTATAGTGTTCCAAACAATGGACAGACGGAAAATATCTGCGTCAATGGTTACCGGTAATGTGCACACACATATGGCGGTTTTCCCTAGAATGGGAAAATGGCAATCCATATGGCAAAAACAATTAAGAGGCCTACGGCAAGGACGGTCCTTGCCGTAAGCGCCCAGTTAGTGATTTGACAAAAAGCCCTCCCGGCTTGTGGGAAGGCTTTTTGGATTTCCACAGCGGCTTGCTTTACGGCGAGACCGGGTATATAATGCCCGTGTCAGTATGAATACAAATAAAAACACTAAATTGAGGCGGAAAAAGTGACCAGTCGCGTTTTGGCGTCATTTTATCCCCCGCCTTTGGCGGGGTTTTGCTTCCTAATTAATACTGGCGCTGAACCTTAAAAACTGAAGATGTATTAAGTAAGGGTCAAAAAAATAATGTGGAAAATTAGAAATAAAAAGAATGTGGTTTTCGGGTTTCCTAATGGGAAACCAAGAGCATACGGTGGATGCCTAGGGTCTTTGAGGCGATGAAGGACGTTGCGTGGCGACGAAAACTTCGGGGAGGCGCTTAGCGGCCTTTGATCCGGAGGTCTCCGAATGGGGCAACCCCTTGCTGACAAATCAGCAAGATCCCAATTTCATATTGGGAAGCATACCCAGGGAAGTGAAACATCTCATTACCTGGAGGAAAATAGAACAATCTTGCCTGCGCAAGCAGGTGTTATTCCTTTAGTAGCGGCGAGCGAAAAAGGAAAAGCCCAAACTCAGCTTTAATTCCAGTATACCAATAGTGGTATTTTGGAATTAAGGTTGGGAGTTATAAGGCAGTAGCGCTTTGAATAAGAGGAAGAGTTACAAAACGCTTGGTTAGTAGAATCCGTTGGAAAGCGGAGCCAAAGAAGGTGAAAGCCCTGTAAACGAAAACTTTGCGTCTCTTTAGCTGCTGTTCTTGAGTACTTCAGGACACGAATGGCCTGGAGGAATTTGCCGGAACTAACCGGTAAGGCTAAATACTTAAAGACACCGATAGTGAACAAGTACCGTGAGGGAAAGGTGAAAAACACCCCGGAAGGGGAGTGAAATAGATCTGAAACCGTATGCTTACAAAGAGTCGGAGCCCGATCCGCAAGGGTCTAGGGTGACGGCGTGCCTATTGAAGAATGAGCCAACGAGTTTATCCCAATCCTTTGTCTAATCCACCTTAGGTGGAGAAGGCGTAGGGAAACCGAGTGTTAATAGCGCGTTCAGGTTTGGGATAAGACCCGAAGCCGGGTGAGCTACCCATGAGCAGGATGAACTCCGATGAAAATCGGAGGGAGGTCCGAACCGATAAGCCGTGCAAAACTTTCGGATGACTTGTGGGTTGGAGTGAAAAGCTAATCGAACCCGGTAATAGCTGGTTCTCTCCGAAATAGCTTTCGGGCTAGCGTCGAGTGATACCTTTGGGGGTAGAGCTACTGGATGGATAGAATAGGGAGAAATCTCGTCTGTCTAATCAAACTCCGAATACCAAAGATTTTAACTCGGCAGTCAGACTACGGGGGCAAAGCTCCGTCGGTCAAAAGGGAAACAGCCCAGATCTCAAGTTAAGGTCCCTAAATTCATGCTAAGTGCGTCTTAAGGAGGTTAGATTTCTCCGACAATGAGGAGGTTGGCTTAGAAGCAGCCATCCTTTAAAGAAAGCGTAACAGCTCACTCATCGAGAGATTTTGCGCCGCAGATAATCGGGGCTAAGCATGGTACCGAAGCTGAGGACTCTTTCTGATTTCGATCAGAAGGATTGGTAGGAGAGTGTTCCACACCGCGTTGAAGTTCTAGCCGCGAGGCGGAATGGAGTGTGTGGAAGTAAGAATGTTGGCACAAGTAACCACAAGTCCGATGAAAAATCGGACCGCCGAAAGACTAAGGTTTCCTTGGTAATGTTAATCAGCCAAGGGTTAGTCGGTCCTAAGGGGATGGCGAAAGCCGCACCTAATGGATACACGGTTAATATTCCGTGACTTCCATGCTTTTCGATGGAGTGACGGAGGAAATAAACGCAAGTACTTTATTGGATTAGTACTCCTTGCGAGAGAAGTGTTCGCCATGCAAATCAGGCGGACTGATTTAATTCAAACTTCATTCGTCGGGAAAACTTTGTTCGTTCGCGGACAGGGAATTTGCGTGAAGAGCCTCCCAAGAAAAACTTCTAAGAATAAAAGCATGGGAACCGTACCGCAAACCGACACAGGTAGTCAGGTCGAGAAGACCAAGGCGAACGAGTGAGAAGTCCCCAAGGAACTCGGCAAAAAAGCGACCGTAACTTAGGGATAAGGTCTTCCCGCACATAACTTACCAAATAACTTTTAAAGTTAAACATGTTTTATTTCGTAGAACATTTATTTAATAAAAAAGATTGTTTGTTGAGTTATGTGCGGGACGCAGCGAAAGTATCTCTGGCGACTGTTTATCAAAAACACAGCTCCCTGCGAACTCGTAAGAGGATGTATAGGGGGTGACGCCTGACCAATGCCAGAAGGTTAAAATATGTCGGTTTGGGTCGCAAGATTCAAGCTGAACGTATTAAGCCCTGGTGAATGTCGGCAATAACTATAATTGTCCTAAGGTAGCGAAATACCTTGTCGGGTAGGAAACTGCCCATCCCGATGGCGACATTGGGATTAAATCCGGCTTATAACGGTGGAATCCTTTTGCACATAATGCGCAAAGTAAAAGGACAATACCGTGGGAAGTCCCAGTTTGATTTATCAAATTTGGACCCCGTAACGACTTAAGTCGCCTATGTATAGTGGCGACTTGGATAGATTATTGATATAATCTATAACATGCCGGCTCTCAAGAAAAAACGCAATATACATGAATATATTTCCGGATATGTAGATGGAGAAGGGTGCTTTAGTGTTTCATTTTCAAAACGAGATAAATTTATCGTCGGCTGGGAAACTAAACCAAGTTTTTCAGTTAGCCAAAATGAAGATAGAGCACAAACACTTTTCCTAATACAAAAGATATTGAAATGCGGATTTATGCGAAGAGATTTTTCAGATAAAACTTTGAAATACGAAGTTAGAAGTCTGGAAGATCTAATCAAAAAAGTAATTCCTCATTTTGAAAAGTTTCCAATGGTTTCAAATAAGCAAAAAGATTTCAAATTATTCAAGCAAGTTTGTTTCTTGATGCAAAGAAATATGCACAGGAAAAAAAACGGATTGAATAAAATAATGAGTCTTGCGTTTAAAATGAATCCAGGGGGAAAAAGAAAATATACGAAAGCAGAAATGCAAAAAGCGTTGAGATGAAGATATAGTCTGATACTCCTTGTAAAAGGAGATAACACAGTGAAGTTCCGACGCGCATGAATGGCGTAACGACCAGAGAACTGTCTCGGGGACTCGCTCGGTGAAAATACAATACCGGTGAAGATGCCGGTTACCCACAGTTAGACGAAAAGACCCCGTGAAGCTTTACTACAACTTGATATTGAGCGTGTTTTTTTGTTGCGTAGAATAGATGGGAGACTTTGAAGTTTCGATTCCGGTCGGAATGGAGTCATCAGTGCAATACCATCCTTTAGAGAGGCACGTTCTAACCAGTACGGCAAAAACGGACTGGAACAGTATCTGGTGGGTAGTTTGTTTGGGGCGAATCCCTCCTAAAAAGTAACGGAGGGGTCTACCAAGGTTCCCTAGGCGCGAATGGAAACCGTGCCGATAGCGTAATGGCATAAGGGAGCTTAACTGCGAGGCGTACATGCCGAGCAGATGCGAAAGCAGAGCATAGTGAACCGACCACTCGCATTAGACGCGGTGGAAGATTATCGGACAAAAGCTACTCCGGGGATAACAGGCTAGTTCCGCCCAAGAGTTCAAATCGACGGCGGAGTTCGGCACCTCGATGTCGGCTCAACATATCCTGGCGGTGGAGAAGCTGCCAAGGGTTTGGCTGTTCGCCAATTAAAATGTTACGCGAGCTGGGTTCAAACCGTTCAGGAGGCAAAAAATTGTCTTTTGAACAGTTTGAACCTAAGAGGCAAAGAACTGTTATAAAACTGAAATTAACCAAGTGTATTAAATTACACACACGGCGGCTATATGCAGAAATGTATATAGACAAATCGACTTATATCGGAAAAATCCCAAGTGGACAATTCCGAGGGAAAAATGTTTTGTGAGTTTCATAGAGGAAAAATTGTTCTTTACTTCGTCCTTTCGTCTAGTGGTTAGGACGTGTCTATGCTTGAATAAAGCTAGATGAAACACTGGTTCGATTCCAGTAGGGATGACGAAATTACTTTTTAGTAATTTATTAAATTTTTTTGGGGAAATTAATTTTTCCCCTCTTCTATGAAATTCATAAAATAACTGCCCGTAGAGACTAAACGTCGATATTCTTGAAAAAGAATGTGTTATAGTCCGATCCCTTCAGTAATGAAGGTTCAGCGTTTGTAGAACGCGGAAGTAAAACCAAATGCGTGAGACAGGTTAGTCTCCTATCTACTGTGGGCGTTGATTCTTGAGGGGAGTTGCTTCTAGTACGAGAGGACCGAAGCGAACTGACCTCTGGTGTATCTGTTGTCCCGCCCGGGGCATTGCAGAGTAGCTATGTCGGGAATGGATAACCTCTGAAAGCATCTAAGAGGGAAGCCAGCCCTAAGATTAGGAATCGTTTGAGGGACCTGGGAGATGACCAGGTTGATAGGCGCTAGGTGTAAGTCCTGTGAAGGATTGAGCCGAGGCGTACTAATATCCCGATTCCTGTTAGGAAATCCGCAAAACACATTCAATTATTATTAATTAATCCACATTACCCTTTCTTTTACATCATGTTAAATTTTGGATATAGATAAAATTCATTATTTTGTGTTGGTGATTTAACGCAGTGGTCACACCTCTTCCCATTCCGAACAGAGAAGTTAAGCACTGTAGTACCGATGGTAGTCCGTAAGGGCGAGAGTAGGTAATCGCCAGCACTAAGTAATGAATTTTTTGTATAGGGTGTATTGTATGTCCAAAAACCTTATTTTTTGTTATATTTAAGCTATGAATTGGCGCGCGCGTCGGCAAATGGCTTATTTGAGTATCTTGCTGGGAATTATTATCCTGATATTGCTTATTTTAATTTTACCGCGTATTACGCGTACGCCAACCTGTTTTGACGGCAAACAAAATGGTTTGGAAACAGGCGTTGATTGTGGCGGTGAATGCGTACGTGCCTGTCCGACCGAAGTTAGGGAAATTGCCGTGCTGTGGTCGCGCGCTTTTCCGGTTACACAGGGCGTTTGGAACGCGATGGCTTATTTAGAAAACCGAAATGTCGGATTAACCGTAAAATCCATGCGTTACCGATTCCGTTTTTATGACAAAGATAATGTTTTTATTAGTGAGAGAACAGGGCAAACTTTTTTACCGCCCAACAGTCGTTCGTTTATTTTTGAATCAAGTATGGATATGGGACTGCGGTTTCCTTATCGCACAGTTTTAGAAATTTCCTCTCCCTCGCTTGAGTGGTTAAGACTCGATTCAAAACGTCAAGACGTGATTAATCAAATAACCGCTTCAGACAAAGTTTTAGATGATTCTTCGGGTCTGCCTCAGCTTTCTGCCCGTATAAATAATTCTTCTGTTTATGATATACAAAATGTTGAAGTTGCGGCGTTAATTTATGGTTCAGAAAACATTGTTTTAGCCGCTAGCCGCACTATCCTTGATAGTTTGCCGGCCAATGGATCCGAACCGGTTTTTTTCAGCTGGCCCCAACCGTTATCTCAACAATCTGTTCAGATTGAAATTCTGACAAAAATAGACGCCCTCAGTTTAAACCTATAATGACGCGTTCTTTCGGCAAGACTATTGATTGGTTACTTTTCGCGGCATTACTGCCTATTCTAGGCGCGGGGTTGATTACCATGAAATCTTTCAGTCCCGATCCGTCTTCTGCCGAACTTTTTTTTAATAAGCAAATTATATGGGTTCTGATATCTTTTGTATTGTTTTTTTCCCTTGCCCATCTGGATTTTCGTTTCTTAAAGCGCACTGATCTACTGGTAGCCCTTTTTTTTATTTCTTGCGCCATGCTTTTGATATTACTTGTGTCTGGTCATACGGTACGCGGTTCGGCCAGTTGGTTCAGTTTTGGAAGTTTTTCTTTTCAGCCGGCCGATGCGGCCAAACTGGTTCTAATTTTGATTTTAGCCAAATATTTTTCCCGCCGGCACGTGGAAATCCGAGCGGCCAAACATATTTTAATTTCCGGTTTATACGCTTTCTTGCCTCTCGTATTAATATTTTTTCAGCCGGATTTTGGAAGCGCGGCGATAATTTTTTTAATCTGGCTTGGCGTAGCCATAGTCGCGGGTATTTCCAAAAAACATCTTTTAGTGATGTTTTTAATCGGCGCGCTTTTATTCGGCGGTTTGTGGTCATTTGTTTTCAAAGATTCTCAAAAAGATCGCATTCGAACCTTTTTAAATCCTCTGACTGATGTTCATAATTCCGGCTGGAACGCGTATCAATCAATGATTGCGGTCGGTTCCGGGCAGATTTTAGGCAAGGGCGTCGGTTTTGGCACGCAGTCGCGTTTAAAATTTTTACCCGAATACCAAACAGATTTCATCTTCGCGGCCTTTGCCGAAGAATGGGGTTTCGGGGGCGTAGTTTTACTTTTGATTTTATATGGAGTCGTAATTTGGAGAATTCTTGCTTCAACCTTAGTTGGTTCCGGTAATTTTGAAATTTTTTTCGGGGTCGGCCTATCTATATTTTTAATGTCGCATATAATAATCAATATCGGTATGAATATGGGACTTTTGCCCATTACTGGTATTCCTTTGCCGTTTATAAGTTACGGTGGATCGCATTTAGTTATAGAGTTTGCGGCTCTGGGAATACTTGCTAGTATGCGTAATTATAGTCGGGCAACGCATTCTGATGACACACAGAAAGAATTTATTGGATTGGAAAAAAACACATGATTATTGATGGTCAAAAAATCGCGAGTGAAATCAATGAAATTTTACGGAAGAAAACTGTTAATTTAGCGCGTCCGCTTTCCATTGGACTTATTTATGCCGGTGTGAATCCGATCATTGATCGCTTTATTGCCGTGAAGAAAAAATTTGGAGAAAAAATAGGGGTGCGAGTTGAAGTTTATCGTTTTGACGAATCTATTTCCCAAGAGGAATTTTATAAAGAAATTAAAAATATAGTCGGTTATCATGATGGTGTCGTTATACAATTACCTCTTCCTGAACATCTTAATCAAACTCAATCTCTTTCTGTCATTCCACCAGAGAAAGATATTGATGTGCTTTCCGCAAAATCTTTGGAAAAATTTATACAAGGCGATTCAAAAATGCGCCCGCCAGTGGCGGGCGCATGCGAAGAAATTCTTGCGCGGGCAGGCGTGGAACTTATGGGAAAGAAAATAACAGTCATAGGTCAAGGGCGTTTAGTAGGTATACCGGTTTTGGCGTGGTTGCGTCGGCGGGGAGTGGAGCCAACTACGGTCGGATTAGATTATAAAGGTCTACCAGAACTTCTTAAAAGGTCTGACATAATTATTTCCGGCGCCGGCGCGCCCGGTTTGATAAAACCGGATATGATTAAATCAGGCGTTATAATTTTAGATGCTGGCACAAGCGAATCTTTAGGCAGGGTTGTAGGCGATGCTGAATTGGCTTGTGCCGAACGCGCCGAAGTTTTTACACCCGTGCCGGGCGGTTTGGGGCCGGTGACCGTTGCCGTTTTATTCCAAAATCTTTTTGCTAATTTATGATTTTAAACGAAACATTATTTCGTGCCTTAAATAATCTGGCGGCGCACAGTCCAGCCTGGAGTACTGTGATAATTTTTTTAGCTACTACTTTCAGCATCATAGTTATAATTATCACTTTAGTTTTTTTGTTTTGGCACAAAGATCGCTTGCCTGCGTCCCGCCTGCGCGGGCAGGAGGCATCGGGCATAAATGCTTGGAGTATCTTTCGCCGGCGATTTTCCGAAGTGGCCTTGGTTTCTTCTTCGGCCGGAACGGCTTGGGTTTTAACTAAAATTTTGCAATATATTTTTCATCAACCTAGACCGTTTTTGGCCCTAGAAAATATCAATTTACTTTTCCAACACGGTGGTTTTGATTCTTTTCCGTCCGGCCACGCTACCTTTTTCGCGGCTTTAGCCACAGCTGTTTTTTTACGTCATCGCCGGGCTGGCGCGTTTTTGTGGATATGTGCTCTTTTAATCGGTTTGGCGCGCGTAGCTTCGGGCGTGCATTTCCCGTCCGATATTATTGCCGGTTTTGTTTTAGGCGCGACTCTGCCGTTTCTGTGGTCGCGAATTTTCCATTCCAGCTAGGCAGAACCTAATTATCACAAGTCCGACTTGTGTTTCTTGTGTTTGAATTATACATTTTATATAATCTCATTATGTCTAACAGAAAAATTCCCTTTATAGATGGTGAATATTATCATATATACAGCAGGGGAAATAGTAAACAGAAAATTTTTTTAAGCAAAGAAGATTACGATTATTTTATCAAATGTCTTTATTGTCGTAATACATATAAAAGTTTCAGATTTAGAGATGATATTGTAAAGTGGGGCATCAATGCTTTTGATTTTGATCGAGGCGAGATAATAGTGTCTATTGGTGCCTGGGTGCTTATGCCAAATCATTTTCATATTTATATTACTACTAATCACAAGTCGGACTTGTGGAAAGAAGAAAAAAAGAGCCGAATTTCTGAATTTATGAGAAAGGTTTTGACTGCTTATGTTAAGTATTTCAATGCTAAATATAAAAGAACAGGCGGGCTTTTTGAAGGAAAATTCAAATCTACGCACATAAAAAAAGACAATCAAGCTAAATACCTTTTTTCTTATATTCATTTGAATCCAATTAAGCTTATTGATTCAAAATGGAAAGAACAGGGAATTAAAAATGTTAAAAAAGCGCTAGATTTTTTAAATAATTATAAATGGAGTAGTTACCACGATTATATTAATCCTGGCCATAGAAAAGAGTCAAAAATTCTGGATATAAAAAACTTTCCAAAGTATTTTGACAAAATAAAAGATTTTAATAGGGAAATAATAAGCTGGTTAAGATATAAAGATCAAATCTAAATCCCGACACAAGTCCGACTTGTGTCTCAGGGTTTGATTTTTTAGGTTGAAAATGCTAGTTTATATCCAATGACTAAAGTTAGAATAACTACGGTTCTTATATTAATTTTAGGGGTTCTGGCCGGCTATTTTATCTTTGCTTCCGAGCCGTGGGGCGCCGACGCGCCCGGATCGGTCTGGACGAAGAATCATCCTTTTAAATTAGGTTTAGATCTTTCCGGCGGTTCCCATTTAGTTTATCGTGCTGATGTTTCCGAAGTGTCGGCCGGCGATATATCTGATTCTATGTCCGCCGTGCGCGATGTGATTGAACGGCGCGTGAACGCGCTGGGCGTGTCTGAACCGTTAGTACAAGTGCAATCCGGTGGTTTAGGGGCCGCCGGCGAAGAACGATTAATTGTCGATTTGCCGGGTGTTACGGATGTGCAGGAAGCTCAAGCCAAGATCGGCCAGACGCCTTTTCTGGAATTTCGTTTAGAAGATCCGGACGCGCCCGCGCCCGAAGCTAAAGTTGGTCCCGATGGTACGGTAACGATAGATCAAAATGTTCTTTACGCTCGCTACAAAACAACCGGCCTGTCTGGAAAATATCTTAAGCGCGCGGAGCTTGTTTTTGATCAAAACACTAACGAGCCGACGGTGTCTTTGCAGTTTAACGATGATGGCTCGAAACTTTTTGCCGAAATTACCAAAGAAAATGTCGGGAAAGTCATAGGTATATTTTTAGATAATGTGCCTATTTCTTTGCCGGTCGTGCGGGAGGAAATAAAAGGCGGTAACGCGCAAATTAGTGGTGAGTTTGAGATTGAAGAAGCGCGCGAGCTCGTGCGTAATTTAAATTTCGGCGCTTTGCCGGTAAAAATTGAATTGATTTCCACCCAAACCATCGGCGCGGCTTTGGGCGATCGCGCAGTGGCTGACGGCATGCGCGCCGCGCTTTTTGGTTTCGCGGCGGTGGCTATTTTCCTTATACTATGGTATCGCTTGCCGGGACTTCTAGCGGTTTTGGCGTTGTGCGTGTATGCGGCGCTGGTACTTATGCTTTTCAAATTGATTCCAATAGTTTTGACGGCGGCGGGCGTGGCCGGCTTCATTGTTTCCCTAGGCATTGCCGTGGACGCCAATGTGCTTATTTTCGCGCGCCTAAAAGAAGAACTGGCGGCTGGCCACGCGCCGGACGAAGCTCTATCCTCCGGTTTTAGTCGCGCTTGGTTTTCCATACGCGATTCAAATTTTTCCAGTTTGATTACCGCGGCCATTCTTTTCTGGTTTGGAACTTCACTTATTCGCGGTTTCGCCATAACTTTCGGATTAGGGGTATTGGTTTCTCTTTTTTCATCCATGACCGTGAGTCGATTGTTCTTAATGGCGCTGGGTGTGCGTCGTAACACACGCGCGGTTCAATTGCTTTTTGGCAGTGGCTTTAAATAATTATGTTTATCATAAATAACAAAAAAATATTTATTACCATCTCGGTGATTTTAGTCATAGTGGCGATTATTTCCATTATTGTTTTTAAACCGGTGCTGGGCGTGGATTTCCGTGGCGGTTCGCTTTTGGAAATTGAATACACGTCCGCGCGGCCGTATCCGGCCGCGCTTAAAGAAGCGCTTAAATCGTCCGGCCTAGAGCCGACCATACAGCCGATGGGGGAGCGCGGTTACATTTTAAAAACTCGCGAACTTACGGAAACCGAGCATCAAAGTTTTCTGCAAACATTAAATTTAAATGGTTCGGCTGAATTAAAAGAAAAAAGTTTTACTTCCATCGGGCCTTCAGTCGGCAAAGAACTGCGCCGTAAAGCCGTGGTTTCTATGATTGTGGTCATTTTAGCAATCATCACTTATATTGCTTATGCTTTCCGCAAAGTTTCACGACAAGTGTCTTCGTGGAAATACGGAATAATTGCCGTGATCGCGCTGGTTCACGATGTCATCATTCCTTCGGGTATCTTCGCGTGGCTGGCGCATTATTATGGCGCGGAAGTAGATACACTTTTTGTCGTGGCCCTGCTTACGATTTTAGGATTGTCCGTTTCGGACACCATTGTGGTTTTTGATCGCATACGCGAGAATTTAAATGAAAAGAAATTTCCGACTTTTGAAGAAACCGTGGGGCGTTCACTGGAGCAGACCTATCAGCGCTCCATAAACACTTCCGTAACTGTCATTTTAGTTTTATTATCTTTGGTTTTCTTTGGTCCCGAATCAACGAAATATTTTGCCCTAACCCTGACCACCGGCATGTTCTTCGGCACATACTCATCAATTTTTCTGGCCTCTCCGCTCTTGGTCCTGTGGGCCGAGCGGGGGAGGAAGAAATAACCAGTTTGTGGTATAATATAAACAATGCTTAAAAAGAATTCTAAAAAAAATAAAGAAAACAATGGGACAAAAAGATATCTCGGAGTTTTACAGGAGTATTATAGAGAAAACTTAAAGACCATTAGAGATGGCTTTGAGGTTGTTAATATAAAACTAGACTCTAACTCAAAGAAATTAGATTCTCATACGGAAATGATCGCTTCTCTGATGGAAAATATAGAGATTATAAAAATGGATATAGCTTTCCTGAAAGGCGCTTTAAAGCAAAAAGTTGATTATGACGAATTTCGGGTGCTAGAGAGACGGCTTTCTTTAGTAGAATCTAAACTTAGACGCTAACAGTAGTATACTCTCCGCTCTTGGTCCTGTGGGCCGAGCGGGGGAGGAAGAAATAGCCGGTTTGTGGTATAATTAGGGCGTTATAAATTAATAAATTAAACACTATGTCTACATTTTTTTGGGTTGTTTTGGGTGTATTAGCGGTTATTATTCTATGGTTTGTTGGTGGATACAACCGTTTTATCAGATTGATTACCAGAACTAAAGAGGCCTGGGCGGATATTGAGGTGCAGATGAAGCGTCGGTATGATTTGATTCCTAATCTAGTCAATTCGGTCAAGGGCTACGCTACTCATGAAAAAACAGCGTTTGAAAATGTGACCAAAGCTCGCGCCGCGGCGATGGGGGCGCAAAGTATGACCGATCACGCAAAATCTGAAAATATGCTTACCGGAGCCCTGAAGTCGCTTTTCGCGGTTTCCGAGGCATATCCGGACCTTAAGGCAAACCAAAACTTCCTGCATCTTCAACAGGAACTTTCTGACACCGAAAATAAAATTCAGGCCGCGCGACGGTTCTATAACGGCAATGTCCGCGACCTGAACATCAGCGTTGATTCATTTCCATCCAATATCATCGCCGGAATGTTTAAATTCCAGAAAAAAGAATTCTTTGACATTCCAGACGAATCTCCCGCCCAAAAACCGGTGGAAGTGAGGTTTTAGAAAATAATATGAATGAAATAATTTTTCCACAATCCAGAATAAAGTTTTTGATAATATTAATTTTGGGTAGTTTATTATTTACATATTTATTTGCAATACCTCGTTTTATTTTGTTAATTCCCTATAGTTTTTTAATTATCACTTTTGTTTTTTTAGTTTTGATGTTTTTAACTTTCTTTTTTTACAGAAAATTGAAAAAAGGTAAACAGGTTGGTATAAAATTTCTCTTTCTCCTTTGCATTATTTTATTGATTTTTAATGTAGATTTATTTATTCGTCTTTATAACATAGAATCTTTTTTACCGGGAGCTAACTTTTTTATGCTTTTTATGTTTGGATTGCCCCTAGCTGGAGTCAATTTAGTTATTTTAAAAAAATTATATTTTTTAAGAAAACATCCATTTTTTAATAAAAAATAATTTATGAAAAATAAAATAATAATCTTGCTTCTCATGGTCGCGATAGCTATTCTCGCATACTTCGCTTTTATAAAGCCCCAAAATACGAATGATAATTCTCAAATCCCGGCGGGGGATACGGCGAATAAAAAAGATAATTTAGAGATTCTTGGGAACAAAAATGATCTTGTTTCATTTTCGATTGTCCCCGGAGAAAAAGTTTCCGGTGTACGAAATGTAACTGGTTCAGTTCAGGGTGGATATTTCTTTGAGGGCAACATTATAATTAATATTTTAGACGCAGATAAAAATCCTCTGCCTTATGGTCCCGGCTACGCTCAAGCGACAACTGATTGGATGACCGCAGGGCCAGTTTCGTTTGCTTTTGATTTAGATTTTTCTGCTATATCTAAAGGTCCAGCTTATATAGAAATTCATAATGATAACCCATCTGATTTGCGAGAATATGACAAAAATATCTTAATTCCAATTGTGATAGAATAGAATAATGGCAACTTTATATACCAATCAATCCTCAAATATCCGCAAAACTTGGTTTTTGATGACCATATTTTTTGTGTTGGTAATAGCGTTAGGTTGGTTTTTGAGTTATTATTTGGCTGATCCAAATATTCTTTATATTTTTGTTGTTTTCAGTATTTTTATGAATGTGGGAAGTTATTGGTTTTCGGATAAAATAGTTATCAAAATGACCGGCGCCAAGCCGGCCTCGCGGGAGGAACATTTTAATTTTTACACCGCGGTTGAAAATCTATCCATCACCGCCGGCCTGCCGATGCCTAAAATTTATGTCATAAACGATCCCGCGCCCAACGCTTTTGCCACCGGCCGTGATAAGAAACACGCCGCGGTCGCGGTCACAACCGGTTTGCTTCAAGCACTTGATAAAACTGAACTGGAGGGCGTAATCGCTCACGAGCTCTCGCACATTGGCAATCGCGATATGTTGCTTTCGACTGTAGCCGTCGTTTTAGCGGGTTTCGTTTCCATAATTTCAAATATTTTTTTGCGTTCGCGATTAATGGGCGGAGGACGCGACCGGGACAGCAAGGCCGGCGCGATTATAATGATTGCCGGTATAGTTTTACTTATTTTGGCGCCTATTTTTGCTATGCTTATACGTTTGTCTATTTCCCGCAAGCGCGAATTTCTGGCCGATGCCTCTGGCGCTTTACTCACGCGCTACCCCGAGGGATTAGCCAAGGCACTGGAAAAAATAGGGAAGTATGGCGCGCCTATGGCGCGCGCTTCCGACGCCACCGCCCATCTTTTTATTTCCAATCCTTTCGGAGCAAAATCAATGCGTGGTCTGCATCGCCTTTTCCTTACTCATCCTCCGGTAGAGGAGCGTATAAAAATATTACGAGGAATGTAATTTATTTATATTATGAGAAAAATAACTAAAAGTATGTCGCACGCTTTCAGGGGAATTTATGTAATCTTGCGCGGACAGCGCAATATGAAAATTCATATTTTCGCTGTGGTTGTTTGCGTCGCGCTGGGTTTTTGGTTAAAGATTTCAAACACGGAGTGGCTTATTTTATTGCTTCTTTTTGGATTAGTTTTAACCTCGGAAGCGTTCAATTCCGGACTTGAAAACACGCTGGATTGCGTGAGCAAAGACCACAGGGAAGATATTCGGGACGCGAAAGATGTCGTGGCCGGAGCCGTTCTTATAGCGTCAATCATAAGTTTAATCGCGGGCATAATAATTTTCCTCCCTAAAATTTTTTCCTAATTTAACGGTGTGTATTTAAAATAGAAAATAATTTTTTTCATATTATCCAAAAACTAAAACTTTGTCCGACTTCTCAATCATTTTTAATAAATCGGACATCGTGGAAACGGGACAAATTTTGCTTTCTTCCTTGCCGCGTACTTTAAGACAAGAGCCACAAGCGTAAATTTTGCCTTTCAAATTTCTAAACTCCGCGACTTTTACTGATATGTCAAAATTTTCGCTGTCGGGAATGGTGTCTAATTCTGAACCCTCGCTCATCAAAAAAATTTCAACTTGGTGGTCAGCTTTGAGCGCGGTAATTCCGAGGCGAAAAGTATTCCACGCATGTTCGGGTTTATTAGATTGTAAAATGATGCCGAGTTTCATAGGGTTATTTTATCACATTTTCCCAACTGGCGGTATTCATTGTACAAAATTCGAACTTATTTTGAAAGCAATCCTGATGATACGGAATACTAGCGTTTCCCGCGCGCTACGCGCCTCTGTGCGAAGCACAGAGCTTTCCAAGAATGGAAAGTGCGGGGAAACGCTCAATGCAAATGCGGACTCGGTTTTGCGAAACAATTTTGCGGGAGGGAGGATTCGCAAAACCGAGACTCCTTCTTTTTGAAATTCGGCGGGATTCGGGTTTCCGCCCCGCAGGAGGGTGCGGGAGGAATGCGGGGCGGGGTTTTTTGGATTTTGCTTCTCTGGGAGTAAATTAGGATAGAAAAAACTTTGAAATCTTATTACGAATTTTGTCTGCTTTTCTTTTATTTCTATTTATCACAAGTTTATTTCTACCAGTTTGTTTAATAATTTCTAAAAGTTTTTTCTTTGCAGCACCATCAAAATCTTTTATATTTTTGTAAAATTGATCAATGGCTTCTGATACTTTTGGGTCAAGCCAAACCTCGATTAAAAAATCATCAAAAATATTTACATAATAGTTTTGCTTCTGAAATATTTTTGTATCAGTAGTAAAGTAATTTGTAATTTTCCCATCAAAATATTTTGATACATATAAATCGAGAGCCGTTTTATTCCCAGCAAGGAGAAAAAGTTTCTTTCCGATTTTTGCTAACCGATTAAATAAGTAAGTTTCACTTTCTGTTCGAGCTAGTAAAAACCATTCGTGGGGATTGTAAAGAAAAATCGGAGAAGTAAGTGGTGTAATATCCGAGAGTACATCAAACGCATGTGCCCAAAACATATCTGTTGCTTCAAAATTTTTAAATGTGTAAGAAATTTTTTCTCCTTGTTTTAATCCTATAAAATTTACACTCGGACTATTTTCTGTTTGATATTTTAATCGTGTTTTTTCCACAAAATCACTCAATCTTTTAAGCCAAACACTTGAAAGAGCGACTTGCTCTTTACTATGAATAATAACCTCATTTTCTTTTAAATTCTTGAGTGATTTATATATTGCCTGCTTGCTGGTATTTTTACGAAGCAATTTGATCTTTTCAATGAGAGATTTAGTATTTTCTGCACCATTACTCAAAACCCCTAGTATTAGGTCTTCGATTTTCTGCTTTTTTTGAAACATAAGGATATTTTAGCAGAAAAGTGGTCTATAGTCAACTACTTGTTGAATATTATATCATTTACAATGGTTTTATTGACATTTATATTAAAATAGTGTATACTATATCCAGAAAATAATGTTCTTAAACAATTAAATAAACCAAAAAATATGAAAGATATATCATGTGTAAACCTTGAAGATTTGCTCGTCTTCGTGAAAACTCTAAAACGTGCTGGTTTTTACGAAGAAGATATAAAAGCAATTATTGATTCAAAAGGAAATAAACTAGCAAAAATTATGCACTCTGCTTTGAAAAAAGCTAAGGAAGATTTTAGACTTGTTAAAAGTTTTGAATTAACCGTTCCTTCTGACTATGAGCATACAAAATGGTTAGATTCCCATAAATCATGGCCAGATTCACACGAGTTGAAAGACAGTGTCTTTACAACCGCAGAAATTAATGATTCTAATTTTAACAAAGTTAGTGCGAAATTAATTCCTGGGCAAATACTTGAAGTGGATGTTTGGGAGGTATTAGAACTTCAAGAGATAAAGAATGGCTTAAACTTTTTAAAGAGTAAAAAATCTCTTCTGGTTGGAGCTCAAGGTGCCTTACTTGTCTTAAAATTAAAACACGGTGAACTTCCTGCAAGTTCTCAATGTTTTAGTCTTGACGAGCAGGAATGTATAGGAGTTAAGTACAAAATTACTGGACCTAGTACATTCGGAGACACTGACATTCCTGTTGTCCCCTACATTAATAGAGCAGATAATGTTTATCTTGGCACAGAAGAATTTAAAGGATTTCTCCATGGTAAATATTCTGAACCTGATTATGCAGGAAGACGATATCATTATCTTTTATCTTTTAAGAAAAAGAATCTTTAGGTGTTAGTCCCTTTGTAAAAACAAAGGGACTTTCTTTTTTGTAGAAGCAAAATCCAAAAACCCCCGCCCCGCATTCCTCCCGCACCCAGTATGAGAGAAACTGGGTTCTTTTGTATTAGAGTGTAGAGATGAGATTTGGCATAGCATACCCGCACCCTGTCGCCCGCCAGCCCGCCAGCCAGTGCTTTAGGCGCTGGTTGAAAGGGTGACTGACCCCTTTTCCCGAAATTTATTTGACTTATTATTATATTTATGCTACCATTCTAAGGCAAGCGTTTTGCTTGCCTAGTTATTTAAAAACCAAAGAGATGAAAACAAAATTTTTTTTCTTTATTATGCTTTTCTCTCTTTTCTTTTTTGAGTCAAAGGGAGGAAGAAATAAGGTTATTGAAGGGGACTCAACAAGGTTCGACTTAAGCCTTTATGACAAGCATAAGGTTTTAAGTGGTGTTCTTTTAGAGCACGTCTTTAGTTCTATACTTGGAATGGGGAACGAAAGACTGTTTGCTGGCGGTAAAATTTATTTGCAATGTTTGGTTGAAAATAGTTTCCGCACGCTAAAAATTTTCTATAATCCTAAGGGAATAGCTTATGAAAATATGGTCTCGGTGAATT
>Ga0209542_10006104_pt1 | contig 23643 bp, 20 predicted proteins | sample RifCSPhighO2_01_FD_184028 | JGI IMG/M metagenome (GOLD analysis project Ga0209542, IMG submission 184028) | Soil microbial communities from Rifle, Colorado - Rifle CSP2_plank highO2_0.1 (SPAdes) (version 2) | ecosystem: Environmental > Terrestrial > Deep subsurface > Rock core/Sediment ...
GCCTACGGCGGTGTTGGAGGAACCTGTGCTATTTGAGAAGAGAGCCCTGTAGCCCAGGGCTGTGTTGGCGTCCCCTAAGTTTGAATTTAGAGCCTGATATCCAACTGCGGTTGAATAATTGCCATCAAGAATACCTATAAAGCCTTTGTTTGTAATTAAAAATTTGGTGGTGCCACTTGCAGAAGCTGTAAGAAGATCAGATGTTGAAACACCTGTATTGTTTAATATAAGAGTTGCATTGTTTCCCGCATCTCCTGAGATATTAAGAAGTCCTATTGGATTAGTTACTGTACCCATACCTATTCTTCCAATACTGCTTAAGAACATTGTTTGGATATTTCCCGGTGTAAAGTTTATTCCTCCTGTTGTTGAACCTCCTAAAGTAAGATTGGCTTTTCTGATTGATTGAATAGTTCCGTCCGCCGCAAGAACAAGTCCTGTTGTAGTTGCAGAAAGAGAGGCTGTAGGAGTAAGACTTCCTGCTATGTTTATAAAAGCTATCTTAGCAGAGGTTGTGGCTATTCCTCCCAAAAGAAGATCATCTGTTATGTTTGTTGGAGAAAGAGCTTGGTTGTTTCTCTGAAACCATCCGAATGTTCCTGTTGTGCCTGAGGGTGTTAGATTTGCAAAGGTAGCATTACCTGTTGTTGATACTTTCCATGTAGAACCAGATCCTAAGATATCATTTAAGTTTGTTCCTGTTGCACCAGAGAGTGCAAACTGTAGTCCTGTCTGATCCTGTACTCCAGTTCCGGAGAGAGTTATTGATTGTCCTACTATTGCTCCTGCCAAATTGGTACTATCAGTTATTCCAAGAATTGTTCCTGAAGTCTGTGTTGATGTAATTGTCTGGTTTGCTGATGCTGTATTTGTGATTAGAGTTCCTGTTGTAGGTAAAGTTACATTGGTTGCTGCCGTTGTAGTTAGAGTTAATGAAAAAGCTCCTGATGTTATAAAGACATCTGCAAAGATCACATTCTTTCCATTTGTTAAGGTTAGTGTTTCCGTAGGAGAAGTTCCTCCAAAACCTATGGAGTGGGCATTTAAGGCAGTACTTTCTGCAACTGTTAAGGTCTTTCCGTCTGCAATTGTTAGAGTTGATCCTGTTGCTGGTGTTGTAAGCGTAACTTTATTGAAGGTTGTTGCGGTTATTGGTGCATTGACAGTAACCAATCCCCCTGTTCCATTGTTTGGAGAAAGAACAATATTCCCCGTTGTTCCCCCTCCAATTGTAAGGGTTTGGTTCTTTACTGATTGAATAGTTGAATCTCCCCCTAAGACTAGAGCTGATGCTGCTGCGTCTTGTGCAGAAACAGAGGCAGTAGGTGTTCCTGTTAATACATTAAGTACCGCAAACTTTGCAGATGCGGTTGAAGTTGCTCCCAAGAGCAGGTCATCTGTAATATTTGCTGGAGCAAGAGCACCAGAGGCTCTTTGCCAGTAACCCAGTACTCCTCCTGTTGGAGGTATAGAGGTAAGGTTAGAAGAGGAATCAGTATATACTCCGGAGCTAGCTGTAAGCCCTGAGAAAGTAATAGTTCCTGAAGAAGAGAGTCCTGTTGCTCCTGAAATAACACCGGCTGTTGAAACATCAAGTGCATTAGATGCAATTGAGAAGTTGTCTCCTCCATCTCCTAAGGCTACTACTCCATTTGCAGTTAGTGTTCCTGCTAGAGTAAGCCCTCCACCTGAGGTAAAGTCAGTTCCTGCGTTTCCAATGTTTAAGAGTAAGTTGTTTGCTAAATCTGTATTATCTGAAAGGGTAATTAATGAGGATCCTGAATCAATGACTATGTTTCCTGTTGATGCTCCTCCTAAAGTTAGGGTATTCATTCTTAACGATTGAAGAGTTGCAGTAGAACCTGTTAGAGATATTCCATTGCCGTTTGTAGTTGCTGAGATGGTTGCCACTGGTGTTCCATCATTGATGCCTGTTACTGCAAATTCAGCAGAAGAAGTTGATTGACTTCCCAAAAGGAAATCTAGGGTTGATGTTAACTTTGGAGTAATGACACCATTTACTACATCCCAATTAGATGATACAGGACAGGATCCTGATCCTGTTACTATACCGTTTGTTGAAGTTATACAAGAAGCTGATGCTACTGTACTTCCCGCTGTTCCTGAGATTCTTAGGTTGTTGCTGGCGCCGATACTAAAATTAACATCGCCTGTATCTCCTCCTCCTAAAGTAAGCGTCTGTCTATTTGTGGTTTGAAGGTTTCCTGTTCCTGTAAGAAAAGTTGCATTATTACCTGATGATGCAGAAATGGAGGCAGTTGGAGTTCCTCCTGCAACATTTACGAATGCAAATTTAGCTGTTGATGTAGAGATACCTCCCAATAACAGATCGTCTGTAATATTTACCGGAGAGAGCGCCCCATTATTTTCCTGAAAGTCTGCTCCAGTCGCTGAACCTGCTATTGTAATTTTTTTGTTTGTGGTGTCGGGAGTCAATGTTATTCCTGTTCCTGATGCAAAAGTTAAGGTATCGGTATTGCTTGATGCTGCGATCGATGTTGAATCGGATTTAATTGTTTTGAAAATATTTTGGGATGATCCCGTATCGCTGTTAGTTATCGTAAGACCCGAGACAGAAATGCCTGTTCCCGCTGCTAAGGTTAGCGCTCCGGTACTCCCTCCTAGTGAAAGAACCCCTGTATTTGATACTGTCGGCTTTGTGCCTGTACCAACAGATATTCCCGATCCGGCTGTTAAAGACAAAACTGCAGTATTTGTGATTGTCGGCGTTTGACCGGGTCCGACAGCTATACCATCACCTGCGATTGCGCCGTAAAGAACATTTGATGCGGTAAGTTTTCCCGCTCCCGCATTTACATCCTGGTCTTCTGTTATGACTCCTCCGGACAAAGTTGCTATACGTGCAACTTTAATCGTATTTAAAAACTGAGCAGAATCAGCAAACTCACTTTGAACATTAACACCGAAGATAAGATTGTTTCCCTGTGTTCCTGCACCAAGAACAGCTTTTCCTCTTAAAACTTCGGAAAGTTCCGGTGCCTGGAGTTTATTTTTGCTGATTCCAAGAATAGATAAAATTTTAGGAAGGCTCGCAATGCTTAAAAGATTTGCCGATTTTAAAGTTGCTACTCCCACACCGGCAACTGCGACAAAAAGCATTACAAATACCGCAGAAACAGCGAGCTTTTTAAAAACTAAAATACTCTTGACTGTCTCTTCTGTCCAATACTGTGCGCTTTTTTGAGTGTGCTCAGGAGAAGTTTTTTCAACTTCTTTCTGTTCTGGCGATTCTGAAAAAAGTTGCGGTGGGGTAATTTCGGGGAACCTAAAACTTGAAGCTTGCGGTAAATCACCCCTTTGCTGTCTAAAATTATCTATTTGATCCCGCATGTACCTTCTTTGATTTCCCGAAGTTCTAAGCGGAACAAGAATTCGCTTTTCTTCCCAGCGGCGCAAGGTTTTTCCAGATACTCCCAAGATGTTTGCAACCTCTTGGATGCTAAGTAGTTTGTTCATAGGGCAGTTCCCACCAAAGACGGAGCAGGATGTCCAAGTTTGGGAAAGTTTGTCTCAAACTTTGCACAAGCTTTGCATAGGTTTGTCTATATTTTTGTCTAAGTTTGAAGAGATCTTGTCTAAGTTTGTCCATGTCTTACTAATATATATTACTACATATATGTGAAAAAATGTCAAGAGGCAGTTTAATCTTATCATAATCTTTTCAATTGATTTATTCTGATATCCCTATTTTTAGGATCTAGCTTCAAAATTTTTCACAGAAATTGCCTATTGCCAAAATGATAAGATTGTGATAATTTTATCTAAGCATGGTAAATTTATCTTACAATTTATCCTATACGCTTAAGGAAAGATTGCAAAAAGCAGATTCCCTTAGAAAAGATATTCTCTTAACTCCCCTTTCTCAGAAAACCGAACTTCAGATGAGATGGGATAATTTGATTAATAGGACTTATTATTCTTTGTCTCTTGCCGACAATCCTCTTACAAAACCTGATGTTTTAAAAATCTTAGCTTTATATGCATCGGATAAAGCACTTTCCGGAAAACTAACTGTGCAGCAGCAGGATGTCCGGAACTATAAGAAATCTTTGGATTATATATCTGGGAATTGGCTGGTCACATCCAAAAATGTTGCAGTAAAAGATGTTTTGATGCTTTACGATATATTTTGTAGGGGTCGCTTAGTTGCTAGTCCTTCCCAGCTTGCGGAAGTTTTAAACTATGTTCAGGCAAACGAAGATCATCCTATTATTAAAGCAGGGGTGATAAATATCGGAATCCTCCGGCTTGCGCCGTTTTCGCAGGGGAACGGAAGGCTTTCAAGACTTTTGTCTTATCTCTTCTTTTATAAAGCCGGTTATGATATAAGAGGTTTAATTGAATTTGAAAAATCATGGTCGCAGGATAGACAAACTTATCTTGAAGCTTTAAGAATTAGCCTTGGGGCCGCAAGTATTACCTTATGGCTTGAGTTTTTTGCCAATAGTCTTATCGCACAACTTGAACCAATTCTTAAAAAGATTCAAAGCTCTTCACCTGAAAATCTTGGCATTAATTCATCTTTTTGGAATCTAACGGATAGGCAAAAATCAATAATAAATATGCTTGATCAGCCGGGATTAACAATTACAAATAGAAAGGTTAAAAAACATTTTGGTATCTCTCAAATAACAGCTTCAAGAGACCTGTCTCATTTAGCAAGCTTAGGAATTCTTTTTGCCCATGGTAAAGGAAGATCGGTGTACTATACAAAAGTGTGAAGAGTCTAAGCTTGGCTATAGGACAAGAAATTTCAAAATTCAAAGCATCAAATTCCAAATAATATCAAAATCTCAATAAACAAAATTATAAAACGTTTTAGATTTGCGATTTTGAACATTTGAATTTATTTAGGATTTATAATTTGTAATTTAGAATTTCTCGCAATGTGGGAGTTTGACATTGAAGGTAAAGATTCATAATATGTATTAAGAAACCTGCCCATGAATTTTAGTAAACCCCGCACCCATGACCCTACGGCTCGCCTCGCTGCGAAGCGGGTCGGGGCATTGGGGAATTTCACTGACGCGAATCTGGTCAACTCACGTTCTAACGAACGGGGTACAGTCCTTTTTTTCTTTTTAACTTTCTTTTTGTTAGCCGGACTTTTGAGTGTTTTTGCTCAAACAGATGATGTTGCAACGGGCATCGCACTTCCGATTCTAATAAATGAAAGGAGGGTTGGAGATGGAGACATTATTACAGTTGCCTCCGATGGATATAAATTAAGCAGTTACGCATACGATCCTTCAATATACGGAGTCGTAACTACAAATCCTGCTATTTCTTTGAGAGAAAAAAACAGTAAAGCAACGCCTGTGATTTCGTTTGGAAAAGCGCTTGTTAGAGTATCAACTCTAAATGGCCCAATCAAAAAAAACAACCCAATAACAAGCTCCGCAATCAAAGGAGTCGGCCAAAAAGCCGATGTAAACGGATTTATTCTGGGAATTGCTCTTGAGAATTATTCTAACTCTAACCAAAATGCAATTGGTAAAATTTTAGTATCTATCGATCCTCATTACAACGCGACTTTTATTGGAGTCAGAACAAATCTTGTGGAAAATTTAAAAGTAGTTGCAGGCGCTCCACTGCTATCTCCTCTCACAACTCTTAGATATTTGCTTGCCGCAATCGTTACGATAACATCTTTTGTTATCGGATTCATATACTTCGGAAGAATAGCCAGAACCGGAGTTGAGGCATTAGGCAGAAATCCATTGGCGGCTAGGGCGATTCAGCTTGGAATTTTCTTAAATGTTCTTCTTACGGCAGGTATAATACTTATCGGAGTTGGTATAGCTTATTTAATTTTAATTTTGTAGAATTGATTATATGGTAATAGATCCTTTGGTATTTTTTGACTTAGTAATTGCTCTTTTTGTTTTGGCCATAGCTTTGGCTGCAATGGCGCTGTCTTATTCGCAAATGTTAAAGAAATTTAATACTTATCAAAAAGAGGCAGATGAGCTTATGATGCAAGTTCATAAAAGGGAGGCCGATTTACTTGAAGATGCAAGGATTAAGGCAGGAAAAATTGTGGGAGACGCAATAAAAAAAGCTGCTGAGATAATTGGAAGCAGCAATAATCTTAACAATGAATCAAAAAAGATATTGAATCAGGCATTGGACACGCTTATAAAAGATCAATCTTCTTATTTTGAAAAAGTTTCTCAGGATCTTTTAGGATTGTATAAAAACGAATTGGAAGAGATAAAACAGAAAAATATCGAAATAGTTAAAAACGTATCAAAAGATATAGAAGAAGATACGGTAGGAGAAGTTAAGGATTTTGAGAAAGTTTTACAAAAAGAGACTTTTGAAGCGCAGAAAATCGTCGGAGGAAAAATAGAAGAAGAATATTCCTCCGCCCAAAAAGAGCTTGAGAAATATAAGAAAGAAATGCTTTTAAAAGTTCAGGATCAGATTTATAAAATTCTTGAAGATGTTTCGAAACTAACAATAGGAAAAAGTATTCCTGTTGCAGACCATGAACAATTGATAATCGAAGCTCTGGAGAAAGCCAAGAAAGACGGTCTTGGAGATGAAAAACTATGAGTAGTATTTTGTTATATTATGATTCTTTAAGAGATATTAAGCTAGTAGAACAACTTGAGGAATTTTCTTCGGAGATCGATAATATTCTTTCGAATTTGTTTAAGGTAAAAAATAAAAACATTGAAGAAATTTTAGATAGGACTGTAGGACAAAAAACCTTAGGAATTGTAAAAAAACTTGTACAAGAAAATAAAATAGATTCTTCGGACTATAATTCTTTAGATAAACTACTAAACGGCATTAAGCAGGATTTAAAAAAAATAAGGATTCTTAAAATGTCTCTGGCGATTGATCCGACAAGCGAAATTATCGACCACCTATTCGATTGGGTAAAGAAAAATTTAGGAGAAGGAATAATACTTGACATAGACAAAAACGAAACTATATTGGGGGGTACAATAATATCTTTTGACGGAAGGTATAAAGATCTTTCCTTAAAACGTACTCTGGAGGAGACATTTAGAAATAAAAAGTCCGAAATTATGAGTTTTACCCAATGAAAGACTTCAATGTCTACCTCAATGAAACAGAAGAAATAGGATTTGTCGAAGAAGTAGCAGATGCAATTGTATATGTGAGCGGTCTTCCAAAAGTAAAACCCGAAGAAATTGTAGTATTTGAGACCGGAGAATTTGGTCAGGTTTCTTCTGTAAACCCCGATTATATAGAAGTATTAGTTTTTTTTAAAAAACCCATAAAACCCGGGACAAGAGTAACCAGAACCAACGAAATACTAAAAGTGCCTGTAGGACACGAACTTTTGGGCAGAGTTATAAACCCTCTTGGAAGCCCAATTGACTCCAAAAAACCGCTTAAATCTCCTCTTGAGAAAAGAGAAATCAATACGCGTCCTGCCGGTATTATCAAAAGAAGATTAATAACTAAACCGTTTGAGACCGGAGTACTTATAGTTGATCTTGCCATTCCATTGGGACATGGACAAAGAGAACTTATAGTTGGGGATAGAAAAACCGGAAAGACAAGTTTTCTAACTAAAACTATTCTTAACCAGACAAAAAGAGGCAATATCTGCGTATATACGGCTATTGGAAAAAGGAAGCTTGATGTGAAAAAAATCGAAGAATTTTTTGCCCAAAATGGTGTCTTGGATAAGATGGTTATTGTTGCTTCGGGGTCCGAGGATGCAATAGGAGCTATTTATCTTACCCCATACACTGCAATGACCATAAGCGAATACTTCAGAGACGAAGGAAGAAATGTTCTATTGGTTTTAGATGATCTTTCATCCCATGCAAAATATTATAGAGAAATAGCGCTTTTAGGAAGGAGATTCCCGGGAAGAAATTCTTATCCAAGCGACATATTCTATACACACGCAAAACTAATGGAAAGAGCGGGAAATTTTATTACAGATAAGGGAGAATCTTCGATAACCTGTTTAACCGTTGCAGAAACTTCTCAAGGTGATCTTTCGGGCTACATAGAAACGAATCTGATGTCTATGACAGACGGACATCTTTATTTTGATAAAGATCTTTTTTATCTTGGCAGAAGACCAGCTATTAATCCTTTTCTTTCGGTTACTCGTGTGGGAAGACAGACTCAAACTAATTTAAGAAGAGAAGTAAGTCGTGAGATAATGAGCTTTTTGAACTTGTATGAAAAGATGCAAAGTTTTATTCATTTTGGAGCAGAAGTTAACGAAACTATAAAAGCGACTCTTGCAACAGGAGAGAATATTATACGTTTCTTCAATCAAACGCCAACAGAAGTTCTACCGATAAATTTACAAATAGTTGCATTCTCAATGTTATGGGCAAACTTATGGGAAATAAAAGATACTACTGCGATAAAAAAACAACTGCATCAAATACTTGAAGCATATAGTTCCGACAAAAAAATTAGAGAAAGAATTGATAAGCTGACAGAAATTGATTCTTTTAATAAACTTCTCGGAGTTCTCAAAGAAGAAGGGCCAAGGATAATAAAGGCAGTGTCTCAAAAGTATGGTAACTAAAAAACAGATAACAGAAGAGTTTGATAGAGTCACAACGCTAAAAGATGTTCTTGAAACTTATGAAGAGATCGCAGCCTCACGAATGCAGAACACAAGAAGCATTGTTCTCACAAGCCGTCTTTTTATTGAAGAGCTTAACTACATTTTTCAAGAAGTAAAATCTTCCTATAAAGATGAGGTTTTAAAAATGATGAAGCGAAGGAGTATAAAAGATCCAAGGGAATTAACATTCATAAAAAGAAATGGAAAAATTTTATATGTGTTCCTCTCTTCAAATACCGGTCTTTATGGAGACATAATAAAACAAACTTTTGATTTGTTTTTAGATTTAATAAAAAAGGAAAATGCCGATGCGGCGATAATTGGCAGGGCTGGGTTTGAGCTTTTCGAAAATTCCGGTGTTAAAAAGCCATACGTTAAATTTGAACTTTCCGACAGCAGTGTCGATAGTACAAGCCTTAAGAAAATAGTCGAGTATATTATCCAATACGAAAAAGTTTTTATTGTTTATGGCAGGTTTGAGACTATAATGTCTCAAAAACCAATAGTTACAGGCATATCCGGAGACCCTCTCTCTGAAGAACAGACGAAGACTCAAGTAAAATATTTTTTTGAGCCGTCTTTGGATAAAATAATGAAATTTTTCGAAGCGCAGATTTTCACCTCATTGTTTGAGCAGACTGTTTTTGAATCTCAGCTTGCTAAATTTGCATCGAGAATGACCTCGCTTGAGCTACGGGTAGAAAGTATAAAAGACATTTTAAAGAAAGTATTTTTAGAAAAAGAGAAAATTAGGCACAGAATTATTAATAAAAAACAGCTCGAGATATTTTCCAGCATGGCATTATGGGGTCAAAATGGATAAAGATCACGGAAAAGTAGTTAGGATTACTGGACAAATTGTTGAGGTGGAATTTGCGGAAAATTCTCCCAATCTTCATGACATTTTGATCCTTGAGGATGATAAAACAACAAAAATGGAAGTTATGAAATCCTCAGGTCCTTCAACTTTCTACAGCTTATGCTTCTCCGAAACTACAAGTATCTATAGAGGAGCCGTGGTGATCAACACGAAAGGACCTGTTACCGTGCCCGTAGGAGAAGGTGTTTTGGGAAGAGTTATGGATATCTTTGGAAACCAGCTAGACGGATTGGGAGAAATAAAGCATTCAGAAAGAAAAACAATTTACGGGCACTATCCTTCATACGCAGATATATCAACTCACCAGGAAATACTTGAAACAGGAATAAAGGCAATAGATTTTTTCTCTCCTATTGTAAAAGGAGGAAAAATCGGTTTATTTGGAGGATCGGGGGTTGGAAAAACATTGCTGTTAACCGAGATAATTCATAATGTCATTATTCTTAAAAAGGGAGGAGGCAAGGACGTATCTGTTTTTGCCGGTGTTGGGGAAAGAACTCGAGAAGGACATGAACTTCATCAAACCCTCAAAGAGCAAAAAGTTTTACCTTCGGTATCTTTGGTTTTTGGACCTATGGGAGAAAACCCTGCAGTTCGTTTTTTAACGGCTTCTACAGCAACCACGATTGCAGAATATTTTCGAGACGTTTTAAAAAAAGATGTTTTATTTTTTATAGACAATGTATTTCGTTTTGCCCAAGCAGGCAATGAGCTTGCAGTTCTTATGAAGACTATTCCTTCGGAGGATGGATACCAAGCAACACTTGCTTCTGAAATGGCAGCTTTCCACGAGCGCCTCGTATCTTCGCAAGGAAGCTCTATAAGCACAATCGAAGCAATTTATGCACCTAATGATGACATGCTGGATCAGGGAGTCCAGGCAATATTTCCCTTTCTTGACTCAACAGTGATTTTATCGCGAGCTGTCTATCAAGAGGGTCGTCTTCCAGCCATTGACCTTATATCTTCAACTTCGGCGAACTTAGATCCGGAACTAGTCGGGGAGTTACATAACGAGGCGGTTCCTCGTGCTCAAAGCCTTTTAAAAGATGCGATTGAGCTTGAAAGAATTGTTTCTCTTGTTGGTGAGTCAGAATTATCCCCTGATGATAAATTAAAATATAAAAGGTCGCTAAAACTAAAAAATTATATGACTCAAAGTTTTTACGTTGTGCAAAGTCAGACAGGTCGTCCTGGTGCTTATGTTTCCCGCCTAACTGCAGTTTCCGACGTGAATGATATAATAAATGGTAAATATGACGATGTATCGGAAGAAAAGTTTCTTTTTATAGGAGAAGCTGGGGAGCTTTTAAATGGACAACAAAAGAGAGGACAATAACCCTTTAATTCTGCTTAAAATTCAGACCAAAGAAGGAGTCTCCTTTAACGATAAGGTAAAGGCAATTACATCATTCAACGAAAAAGGAATTTTTGATGTTTTGCCCCAGCACGAAAATTTTATCTCGGTTATTAAAGATAAAATTATAATTCATACTGCTGATGGAAAAGATAAGGAAATGAAAATCGATAACGGGGTTTTAAAAGTTCACGAAAATGAAGCTCACATCTTCTTGGGCATCACCGAAATAAATGTCTAAATACTAAAAGCTCTTATTTGCTTTTTCTAAAATGATCAGCTTATAATTACATAAAAGTCATGATTATTTATATAGTAACGGGCAAAGAACATGGAAGGACTATAATATCCCCCCTTGTATAATCCATAAATTGAAACTACTTTTTGCTATAATAAGTAGCAGATTATGACAGATAAATTTATTAATAAAGAATTAATAGAGATTTTAGAAAAACGGGAAAAGAAAATACCATCTAAAATCATTACCGTAGCGGCCGGCACCACGAGTTCCGGATTAGGAGATGAGAGGAATTTGAGAGAGTTCCTGCTTGCTGATAATATAGTAAAATACTTCAGGGAAAAAGGTAAAAATGTCTTTTTTTACCTTTTTGATGATTCTTTTGACCCGCTTACCCATTCTCAATTAAAAGTTGGGGTTAAGAAAGACAGGAAATTGATTAAAAAATTTGAGAAATATTATGGCACGCCAGTTAAATTGATCCCGGATCCCTATGAATGTCATAACAACTACTCAATCCATTTTCAAGAAGAAATTGTAACGAGGCTTCACAATCTTGAAATTTTCCCAACACTTATAGATGTATGGTCTTTATATCGACATGGACACTATAATATGGCCAAAGAAATTGTTTTTAACAACTACTACAAAATACACAAAGTACTCAATAGACACTTTCCAAAATATACTATGAAGCAGATTTTTTGGCCTCTTTGCCCTAAATGCAACAAAATAGACAACACAAGAGTACTAAAGGTTGAAAAAGGACAAGTTTTAGCTAGGTGTGATCATTGTCGTAAAAGAATAATAGCCTCATGGAAAAAGATTAAAGGAAAATTCAGCTGGAAGATAGATAATGCAATAAAGTGGAATTTATTTAAGCCAGATTTTGAACCATATATGGACGCGTATCTTGATCCTGTCGCCGGTAGCTATCTTATAGCAAAAGTGTTGTCTGAAGAATTTTTTGGCGGGTATTTCCCAAAGGCAATAAAGATAGGAAAAACTAATATTAACAGAGAGTTGTCTTTTTCTTTATTGCCTACTTGTCCCAGACCGGTCATGGATACACTTCTTTTAGCAAACAGGATTACAACAGATATTGTGATCTCCGAAAAGAAAGTTATAAATGCCGCTAAGAACACACTGATTGAGGGCGATCTCTCCTATTACGACTATGTGCGCATTAGATTACCTTACGATACTGTTGACTTTACGATGGGTAAGCTAAACAATGAAAAGTCAATAAGCTTAATAAATTTCGGGAGAGAGTTTTCGAAGAAGTTTTTGAAGAGGAACTTGCAGCCAAAACTGCCTTCAGCCGTTGAACTTAAAAATATAGAGCAAAAATTAAAAAAGCAACACATTATACCTTTAATAAATTGGGTTATAGGATACAAAGTAAAACATTCAAATTCAGGACATGATAAATTCTTAAAGGCCCTAAATGGATATCTTGGTGATCACAAAATATCAAGACCGAACCTTTTTCCGGTCATACGTCAGATTGTATCGGTTGAAGAAAGTATTCCTTTAAGCAGATTGTTCTTTTTCTCTCCAATTGGCTTCTTACATGACTTCTTGGCTATCCTTTCGGAAGATGTGGGGAGCCAGAGAATATGATACAAGTGAGCAGCTTAATAGGAGGAAAAATAGTTTCTGGCAAGCAGTTTCAAAAGAGTATTAGTCCAGTAGATGGAAATGAAATTTCAAAAGTAAACTTTCTGTCCGAGAAAGAATTGACCAACGTGTTTAAAAAGGCGAGCAAAATGATAGATAATAATATTAAAAAGGACTACTCTGAACTACGCAAATTAGCTCAATTTATTAGAAAGAATCGTCTAAAATTCGTCAATCAGATTATAAGAGACGCCGGTTTTGTACAAAAAGATGCTGAAGATTTAGTTGATTGTTCGATAGAATTCTGCGAAGACTATTCTTTACACCTTAAACAGATTTTCACTGATGATATGGTAACTTCTTTTTCTTTCAAAAAAGGATCAAATCAGAAAATAAAACTTACTTCATCTCCTTATGGTTTAATATCTGCCACTACTCCAAGAAATACCCCATTGATAACGGAGTTGACGATAATTGTTCACACACTTTGGTCTGGAAATACATTAGTTTTGAGGCCATCTCCTGGTGTCTCGGGCACTGTTTCTTTATTAATAGAGGGTTTATTAAAAAGTTTTGATCCGGACACATTATTAAAGTTGTATATTACTTTTTCAGACGCAAAAATTTTTGTAGAAACAAGCTTGGAATACGCAAATTTACTGCACTATGTTGGCAGTACAAAATATCTAGAAAGTACCTTAATTGCAGGAATAAAAAAAGGGACTAAAGTATTAGTAGATGGAGACGGATGCAGTCTTGTTCTTGTTGATTCTACATATAATATAAAAGAAGCAGCCAAGGCTTGTTATCAAGGAGTAGTGCGGTGCAATGGTCAGATATGTATTAGTATTCGAGTTATTGTTGTCGAGGAATCAGTTTATGAAAGTTTTCTTTCTCATTTTCTAAATCTTGTAAAAAAAACAGATGTTCGGCCGCCTGGCTTGAATAAACAATCTGATATGGGCCCGCTTTTTACACCTTCCCAGGCGAAAAATATAATAGAAGTGGCCAAAAAATATCAATCTTTATATAGTCAGGCTCGTCCGTTGGAATATGGACCTAATTATATATCTCCTGTGGTAGTAGGTCTAAAACCAACTGATCGTAATTTTTTAAGAGAAAGTTTATTTGGACCAATAGTAGGAATCTCTTACTTTAAAGGTGATGGATGGAAAAGATGGTTAAGGGAAAATCCTATAAATCTAACGGATGCTGTATTTAGCAAAGACAAAGAATTTATTAAAGATTTTTTAGCTACAAGTAATTCTCCTCGCAAAGTAGTTAACTTAGATCCTACTGTAGAGTCTGTTTTTGAACCTTGGGGAGCATTTTTGCCATCCGGTTGGAATGATGTTAGCTTTTGGTATCATAAATATCGAAATTGTTACCAGCTGGTAGATAATTAAAATAAAAGAATGTGGCTTACATACGCCCTTTTAGGTGCAATCATCACAGGGATAGGTCAAGTCCTAGTTAAAAGAGGACAAGTAAAGTTAACTCCGCTTCTGGATAATTTATTAGCAACACTTATTGTCACTTTAATTTTAGTTCCATTTCTCTTTATTAGAGGTGTTGATATTGAGGCTGGTAGATCTATTATAATCTATGCTTTAATTGCGGCTTCAATGTATGCAACATTTTACTACGTTATAAACTTAGGTAATGTTTCATTAATGGTAAGTCTAATAAATACCTTTCCTGTAGTAACTATTATTTTAGCCGTGGGCATTCTGCGTGAACTACCAAGTACATACCAATGGTTTGGTATTATTTTGGTTGTCCTTGGAACAATTTTTATTAGCAGAGAAAAAATATCAAAAACATCAATAAATAGAAATAGACTTTGGGTAATTTGGGGACTTCTGGGATCATTAGCCATAGGCATTGCTGAATTTGTGACAAAGTTGGGCACCTTGCGAGTAGATGGTTTTACTTTCACTTTTTTTGTTTACCTAATGTACATACCTCCCCTCCTAATTTTTATGGCTCTAGATAAAAAAGGAAGAAAATTTAAAAAACTTAAAAATAGATTAAGTCTGCTTTATACTTTAATAGGAATTTTTTTTATCGAGGTTGGTTTGATAGCTATTGCCCTAGCTTATCAGTATGGTCAGGCAAGTTTAGTCTCTCCTGTTGTCTCAACCCATATGCTGATAACAGCTTTATTAGCTGCGTTTTTTCTAAAAGAAAGACTTCTGATAATTCAGAGAATTGGAATCTTAGTTACCTTGATCGGCGTAAGCGTCATTGGTATATGGTCTTGACAATCTCTAAGTAACCAGCCTACAATAATTTTAGTAGTGAAATTTAATAAGTATACTTTTTTTCTGATAGGTTACTTAATACAAAATATAATATTTTGGGTTGGTATTCAATTCTCGAAAATCACTGATTTACCTATTAATCTTCTGTACAGCTTCTCTAATGGTTTTCTTGCAACTGTGGCTGGTTTAATGGGTTTATTGATTGCTAAGAACTGGGGAGGTAGTAAAAGCGCTGTGGGAAGGGCGATTTTATTTATATCATTAGGGACAACTTCTTGGGGCATAGGTACATTAATTTGGTCATATTATAATTTTGTTTTGCATGTTCCTGTTCCCTATCCGTCATGGGCAGACCTTGGATACGCGCTCGCAGTTCCTCTCTGGACAATTGGAGTATTCTATTTATCGAAAGCCACAGGGGCAAAATTTAGCCTACGCCATTTACGCGGCAAGTTAATGTTAATCTTGTTACCGTTGTTAGCAGCTGTAGCCAGCTATTATTTCCTCTATGTTATAGCACGTAAATCATCATTTGTAGTTGAAGGTGGATTACTTAAAATTTTTCTTGATTTCTATTATCCACTAGGAGATTGGATTATCTTAACTGTCGCTTTTCTAATTTTTGGATTATCTCTACAGTACCTTGGTGGCCGTTTTAGATGGCCAGTAATGATACTTATACTAGGTTTTATTTTTATGTTTATATCGGATTTTACGTTTTCATACACAACTACTGTGGAAAGTTACTACAACGGACATCTTGTAGATCTATTATTTACAGTTGCAATTTTTGTTATAAGTTTTGGTATTACAAGTTTTGATACAAAAGATACTTAGAATAAATTTGTATGGACATACTTGAACAGGCTGCAGAAAAAATAATAACAGAACAGGAGAAAATTATTGGACCGATTGCTCTTGAACAGGCCAAAAAAGTTCCTGGTCTTACTGCAGATCTTCAAAAGCATGAAGTAAAAATTGAGGGAAATCAAAAGGAAATTTTGCAAAAGCTTGTTGAGCAATACCAACATTTGTTTGGACAAGCATCAGTTGAGGTCTGCAAAGATGCAGTAAGAAATATAATAAAACAGGTTCCATCCGATAAGATCCCCTCTTTAATCCTCTGAAAAAATAGGTTATTATATTAATAATGGACTCTTCCAGTTCGCCTTCACAACTACAAAACCAAGCAAAAAATAGTTCACAAATTCAAGATGAACTAACCCACGTTAATGAGGAGATATATAAGAAGAATCTTGAGTTAGCCGAAACAAATAAAATACTTTCGCTTCTTCGGCAAATTGACAGCATAATATTAAGCAGCGTTACCGACATTGCGCAGGTGGCCCAGCAAGTCAGCGATATAGTTGTAAATGAGACAGATTTTATAAAAGCAACTGCAATATTTATGATTGACAAAAAATCAAACTCTCTCTTGCAACTTGCAATGTCTCAGACTGAAGCGATAAGACAAGCGGAGCATGATCTCAATTACACCCTGCAAGGAATGAAAATTTCATTAGATAACAATACTAATATCGCTGTAAACGCAATAAGGCAAAGAAAAATTCTAGTTACTCATGACTTAAACGACGTTTTTACACCAATTTTAACCAGAAGTGAGTCTACTAGATTCCAAGAAATAATTCAAAGCGGTTTATCATATATTTATCCTCTGGTTATTCGAGAAGATGTCATTGGCGTAATGGTAATTAGCATTCAGGAACTTGAAAAATCTTTGCCACATTACAAAATAAACCTTATTGACCGATTACCGGGAATCATAGCTATTTCCATAGACAATGCTCTTCTGTACCAAAGTATTCAAAAAGCGAATAAAAGACTGGAAGAAGTGGATGAGTTAAAAGATGAATTCGTTTCTTTAGCATCGCATGAACTAAGAACTCCTATGACTGTTATAAAATCCTATGTCTGGATGCTTCTAAATGGGAAGATGGGAGAACTAAACCAGAACCAAAAAATATATTTAGACAGAATTTTTTTCTCGACAGAGGGACTTATAAAATTGGTGAATGATATGCTTAATATTTCAAGAATAGAATCGGGAAGAGTCACAATTGAACCCGTTTCAACAGACATAGGAAAACTTGTCGAAGATGCCTTAACCGAAATAAAAACCAGAGCCGATGAAGTAGGGATTCGTCTTTTCTACGACAAACCCCAGTCTCCGGTAACCGTAAAAGCCGACGTATTAAGGATAAAGGAAGTCATGATGAACTTATTAGGCAACTCGCTTAAATTTACACCTGAAGGCGGGACTGTAATCGTAACGGTCGCGCCCATTGATAATGACTTTGCAGTGGTAAAGATAAAAGATACCGGCAGAGGAATAAACAGCTTTGATATGCTAAAATTATTTAAAAAATTCAACATGGTCGGCAACAGTCATCTTACAAAAGAAAGGGGTCAGGGAACGGGTCTTGGTCTTTATCTTTCAAAATCTCTTATTGAGCTTCATGGAGGGAAAATATGGGTACAGTCAGAAGGACAAAACAAAGGCTCAACCTTCTCATTTACTTTACCGATAGATCATAACTTTCTAAAAGATTCTACGCAGGCGGCTTCGGCTCCTGTGGACTTGGATGAGAACTCGAAGATAAATACAGACCTACCTCGCGTATCAAATCCCCGGGGGTAATTTGACTTTTTACAAGATAGCCATTTCCAAGCTTAAGCCCTTTTTCAACTTCCTCACCTCTATCAAGATTTGTTAGAAAAATTACACACTTATTTGGATTTTGAGGAGGCGGTAATCCTTTTAATTGCTCCATTATCTCAAATCCGTTAATCTTAGGAAGAATAATATCAAGAAGTACTAAATCATACCCGCCTTTTATCATTTTATCAAGTGCCTGCTCCCCATCATCTGCTGTATCAATCTCGTATCCTTCTGCCTTTAGGGCGTCGGAATATACTTCCAGAAGCTCTATATCATCTTCAACGATAAGTATTTTAGCCATTTTAGATTATCAATAATAGACTAACACTAAAGTCAAAAAAAGTCAATTCACCCATCATAATATTTCTGGGGTAGAGTATTTAGACAGATCTTTCGTAATCTGCCTGGTGTTCTTTTTTTATCTTCTCGATATTCGGAGTTTGAAGATGCTCTTTTATAAAAGCGATAGTTCCTCTGGGATCCTGAGTATTTACAAAAATTCCGGTTCCTATTTCAAATCCGCCCAATGATTTTTCCCGCGGAATTACCCGCAAATACCAATCTTTCCCCGGATAAATATAAAAATTAAAAGAGAATTCATGACCATGTCTTAAATCGAGAATCTGAATTAATCTTGAAACAATGGAAGAAATGTCTGAAATTTCTTCATCTGAAATATCCCCAAAAGTACGGTCTCCACTCCTAGGATAGATCCAAACTTCATCCGGCCATTGACTTGCAATAGGACTTGAAATTAAAAAATATGGAGTTTCTATTCTCTCAGCTTCTTCCCTGTGCAAAGAAGGTAAATTGCTGTTTACCTCATCCTCAAAATCGGGACATAGAGGAGGAATTTCAAGTTTTACCTGCCTTGGGATAACCGTAAATTGAGTATGAGGATGGGGAAGACTTTCTCCTCCACCCTCTCCCCTGTTATGAAAAATATATACCTGTCCTTTAGTTTTATGAGTATTGTATCTTTGCCGATAAGTTTGAAAAATTAGCTCGACTTGATCTTCCGGCAGTTCTTCAAAATTTTTATGATGGTCCGGGGAATGAATTATAATTTCATGGATAGGAGCAAAAGGAAATCTATTTGGAACAACCCTAATCTGCCAATTTGTATCTCTCAGCTCTCCTCCAATCCTATATAATTCCTGCTCATCCTTTTCTCTGCCAATACAAAATGGGCATAATGGAGATGGTCCTTTTGCAATATCGGGCCTTTTTGCCCGTCTTGGAGCAAAAACCACCCATTTTTTTGATACGGGATCTTGCAAAAACTTAAAATCAGCCATAGATAAATGGTATCATCTTGCAGCATCAATTGCAGCGCGCACAAAATCTTCTGTCCAGGCATAAATATTTTTATCTTCCAAGGCTTCTGCCATTGATTTCATTCTCCGCAACTTTTCCGCCCGTTTCATCTCAAGCCCGTCTTTTATTGCTATAGCAACTTCTTCTACATTATATGGGTTAATAATTAAGGCGGAGGTTAAATCAATTGCAGATCCTGCAAATTGTGAGAGCACAAGCATTCCCGGATCTTCTACGCTTGAGGCCGCAATGACGAACTCCTTAGATACGAGATTCATCCCATCATCAAGAGGTGTTACCAAACAAAGTTGGGATTTCTTATAAAAATTCATAACATCTTTTCGGGTAAACACTTGATAAATCAAATGTATCGGAACCCACTCTTTTCTGGCATATTTTAGGTTAATTTTAAAAGCTTGCTCCTTAATTTCTTTACGAAGAGCTTTATACGCAGGTACCGTTTCCCGGGAAGGTGCGATAATACCAACATAAACGATCTTACCAATATATTGCGGATATTTATTCAGAAACTTTTCAATCGCCTTAAGTCTAAGAGTAAGTCCCTTAGTATAATCTAATCTATCGATTCCAATAATTACTTTATATTTCTTAAAAAATTCTTCAAAGCTATTTTTCATTTTCTTTTGACTATCCGTATCGACTAAAGCTTTTGCAATAACCCCAAAGAATGAGCTCCCTTGACTTTGCTGCGCTACGGCTTTAATAACATCAGAATCAATGCCCATAGGTAAGTTTTTGACCGTAATCACCCGTTTGTTGTAGTAAACCTTATTAGTTTCTTCATCTATTCGAACTTCAAATTCTCTTCTAACCGTGTCCAGGAAATTTCTTACGTGATAGCCTCTATGAAATGCTAGAAAATCGCAGGAAAGCATGCTTTCAAGAAGCTCTTTTTTTTGCGGCAAAATACGAAATACTTCCCATGTCGGCCACGGTATGTGCCAAAACATTCCCAAAACAGCATCTTTTGGCTTGTCTAAATATTTTGGAACCAATGCTAATTGGTAGTCATGAACCCAAATAAAAGAATTTTGCCTAAGACTTGCCTCTCCAATTGCTTTTGCAAATCGTTGATTTACTTTTGTATAGCTTATGTACCAACTATTTTCAAATATCGGCGGCTGAAATGCAACATGACAGAGCGGCCAAAGCGTTTGGTTAGAAAATCCATTGTAATAATCTTGTTCTTCTTCCCCACCAATAAAAATTCTCTTTAACGTATAGCTTCCGAGGTCGCCTTGAATTTTAACATTATTGTCTCTATCAACAATTTCCTTATCTGCCCCGGTTTTCGCCCGGGCGATAAAAACTCCTTGAGAAATCTGTGCAATTGGATCAAGCGCAATAGAAACACCGCCTGCGGGAATAATAGAAACTACGCCTCCGTTTTTTTCCTGATGCACACGCGGCTCTGCATCTGCTGCTATAATCATGCGCAGTTTTCTGCGCTCAAAGAAATTTTTTAGATCTTCTGCGGTTACCATTGTTTTCTAAAAGCCATAATCGCCTTATTATACGATTTTTCATAACCATCTATCATCGCCGGGACGCTGAATCTATTTTCAACATTTTCTCTACATGCACGTCTATCTATATTATTTACCTGATTCATCTTCTCAACCATTTGGTCAACATTTTCAACAAGATAGCCGGTTAATCCATCCTTAACAAGTTCGGGCGCGGCACCTCTTCTAAAACTTATAACTGGTGTGCCGCAGACTTGAGCCTCTACCATTACCAAACCGTATGGCTCTTCCCATTGGATCGGATTAAGAAACGCTTTAGCCTTACCCAAAAGATCAGCTTTTTGTGACATGGCTACTTCGCCAATCCATTGAATTTGCTTACCATCAATTAACGGTTTTACTTCATTTTGATAATAAGAAAGCATTTCGGGTACGCCCGGATCAACAGCCCCAATTACTTTTAGCACTGCTCCGGCCTTTTTAGCCGCGAGTATTGCTTCTTTAGTTCCTTTAAGCGGATTTATCTTACCTAGCCACACAAAATAGTCCTCAGGTTCTTTGTTAAAAGGGAACAAACTAACGTCAAGGGCATTATAAACTGTTGACACAAAATTAAGCGGAAAGTTATTTCGCTGGGAATCTGAAATTGAAGTATAGGCAAAATCCTTATACTTCATTAGAACCTGATAGCGATCTTTTTGAGTACTTCGATTTGGCAGCTGAAAGTGTATTGTAGAAATAACCGGAGTCTTTGAGTATTTGGCAAGCGGCAGTGCGAAATAATCCTGGCTTTTATTCAGATGCATGTGCAAAATGTCGAAGTCTCCCGCTCTGTCAAAAGCCTCTGTGATATGGTATAGATTATAGGCAACATTTGTCCATTCAACATTATCGTCACGAAGAGGTCTTTCAACGGTCGGGAATACCTTTGCCTTTACCTTTGAAGATTTTGCCCCAAAGAGTGTTACATCGTGCCCTTTGCCGACTAACCCGTTAACCAGATTATATACAACCAGCTCTGTCCCCCCGTAGCCCTTGGGAGGAACGCTTTGCCAAATCGGTCCGATAACTCCAACTTTCATTTCGTTAATTATACATTATTTATATTAAACTTTTCTTTAATAACTAAAAATATGAATTTTATAAGGGAAGCCTGACGCTTGGCTCTCCATGGCTGATAAATTAATCTGAACAGCCATTCAAACCCTATTTTGCGAATCCAAAGCGGAGATCTTTTAACTCTTCCGCTTAAGAAATCAAAAGCTCCTCCAACACCAATTGCAACTTTTACGGGCAGCTTGTCTAGATTTTCATATATCCAGATTTCTTGTTTTGGAGAGCCGAAAGCAACAAAAAGTATGTCAATTTCTTTTTTTTGATCTTTGACGAGGCGAACGGTTTTATCATCCGGACTACCGCTTGCTGTAAAAACTACTTTAAGATTAGGGAATTTTTTTACCAAGCACTCGGCGGTTTTCTCTGCTATGCCACGCCCGCCGCCCAAAAATCCCACTGTTATAGGCTTTTCTTCAACTGCCCTACATAGACTTTCAACTAGGTCGACACCCGGAATTCTTTGCTTAAACTCCCTTTTCATGATTCTTCCCGCAAGCATTACGCCTACTCCGTCCGGCAAAGCTAATTTAGCAGAATTCAGTATTTTTTTGTAACGCAGGTCTTTGTTGGCAAGCATTAAGATTTCGGGGTTTGGGGTAACAATAAAGTATTTTTTGGTCTCCTTTTCTAGACCTTTTAAGATATACTCTAGGATTTCTGTTTTTGTTGCATCCGAGATGCCGGTTTTCAGTATATTTTTTTTCTTTAACATTTTTTTTTACTATAAGGTTTATTACAATTTATTTAAATTCTTAGAAAGTTCTCTTTTTGAGTATTTAATATGCTCAAAATTAGCCAACAACAATCATACCCATAAGCTCGTTAAATGGCCATTTTCTTTGTTATTATAGGAAAACATACTATAATTCTATCCTGTTGTGAAAAATTTTTTGTTTTCTGTCATTTTTCTTAAGTTAAAAAAGTATAAGAGTTTATTATAGGATTAAATTAGTTCGGCAGTAGATTTTGGAAATTATTTTTTTGCAATGCTTCTCTTATAGAGCTCTATATTTTCAAGAGCCACTCCGGTACCTCTTGCGACACAAAGAAGCGCATCTTCTGCAACATGACATGGAACCCCTGTTAATTTAGTTATTAACTTGTCAAGATTTTTAAGAAGAGAGGTTCCGCCAGTCATTACTACTCCTTTATCTATTATGTCGCTTGCAAGCTCTGGTGGTGTTTGCTCCAAAACCCCCTTAACTGCCGCAATTATATCAAGAAGAACCGGCGCAATAGCTTCACTTATTTGCGCTTCGGTCAGCTCTATAGTTCGAGGTAATCCGGTTACGCTATCTCTTCCTCTTACTTCCATCTTTTTCATTTCTTTGGCGGTTGGATCTTCAATCAAAGCATTGCCTATTACTATTTTTATTTCCTCTGCGGTTCTTTCTCCGACCAAAAGATTAAATTTCTTTTTTGTGTGGTTAGCAATAGCCTCATCTAGTTTATTTCCTCCGGCTCTTACAGAATTATGCACCACTACACCGCCTAGAGAAATAACCGCGCATTCCGTTGATCCTCCTCCAATATCTACAACCATATGCCCTGCGGCCTGAGCAATCGGAATCTTGGCTCCGATTGCCGCGGCTAGAGGTTCATCAATTAAATATGCGATCTTTGCTCCTGCTTCCATTGTTGCGTCCAAAACAGCTCTTCTTTCGACTTGCGTTACTCCGGAAGGAATACAAACCATAACTTCTGGTTTAAAAAAACGGGATTTTCCTGTTGCTTTATCTATAAAATAGGATAGCATCGCTTCAGTAATTGTGTAATCTGCGATTACACCGTCTCGTAAGGGTCTTTGGGCAATTATATTGCCTGGAGTCCTTCCCAACATCTCCTTTGCTTCTTTTCCTACAGCAACTACTCTATTTTCCTCTGCGGTTACAGCAACAACGGTAGGCTCATTAAGAACAATTCCTTCTCCAGCAAGATAAACTAAAGTGTTTGCCGTACCTAAATCGATTCCTATACGCTTGCTTAACATAATATAAAATCAATTAGTTATTAGTTTTTAGTTCTAAGTTATTAGTTAAATAAACTGTATCAAAATACTATATT
>Ga0209542_10006105_pt1 | contig 23642 bp, 22 predicted proteins | sample RifCSPhighO2_01_FD_184028 | JGI IMG/M metagenome (GOLD analysis project Ga0209542, IMG submission 184028) | Soil microbial communities from Rifle, Colorado - Rifle CSP2_plank highO2_0.1 (SPAdes) (version 2) | ecosystem: Environmental > Terrestrial > Deep subsurface > Rock core/Sediment ...
CTTACCTCGCCGGCGAAGATGTTCCCAAAGAGCCTGAAGGAGAACGAGATAATCTTAACAAATTCCGAGATAAGTTCAAGTATGCCCACGAAGGCCATGATAGGGTGCCGGAAGGGGTTGTAGAAAAACTTACCCATATGCTTGCCTAAACCAATAGCAGCCACTCCGAGCAAATTGACGGAAAGTACGGCAATAATAGCAAGGCCGATAGTGAAGTTGAGATCAGAAGTGGGAGCGCGCAAGAGTGGAACATGACCGACAATTAGTGGTCCGATGAGCGGAAGGAGCCCCAACCAATTGGAGAGGGTGACAAAAAGGAAAACAGTGGCAATGAGTGGAAGATAAGTAAGCGATCGCTCACGCGTGCCCAACACGGAATCCATAAGTGTGAGCAACTCATCAAGGGCGAGCTCGATGAAGCCTTGGATCCGCCCGGGCACGGTCTTGATCTGGGTGCGGATAAGTAGGGCCACCAGCACCACTAAGATCATGGCAATCACACCAAGGAAGAGTGAGTTAGATACCGCAAAGTTACCGATATGAAAAATAGTTTCCGCCTTGATACTTATCTCGGGCATTACCTTGCCTACCTGTTCTACTGCTTCTTCCATACAGGAGTTATCCTACCATAGAGCCTCATTTTAGACGAATGTTCTATCAAGAGCCGAAACGGCGGAAGCGACTCTTATATTCAGATAAAGCAAGAGCGAACTGATCAGGTGTGAAGTCAGGAAAGAGTAATGGGGTGAAATATAGCTCAGCATAAGTGCCCTGCCAAGGCATGATACCCGAGAGACGTTGCTCGCCAGATGTGCGGATGATTAGATCAGGGTCTGGCAAACCCGCAGTATCAAGTGCCCCAGCTATTGACTCCTCATTAGTATCCATATTGGACTGATTTACTTTCTGTACGGCACGCACCAATTCATCACGCCCACCATAATCAAGGGCAATAGAGAGAGACCGTCCCTTGTAAATCTTGGTCTCTTCCTCAAGTTTGCTTATAGCGTCAGCAAGGCTTTTGTCCAATCTATCTTTACGTCCAAGATGTCGGAACGCAACCTTGTTCTTATGTAAATCTTTACTGGCCTTAGATACTGTCTTTTTGAAAGCTTGCATAAGCCAACCTACTTCCTCTTTATCGCGCGACCAGTTCTCGGTGGAGAATCCCCAGAACGTCATATTCGGAATACCCTTCTCATACGCACTTAACATGAGCTCCTTAGTCCGCAGGAGCCCCTCTTTGTGACCTCTCCAGCTCGGCAATCCCCTCTCCTTGGCCCATCGCCGATTACCGTCCGGGACAATTACTATATGCTTAGGCATTTTCCCTAGTGATGCTTCAACCTTGCGATCTACTCGATTAAGAGCTCTTCGACCGAGATTGGTGAAAGCTTTAACTTGATCCACAACCAAACTCCCTCCATCGCGAGGAATAGCAAAATTACTATACCCGGAAACCGGCTCGCCCCACTCAAATGATAAGCCATCTACATGAGCAAGAAGTGAGCCCCGGTAGCACCAGTCAAGCAATGCCCGCAAGCCTGGCTCCTCTCCACATGCTACGATCTCAACTCTACCATCCGAGAGATTACGGGCGTAGCCAGTGAGTCCGTGAGAATCGGCAATACGCTTGGCCGTGGCACGGAAGAAGACCCCTTGGACACGACCCTCGGCAATAATTTTTAGGCTTTTTCCCACAGATTGATAATTATGCCAAACTTACGTAATATAACAAGGCAAGTACTGGACATGTTGCTTTCTTTGCATAATTTTTGTCGAAGTAAGGCATCCTTAGCTCCCTCCTTCGCTCGAACTGGTGTCCGAGCTTCGGAAGGGCGAGTAGTGGTATAGTCACCACCATTCACCCTACGAAGCTCCGATGTAAGTCGGAGCGTAGTAGGGCACCCTTAGCTCAGATGGTTAGAGCGTGCGATTCACATTCGCAAGGTCGTAGGTCCAATTCCTACAGGGTGCACAAATAATTACCCACCTCTATTGACAAAAGTCAAGTAGTTTGCTATGCTTGCCATAGGAAAAAGGAGGTGCCTGAAATGGCCAAAGAACAACACTGTGCGTGTCCGCAGGGTGACCCAAACTGTCAGTGGGATAGCACACCACCCCCGCTGCCAACTCTTCCGGCCAGCAGACTGACAAGATCGGGGCTTCTTGCAGTGGGTGGCAATGCCCCTCTGGGAGATGATCTCCTGAGAACATTCGCTCTCGGCGACATGACCACCTACGCCAGGAGGGAGTTGCCCGACGTTTGTAAGGCTCTCGGTATCACAACGGTTGGTGACCTCGCCGGCCGCACAAGATCCGAAATTCAAGGTCGGGGCGCATGTAATGCAGGCAACAAAACCGCCGACTGGCTCGAATACGTGTGCGGGGAGTTCGGTATCGAACTCATGAAATGACCAGTCCTCGCACCACCACGGAGGCCCGCCTTGCATCCTTCGGGAACAGGGCGGGCCTCATCATTTATATAATAAGGAGGCAAGCTTGAACACTATTTTAATCCAGTGTAGCTTGATATAATCATCACGAAGCATACCGGAATGTAGTATAGTGGTAATATACACCCTTCGGGAGGGTGAGCCCCGAGTTCGATTCTCGGCATTCCGATAAAATATGTTTACTGTGTATATTCTACGGGATAGTACTGGAAAGCTCTATAAAGGAATGACTGGCGACTTAGTGCGTAGACTTCGGGAACATATTTCTGGCCAAACACGAACAACCAGAAAAATGCAAAACTTAAAGGTTGTGTATACCGAGGTGTTCCAAACGCTCGAAGAGGCACGTAAGAGAGAAAGATATTTTAAGTCTGCCGGAGGTAGAAGATATTTAAAAACTAAGCTAATTGGAGTGTAGTACCCGCCCGACCAGAACGACTGGTCGTTCGGGCGGGCAGTGGTAGTATACGCCCTTCGGGAGGGCGAAACCCGAGTCCGATTCTCGGCACTCCGAACGTATTGAGGATGAGCTCCGACAAGATTAGGCGGTGGTAACAAGATGATCTAAGAATTCCTCATCGCTTACACCAAGAGCATCGAGGCCCGCTTGCATTGGGGAATGCTGGCCTAAGTTTGGATGCGTGTCTACTTCAAGTACTACCGGTCCACGACTACTTAATATTATGTCTACCATAGCGTAACCTCTTGATCCAATGGCACGATAGGCGCAGAGCGCCACCTGCTTCAAATCTTCCTTCTCTGTCTTACTTAATCTACAAGGTACCATGAAGTTGTTGCCACCAATGGGAATGTAGATACTGGTTTGACCCTCGCGGATTACCTCAACTGGTAACAAAACATAACTGTCACTTCCACGCAGTCCATCCACCACGCCCATCTTAACCTCGCGACCTCTTACTAATTCTTCTACGATAATTTCCCCATCCTGCCAGAGACTCTGAGTAATAGCCCCAACAAGTTCACCATGTGATCGGACAACTCGCACTCCCTCGGACATACTGCCCCGCACTGGTTTTATCACATACTGTCCGCCAATAGTTTGGAATAGTTGCTCTGCAATCTCATAAGGGTCATTCTTTGTATTAATGCAAATCCCTTTTGGCACACGCAAACCAGCCCTTTTCAAAACTCTTTTTGCAAGACTCTTGTTATAAGCAAGAGCACAAGTCAACTTTCCGGATCCTGTATAGCGATATTTCAATTTGTCCAGTAAATCCTGCACACCTCCATCTTCGCCGTAGATTCCGTGCAAGCAGTTGAAAACTACATCAGCAGTTTGTAGCGCCCGCTCCGGAAGAGTAGGCAAGCCACCTACATGCCACAGTCCATCACGATCAATCAAGACATCAACAACTTGATGTCTATTCTTCAAATTGCCAAGTACATACTGACCACTTTCAAGAGATGCATGATAAGCTCCGGGACCCCCTCGCAGTACTGATATTCGCATACGCTAATTATAACCTACGCAAGGCTCGATGATAAGCAATAGCGAAGCGGTGGGCCTCGGAATTGGCCAGTAAGATGTCGTGATGATAGTCGCGCACTACGCTTGAGTCCCCCACTATGCGCTCAGGCTTGTGCTTATCATTCTTGATTACGTTCACAATAGAAATCGGAAACCCGGTTTCCGATTTTTGGGCAAGCAATTCCAGAGCCACAGCGCGTTGTGCAGGGCCACCGTCAATCACAGCAATATCCGGTAGTGGCCATTCCTTGTGCCGCAGGCGCCGCTCGAGTAGTTCGCGCAGAGAGCCAGTGTCGTCGTTGGTGCGCGTCCTGATCTTGAACTTGCGATACTGGCCCTTATCTGGCTCTCCATCCACAAGTACCACCATCGCACCCACTGTGTTCGTACCCGATATGTGCGCAATATCATACGCCTCAATACGCAAAATATTCTCTTCACTCCCACTTAGCCGACGGTCCGCTAAGTAGTGGCGCTTCATAAGAGCAATATCATTAATGTGGGTGAGGGCGAAGATCTTGTTGCGGAGCTCTGCTGCTTGCTCGAAGTTGCGCGCTTTCGCTTCCTCCTTCATATGCTTGCGCAATCCTCTCAGTATCTCACCCTTCTTACCCTCGAAAAATAATTTGATACTCCTAATAACTTTGCCATATTCTTGCTTACTAATCGCACCAGAGCACACACCAGGACACAGACCAATCTGGGCGTTGAAGCACGGCTTACTATTATTAGGCAAGCACTTATCCCTATATGGAAAAATTTTGCGAATTATTTTTAGTCCCTCCTTAAGTTCCAAGCCATGTGGGAACGGCCCAAACCTAGACTGTAGCTCCCCAAACTTGGAGGTTTCACCTCCAAGTAGTTCCTTGCCTCTTATTACAAGCACTCGTGGGAAGTCCTCCTTCGTGATTACAACATAATTAAATGACTTATCATCCTTAAGATCTGTATTGTAGTGTGGCTTGTGTTTCTTAATTAGCGTAGCCTCAAGGATAAGGGCCTCGAGTACGGAATCGGTTGTCTTGTAATCCACCCGCGTGGCCTCTACAAGCATCTTAACAAGCTTATGCCCGCGCGTTTCAGGCAAATCTTTGCCGAAGTAGCTCCGCACTCTGTCTCGCAAGCTCGTAGCCTTGCCAATGTATAGTACCCCCGCCTTATTTCGGAAAAAGTATACTCCCGGTCCATCCGGCAATTTATCCTTCAGCTTGATCATTTTTTCAAATGCTTCTTGAGATATTTGGCAGTATATGATGGTCGACCCGCCTTCGCTAAGGCTTCGACGGGCAAGGAGGCCAGGTCGTGGGGAGTGCCACGGGCGACTATTTGTCCACCTTCGTCACCGCCCTCGGGTCCCATATCGATAATCCAATCGGCGCACTTGATTACGTCCATGTTGTGCTCTATTACAATTACCGTATTGCCTCGGTTAACAAGCTTTTGCAAAATCTCAATAAGTTTGCGCACATCCTCGTAATGCAGACCTACAGTGGGCTCATCGAGTAAGTAAATCGTTTTACTTGTGAGTGGCCTGTATAGTTCCGAACTAATCTTCACTCTCTGAGCCTCACCACCGGATAACGTGGTAGCACTCTGGCCAAGCTCGAGGTAACCGAGTCCTACTTCGTTAAGCGTGTTAAGTCGATCTGATATACCCGGGATATCCTCGAAGAACTTCACCCCCTCCTCCACAGTCATCTTCAGAATGTCGTGGATATTCTTCTTCTTATACTCCACCTCGAGCGTCTCCTTGTTGAAGCGCTTACCCCCACAGACGTCGCACGGCACATATACCGTAGGCAAGAAGTGCATTTCCACCGCAATCTCACCATTACCTTCACAGGTCTCACAACGTCCACCCGCTCGGTTGAAGGAGAAGCGCGACGGCCCCCACCCGCGGAAGCGCGCCTCCTCACTCTCGGCGAAGATATCGCGAATGTGCGTCCAGGCCCCGGTGTAAGTGGCAGGGTTGGAACGCGGGGTACGGCCGATAGGTGACTGATCTATCAAGATAGCCCTACCCAAGTACTCACTCCCAGTGAATGAGGCCACGTTGTAGACATCATTACTACGATAACGCTTATCAAACCGAGCTCGCAAATTATTGTGAATAATCTCGTACAATAAGGAGCTCTTGCCAGAACCGGAAACACCAGTGAAGGCTACGAGCTTACCGAGCGGGATATCCACGTCTAGATTCTTGATGTTGTAGATATTGCCACCCTTGATCTTGAGCGAACCTTTATCCTGCGTACGATACTCGTCTGGCGAGGGAACAGAGCGTTCCCCTCGCAAGTAATCAATCGTCATTGAACCAAACGAGTTGCGCTTCGATGTTAGGAAGTGCTCTGTCTCCCCCGCCGCCACCACTTCGCCACCATGCACGCCAGCGCCCGGACCGATGTCGACGAGATAGTCGCTTGAGTAGATGGTGTCCTCATCATGCTCAACCACGATGATGGTGTTGCCGAGGTCACGTAGTTCGTGCAAGGTCTTGATGAGCAGGTCGTTGTCGCGACTGTGCAAGCCGATAGTAGGCTCATCGAGCACATAGAGCGTACCCACCAGACGCGAGCCAAGTTGCGAGGCGAGACGTATCCTTTGCGCTTCGCCACCACTAAGTGTGTTGGCGCGCCGATCAAGAGCGAGATAACCAAGACCAACATCAGACATGAACTTGATGCGCGAGAGCACCTCACGCACTATTACGTTGCTGATGCCCTTCTCTCTCACGGTGAGCTTGATCTTGTCGAAAAAAATGAGCGCCTCGCGGATAGCCATATTGGCAAGCTCCACAATATTACGTCCCTCCACGCGCACAGCTAGTGCCTCCTTGCGCAAACGCGCACCATTACACTCAGGGCATGGCTCCGAGCCAAAGAGGTGCTTAGTACCTAAGCCATTGCACGCAGGGCATGCTCCGAAGGGCGAGTTGAAGGAGAAGAGTCGTGGCTCAATCTCAGGGAAGGAGAAGCCGTCGCGAGGACAAGAGAACTTGGAGGACATGAAGAATTCGGAACCGGCGATACTCACCAGCACCACACCCTCGGCCTCATGTAGAGCCTTCTCAATAGATTCCGACAGGCGCTCGCTCGCCTCCCCGCCTTTAGAGAAGTCACTAAGATTCATCTCATCTATCAATACTTCTATACTATGCTTCTTATTCTTGTCGAGTAAGATCTGCTCACGCAGAGCCTTCTTCACTCCATCCACGCGCACGGTAAGATATCCCTTACCCAAGAGATCGTAGAGTAGTTGGTAATATTCGCCTTTACGTCCACGAACTACGGGAGCCATTATTTGCACGCGCCCTTCCTTAGCACCTCGCTTGGCCACAACAATCTTCTTCTCCACTAAATTAAAAATCTCTTGATTAGAGAGCTTCTCGATCTCCTCTCCACAAACCAAGCAGTGTGGTCGGCCGATACGCGCAAATAAAACGCGCAAATAATCATATATTTCGGTAATAGTAGCTACAGTCGATCTGGGATTATTGGAGCGCGACTTCTGGTCTATCGAGATGGCTGGCGAGAGCCCCTCGATCTCGTCCACGTCCGGCTTCTGCATTTGACGGATGAATTGCCTTGCATATGAACTTAGCGACTCCACGTAGCGTCTCTGCCCCTCAGCGAAAATAGTATCGAAAGCAAGGGAACTTTTGCCTGACCCCGACAAGCCCGTAAACACGATCATCTTACCCCGTGGCAAATCCACGTCAATATTCTTGAGGTTGTGTGTCCGCGCCCCCTTGATCCGTATCAAATTTTCATTATCAGATTTACGATTCACGATTTAAGATTTACGAATAATATCAAAATATAGCGCCTCTGCGCCTGTGGTTACCCACCAAGTATAGCATATCATCAAACTTGACATATCTATATGAACTATGCTTAAATTGGACCAGGAGGAACTGCCGATGCCCGGACCAAAACAACTGCAACAATTACAACTCGTGCGTCAAGGGGATGTAACCATTCTAACGACTGAAATCCCTCTGATCTTGATCACTGACTCTGAATCCATAGGTGCCTGCTGTGATCTGATCAACTTCCTTCGCTCTGGTTGCCGAGGAGTACAGGTTTCGTTGGAATCGGGAGGTTCGTTCGAGGATCTTCTAACATTTCTCAAAGAAACACTCGACAAGGTCTCGCTCCCGGGGGAAGGTTTCGAGGTCAATTTACCCCACGCCGATACCAGTTTAGTCCTCGTCACTCGAGTAAAGAAGTAGCGCCCCGTGGGTGGCAGACCGAGAAGGTCGCCTCCACGGGGCCTTCGTTTTATATTACACCACACTCGATTTTCCCAAGGCAAAGCCTTGCCAAAAGTATATGTGGTGTAATTATAGAGAGAGGGCGCGGATGTCGAGGATACGGGCGAGAGATTCGAGTGAGCCATACTCTACGAAAGTGGGAACGCCGAGGAAGCAGTTCTTATCCACCGAGATCACCGCACCGCCGGAATGTCCCCTCTCCACCTTAGCCGAGGTAGTGTAGTAACCGCCGTCATATCCAGAAATAATACCTTCCGTCACTGTCACACTATCAGCAGAGCCCACAACAGGATAACCCATTACAATTATCTTAGTCCCCGTCTCCGCCTTGTAGCCACAAACACTACTTACGGGCGCGGAGTTGGCGAGTAAACTAGAATCAGGAGTCAAAGCGAGATTGGCAAGGTCTAGGTTACTAATCAGATTGATCCCACTCTTACTTACAACGATCTCGTTATTATTACCAGGAAGGATTACTCTGCAAGAATTAGCCAACTCCCCACTTGTGCCAGTGACCACATGTTTGTTGGTGAGAATGAATACTTGCGACTTGATAGAGTCAGAGAAAAGCGTGCCAGAGCCCGTCTGACTGTAGCCACCGAACTGGCAAGCAAGTCGGGCCACTTTGCCATTCCACTTACCAGCTACTGTGGCCGAGCCTTGTTCAATGCCCACTATGCGCAGATCTGTGGTGAGTTTGTCCAACTGACTCTTGGCGCTTGCTATGGCAGTGTCCTGTTTGGCCTTGGTCACATAAGCGTCGAAGCTCTTCTGGCTCCCTGTCACCGCCTGCTCCAGATCGCGCGTCAGTTCCCCAAGTCTGGACAATTTCTTATTAGTCGCCAAGAGCTGATCATACAAGCGCACATTTTCTTGCGAGTTCACTCTTATGCTCTTGGCGAATTCTCCAGTCAATTGGGTAAGCAGATACGCCTCAAGGCCAAGTGCGATTATTATTGCCACTATTACGATATGTATTCCCCTGCCATCTCGCATACACAATATTCTACACTATTCCTTGAGCTAACATTGCTTGTGCCACTCGCTTGAAGGCAGCTATATTCGCCCCGTCTACATAATTGTTTCCTCCGTATTCAACACATTGATCGTGAATGTTCTTCATTATCTTCTTGAGTTCGGCATCTACTTGCTCGCGCGTCCAGTACATCCTCTGCGAGTTCTGCGACATCTCGAGACCGGAAACGGCCACCCCACCTGCGTTGGTGGCCTTAGCCGGGCCGAAGAGCACTCCCTGCTCCTGCAGGTAGTACACCGCATCTAGCGCTGTGGGCATATTAGCTCCCTCGGCTACGAGCATCACGCCGTTTGCGACCAACTGCTTGGCATCAGCAAGTGTAATCTCATTCTGTGTAGCACAAGGCAGGGCGATATCAGCTTTCACTTCCCAAGGCTTCTTACCCGCCATATATTTAATATTTTTCAATTTCAAATCCGCCAGCCTCCCTCTTTTTTCATTTTTAAGATCCTTAATCTTTTCTAACATCTCTTTATCCAATCCTTCAGCAACCAATATGTATCCATCAGAATCAGAAAGGGTAAGTACTTTTGCACCCAATTCTATGGCCTTCTCGGCCGCGTATTGGGCTACGTTGCCTGAGCCGGAGATGAGAATGCGTTTACCGGCAAGCCCGCCCGTCTTCGACGTTCGGGTTAACATCTCTTCAACAAAATACAGCAAGCCGTAACCCGTGGCCTCAGTGCGTATGAGCGAACCACCCCAGCCCACGCCTTTGCCCGTGAGTACTCCCGAGTACTCGCCACGTAATTTCTTATATTGACCAAAGAGATAGCCGATCTCGCGACCACCTACACCGATGTCACCTGCCGGTACATCTACATCCGCACCGATATGGCGGTAGAGCTCACTCATGAAGGCCTGGCAGAAACGCATGACCTCGCCATCACTCTTGCCCTTGGGGTCGAAGTCGGCCCCACCCTTACCACCCCCGAGTGGCAAACCGGTAAGCGCATTCTTCCAAATCTGCTCGAAGCCGAGGAACTTGAGAATAGAGAGATTAACCGAAGGGTGGAAGCGCAGACCACCCTTGTATGGCCCAAGTGCGGAATTGAACTGGACGCGATAACCGCGGTTCACCCGCACTTCACCCTTATCGTCCACCCAAGTAACGCGGAAAATGATTGTCCGTTCGGGCTCAACAATCCGCTCAAGAATTTTGCTAGCAGTTATCTGCTTATCTCCCTTGGCTACGTCTTTAACAGAGTTTAAGAATTCCTTGACAGCTTGATCGAACTCCGGTTCATGCATGTTCTATTGTGCGGTGAAGCTCGTCATGATTACAGCACCATCTTCCATTGTAGGTGTATCGGTCTTAAGATCGAACATCTTATCGCCATCATCCATGTGCAACATGGCGTAATACTTGCCTCCAGCAACTGTACTGCGAGCAAGCTCCACCTGGCCACCAGTATAAGTGCCCTTGTCGAAGCGTTGCGCACCTAGGGCATTGCCAGGCTTGCCATCGCGATCCTCGTGTATAACAACCCAACCATCACTGGTAAGCGAGACCTTATCGATCTTAACCATACCACCGGCTGATTGATTGGCAACCATCACAGAGCTCACAGTGGGAGCAATCTCGGTAAGTACACCCTTATTCGGGCCGGCTATATTATTGAGTGGGCTCTCAATTGCAGAATTACTATTTGTAGTTACTGATATCCCGGATGCGCCGGAGCCGGTTACTGGAGTATCCGTCGTAGTATTGTCTCCTGTATCTGATCCAAGTGAGCCTTGTAATTCCATACTCGCCCCATCGAGATCATTCTGTGTAGGTGCCTCGGTCTTAGGTGCGCTTGCGTAAGAAGCAATAATCCAGATTGCGAGAATCGCGATGATAATATAGAGCCAGTGTTCTTTCTTCATCCCGTTAGAAGTTAATTTAATAATATACCTGCTTTAATCATATCGTCCCGTAAGATAATCATCTGGACTTCTAACGGGATTCATATCCGTTTTACTGTTAGTGATTTTTAATTACCCGCATTATACACCCCCCTACCCAGTACACAAACTTGACCCCGTTAGAAACACGTGTTTCTAACGGGGTTGACATATCAACTTGACTATGATTAACTTGAATCAGATTCCCTCAAGTAGGCCTTAGGTACGGCCAAACGGGGCGGAGCAATCTCCGCTGGGCGACTCGCCCGGGACCTCTCGAGCAATCTCGAAAGGAAGGAACCAAGATGAGTAAGCCTTGGATTTTCTTGAGCATTATCATCACGTTATTCCTTGGGATGTTGGCTGGGTTCGGACTGGTGTTCCTGATGTTTCCGACATCAACCGTCACTTTAGGAAGGCTCCTCGTCGGCCTCTTGATCGTAATGGTTCCTTGTTGCTTTGTCATGTTCTGTCTCAGCTCTCTCTTTGGGGAAACCAGAAGCCAGAAGCGGTTATTGGAAAGCTCGCAGAAAAAGCTCGCGGTGTGGGAGCGGTACAACGAGCTGGCTCTCTCGCATATCTCCGCCTACGAGCGACCGCTTCAAATCAAAGCTGACGGAATATTCGATCAAGAACAAAATCAGGTCAACCTACAGGCTAGAACATGGCGAGGGGTACTTTTGAGCCGCTTTGAAGAACTTGTGGTTATCACTCTTCAGATCATGCCCCAGTCACCGGAATGGCGAATCCGGACCAGGCTCAACGAGTACCGCTCAACGATCGGAAAGAGGTAGCAGGTGACGGGGTGGGTATCCTACGGGAGCCCACCCCGTTTCGCAATTTGTTACAACACATATCACTTTTCCCGAGGACGGTCCTTGTCAGAATCATGTGTGGTCTATTTTTGGTTGAGTTTCTGTTCGAGGAGCTTGATTTCGTCGCGGAGGATGGCGGCTGTTTCGAAGTCGAGGACCTTGACCGCAGAGTTCATTTCTTTCTCTTTCTGTTTGATCAGCTTGAGGGGATTGTTAGTGAGCATCTCTTTATCTAGTGCAAGGACTATGCTGGCGGCTTTAGCCCTGGCCTCCTCCACATTCTCCATAATGTCATGAATTTTTTTCTCCACGCTCTTAGGCGTAATGCCATGCTCTTTGTTGTAGGCCACTTGGATTGCTCGACGTCGGTTGGTCTCGTCCATGGCCCGCTTCATCGAGTCGGTCACGCGATCAGCATACAATATTACTCGGCCTTCCAGGTTACGTGCGGCTCGGCCAATTGTTTGGATCAAGCTTGTCTCCGATCGCAAGAAGCCCTCTTTATCCGCATCAAGTATACCAATAAGCGCTACCTCAGGCAGATCGAGTCCCTCGCGCAAGAGATTAACGCCCACGATCACATCGAACTTGCCTTGCCGAAACTCGCGCAAGATCTTAATCCGTTCCAGTGTCTTGATCTCGCTGTGCAAATATTCCGCCTTGATCTTGCGCTCCTTAAGATAGCTCGATAAATCTTCCGCCATCTTCTTGGTTAACGTGGTAGCAATAACGCGGAAGCCACGAGTAATTACCTTCTCACATTCACCGATAAGATCATGTATCTGTCCTTTGTAATTGCCTCGCTCAACTATTGGTCGCAACTCGATCTCTGGATCAATCAAGCCTGTGGGCCTAATCACTTGCTCAACTATACCACCGCTGTCGGTGGCCTTTTGTATTTCGTACTTGCCTGGTGTAGCCGAAGTATAGATAACCTGTCCTACCCGCTCCTCGAACTCGGCGAACCTAAGTGGTCTGTTATCGAGCGCGCTAGGCAATCGGAAGCCGTGCTCGATGAGCACGCGCTTACGTGACTCATCACCCGCGAACATGCCACTTATCTGCGGCATCGTCACGTGTGACTCGTCAATAACAGTGAGGAAATCTTTCCCAAAGTAACTCAAGAGAGTTTCCGGCGCGCTACCGGGCGCGCGACCTGACAAGTGCCGTGAGTAGTTCTCAATCCCCGAGCAATAACCCACCTCCTTGATCATAGCCAAGTCATAGCTGGTACGACGCTTGATCCTATCAGCCTCAAGTAGTTTGCCCTCTTTATCGAAATATTTAATTCGTTCGTTTAGTTCCTTCTTAATAGAGGTGACGGCCCGCTTCTGCTCTGCCTTGGTTGTAATAAAGTGCTTAGCCGGAAACAGGAAAACACTTTCCACTTCTGCAATAAGTGCCCGACTAATCGGATCAATCTTACGAATACGAGCGATAGTGCCCGCCTCGAACTCGAGTTGATAAATACTCGTCTCGCTCACCGGCATGATCTCAACAGATGAGCCGAGAGCACGGAAGGTACCCGAGGTAAGATCAGCATTGGTGCGAGTGTAGAAAATAGCTATCAACTTCCTTAGCAACTCGTTCCTACCTATATTCTGACCTACGAATAACTTCTGATTCTCCTTCTCATATTCCTCCGGACTACCCAGGCCATAGATACAAGACACAGAGGCCACGATAATCACATCTTTGCGTGTGAGCAAGGCCTGGGTGCTGGCGTGTCTCAATCTCTCAATTTCTTCATTGATGCTGGCATCCTTCTCTATATATGTATCCGTCACCGGCATATAGGCTTCCGGCTGATAGTAATCATAGTAAGAGACAAAGTAGTGCACGGCATTCTCAGGGAAAAACTCTTTATACTCCTGAGCCAACTGCGCGGCCAAGGTCTTGTTGTGAGCAATCACCAAGGTCGGCTTCTGCACCCGCTCTATGACATTGGCAATAGTGAAGGTCTTGCCCGAACCGGTCACACCCAAAAGTGTCTGATGCTCTCGCTTGGAGGCTAAGCCTCCGAGTAGCTGTTCAATAGCCCTCGGCTGATCCCCCGCCGGTTTGAATTTACTATGCAATTTAAATATCACAATTTGAGTCTAGCATATAACTAAGGAAGGGGGCCACGTTTTACAACACGTGACCCCCAGTGCGGCTTGCGCCATTGCGGAGAGGTTGACCAATCCAATTCGTTGATTTCCTCACCGAGGACTAACCCCTATTTGTAAGGGTATAGCGCTCAGTCCGATATTGATACTATACTATCTGCTAAGGATTGTCAAAAACTCTTTTTTAAATTCTTGGAAGGCGTTGGTGGCAAGAGACTGGCGGATATCGGCGAAGAGGTGTTCGATAAAATATAGGTTGTGAATAGAGGCCAGGCGATAGGCATTTAATTCATGTGAGCGGAAGAGATGATGCAGGTAAGCGCAGGTATAGTTCTGACACGTCTCGCAGGCACAATCAGACTCGATAGGTTCCATAAGTTCGCGATACTTAGCGTTGGTGACATTAACTTCGCCAGTTGCCGTGTAGACCTGACCGGTGCGAGCCTTACGCGTGCTCGCGACGCAGTCAAACGTATCAATGCCATTCTCAACACCAAGCACAATGTCGATCGGCTCACCCACGCCAAGCAAGTGTCGAGGTTTATCTTCGGGCAGGATCTCTGTCACCCAGCGTACGGCAGTACTCATATCTTCCTTGACGAAACTCCCACCAATGCCATAACCATCAAAATTTAATTTTGAAATATCTCGCGCACTCTGTTTGCGCAGGTCCTCATAACGACCACCTTGAACAATCCCCATCAAAACAGGAGAATCGTTCAATGCGATGTTTCTGGGGATTTTTTCCGAGGAAACTCGCAGGGAATGATTCTCCTGTTTTGCAGTAATGCATCGCTTAGCCCACTTTAGAGTGCGAGCTAGTGCGGCTTCGTGCTTCTCTCTGGGTGCATTTGGCGAGACACATTCGTCGAAGGCGAACATTATGTCACTACCCAACTTCATCTGGGTCTCAATAGAACTCTCCGGCGTAATCCGCATCTCATTACCATCTATGTGGGAGAAGAAGGTGACGCCATCGTCATCGAAACGCGCCCTCTTGGGATGCTGTGATGGTCTGTATTCTTCTGACTCGATGCCGATAAACTTGGTGATGCCAGTACCATAGGCCTCGCCAAGCGAGAAGGCCTGGAAGCCACCTGAGTCCGTCATAATGGGTCCCGCCCAATTACCGAATTTGTGTAGCCCCCCAGCTTTCCTTACTATCTCCACGCCCGGTTCAAGCATGAGGTGGTAAGTGTTCATCATCATGGCTTGGGATCCGCAAGCAAGGGCGTCATCTGGTGACAATGCCTTGAGCGCCGCCTTAGTAGCTGGGGCTATGTATGCCGGCGTTTCTATCTTCCCGTGGGCCGTCTCAATCACTCCCGCCCTAGCTAATGATCCCTCGTCTTTATTGGTTATTGCGAACTTCATGTGGTTGTGGCTGTAACCGGACATGGTACACCATCTTTGCCCAGTCTAGTACTAATGGTATCAAAATGGAGTTCAGTACTTGTGCCGTTTAACATCATCCGGACACCCAAGCCATCCCGCACAGCATCATTCCACCATTGATCGAAAACGAAGTTGCCAAGCGAATAGAAGATGGGCCGCCCTTTATACTCCTCAATCTCCTGTATTACGTGCGGATGTGAACCCATCACAACATCAGCGCCGGAGTCGATGAAGGCGTGCGCGACCGAGCGTTGCGAGTCTGTGGTACTCGCATACTCCTCGCCCCAGTGCGCGTACACAATAGCAATATTTCCTTCACCCTTCTTTATCTCGACAAGCTTGGCAACATCTCCTACATTATCCTGCCAAAACTGATTGTAATTAATCAGAGCAATCTTCTTAGCCCCGCCCTCAATATAGGCGATGCTTGAACTAGCAAGCTCACTTGAGCCTTCTAATTGGGGCGATCCGAAGTAGCTTATCCCCGCCTTGGTTAAGGCCTGACGCGTTTGGACGAGTCCATCCTTACCGAAGTTAAGGATGTGATTATTACCAATGTTTACATAACCAATATTGGCAAGTAATAGTGAATCAGTAATAACCGGATCAAATGTGAATTTGTAATTATCCGCACTGCCTGGTTTGCTCCCAAGACTCTCAGACTTATTGTTGGTGATCGGTCCCTCAAGATTAGCTACCACCGCATCCCGGGCAAGTAATACATCACGCATACAATCAAATATCTTCCCATAACCATCCTTCTCGCCAAGTCTACGCATCTCCCGATCGAACATCATATCACCAAAGAAGATCACACTAAACTGACCCTCGTTCCTCACAATCTCCTCCCGCCTGAACACTTCCTTATATTCATTGAACCAAACAAAAAATACACCGCTTATCATTATGAGTGAAATACAGATAGTAAGTACTTTCTTCATCACTCATATCTGAGGGCTTCGATCGGGCTCTTGCGTGAGGCGGAACGGGCAGGGTAGAGACCGAAGATGAGGCCGACTAGGCCTGACACGACAATACCCATGATCGCTCCTGAAACGGGGAAGGAAAATGACCAAGAAAATGTTGTGAAGGTATTGATGGCGAAGGCAGTTATGAGCGAGAGGATGGTGCCGAGCAGAATGCCAATAACCCCACCCGCGCCAGTAAGTATGACCGACTCAATGAGGAACTGATACATTATATCGCTGTTGGTTGCGCCAAGAGCCTTACGCAAGCCAATCTCCCGCGTCCGCTCTGTCACTGACACAAGCATAATATTCATCACACCCACCCCACCAACCACGAGAGCCACGGCAACTACAAGTGAGAGGAAGAGCGTGAAGGCGTTAATGATAGTGCCCACTTGATCCACTAACCCTTGTTGAGTCTGAATGTTGAAGTCATCTTCCTCGCCGGGAATAATCTTGTGTAAATCTCGCAATGTACGCTTAATATCGAGCACCATGCGATCAACTGTGGCACCAGATGAAGCCTTAGTTACAATCTGAGAATAATAATTATTGCCCGTAAGATATGTCTGAGCCGTGGTATAAGGCACAAGTGCCAACTCATCAACATTGAAAAAAACAACTTGACCCTTGGGCTTGTAAACACCTATTACTCGGAAACGATGATTCTTGATAGATACATAACTACCAAGCGCATCTAGGGTGCCGAAGAGTTCATCCTTGACCTTGGAACCAAGAATTACCACTGAAGCTTTACTTGCTACATCAGCATCATCGAAATACACGCCTTCTTCCAATTCCAACCCCATACTAGTAGCAAGGAAACGAGGAGAAAAGCCAAGTACCGTAGCCTTATATGTGTCGCCATTGTATGAGACAGATCCGGGAGCGAAAACTTCCGGAGATGAATCAATTAGATCCGGAACATTAACCTTCTTCCTAAGCGCCTCTAACTCTCTTGCCTTGAGCGAATCGGCGAAGAGCGTGGCGGCGAAGTCGGTTGGTCCCTTGGGCTCCTTGCCCGGTCGCACCACTACAGTCTCGGCACCGAGGCCCGACAGCTCGCCTGTGATCAGATTCTCGGCCCCGGCCCCTGCCGACATCACGAGCATTATGGCGGCAATGCCGATAACTATACCGAGCACCGTTAAGCTCGAACGCGTTTTCCTAGCCATGATGGATCGGAAAGCCGTGATTGTGGAGTATTTGTTTATCATTTCTTCACCTTAGTGTCGCTCTCGATCTTGCCGTCACGCAGTTTGATCGTGCGTCTTGCGTGTTCAGCCACCTTCTCATCGTGGGTAATAGCAATAACCGTTTTGCCCTGCTTATTGAGTGTATCGAATATTTCCATTACATTAGCTCCCGATTTAGAATCAAGATTGCCTGTTGGTTCATCAGCGAAAATAACGTCAGGATTGTTGACAAGAGATCTGGCAATAGCCACGCGCTGTTTCTCTCCACCAGAGAGCTCTGATGGTTCATGGAAGAGTCTGTGCGAGAGCCCAACAGCCGCAACAGCCTCTTCGCCAAGCGCTCGCCATCTCAATTCTGGCACATTAGAATAACCTAGTGGAAGAATAACATTCTCAAGAACACTAGTACGCGCTAAAAGGTTGAAGGCCTGGAAAACGAAACCCATCTTCTCGTTGCGTACTCGTGCAAGCTCTACATCCGTAAGCTCATCCATTGTCTTGCCAGCAAATGTATACTTACCACTTGAAGGCCGATCGAGGAAACCGAGTATGTGGAGTAAAGTAGACTTGCCGGATCCGGACGGACCCATAATAGATACGTACTCACCTTGATCGACCGAGAAGGTCGCCCTCGAGAGTGCCGAAGTGGCCGGACCAGTCGCCCCACCATCTTGCAGTTCGTCAAGATATATCTTACTTACCTCTTTTAGTTCAATTAATGACATTAGTTAACCAAGACAACACTTTCTCCCTCCTTGACTTCTCCAACTATCTCTACCATGCCATCAGATCCGCGTAGGATTATAGTTACCGGTATTTTCTTGGCATTACCAATAGTTGTGCCTATATAAATGTATGATTTGTCTCCATCGGTTACAAGCATCCGACTTGGAATACTTAGTACTCCCTCATGCTTACTTGTAAGTATATTAGCATTAGCTGTCATTCCGGATCTTACCCTCGGATCAATCTTGAGGAAGTGTAATGTTGTCTTGTAAGTCGCAACTCCATCTATGATAGTCTCACCGGGATCAATAGAAATAACTTCCGCCTCGAAGATTGTCTGAGGTCCGTAAGCATCCAGATCAACTACCGCCTTCTGACCTTGTAAGACATCTGCAATGTCTGCTTCAGGAATATTAACTTCTACATCCAGATTATTGTCGTCAATAAGTGAGATCGAGGCACTAGACACCCCCACAGTCTCACCAAGTTTAAAGTCTTGCCTTGTAATAATGCCCGAAAATGGGGCGAATATCTCAGCCTTGCCGACCTCTGCACTTGCAGATCGTAAATCCGCATTGACTTGATCGAGTCTCGCACTGGCCACCAGAAGATCTTCCGGTCGGGCAGGGGCGAAGGTAAGTTCGTATTGTCGTTTGGCAAGATCTTTCGCTAAGAGTGCATCCGAATAAGATTGAGTAGCGCTTGTGATATTCCCAATTTCCGTCTCAATTGTGGTGCGGACCACAGACACATTACTCTTATATCCATCTATTGTTGTGGCAGAGAGATTGGCCGATGAACTAAGATCATTAATGGCAATTGCGACAAGACCAACATAATCACGGAGAGCCAACAATGCAACATTAGCATTTACGGCATCACTCCATGGTGTTGTTAAATACTTCTCAATGGCGGGTCTCCCAGATTCTATAACTACTTTATATTCACTGCGAACAGGTATTGATATTTGAGGAATAATCGAATGCGCATTACTGAAGAATTGATCTATATAATAACTGAAGGTATTCTCAACCTTAATATATGCTGTTGATACGGCATTCCCAAGTAGTATCCTTTTATTCTCGACAGTCTGCGTGGCACTCTCATATTTTGATTTAGAAATTTGGACATCCTCAACTCTACTACCTGCCGTAAGTGCCGAGAGGGCCGCCTCCTCTGCCTTAACCATCGCCTTTGCTCTGTCCAGATTGGCAAGCAAATCTGCTATGGAAAGCGTGGCCAGGAGTTGACCCCTGCGTACTCTATCGCCCACACCAACACGAATACTCGCCACTTTACCTGGTCGCTCGAAAGCAAGATCAACCTCATCTGAGGATTTAACCCGACCTGTCACGGCTACTTCCGAGGATACATCCCCACGCTCTATAAGGACTACATCTGCTGGGGTTGTGTTACCTCTCGAGCGGGATATAAGTATGACCAAAAGGACAATAGCCACAAACACTAACACCCAAAACTTTTTAAGTTTCAAAAAAGCAATCATGAAATTATATTTTAGTCTTTTTTCCCCTCGAGATCAAGAGCGCAGGAATTAATGCAAAAACGTTTTGGTTCGCTCGTCGTAGCCTTGCGCGAAGACGGCCCTGTTTTATGATAATCATCGAAAACATGGCCAAAGTGGCCACCACACTTGGCACATACTACTTCCGTCCGACGAGAGAAGAATGAGTTGTCGGGTACCTCAGTCACAGCCCCTGGTAGAGCTTGATCGAACGAAGGCCAACCAGTGCCAGAGTCGAACTTAGTGTCAGCCGAGAAGAGCTGTGCCCCACAACCTGCGCATGTAAACATGCCCTTGCCGTGATAGTCGTGATACCTGCCAGAGAAAGCGCGCTCCGTCCCCTTCTTGCGCATGACCTTGTACTGCTCGGGAGTCAGCTTACCCTTCCACTCATCTTCTGTCATGTCTGTCATATTACGTTCTGGAAACCTAGGGCGGGGAAAATTTTGTCGCGCAAATAGATGCCACCCACAAATAAGATGGCCGGCACATCCTCGCCAGATTTAAACGCGCCACTCTTGAGCTCGTCTATAATATCGGGGAAGCGCTCTGGCATATCCTCGATAAGCTTGAAGACAGCTTGCTCGGCATCATATGGATTTGGATTAGTGGGCGCGTTGGTCTTGGCTAGTTCTAACAGTTTGTCGTATTTCTTGTCTATTATTTCCTTAATCCCGGATTCATTCAATATTATCTGACCACGCTCGTTGAGTTGCCTTGGTGAGGTGGCTGGGGCGAGTCTGTCCTTCCACAATATATCTACTTTCGGTTTTATGTCAGAGACATCGTCAGCCACCTTGCCGATCTTGTCGAAGGTCTTCTTGAGGAAGTAACCCGTAGTGGCCATAAGCACGGTGATCATCGCCAGGAGGAAATTGAAGAGCTGGTCCATCTCCACATTCTATCACAAATCGGCGATCACAATCTTGTTCGTGCCCAAAGAGACATTAATCCTTAGTAAGTGGATATAGCTCTGGATCAATAGTACGGGAGAAACAGACTCGGCCAGTACTGTGATTCCAATTTGATTCGCTCGCCGGATACGTGGAATAAGCATAATTAACAGGTGGTGGAATATAACCCTTGGATACTGGCCTCTCGACAGAAACATTATCAGAATTCACAGTCTCGAAGTTGGCGCACAGCTCGAAGGTAAGCTCGCTCTTAATGGAGTACTCATAACTTGCTCTTGTCTTCGGATCAAGAGGGGCGACATAACCACTGATGTTATCTTGAAGATCAGCCAAACTATTTGGTAGTGAACCTTTGGCCTGCCAACGATAGGTAATTTGATATTGCAAACCTTGAAGGTCGTTTATTCTCTGCTGGTCGAAGCGCATCGCTCTCTGACTTGTAGGTGAGCCGACAAAGACGAATCCGAGTATGATACTCCCCACCACAACCACAATAGCTATCCAAGTGAATACGCGCCGCTTGTTTGAAGAAGCAGAAAGATCTGTACGTAAGTGCCAGATGTAGTAACCAAAGACTGACAAAGCAACCACCAGTACGGCCAGTACCTTAAGGCCAAATCGTGCAGATAGGTCACCACCCAAGAAGTTATATATGAGTGTGACCAGATCAACTATGACAGTCACCGAAGAAACGAAGAGAGTAAGGTACACAAGCCACTTGTAAATCCGTAGCTCCTTGCGAGCTGGCTCAATCACAATCTGCTTACTTATCCAGCGCGCCATGAGTATGAAGACGGGAAAGAGAATGAATAATATGGACATGGGCCAACGCAACTGCTCGAAACCGAAATTGTAGTTGTAAGCAAGCGGGTCAGGGAACTTGATATTTATGTATTCAAACCACAGCGATAGCAGACTAAAGGCCGAAGCATAAAGCGCTATGAAGCAAAGTAAGTGTACGAAGAAATCTCGTGGCCCAGAATGTGTCGTGTTTGTTTCCATATTATAATTGTACTCTCATATTTATAAGCAACAACTACAAAATCTTCTTCGGAACAACCAGATAGCCATTCTCCACGGTGAAAATTTTCGAAACAGTGACAGATGGTCGTGACGCTAAGTCTTGACCTTGAGCATGATCTAAATACTCAAGTATTATATTACTATCGAGTATATCAAGACTCTTTGGTACAATTCTATCACCGAGGAAGATAGCGTTAGTACCTTCCCTGCCCCCGGCTGGTGTTGATACGGCAGACGCTATGTAATAAAAGGTGCCACTCCCCCCTCCAGTCTGAGTAATGATAAATGTGACATCTGAAATGCCGTCGTGATTGACATCGCCCCTAGTGTCCTTGCCAAAAAAGCGGGTGGTAATAATGCTTGCCGACCCAGGACCCGCCGTCGTATTGGCCACTCCATTCACTAGTGCAATTTTCTCCTCTCTGATCGTGTAGGTAAGATTCTTGAAGTCAGCAACATTTTTATACAAGGCATTATAGCCAAACCATCCCAAGATAACGAGTACTGCAACAGCTACCAAATTCATAGCTTTGTTCATAGAGAGTATTATAGCGCAGAAGTCCCCTATTTAACAGTGATGCGGGCTATATCTGTCTTCTTATTTAGATTGAAATAAGTATATGAACCTGAAGTGGTGAAGTTGTAGGAGTATGTCCCACCGACGCCCAAAGATGACTTAGACTGATCGAAGGTTGCGTAAGGCTCATTAACAGTATCAGCAGGAGCGATCTGGAGCGCGGAACTGGAATCATTACGGAAAAGTACTCCTTCGCCCATCTTAAGAGTGAGTAGTTTGGGAACAAATCCCTCCTCTGTATATCGCACAATGATATTCCCAAATTTGTCACGAGCCAATGTTGTATCGCTACTTGACACAACAGGTCCATCAAGAACAATACTATTGTCATTATTAATCACCGAACTTGTATCCTTGGCTAAATCCCCGGAGTTTTTTCCAAGCACAACAAACAACACCACAACCACCACGAAAACAAGTACAGTCCACATCCATCCGTTCTTTGTCATAAAATTCAATTATCTATTAATAATAATAATAATACTAGCATATAATTACAAGCAGGTACAACACAACTTTAATCCATTAGGTTGAGTATTATGACAGATAGGTGTAATATAAAGCTAGGTAAACCGTCTTAGTACTTACACTCTTACACCTACAGTAATTAATAATTAGAAATTAAACAATAAAACAATGCTTACAACAATCGCGGTAATCTTGATAGTGCTCTGGCTCTTGGGATTGGTTACATCTTATACAATCGGTGGATTTATCCATATCCTGCTCGTAGTGGCCATAATTATGGTATTAATCAGATTAATCCGTGGCGAGAACCCCATCAAATAACCTAATTATTTATACATGTCGTCTTGCGCGTAACAGATCGAATACAACCGGTAGCACGGACAATAATATTATGACAATAATAATGGGAAGAAGATATTCCTCAATGTTAGGCACGGTAGCTCCGAGAAAGTAGCCCAGGAGGGAGACACCCACGCTCCAGAGGAGTCCGCCAATAATGTTGTAACGCAGGAAGGTGGGGTAATGCATCTCGCCTACTCCGGCCACAATGGGTACGAAGGTGCGCACCACCGGCACGAAGCGGGCAAGCACAAGTGCCCGCGGGCCATACTTAGTGTAGAACTCGTGTGCTCTCTCAATATGCTTCTTGTGGAAGAAGAATGAGTCCTCGCGGGTGAAGATGCGCGGGCCTACCTTCTTACCGAACCAGTATCCCACAGAATCTCCGCTAATAGCTGCAATAGCTAGCAATATAACCAAGTAAGTAATACTGAAGTAGCCTTGCGAGGC
>Ga0209542_10006106_pt1 | contig 23640 bp, 24 predicted proteins | sample RifCSPhighO2_01_FD_184028 | JGI IMG/M metagenome (GOLD analysis project Ga0209542, IMG submission 184028) | Soil microbial communities from Rifle, Colorado - Rifle CSP2_plank highO2_0.1 (SPAdes) (version 2) | ecosystem: Environmental > Terrestrial > Deep subsurface > Rock core/Sediment ...
AGTAGTATGAATAGTATGTCTTTTGAGAGAGCCGAGAAGTTAGAATACCCGGTAACGGGTATAGAATCTTCCCGCGCGCTTCTTGAGGATTTCGCTCGTCGCGAGCGTCCGAGCAACGCGACGCTGTTGAATTTTGCCGGAACGGGCGGGAAAGATGCGTACAATTGCACTGCCGCGATGATCGATGGGAGGCTTGTCGTTGCTTCGCGGGTCGAACCGCGAAGAGACCAGACTGCCGCAAAAGTCTTTTTTTACCACCAACGCGCAGACGGGTGCTTTGAAGAAATTCCGGACGCGCCGGTGTTTGACATGCAAGATCCCGCCATCGCGCTTATTGGGAAAGAGATCATCGTCAGCGGCGTTGAAGTAGAATGGGGGCCAAAAAGATACGAAGGGGATGAAGAGCCGCCGACTACCGGCTATCGCACGATATTCTACCGAGGCACGCAGCTTGGAGACTTGAAGCGTTTTGCGCAGGGACCTGATCGCATGAAAGACATCCGGCTGATCGAGCTTCCGGATGGGCGCATCGGCGTCTTCACGCGGCCGCAAGGAGGAGAGGCCGGCCCCGGCAAGATTGCTTTCACGATTATTAATACGCTCGAAGACCTCACTCCCGGACGCCTCGCCGAAGCAGTGACCATCCCCGGGCAGTTTGCAGAAGGTGAGTGGGGTGGGGCAAATCATTTACAGATTCTCGATAAGAAAACGATTGGTGTCCTTGGACACGTTGCGTCAAAAGATAAAAATGGTGCACTTCATTACTACGCGATGACGTTCACGTTTGACCTTGAGACGAAAACCGCTTCGCCCCTGCGCATCATCGCCACGCGAGAAGATTTCCCTCCATCCGAGTCGAAGAGGTCGAAGCAAGGCGATGTTGTCTTCTCGGGCGCGCTTCTCCCCGAGGGCGGGGATAGGTATACCCTTTATGCGGGGTTGAGCGATACAAAGGACGGCAAAAATACCGTCATCCATCCTTTCGGAATAGCGCCGTTGCGCGGCGTGTAAGAGGGCTGAATTCGTGGCCACATTTCTTTGGTTTGAGTTCAAGGATGAATACGGGTATCATCAATCGAATGCGACAGATACTCCTTGTAATAGGCACTCTCGTTCTCGCCGTGAGTCTCATTGTGGGATTTTCGGTTCTAAGCCAGGTAAATCGTGAGCAGATCGAACTCACTGCCCGTTTACAGTCACGTAGTCAGGTTTTGGCCGACTCGCTCGCCGAGAGCATTGGCTCCTCGTACAATGCCCGTGCAACGAGTACGACACAGCGCATCATAGACAAATTCGTGAGTAACGAACGTCTTGCGGGACTCGGTGTCTTTGATAACGTCGGCTCAATAGTCGCTACCTCGAAAGATCTCCCGCTCATGGACGATAGTACGTTCATTACGACAGTGATGGACAGCGATGAATCGCAAGGCGATTTCGTGCGTAAAGACGGAGAGACGTACTACGTGCAAGTAACTCCTCTCCACGATGATAACGAGCGGGTCGTTGGAGCGCTCGTAGTTGCGCAAAACGCCACATATATAGATGAAGGTATTCGCGGCATCTGGCAGCGCAATCTGATCCGGTTTTTTTCGCTCATTCTTCTTTTTGCCGGCACTATATTTATTCTGATCCGATGGATATTTTTCCGTTCGATATCACAGCTCGTCGAATCACTGCGAGCAGTCCGCAAAGGTGATTCAAGTGGCACGGTACCGAGCGCTGGATTCCTTGAGCCGCTCGTAGGAGAAATATCAAAGGTGACAACGAGTTTGCGCCAAGCCCGACATGCGGCAAGCGAAGAAGCTCGCATGCGCCTTGAGAAGATCGATTCCCCGTGGACGGCCGAACGACTGAGGGAATTCATCAAGGCATATCTTAAGAATCGACCTATTTTCGTACTCACGAATCGCGAACCGTACGTGCACACGAAGACGAAGAATAAAGTCGAGTGGTCAGTCCCGGCAAGCGGCGTAATCACCGCCCTTGAGCCAGTCATGGAAGCGTGCGGCGGCACGTGGATCGCTCACGGTAGCGGCAATGCTGACATTGAGACATCCGATAAGAACGGCAAGATTAAAGTCCCGCCGGACGAACCGAAATACACACTTAGGCGCATCCCGCTCTCCGGAAAAGAAGTGCAGGGTTACTATACCGGATTCTCGAACGAGGCGCTCTACCCGCTTTGTCTTATGGCGCACACGCGGCCGATTTTCCGCGCCGAGGACTGGATCGAATATAAAAAGGTGAATGCAAAATTCGCGACTACGCTCCTAGACGAGATAAAGACCGTGGAACGTCCTATAATTCTCGTACAGGATTATCACCTCGCTCTCGTTCCGAAAATGATAAAGAAGAGCCGACCAGATGCGCTCGTCGCGATGTTCTGGCACATCCCGTGGCCTTCAGCCGCGCAATTCAACATCTGTCCGAGGCGTAAAGACCTCCTGGAGGGCATGCTCGGCGCGGATCTCGTCGGTTTTCACACGCAGCAGCATTGCAACAACTTTATCGAGACCGTGGGGAACGAGATTGAGTCGCGTATTGATTACGAACAATTCTCGATACATCACGACGAGCATCGGACTGTTATCAAGCCATTTCCTATTTCGATCGCATATCCGGGAAGTGCAGAGCCTCATGGGGAAGCAGACCGGAAGATACTCGATACGTTCGGCATTAAAAGTAGACATCTCGTACTAGGTGTCGATCGCCTCGACTACACGAAAGGAATACTAGAGAGATTTAAAGCAATCGAGTTCTTGCTCGATGAACACAAAGAATATAGAGGCGAACTCACGCTGCTTCAGATTGCCTCACCTACTCGTGAATCGGTGGAGAAATACAGGGAATATGCGACCCGCGTAATCGAAGAAGCGGATCGTATCAATAAAAAATTTAGCACAAAGGATTGGAGTCCGATCGTCCTCGAAAGGCGCAGTTATTCGCACGAACAGCTCGGTCGCCTCTATCAGCTCGCGCACGTGTGCCTTATTACATCGCTGCACGATGGCATGAACCTCGTTGCGAAAGAATTTGCGGCAGCTCGCTCTGATGAAGCAGGCGTGCTTGTCCTAAGCCAATTTGCGGGCGCGTCTCGGGATCTTAAAGGAGCCATTCTCATCAATCCGTACAGTGCCGAAGAAACATCCGCAGCACTCCATCGTGCGCTTACGATGCCGAAGACCGAACAGCATCGTCGTATGAGATCGATGCGTACGTCCGTACGGGATTACAATATCTATCGTTGGTCGGCGGATTTGATTAAATCGCTCTCACAACTTGACTGACTATGTCAAGCTTGTCACCCATGAGAATAGCAATCGTGTGCTCAAATTATTTTAATATAAGAAAAGACACCGCGAACGGAACAGCGATATTTAACTACAGTTTTATTACCAGCCTTGTTGCGCATGCTCAGAGGGAAGATCTTTCCATAACCGCTTTCGCGTCAGGCGCATCTGAGTTACCAGTCAAAGTTGAGAGCATTGGCTTCAGCCCCTCATCCGCGGACGAGAACCTTGCCGTTAGCGGAAAACATGTCCTTTACGAACAGACGCTCCTGTCGAAAGCTTTTTCCATGCAAGATCAGTTTGATCTCTACCACGTCAATATCGGAGATGGTGATATCGCGCTGCCGTTCGCTCCGTTCGTCAAGAGACCCATTGTTATCACACTGCACCATATCCTCGACACCGATTATATGAGGAAATACTTCTCGTTGTATAACAGAAGCTCAAACGTCTTTTTCATTTCTGCCAGCAACGCGCAAAGAAAACTCTTGCCCAATCTAAACTATCTTTCAACGATTTATCATGGGGTTGAGCCGAAGGTATTTTCGTTCAACGGGAGCGGTGGGGAAAGCATTCTGTGGGCAGGCAGGGCAATTCCTGAAAAGGGAATACATCATGTGGTTGAGGTCGCAAAAAAGACAAACCGCAACGCGAATCTTTTCGGTATTCCGCGAAAAGAACATCAGGCATGGTTGCAAAGGACGGTGCTCGATAAGCTCGGTCAGAACACCTTTCAAACAGGTCTCCACAGGCATCAGCTCATCGAGCATTTTCAAACGAGTAAAGTGTTCCTTCTCCCCGTTTCTTATGAAGAATCGTTTGGACTCGTATTGATCGAAGCGATGAGTTGCGGGACGCCGGTGATCGCGTTCGCCAGAGGCTCAATACCGGAGGTCATCAGGGATGGCGAAACGGGTTTTATTGTCAATTCTTCGGATGACGATATTCGCGGCGACTGGATTATTAAGAAAACAGGGGTCGAGGGCTTATGCGAAGCTGTAGAAAAAATATACTCGATGTCAAAAGATGAATACGTCGCAATGCGCCTTGCCTGCCGTAACCACGTAATGCAACATTTTACAATTGAGAGAATGGTGAGTGAATATATTCAGGCATACAAAAAGGCGATTACGTCTTCATAAAGAATTCCGTCTCATCGACTGCATGAAGAATTATTCGATTGAGCGCCCTCGATAATGAAGATTCGAACATCGTACCAAACCCCTAGCAAAACAAAACACTATGGAACAAATAACGTGGGATGATTTTGAGAAGGTAGATATCCGGGTGGGGAAGATTATCGAAATTCTGGATTTTCCTGAAGCCCGGAAGCCTGCCTATAAATTACAGATAGATTTTGGAGCTGAAATTGGGATTAAACGCTCAAGTGTCCAGGCTGTGGGGGCGCATACCAAAGAAGAATTGTTGAATTCGTTCGTCTGTTGCGTGGTGAATTTTCCCCCCAAGCAAATCGGCCCTTTTACTTCGGAAGTTCTGACGCTGGGCTTCAAGAACAACGCGGGCGACGGGTGGGTGCTCATTGAGCCGAAGAGTGACTCCGTGGATATCGGCAGTAAGTTGGCGTAGATAGTGCGCCTCCTTTGCCTTCACAACGGGACCGCTTTGGGTTGAGGCTCGAATGCTACTATTGAGAGCATGTCCACTTTCGAGCACGGGCCACGAATAGCGCACGGTCCCGACATCGGAGGTGCTCCCGGGGGCGAAGGAAGTATAGAAATCCCGGAAATCGTTGCACAAAGAGTCGACTTTTTGAAACAGCATGACCCTCTGCTTACGATTGGGGCTGCTGCGGGTAGCGGAAGTACGTCCGTAGCATACGACTGCCGTTTCCGCGACGAAACGCCGAGGATACTCAAGGTCAGCAAAATGTCGGAAGGTATAGCAGGGGCGGAAGTATATGCGCTTAATACTCTCCTTGGTGTAACGGGTATTCCCCGTCTAGCGAAAGTCTATGAACAGAACGGCATCAACATCGCGCTGGTCGTGGAAAAGATAACCGGTACAGAGGTAAAAGATTATATTGCAGGTCGCAAGGAGGGCATCGTCGATGTGTTCGTAAAGATAAGAGCTGTAATTGAGGAGGTACACCGGCACGGATTCCTCATGCCCCGCGATTAGTTAAAAGAAAGTAACTGGATAGTGCGGGAAGACGGGCAGCCCTACCTCATCGACCTTGGCGAAATTGAGAGAATGGGGGAGACGGCAGAGGATATTGAGTTTGGGATCGCATCTGACCTGGCTACCTTCCGTCGTTTTGCCGAGCAGTACGTAAGCAGTATGAGTAGGAAGGAACGAAGGGCCTTAGAAAACCTGAACTATAGAGATTACTTGATTCATAGATAAGAGCCGCCGAGCCGTGAAAAGATCCCGGTTTCGTCCCAGAACCCCATTTTACGTAGCCTCAAACCACAAGTGCGGGCAAGACCGCCTTGAACATTCCGTTGAGTTCCTTGATGCCGACGGGTTTCGTGAGATGCGCCGAGAAGCCCGCATCGAGCGCTTTTTGCTTGTCCTCGCGGAGCCCGTACCCCGTGAGCGCGACTACGGGCGGGGGAGGGACGCCGCGCTCCCGTAGGGCGCGGATGACCTCGTATCCGTCCATATGCGGCATGCCGATGTCGAGAATGATGACATCGAAACTTGAGAGATCCAGATGTGCGAGGGCGTCAGCGCCCGAGTAGACCGCCTCCGCATGGCTTCCGAGCATATTCAGAAGCTTCACGAGCGAGTCTGCCGCTTCCTCGTTGTCGTCTACGATAAGTACGCGCCGCGGCATGCCCTCCGTGCCGCCCTGCGAGCCCGGCTCGGCCGCGAAGCTGAGGATATCGGTGATAGGGAGCTTGACCACGAATTCGCTTCCTTTGCCCCTTCCGTCGCTCCGGGCTCTGATGGTGCCGTGATGCAGTTCGATAATTTTCTGCACGAGCGAGAGTCCGATGCCGAGCCCGCTCGAGTTACTGCTGTCGCGCCCCTGATAATAGATTTCAAAAATATTGGGAAGGTCATCGGGGTGGATGCCTTCGCCGTTGTCGCGTATTTTGATGACCGCCCATTCTTTCTCGTGTGCGCCCTCCTTCGAGAGGTTGACCCAGATGGCGCCGCCCGAAGGTGTGAATTTCGCGGCATTGTTCATAAGGTTGGTGATGGCTTGTTCGAGCCGCGTATCGTCCGCCCACACGGGCAGCAGCGTCGACGGGTAGGTGAAGTGGAGCGTGATGTCCGATGCGCGCAGAAGAGCATCGCTTGCTTTGAGCGAACGCTCGACGAGCCTGCGGAGCTCGAGCGTGTGCGGCACAATCTCGATTTTTGCCTGCGTGAAGCGCGTGACGTCGAGCAAATCGCCGAGGAGCTTCGCGAGGTGGTCGAATTGGTATTCGATATTATCAAGTTCCTCGCGCACGTTGGTCGTGGTCTCGCTCAACTTCAGGAGCTCAAGCGCGCTCTTAATCGGGGCGAGGGGATTGCGCAGTTCGTGCGAAAGCGATGCAAGGAAAAGGTCCTTTGCCTTGTCGCGTTTGGATATTTCGTCAGTAAGACGGCCGTTGTCGAGAATGACGCCGAGGTCGTTGCAGAATTCCCGGAAGAATTCGAAGTCGTCCCGCGTGTACACGCGGCCCGACTCCGCGTATCCGAGCGACAGTGCGCCGAGCGTATTACCGAGCGCGCAAATAGGAATAATCATGAGCGATTTCAGGCCCAGGCGCTGCATCGCCTGCAGATGCTCGGGGGAGCGCGCGCCCTGCCGTATCGTCTCGTCGGTAACGACGGGTACGAATTGCGCCTCGCCCGTGCGGATGGCCGTGTAGAGGTCGCTTGAATTTTTTTCGGTCGTAGGAAAACGCTTCTCGAACTCAAAGAGGTAATCGGTCATCTTTTGGTCGCGGTGGATGACCGCAATACGCTCGAGGCCGCCTTGTTCATTGAGCACGTCAATTGCGCACCAGTCGGCAAGCGAGGGCACCGTCAGATTGGCCTTTTCCAGAAGCCAGGTGCGGAAATCGACTTTCATCGAAAGAATCTTTGCCGATTCCAGCATGAATCGGAGTTTGTCTTCGCGGGATGTGATGCTCGACACATCGGAGACGTCGAGCGGGGTTACATTCACGTGTTCATTTGAACTGCACTATACCTGACCAACCATGAAGGTCAGATGAAGATATGGCGTTCACCACCTCACGGGGTATACCCCATGAGATAAAGAAGTCCGGAACCTAGGCAATAGATGAAAGTATCTATCTCACGGGGTATACTCTAGCGATGATGCAAAGCGACAGGCTGCGGCCGTATTTCCTTATGATTGTGCTCGGGGCGGCAATCGTGCTTACCGCTTTCATATTCGCACCCTTTTTTCAGCCACTCGCGCTTGCTGCGGTGTTTGCGGTGGTGCTGCAGGGACTCTACAGAAGGATATCCCAGCTTCTCGGCGGATGGCCGAGCATTGCCGCGCTTCTTACGGTCATTGTGAGCGTGCTGCTCATTCTGCTCCCGCTCTCGCTCGTGGGAGTGCTCGTGGGCAACGAAGCGCGCGAGGCGTACTTCTCGCTCGAAGAGGGGGGAGGGCGAAGCACTATTTCGGAGCTCTTCCTCCGCGTCGATGAATCCTTCGGCGGCGCGATTCCCGGCCTCGGTGAATTTGCCCGCGACATCTCGGCGAATGTGGACATGTATACGAAAGAAGCTTTGCAATGGATTACGGGTCATGCGGGAGACATCTTTTCGAGCATCTCTTCGCTCCTCCTCTCGTTCTTTATTTTCTTCATCGCTCTCTATTACCTCTTGCGCGACGGCAAGCGTGTGCGTGAAATGCTCATCGAGCTCTCACCGCTTAGCGACAGGGACGATGCGGGGGTCTTCGACCGGCTTGAGCACGCGGTCAATTCGGTCATCAAGGGCAATCTCACGATAGCGCTCGTGCAGGGGATACTCACGATGATAGGCTTCACGCTCTTCGGCGTACCAAGCGCTATCCTGTGGGGGACGGTGGCCGCTGTCGCGGCGCTCATCCCGGGCATCGGGACCGCGCTCGTCTTTATCCCCGCGGTCATATTTCTCTTTTTCACAGGGGAAACCCCGCAGGCTATCGGACTCCTTGTCTGGGGCGCCCTCGCGGTCGGCCTCATCGACAATATTTTGAGCCCCAAGCTGATCGGCAGCGGGATGCGCCTTCATCCGCTTCTCGTCCTGCTGGCGGTACTCGGCGGCATTATGTTCTTCGGCCCTATCGGCATCTTCCTCGGCCCCTTGGCCTTGAGCCTTCTTTTCGCGCTTCTTTCGATATACGCGGACGTCTCACGCCGGGCCTAGAGCGCATTTTAAAACCCCATCTACTTCGTTGCGGGGCCCCAGCGTCGCCGTCGCCGTACTTCTAGTACGTCTCCGTCGCCGCTATCCCCGCGCCTCGTATATGAGGTTTTAAAACGCGCTCAAAAAACATCAATGCCGAAAGTTTTCCACACCCGTTGACAGATACCCCCAGGGGGGTATACACTGGTGCGCATATGGGACATGCGCACGGCAAGAGCACGGAAAAAATAGTCCGCCGCCTCAAGATACTGGAAGGGCAGATACGGGGATTGCAGGAAATGATTGAGAAGGATACGTACTGCGTAGATGTCATCACGCAAACCTCTGCGGTGAAACAGGGGCTTTCGAATATTGAGAATATGATATTGGAAAATCATCTTTCGACGTGCGTCGTGAAGCAGATACAAAGCGGCGACTCGAAAAAGGCTGTGGGCGAAGTACTTAAGGTCTACAAGCTCAAGAGGAAATAGTATGACGCCGCAGACTTTCAGGGTGAAGGGAATGCATTGTGCGTCTTGTGCGAGCATCATCGAGCGGACGCTCAAGAAAGTGGATGGGGTAGAGAGCGTGGCGGTGAATTACGGCACCGAGACAGCAAGGGTGACTTTTGACGCAGCGAAAACAAGCCACCAACACCTCTCTCAAAAAATAGAACCGCTCGGATATTCGCTCGCAGCGCCGGCACAGACGGCCGCTTCGATGGGCATGTCGGAGAACGAACACGCAGCACACCTCGGGCTCAGTCAGTCCAAAGGCGAAAAACTCGCGGAGATTGCGGCAATGAAACGCATGGTACTTTCGGCGATACCGCTCGCCGTCTTCAGCATCTTTGTGATGGGGTGGGAGATATCCGCGCAATTCGCCGTACTACCGGCCGTTCCCTTTGTATGGGAGGAATTCTTTCATCATCTGCTTCCGCTTATGGCCACCTATATGCTTTTCGTGGTCGGCAAACCGTATCTGCTCGGATTTTACCGCTTTCTCCGTCACGGGGCGGCCAATATGGACACGCTCATCGGCATGGGTACGCTCGCGGCATTTATCTACAGCGTTGCAGTCATATCATTTGAGGACGCACTGCGGCCGTTCATTAATGTCGAGAGCACGTATTTCGACGTGACCATCATCGTCATCACCTTCATCACGCTCGGCAAATATCTCGAAGCGCAGGCGAAAGTAAAAACAGGTGACGCTATAGAAAAGCTTCTCAATCTTCAGGCCAAGACCGCGCTCGTCGTCCGCGACGGAAAGGAAATTGAAATACCAATAGACCAAGTACTGCACGGCGATTTCATCGTGGTGAAGCCCGCGGGGAGAATCCCCGTAGACGGCGTACTCACCGAAGGTTCGTCGTACGTGGATGAGTCGATGATTACGGGAGAGCCTATGCCGGTAAAAAAGTCGGTGGGGGACACGGTGGTCGGCGGCACGCTCAATACAAGCGGCGCATTCACATTTAAAGCGACGAAGGTCGGCTCCGAAACGATGCTCGCCCGCATCGTGAAGATGGTGGAAGAAGCGCAAGGCTCCCGCGCGCCCATTCAGGCGCTTGCCGACAAGATCTCATCCGTCTTCGTACCCGTCGTACTCGTCCTCGCATTCCTTGCGCTGGCTAGCTGGCTCATTGTCGGCGCTCAATACCTCGGCTTCGCGCAGGCGCTCGCATACGGCCTCACATCGTTCATCGGCATCCTCGTCATCGCATGTCCGTGCGCGCTCGGCCTCGCGACGCCGACGGCCATCATCGTCGGTGTAGGCAAAGGGGCAAAGGAAGGCATTCTCATCAAGGATGCGGCGACACTTGAAAAGCTGCACAAAGTGAATGTCATTCTCGTTGATAAAACCGGCACGATTACGAGAGGTAAGCCGGAGCTCGCGTCACTTCAGAATCTCTCGGACAAAAGCGACGCGGATATTATTGCAATCCTCGCATCGCTTGAAAATAAATCGGAGCACCCCATCGCGCACGCCATCGTCACGTATGCAAAAGAAAAAAACATCACACTTCTGCCCGTCGGGCAATTTGAGAACATCAAAGGTAAGGGAATCGGCGGCACGATAAACGGCGTCGAATATCGTGTAGGGAGCGAGAAACTGGCGCGGGAGCTCGGCGCGGAATTCGCCTCGTTTGAAAAAGACACGTCCGAAGGCAAGACCCCCGTCATTCTTGCGTCGCAGGGTAAGGCGCTCGCGGTCGTCATGGTGGCAGACCAAGTGAAGCCCGAGGCGGCAGTTGCGGTCGGGGATTTGCACGCGCTCGGTATCAAGGTAGTGATGCTCACGGGCGACGACAAAAACACCGCACGGTTCATCGCGGATTCTGTTGGCATCGACGAGGTGGTCGCCGAGGTGCTTCCCGAAGACAAGCTCAATAAAATAAAGGAGCTTCAAGGACAGGGGAGCGTCGTCGCGATGGCGGGAGACGGTGTAAATGATGCGCCCGCGCTTGCACAAGCAGATATCGGCATCGCAATGGCGACGGGTACGGATGTGGCGATTGAGTCGGCCGGCATCACGCTTCTGCACGGCGATATTTCAAAGCTCGTGAAGGCCGTGCGACTCTCCAAGATAACCATGCGCGGTATCAAACAAAATCTTTTCTGGGCATTCATCTACAACATCGTCGGCATTCCGCTCGCGGGCGGCCTTTTGTATCCGTTCTTCGGCTGGCTACTGAGCCCCGTGTTCGCGGGCTTCGCCATGGCATTTTCAAGCGTCTCGGTGGTGGGTAATTCGCTCCGTCTCAAGACAAAAAGACTATGATGACCTACCGCATGCAAACGCCGCTTCAGAAAATCGTCACGGCGTCTATACTCGTACTATTCCTTGCAACGGTATTCTTCAGCTTCGCATCCATGATGCATGAGCCGGAGGCAGGCATGCGGGGGGGCTGTCCGTTTTCCGTCATGGGGGAGCCTTTGTGTCCGCAGAATATCGCCGCAGCAATCATGCACCACATCTCCGCGTACCAATCATTTCTCGCGGTGTTCGCAGGTTCCGGTATGACCGCCACCATCGTCGCATTTCTTCTTGCGCTCGCCGCCGCGGTGTCATTTCTCCTCGCACTGCTTTTGTACAAACCTCCCGAGTTGCTAGCGTCCTTTTTCAAAGTCTCGACCACCGTTCGAAGAGACACGAAGGCAATCCGTTGGCTCTCATTGTTTGAGAACAGCCCCTCCTTCGCTTAAAGGCACCCAAAAACCGCTTTTTTGGGTGCCCGTGCTCGCTTACCGCGGGCTCTTTGCGATTACCACTCCTCTAGAAAGATCCAAACTATGAAACCAAAAACACTAATCTATTCCGGCTTGTTCGTTCTCCTCATCATCGGGCTGCTTGCCTCGGGCAATGCAGCTAAGGGTGGGACCGCATCCGTGCAGGGAGTATCCTCGCGCGCTCAAAAAAGCGCACTTATGGCACCCCTTGTCTTCCACGACTTCGGTACGATCTCGATGAAGAACGGCAACGTCACCAAAGAGTTCACCGTGACCAACCCTACGGCTGAAGCTATAACCGTTGAGACCGTCTTTACTTCCTGCATGTGTACGACCGCCTTTCTTGTGGGGCCGGACGGTACTACCAAGGGACCGTTCCGCATGCCGGGCATGGGGTATGTCCCGCCCGCCAACGAAACCATTCCTGCCGGCGAAAACCGCACTGTCCGCGTCGTCTACAACCCGAACGCACACGGCCCTGCCGGCGTCGGTCGCATAGACCGCTTTGTGACACTCACCGATGACTCCGGCGGCACGCTCGTGTACGAAATAAAGGCGAACGTAACCCCTTAGTATGAAGCGAATTCTCATTATCGGAGGCACGGTGGCGGTATTCATTCTCGCGGTGCTCGTCCTGAAGTTCAGTCCGGGCACCTCCTCTCTCATCTGGGCTGCGAGTGAGGGCGGAGCGTGGCTTCTGCCGCTCGTCCTCATATCGTCGCTCCTCGACAGTGTGCATCCGTGCTCGTTCTCAATTCTCCTCATCACGATAGCGTTTCTCTTCGGACTGCAGCTCTCGCGGGAAAGAATCCTGCAGATAGGAGGCGTCTACATCGCCGGTATATTCGCGGCGTACCTTGCGATAGGGCTCGGCGCGCTCAAGGTCTTGCATCTCTTCAACACGCCGCATTTCATGGGGAAGCTCGGTGCTTCGCTCCTGATTATCTTCGGCATCGTGACACTTCTGAACAGATTCTTCCCCAACATGCCCGTCAAACTCAAAATGCCGTCAATGGTGCACCGGCCGATGGCGAAACTCTTGGAGCGGACGTCTGTCGCGGCGGCATTCGCACTCGGCATTCTGGTCGGCATCTGCCAATTCCCGTGTATGGGTGGGCCGTACCTCATGGTCATCGGTCTCCTGCGCGACCAGGTGACGTATCTTTCGGGATTCTGGTACCTGCTGCTCTACAATGTCATTCTCATCGTCCCTCTCGTCCTCGTCCTGTGGTTCTCGTCCGATAAAACGGTGGTGGACAAAATGCAAGAGTGGAAACGCGACCACCTCGCGCAGGTGCGTCTCATTGCCGGTATCGCCATGATAGTGCTCGGTGCGCTTATCCTCTTAGTCTAATCGTATGAACGATAAAAAATCATCGCAGGAACAATTCCTCGCAAAAATCGCCGAGCTCAAGGAAAAAAGCGGCGTAGACCTCTCGACCGGAGAAGACCTCTCGCTTGCGGCCATGAATCTCATCTCACTCGAAGAACACTTCTTCTTCACAGGCGTAAAGACGCACAAAGATGAATACTTCGACACGGTCGTGGAAATACGCGAAATGCGTAAATCGCTGCTTAAGGAGCTCATGCCGCATCACGAGGGCGAAACGTGGTGCATCTCAAAGCATTTGCTCTCGACCACCATGCGCCTCGTGGAGGTCGGCAACAAATTGCAGTCGGAAGGGAAGAAGGAAGAGGCAAAAAAGATGTTCGAGCGCGCCTACAAGGTGTACTCCATCTTTTGGGCGCTCAAGCTCAAACTTATCAGCGGCTCAACAATTAAAAATGCGGCAAAGGGCGCCACGACACTTGAAGACCTTGTGTCCAAACTCGCCGATTGCTGCGACGAATAACAAATCACTATGGAACCGGAACAACACAATCAGGAAGCACAGACGAAATGGCGAGCGTCGCCGATAAAGGAATACGCGGTGCCGATAGCAATCGTTATTGCGGGATTCATGATCGCAGTGTCGTACTACCAAGTGCAGACGGGCGGTCGGTACGCGGCGCGCGCCGCGCCGCAGAGCCCAATCTCTACAGAGCTCGAAGAAAGCGTCATCCCCTCGAAAGGAGTCGAACTGCCCGTCACGTGGGGCGACCTCGGGAAAAGAATGATAGATGCGGGTGCCATTGATGCGGACAAGATGGCGGCCCTCTATCAGGACCGCGGGGGGTTTCCCGCGGAGTATCGAAAGTTACTTGAGCAGGGCGGGAACGGAAAGCTCATAATGACGCGGGAGAATGCTCCGTACCTCCTCAACCTCCTGTGGGCGCTCGGACTCGCCAACAAGAACACCATCCTTGAAGACAAAACGGAGATGATGAATCCAAATTACGGTGGCGCGGGCAACTTCGCATCGACCGGCGGCTGGACGCTCGCGAAGGGTGACGCGATGGACCATTACAATATGCATTCACTCATCACACTTACCGCCGGACAGCAAAAGCGCGTTGACCGCGTCTCCCGCAACATCTTCCGCCCCTGTTGCGGGAATTCCGCGCACTTCCCGGATTGTAATCACGGTATGGCGATGCTCAGTCTGCTTGAGCTCTTGGCCTCGCAGGATGTCGGTGAAGAGGAAATGTACAAAGCCGCTCTCGTGGTGAATTCCTACTGGTTCCCCGATACATATCTCACCATCGCGATGTATATGCAAGGTAAGGGCGTCGCATGGGGAGTGGTGTCGCCGAAGGAAATGCTCGGTGCCGAGTATTCGAGCGCGGCAGGATTCCAAAACATCTCCTCGCAGGTCACCGCTCCTTCTAACGGCGGCGGAGGCGGCTGCAGCGCATGATTAGGGTAGTATGTGTTAATCGGAACTTAATAAAGTAAATTGTATAATCAACGCAATAAGTATGAAAACAAACATATTGGTTTCAGTGCGAAACGTCTTACTCGTTCTGCTGTTTGCGGGCGCGCTGCCGGTCTTGGCATTCGCGCAGACGACATCAACCGACGACACCACGACCGCGGTAGCGGCCGGGCAACAACTCTCTCAGCAACTTGGTTCAAAACAAATCTCGTGCGAGCAGCTGACGGACTCCGATTACGAAAACCTCGGCGAGTATTTCATGGGGGCTATGATGGGCAGTTCCCACGAGAGGATGAACGAGATACTCAAGAGTCGTTTCGGAGCAAGTGGCGAAGAGCAGATGCACATCACCATGGGGAAACGGTTCAGCGGGTGCGACACGCAGGCCGCATATCCTGCCGGATTCCAAGGCTTCGCTCCTATGATGGGTGGAAACGGATACGGCGGTTCAATGATGGGGTACGGCTCGAATTACTACGACTCTAACTACGGAACCTCTGTGATGAACGGATACGGATATGGCGGCTCAATGATGGGATATGGGGGGCTCGGTCTGTTCAACATGCTCTGGTGGGTTCTCATCGCCCTTATTGTCGTGGCCGTGGTCCGGTGGTTCTCCGGTGGATCGGGACAGTGGGGTCGAGGAACATCGGCGCTCGATGTCCTTGAGAATCGTTACGCGAAGGGGGAGATAGATAAGGAGGAGTTCGCTTCAAAGAAAAAAGACCTAACGTCGTAACTATGAACTACGGTTACAAACGGAACGTGCCGCTTCCCTTCGGGGAGGCGGTGGAGAAGGTGAGAAACGAGCTTTCGAAAGAAGGTTTCGGTGTGCTCACTGAAATAGATGTGAAGGCGACGCTCAAGAAAAAACTCAATGTTGACTACGAAAACTACCTCATTCTCGGCGCGTGCAATCCTCCGCTCGCCTTGAAGGCTCTGCAGGCGGAAAAGGATATCGGATTGTTCCTGCCCTGCAATGTAATCGTGTATGAGGACGGCGGAAAGATATTCGTGTCGGCAATAATGCCCACAGTGGCGATGAGGGTGGTCGGAAACCTGTCCCTCGCCGATTTAGGAAAGATGGTTGAAGATAAATTAAAAAAAGTCGTTGATAACGTATAAAAAAGTATGCACAATCACAACGGAAAAGGGGATAATTCAATGATGTGGATGATGGTACTTTGCTGCGCGATGCCGTTCATTTTCCTGCTTTTCGCGGGGAGTACGGTATTTTCAGGCGGGTACCTCAAGTATGTAATTATTGGCGGACTTGCAGCTGTCTGTTTCTGGATGATGTTCAGGAGGCACGGTGGGCACGATGCGGACAGTGAAGACGGGACAAAGGGCTCGTCCGACCAATCAGGAGCGGAGGGAAAGTCAAAGCGAGACGGACGTTGTCATTAGGGATCTTGGGCCGCTCGGGGACGAGTTCCCGATACGGCTTACAATGTAGAGTGGGTCGGACATTATAAGGTTTAGAAATTACATATAAAAATATGAAACTATCAAAGGTATTGCATGTCGTGAGTGTTTTCGTCGGAGTAGCCGGAGTGATCGTTTTTGCGGGTGCTGTCCTCGGAGGGTCGGATAATCTTGTGTTCGGTGTTACAAAGTTCGACGCGCTGTTCTGTGCGGCGATACTCTTGTTGATCGCCGTATGGCTGGCGATAGGAACAATTCACCACATGATGCTTGAGGAGAAAGGAGAGATTGTCTAACGAAGGGTGAGACGCGAGGTGAATACTCGCCACGAGTTGCCGCGAAAGTGCGCGGGTCGTTCGATTATTAAACACATGATGATAAGATGGTAACTTCTATCAATAAAGAAACGAAATAGTCCTATGAAACTCGGCATCATCTTACAATCGAATAAACAAGAGCATGTGTGGAATACATTCCGCCTCGGGATTACCGCGCTCAAAGCGAATCATCAAGTGGAGATTTTTCTGATGAGTGAGGGCTCGGAGTTGGACACTATCCCGGATACTAAAGATTTTGATATCGCGGCAAAGGTCGCTGAGTTCAAAGCGTTGAAAGGTGTTATATACGCGTGCGGCTCCTGCCTCAAGGTTCGCGGCAAAGAGGAAAGCGCGGTTTGTCCTATTTCCACAATGTCGGATTTACTCGAAATGGTAGAGCGGTCAGACAAGGTCTTGGTGTTTGGATAATGTCGGCATGATAAGATAATCGCTTATATGCCGAACACCGAGCAAAGAACCTATACGTTCCACGTGAGCGGCATGCACTGCAATGCATGCATCCTGATGACCGAGAGCGAGCTGAAGGACGTCCCGTATATCACGGACGCGAAATCGAGCCTTGCCGCAAATTCTGTCGTTGTGACCGGCACGTTCGGGGACAAGACCCCGGAAATAATTGCTGAAGAACTTACGCGCGTCCTGCGTCCGCACGGATACGCACTCTCTGTCGAACGGGTGGAGAAAAATGCCGGGTGGGGGGATTTCACGTACGCGCTCCCTATTGCGCTCGTGCTTATCCTCGGATTTGCCGCGCTGCAATATGCGGGGCTTACGAATCTCATCACGGGCTCAAGCGTGAGTTACGGGACCGCTTTCGTCATCGGGCTCATCGCGTCTGTCTCATCGTGTCTCGCAATCGTCGGCGGGCTTGTCTTGTCGCTTTCGGCAAGCTCCGCAAAGGAGGGGGGCACGTGGCGCACACAGTCGCTCTTCCATGTGGGGAGGCTCGCGGGCTTCTTCGTGCTCGGCGGCACTATCGGTCTGATAGGCAGCTCGTTCCATCTCGGACTCACCGCCAACGTGGTGCTCGGCATCATCGTGGCGCTCGTCATGTTGATTCTCGGAGTGAATCTCCTCGACGTATTTCATTTCACCAAGCGGTTGCAGCTTACGATGCCGTCGTGGCTCTCGCGGCATGTGGTGCGCGGCAGCAAACACGACCACTACCTGGCTCCCGTGCTCGTCGGCATCGGGACATTTTTCCTCCCGTGCGGATTCACCCAGTCCATGCAGCTCTATGCGCTCACCACGGGGAGCTTCATGCAGGGGGCGATGACGATGTTCGTTTTCGCGCTCGGCACCTTCCCTGTGCTCGCACTCCTTTCCTTCGGTTCGCTCAACATTGCGCACAAGCCGTGGAAGGGGATATTCTTCAAGACCGCGGGTATAATCGTAATCGCGCTCGCACTGTTCAATCTCGCCAACGCGCTCGCTACGGCAGGTATAATCAATCCGCTGTTCAGCATCTAACAATATGACGAAACCAATCCTCATTTCAATTGTGGCCAGCGTCCTTCTCATCGGCGGGGCGTTTTGGCTTGCGACGAAATCTTCGGGCGCTGCTGCGAGCGGGACGGCCACTATCGTAGACGGCATACAGTACGTGGACATTTCCGCAAAGGGCGGCTATTCGCCGCGCGTCGTCACCGCCACGGCGGGTTTGCCGACAGTCCTGCGCGTGCAGACGAACGGGACATTTGATTGCTCGGCGAGCCTTGTCATTCCGAAGCTCTCGTACCAGAAATTCCTCCAACCGTCGGGCGTCGAAGAGATAAGCATCTCTCCCGAGCAAGCACAGGGCACGATGCAGGGGCTGTGCTCGATGGCGATGTACAACTTCCAGATACGGTTTGAGTAGCGTTCAGGCAAACTTCATCGAATGGGAGTATGATGGGGAGATGAAGAAGCCAAGTCAAAAAGTTCTCAAAGGCGATACGATGAAGCGGTGGCAAGCCCACCGGCTCGAGGGGAAGGTGAAGAACCGCGGAATAAAAAAGGTAAAAAAGCCGAAACGAGTCTGAAAGGTTACATAACGGATAATGTTGCGCAGCCGTGATTTTCATGGTACTGTTACGTCTTAATTCACGCCGCTTAGGTATATTGCAATGACTTCTTCTTCCGCCCTGCACGCGCAGGAGCATACGTTCAATGGTCTCGGCATTTCACCGAACATTTTAGACATACTCGCTAAGCTCAATTTCACCACCCCGACACCCATTCAGTACCGGGCTATTCCCGAAGGAGTATCGGGCAAAGACGTCGTCGGCGTCGCACAGACGGGTACCGGCAAGACGCTCGCATTCGGCATCCCGCTCTTACAGCGGCTCGCCGCGGGAGAGGGTCGCGGGCTCATTCTTGTCCCGACCCGCGAGCTCGCGCTCCAGGTAGACGAGACGCTCGCCAAAGTCGCGCGTCCTCTGGGCATGCGCACCACCGTATTCATCGGCGGTGCTTCAATGGGCATGCAGCTCTCTTCACTGCGACGTGATCCGCACGTCATTATTGCCACTCCCGGCCGCCTCATTGACCACCTCGAACAAAAAAATCTCAAACTGGATATGGTCGAGGTCCTCATCCTCGACGAGGCGGACCGCATGCTCGACATGGGCTTCTGGCCGCAGGTGAAAAAGATAATCGCGGCGGCACCGACCAAGCGTCAGACGATGCTTTTTTCCGCGACGCTCTCAAAAGAAATCATGCAACTTGCCACCCAGCACATGACGCTGCCGTTGCGCATTGAAGTAGCGCCTGCGGGCACGACGGTCGCGAAGGTCACGCAGGAATTTTTCATCGTGCGCAAAGAAGAGAAATCACGTCTCCTCGAAAAGGTCCTTAGTGATTATGCCGGCTCGACGCTCGTATTCTCCCGCACCAAACACGGCGCGAAGCGCATCATGCGCACCGTCGCTTCGATGGGACACACGGCGGCGGAGATTCACGGCAACCGTTCGCTCTCGCAGCGGCGTGAAGCTCTCGAAGGGTTTAAAAACGGGAAATATCGCGTACTCGTCGCCACCGACATCGCCTCACGCGGTATCGACGTGAAGGGGATTGAGCTCGTCATCAATTACGACCTTCCGATGGACTCTGCGGACTACGTCCACCGCATCGGCCGCACCGCCCGCGCGGGCGCCGAGGGCCATGCCATCTCATTTGCCGAGCCGCACCAGAAACGCGAGATACGCGATATCGAAAATCTCATCAGGAAGACCGTACCGATTTCAGCATTACCCGCACTTCCGCCTGCTCGCGCCGCGCAACCATACGTAGACGACGACCGCCCGCGCAGATTCAGCCGCCCGCAGCCGGGAGGCTATACACCGAGAGGTGGCTCAGGATTCGGCAGCCGCCCCCGCCGCCCCTCGTCCTCACGGGCACCGTCCCGCGGTCCGTCCCGCGGCCCCCGCCGCTTCTCCCGCTAGTGTTGGCCTGCCCCGTAGTGTAAAACCTCGTTTTCTACTGCGGGGTATAATCATCCGATGGCGTTGTCGGAGAGTCGGAAAGGTGAGTCTTTGGTAGGGCTTTCAGGATTCATCTGGGCATTCTTTCCTGTCATAACCGTACTTTCGTACGCTTGGATTCCAAGTTTGCACTCGCTCGCCTGGAGCACACTTTTCGCTACGCTCACATTCGCAATCGTCGTCTCTTACCGAAAACGCTGGGGGGAACTCAGGAATCCTCAGTTGTGGAAGTACGGCCTCCTCATAGCATTCTTTATCGGGATTTTATTCTACGGTCTCTACTACGTCGGACTCGAAACCACTACCCCGGGGAACGCGGCGATAATCGCGCTTTTCGAGGTGTTCACGGCGTCAGTGTTCTTTCACGTATTCCGGGGTGAAAAAATCCCGTTCCCGCACATGGCCGGGGCGTTACTTATGATAGTAGGCGCCGTCATCGTGCTCGCCCAAGGATTTACCGATTTTCATATCGGAGACCTCCTCATTTTGGTCGCGACCTTTTTTACGCCGATGGGGAACTATTTCCAACAACGGGCGCGCGCAATCGCTTCAAGCGATACGATAATGTTTATGCGCAGTCTTCTGTCTGTCCCATTCCTCTTTTTGCTCGCCTACACGCTGCATCCAAATATCGGACTCACACAGGTGCAATCGTCTCTTCCGATCCTGCTTTTCAGCGGAATAATTCTTCTCGGACTCTCAAAAATATTCTGGATAGAAGGAATACATCGCATATCGGTCCCGAAAGCTCTAGCCCTTCAAAGTGTTGTCCCGTTCCTGACGCTTCTCATCGCGTGGGTCATTCTTGCGCAACAGCCGACCATCTGGCAGCTCACATCGCTCGTCCCGTTTGTCCTCGGCGTCCTCCTCCTCACCGATCATCTGAAACTCTTCCGCAATAATCCCAAACGCGTATGAGAGAAAACTACTCCGTTGAAGATTTACAACGAGCTGTCAATCAATACGGAGTGGGCGTAATCACTAAACAATTTCTGTTTGATTCAGGGCTCGAAAATTCGAACTATTATATAGAAACCCCTCATGGCCGGTTCGTTCTTAAGATGTTCGAAGGTCCGGCAATAACGTCACAAACAACAACGTTTGAGGTGGAAGTCATGCAGCGGTGCAGCAAAGCAGGACTCAAGGTTCCTAAAATATATCCAAACTCTGAGGGATTCTTTGTGACTTCTACTAAAGAAAAGTCCGCAATCCTCATGGAGTTCGTTGATGGGACCAATGATGAACATCGCGCGATATCGGATAATATCGCACGAGAATTAGGTGAGCAGATGGGGAAGATAGACGCGCTCTTATCCGATTTGAGAGATCCATCGCGCACCAGACAAGATTTTGAATACGACGCGAAGAATTTTCTTTCACTTGAAAAAGTGCTCTTGCAACTGCCCGCTACATTTGACCGCGGCATATTCGAATCCCTGTTCGCGCTCTTTCGCTCCATAAAGTCGAAGTATGATGCTCTGCCCGCCGGCGTCATTCATAACGACATCGTTCTCCATAACATTATTGAGAAAGACGACCATATCACCGCAATAATAGATTTTAGTGATATGGCATTTAGCCCGTATGTCCAGAATCTCGGTACGACCTTCTGCATGACATTTTTTGCGCCCGGAAACTGGAAACCGCGTCAGATACCCCTGTTCCTTTCTGAATACGTACGATTTCATCCGCTCTCGACGACGGAGCGGTCGCTTTTGTACGAGGCTACACTCATTCGCTTCGGCGTTATTATCCTTGGTAATCTTATGTGGGATACCTTGTACGGGGTCGACCCCGTTCGAACCGCTTACGTCGAACATCGCTATCGAGACCTGCTCCGCTTCAGCGCATTCGGAAAAAAAGAGTTCGAGAAGCTAGTAAAATAGCAAAAAGCACCCGGCCTTGCATAAAAAACGGCTTGGGTGCATAAAGAGGGTATTAGCCCTCAATATTAGTAGCTCGTCAAGCCTTTAAGCCATAAATTAGCCACTTTTATGAACAAAATACTCGTTTCCTCGCTTGTAGCCTTCGTCGCGCTCGGCGCCAATGTGGCCTCCGCCCAGAGCTATTATCCGGGCTATTCATACCCCACGTACCAATCGCAGACACAGTACCAGCAGCCCTACACAGGCGCATGCGTCAATCTCGTAAGTGACCTTTCTTATGGTTCGTCGGGAAGCCAAGTACGGCTTCTCCAGACCTTCCTCGTCAGCCGCAATTATCCGGGCGGCGGCACGTGGATGATTACGGGAAATTTCCGTCTCGCAACGCAAGTGGCAGTGCGCAACTTCCAAACGGAAGAGAGGTTGCCCGTGACGGGAGCCGTTGATGCGGCGACACGCGCGGCTATCGCTCGCGTGACGTGCGGTGGTTCTGTGTACAATAATAATTACAACCAGAATCCGTACACGTACTCTGCATTCCCGAACTACAATTACAACTACAACAATAATTACAACTACAACAACAATACGAATTGTTACTACACCTATCCGTACACCTGCAACAATCAGTACAACTACGGCTACGGCGTGTCGCTCACCTCGCTCTCACCCGTCTCGGGGGAGCCGGGGACAAGCCTCACCATCTACGGAACGAATTTCGATTACTACAACAACACCGTGTATTTCGGAAGCCAGCCGGTCGCCAATGTCGCGTCATCGAACGGTTCGTCACTCATCGTGACGGTACCGGGCGGCGTGATGCCGGGCGGAGTCGGCGTGTACGTCACCAATTCGCGCGGCACGAGCAATACGCTCACCTTCAACGTCATCGCGAGCTACTCCGCATGTAACTACCCGTATTCGTACGGTTCGTACAACACGACCTACTGCCCGCCGAATGTGAACACTCCGTACATCAACTACCTCAATCCGACCTCGGGTGCCGTCGGCTCGATGGTAACGATACATGGCTCGGGCTTCAGCCCCACGGGCAACACCGTTCGCTTCGGCGGCGGCGTCGTGACGGGCGTGAGCTCCTTCGACGGCCGCACTATCACGTTCATGGTTCCCTCGCAGCTTTCGGGACCGTCGTCGCAGTTTGTCACAGTCGGGACGTACAACGTATCGGTTTCCAATTTCGCGGGCTACACGAGCAACAGCGTGACTTTTTCGGTGACCTCGACCGGCGGCTCTTACGGAGCGCCGACCATCTCGAGCGTGAACGGCCCGACATCGCTTACCACAGGCCAGGGCGGCACGTGGACCATCGTGGTCAACAATCAGAACAATACCTACATGACGACATCGGTCCGCTGGGGTGACGAGGGGACGTATTCGACCATCGCTCCATCGCAAACGAGTTATTCGGGAACGAACACGCTCACCTTCACACACACCTACAACACAGCGGGCACGTACAATGTCGTGTTCACCGTAACCAACAACGCGGGGCAGCAGAACACGGCGACCGCAACGGTCACCGTTTCAGGCAGCGGCACCTATGGCACGGTCGCGCTCTCATCGCTTTCGCCGACCTCCGGTCGCGTGGGTACGCAGATACTTCTCACGGGGACGGGCTTTGTCCCGTACGACAACGTCGTGCGCTTCGGGCAGGGAGGCTCGCGCAATGTTTCCTCCTTCAACAATGGTACGCAGATGTACTTCACCGTTCCCGCATGGATGAGTCCGTGCGACCCGATGGCGCAAGTCTGCACCATGCAGGCAATGCAGATCACCCCGGGCACGTATCCAGTATCCGTGGCGAATGGCAACGGCTCGTCGCAGACGCTCTACTTCACGGTGACGAACTGACACCGCCGCGAGGCGTCC
>Ga0209542_10006108_pt1 | contig 23635 bp, 23 predicted proteins | sample RifCSPhighO2_01_FD_184028 | JGI IMG/M metagenome (GOLD analysis project Ga0209542, IMG submission 184028) | Soil microbial communities from Rifle, Colorado - Rifle CSP2_plank highO2_0.1 (SPAdes) (version 2) | ecosystem: Environmental > Terrestrial > Deep subsurface > Rock core/Sediment ...
CCCCCCTCAATTGGTCCACGTCCAAGAGGTCAACTTTACCATCGGGAACTCCCGGGCCCTGGACGCTGGCACAATCGCCGCCCGATACTGGAGGTAGCGGCGATATCGAAGGAAACTGAGAAGTCGGGGCTCGCGATATCGTATCGTCGGGCCCCTGGCTAATATTGATCGTCCCCGTGGGCAGTTTGTTAATAACGGGCGTCACCGAAAGCAAGGCGCAACAGGTATTTGCCGGACCACACTGCGAACCGGCCGGGTTAATACAAATCCCTTTGGTTATGTGACGAGGTAAAATGGCACATTTTAAACCAGCGACACAACCACCAATTCCCGCTCCACAAGCCTGGCCACACAATCCAGGCGATTGCGCCTTTACTTCTGAGCTAGAAAAGATTAACAAAAATAGCAATGCTAAAAAAGAGCCCACGACCAACGATTTTCTCAGCGTATTTTTCTCTAACATATGAATATTTCAGCATACCATACTTTTTTGTCGTATGTCAATAAAAAACCCCGATATAAATCGGGGTTTTTTACAAAGATAATGGAAAGTTACTTTAGCTCAACTTTGCCACCGGCTTCTTCAATCTTTTTCTTGGCGGCTTCAGCGTCTTCCTTTTTAGCACCGGCAAGAATCTCCTTAGGAGCACTTTCGACTAGTTTCTTGGCATCCATAAGACCCAGTTCCGGTTTTACTTCCCGAACGGCCTTAATCACTCCAAGCTTGTTGCTCCCGGCATCAGCTAGAACCACACTAAAGGTGGTCTTTTCCTCCGCCTGTCCGGCGTCAGCGCCACCAGCTCCTGCTGGCATTGCGGCCATCGCTGGCATAGCGGTTACACCAAAAACGTCCTCGAGATGACCAGCTAACTCTGAGAGCTCGAGAGCAGTTAAACCCTCGATTTCTTTAGCGATCTTTTCTACATTTGCAGAAGCGGCTTTTGGTTTCGCTTTTACCTCTGGCTTCACTTCGGCTTTTGGTTCTGGTTTCGCTTCAACCTTGACTTCGGCCTTCTCTTCCTTTGGCTGAGCTTCAGCTTCCGGTTGTTTCACTTCTTCTGGTTTGATTACTTCTTCCTGTTTGTTGTCGTCTGTCATAACGTTCACCCCCTTTTCAGTTTTTTAGATAATATTCATCAATTTTTAATTTCTCCGGCATTCCTAAGAACGTTTACCAATTTCATCGCACTAAACCGTAGTCCGTAAGCGATTCGGGTTTGAGACGAGCGCAGTGATAAGATTACTTTTATGACCAGCTCTTCCCTACTTGGCAGCTGCGCCAATTGGGTTAATTTTTGCTCTTCGTATAACAGGCCATCGATAAAACCCGCCTTCAATACCAGTCCTTCTTCCTCCTTGGAAAACTGGTAAAAGGCTTTAATCCCTCCAGTCCAGTCTGCCGGCAAGAACAGCAACGCGGACTGATTTTTCACCATGGCAATTATCTTTGCTTCCTCTTCTGGGGTACAGAGCTTCTCAGTTCTATTGAGCTTGCTAAAAGCAACGCTGAACAGTGAGTTTTTGATCACCATGAAACTCGTCGGCTCACCTTTAGGTAAAGAGCCACGTAGTTTGTGGCGCAGATCTTCCATGCGGACATGGGCGGTAGTGGTAAAACCAACAAGTACGAAATGAGGGGATTCCTTAAGTTTGGCGTATAAATTAGTTACGTACTCTTTTTTCTGTAGATTCGGCATGTTAGTCTCTCCCGCAGGCAATGGCTTTTACTTCTCAATCTGTTGAGAAAACCCGCGTTCTTCGAGATAAAGGTATTATACAGAAGTAAAACGGAAATGCAACCGCTTGAAATCGTTCTCGAAATGAGCTAGTGTATAAGTATGCGCCGATATTTTCTCGTGTTAATGATTTTACTACTTGGAATTAGCTTATTCCTCGCTGCCTCCAGATCAGCAACGGCAGCAGACTTTGTTCTCGACGAAATCGTCGTTAAATATAAAGATAATCTTGCGCCTCAGGAGCTGGCGCTACAAGTTGCTAGTCGACAAACTCTTAAAAAGTCATTTTTGGGAAGAATTCAGCTTTTCTGGGGAGACCTAAAGTTAACCTTCGCCCGCCAGGAAAAACCGGAAATCCGCCTGTCTCGCCTGCAAAGCGTTGATCAGGAAGTTGGGGCACTTGACAAGCAAAAACTGCTTGAAACTTCTGAGGCCGCCGGTAAAAATGTATATGTTATTAAAACGGATGGTTCTAAGTCAGTAGAACAGATGGTTAACCTATATGAAGCCTTGCCCGAAGTTGAATACGCCGAACCCAGTAAGATTTTACAGTTATACCCATATTGATGAAAAAAGTATTAATTTTTACGGCTTTATTCTTATTTTTCACTGGCGCAGTTCACGCTCCCACAAGTGCTCAATATGAGCCAAACGTTAATATTGCCACTGAAAATATCGCTACTAATCAGTACATTATCAAGTTTAAAGATGACAAAACCCCTGCTGATATTCAGTCTGCGGTGGAATTTAGATTGGATCGAGGAAAAAGACCTCTGGGAACCATACAGAATTGGCAGGAAAACCTTTCCCTCCGATTTCGCGGTGAACAAGAACCTGAAGCGGTTCTCGAGACATATCAATCAGTTGAAGACGATACTGGTGTAGTAACCACGGAAACCTTGGGATCACTGGAGAACACTTTTGTGTATATCACCGATGGCTCTGAAAATATTCAAGAAGTCCTATCCGCTTACCAAAATCTCCCGATTGAATACATTGAGCCAGTGAAAATTCTTCACCTTGATAATATTCCTAATGACACCAATTATAGTGCTCTGTGGGGCATGCAAAAAATTAGCGCTGAACCAGCTTGGGATCTAACCACGGGATCACCAAGCGTTAAGGTCGGTGTCGTTGACTCGGGAGTTGATGGCACTCATCCTGATCTGCAGGCCAATATAGTCTTAACAAAGCAAATTGGTGGAGATTGTCCGGCTCAAGGAGACTTAGTGGGACATGGCACCCATGTTTCCGGCACTATCGGCGGGGTGGGCAATAACAATCGAGGCGTCGCGGGAGTCAATTGGACCGTGGGAATTTTAGGATATTGCGCCGGCACCAATGGTCTGCCAATGCCGAGCGTAATAAGAGCGATCGATGATGCCATCCAAAATGGCGCCCGCGTAATTAACATGAGTTTCGGCGGAGCGGGCGAAGATTCAACATTCACAACATTCATTCAAGCCCACCCCAATGTTTTATTTATTGCTTCGGCGGGAAACTGTGGACGCTTCGGTCCAAACGAACGAACTGAAAAATGTCCTCTTGGAGGAGATACTGATGGTTATTACCCGTCCGCATACGGAGAAACACTAAATAATGTGATTACCGTGGCCGCCACCGGACCCAATAACGAGTGGGCTAATTATTCCAGTTATGGGAGGGCGGTTACTGTTACTGCCCCGGGTGGTAATCCGCCAAATGGAAGTAGTACCTGTAGTAGTAATGGTAGCAATTGTATTTATTCAACGTTACCTGGTGGAAGATACGGAGTAATGGCTGGCACTAGTATGTCCGGTCCACATGTTACCGGACTGGCGGCGTTAATGTTGTCAAAAGATTCGACACTGACGCCTCAACGAATCAAAGAGATTATGTCTAGCACTGCTACCGATCTCGGCCCATCGGGACGAGACGATAAATTTGGCGCTGGGTTAATTAACGTACAAGCCGCTCTTAATGCTATTGGCGCCAACCCACCGCCAGCCAATTCTCCTACCCCAATACCAACCACCGGGCAGTCAACTCCCCCACCAACCAACCCCAACTCCCCCACTCCTTCCAGTGCCAGAACCACCACTGGCGCCCCAGCAACTCCCACTCCGGGAAACGGCAACACCAACCACCCCTGTCCGGATAAAGCCGCTTTGGGCAATTACGACTGCAATCAAGTAACTGATGATAACGACCGCCTCGCCTGGGAAAAAGACTTCAAAAGTGGTAAGGCTAAATTGGCACCATTCTTCGAGTGGATTCGCCGCGCCTTATATAAAAACAGTTAAATTACTTTTAGCCCCTTCAATAGAAAAAAAGTCACAAAGTAAAAAAGCAGTACCTGAAACATGGGGAGAAACAAGGTGAGGAAAATCGCTACGATAGCATGAAGCAAGAATACTTCGTTGTGCAATGAAGGCATCAGGCCTTTGAGTAACAGCATAATTATTGTCAAAGTGAGAAGCGTTTGTCCATCAAAGCGCCACAACGGCCAGTGAAAATAAAGTGCCAAGCCAATAAATATTGCCGCTAAAAAGAGAAAAATTTCTTTGGAATCAAAATAGAACGGTCCTATTTTCATAATAATATTACTGTAACCCAAATTTTACCAATTTGCAACTCACGTCCGTCAATATTCGGGTCGTCATATCGCGCTTGACATCGGGTAAACCCTTATCTATAATACTCACCATGTCAATTAACAACAGAGCGAATAGAAAACTATCACTCGATGACTTACCAGATCTATTGACAATCCGAGAGGTTTCGGACATTCTCCGTGTTTCCCCCCTAACAATAAAACGTTGGGGCAAAAGAGGTAAGCTACCGGCGATCCGAATCAACTCCCGTGGTGACCGCAGATATCGCCGCGAAGTCATTCTTCGTCTCCTTGGCGTCGACGTCGCCATCGCCTAAGGAATCTAAGGAGTGGTATACTGTAATTCATGACTCTCTACGCCGCTTTCTTCGCCCAAATTATTCTTATTTACTTCATTAGTCAGTGGACAATTCAACATATCTTTAAGGCTCTGTTTCGGGCTACAAAAAGTACCTCGGTCAGTGCTTATATTTTGGCGATCGTTTACTTTCCCGGAACGTTGCTTCATGAACTGTCCCATTTTGCCGCCGCGATCGCCCTACTGCTGAATGTTGGTGACATCGATTTATTACCAGTGGTAAAAAAAATGGATAACGGCCATCAGTATTTAAAACTGGGATCCGTGACCTTTGAACACAAGGATTATTTGAGAAGCATGCTCGTTGGCATTGCCCCATTTTTTGTTGGTCTCGGATTTTTCTTTTTTATGTTTGGTTATGATATTTTCCCCAGTGACACACTTTGGGTCAATATTTTGTCGGTCTACTTATTGTATTCAGTTTCATCGAGTATGTTTTCTTCAAAAAAAGATTTGGAAGGAGCGATCATTATTATTCCACTGGTGATTCTGATAATTTCGATGCTGATTGGGTTTCATATTGATGTGTCAAAAATATTTTTCTCCGATACGGCGCTGGCGATAATGGGGAAACTAAACTTGTATCTTCTAGTGGCGACAGTGGGAAATTCTTTAGTATTTATTCTTCTCAAATTGCTCCGGGTCTAGCAAATTTCTATCGCCGCCTCCAGTTAAGAGAAATTTAATCTTTGTGTTATACAATCTCGTTGTAGTACAATCAAAGTATGATTGATGGACCAGATGCAACGACGCCAGAGATAGTCACGGAAAATCCTGCCTTGAATTGGACTCAAGCCATCCCAGCGCTTCAAGCAGAAATGACCAACGGCAAAACGTTAGTCGTCACCCGTGGTGGCCCCATTTCTCTGGGATTAGAACCGAACATGGTTCCGATCACTCTGGTAGCCCCGGGAGAAGTGACTCCCAGCAATCAAGGAATGATCATCGCTTCCGAATCGAATGGATTGGCCGAACTGCAAAATGCCGGTTTGATAGGGCCAAAATTTGTTTATGTCGATGGTGCTCACTTTAGAAATGCCACGGATTCGTCCCTGGTAACCAATCAGGGTGGCGAATATGTTGCGGTTGATGAAACTAGTGGCACATCGATGTCGACGCGCCGCGAGGCAATGCTAACAGCGCAATTGGCAAAGGAAAAGTAACTATGAATATTATTGTTTATACCGGTCGCGTCTGTCCTTTTTCCCAGGAATTGGTGGGTGATCTTACTGACCAACACGTCACGTTTACTCAAAAAAAGGTTGATGAAGATCCAGCTGGTTTGTTGGAAATGTATAAGCTAACAGGGAAAATCGCCACTCCGGTAATAAGAATTGAAAAGGAAGGGCAGAATTACACTTTGTTGGGATATAATCAGGAGAATAGGAAAACGCTTCAGAAGATTATTCAACTGGCCAAAGAATCAAAGCAACTCTAAGTTAATACTTCTCTAAAGAAAAGACTCGTGGGGACTCCGGGAAAACAACCGGCTTGGTGATGTAGCAAAAGCTACGCCAAACCGGAAGCTCCGGGAGTCCCCACACGAGCCGCACGCTTTGCTTCTATTTAGTTGTATTGAGGCGCCTCAGTTGCCCATCAGCGTACTTCATGTACAGGTGTCCGTCAATTCTGACGAGACTGATGGGTGAGGCCAGGCAGCCTTCGAGGTAGATCGTCTCCCCTCGAGTTACCGCTTCAAGTTGGCTCTCGCTTGGCGCACAGAACGCGGCCTGCGACCAGAAGAAGAGGACAACTAGAACGATAACGGCGGCGGCGGCGCCAGCAAGGAACTTCCTCATCAGTTGTGGCCCTTGCGCCACAGGAAGAGGCCAAAGGCCAAACGTAGGTCCTTGTTCTCCCCTTTCTTCTTGTAGACGCGAACCTCGATGTCCGACTTGGTGTTATCGGTTGACCCGAAGCCGAGTCGATAGCCGAGAGCGAAGAACACGATAAGAAATGCCGCTAGGATGAGCCAGAACCACATGGTGACACCTCCGATGTCGTTGGGGTTGAAAAGCTTGACCGTACCACCGTTGGTGGCAAGGGTTGGGAGGGTGCTCCAATCAACTAAGGAAACCGCAATCAACGGCACGACAATGATTCGCAAAAGCAAAGGACCTAACATCACGAACATTACCACCGCCGTCACAAGGATGCTCAGGAGAATTGTTCCCACCATGGGCGATAGCATTTCGTCATAAACGGCAAAGTAAACTCCCATTGCCATGACCGATAAGGCCAAGTTGATGAGAAAACCCTTTAGTCCACTCCAGGTGCCAGGATCCATGTCAGGCGCGTCCTTTTCTCCAGGTGAATACTCCGAGGGCAAAGCGAAGATCGTTGTCTTGGAAGACGCGGACCTCTCTATCTGGCTTGGTGCTGTCAGTGGTACCGAAGCCCAAGGTGATGCCCATGGCTTTGCAGATAGCGAATGCTACTGCGAAACCCAGTAGTCCTACTGTGAACTTCACGCGCATTCCTACCATGAGACGAGGGTCTCCTAGATCCCAGTCAAGCACAATGACGACATAGTATAGTGCCCAGACTAGAATGACGGCAAGGACGATTAGTCCAGCGCAAAGCTTGCGCGGGCCAACCGGTCCAAGGAGAACGATGATTGACGCACAAGCGCCAAGAACACTGACGATGATCATTCCCTCGATGAACGGTACCGTTAGGACCGTCACTCGGGCTAATACCAGAATAATCGTCAGGTAGACGATCTGCCTGGACAAAGCTTGACGGTCGGTCCATTCCTCGGGGAACATAACTTAACTACTCCTCTCTTTAAAATATGAATAGATTGAGCCGGTTCGAAAGTGAACCTAAAAATAAACAAATAATAGGTGTTCACTCTCAGATCGGCTCAATCTGAGCTTAAAAAACGTGCGACCCGATTGTTAAAGTGCCAAAAAATAAATAAACACACGAGGAGACGCAATTATCCCACAGGGTGTCTAAATATGACCTATAGTATACCAAAAGAAGGAGACTTTGTCAAACTAGAAAGGTTTATCTTGAGGCTTCAGCTCTCTGAATCGCTTCATTCCAGATGTCTATTAGGGATTCTCTTCGAGTTCTCATGGCGCTTTGATAGTATGCTAGTTCTCCACCCATCTCGATCGCTCTTTCAAAGGTTTCCCGGGCCGATTCTGCCCAACGAATATACTGTTGGGCTCTTGGGCTTGGAGTCGTCTCCATTCTTGCTCTAAATTGAGGTAATAAATCAGTCTCAATTCTTTGAATCCAACCTCTCATGCGTGCCTTAGAACGCTCGCCATTTTCGTATCCAGCCTTTTCTAGAGCCTCATCTATTTTTCGAGCGGGAATTAATGCCAATCTTTGTTGGAGACTGCGAGCAAAATCAATGTCGTGAATCACTAGTTTTCCATCAATCACTTCGGCAATATTGGCATAGGCTTCGTTAGTCGGTTCTTTGGAATGAAAATCCCAATCAGGATGTGAACTCAAAATATCCTCAATATCCTGAATCGCAATCCGTTCTGATAAACCTTTAAATTTGCCTGAGGCGGTAGAAGTTAACGCCCCGCCTTGATCAAGATGCATTACTGAATCTCCCAGCACCATAAAATTATGAGCTCGGGAATTATATTCACCAATAAGTAATTCAACTAGCAAGGCTCTTTGAATATCCCGACTATCATGGAGATGTTCTGGTAATCGAAATTTCTTCATGACCTCTGGAGCGCCTTCGGGCAATTCTACTAGTTCAGATGGATCTTTATAACCCTCGAGAAATCCCGTTACCAGAACTCGTCTTGGTGGTTGACTATCAGCCCCCGGGACAAATCCCGTGTAAAATTCATAGATGGGTACACCAGACAGTTGGAGCATTTCTAGCCCAAAATAATCGGCTTGGAGGGTGTGTTCGGGGCATTCTTTAGCAAAAAACCGCCTCCCTGTTTTGGGATCTTCCCAAAGAGAAACTGGGTTAGAGGCCTGGAAATGATCTCCCATATCGCTTTCGGAAAGACTTTTCAGCTTTCTCATCGTGTTTAGATCAATTTCTCGTACTGGCACCGAGGCTTCGCGGGGTAATAATTCTCTAACCACTACTTGTCTCACCGTCCAGTCTATTAGCGTAGTAACCGGTTCGCTGCCATATTTTTGCTTAAGCGCCTCCAATTCGGGAAGTGTCGTCAGTGTTCTTATAGCGCTCAAAAGAGCCTGATCACTCAAGGCGGGATTTAGGCCAACCATCGCCGGATTTTCACCGGTAACAATTCTATTTCTGGGAGCAGGTCCATTTTTACCCCTGTCTTCGGGCGTCAAGTGACCAAATTCCGCTGCTTTTGCCAGACTACGAATAAGCTCGGCGCCTTGTCCTTCGACATCTAAGTTTCTTGTTAAGCCCAAATATTGCATTCGCTCTCGCAAAGCATGGATCTGAGGAAGATGATTTATCGATATCTCGCGGTAAAGTTCCCTCATGTCCCCTGCAGATAGTGCTAGTGAAGCTAAGCTGTCTAAATGGCGTGGGTCACGATCGTGAATAAATTGCTCGATAGTTGTTGCCATTTGTTTGGCTACTTGCATAGAAAATTGAGTGTCAAAAGAGGAGACCATGCGAGACCGCCCCGTTTTGGCATTATAGAGGCTGAAGGGTTCTTCTGAAGACAATCTTATGACCTCTTGGGAATTGCCAGGAAGGCTTGTCCCGGGCAATTCCCTCTTACTCCGATCGATGTTCCTCTGTAAAGCTCTGCTTAAAGTGGGGTCATGTGCCAGGCGAACTAATTCCGTCTTGGCAGATTCTCCCTGGAGTTCTTCTAACAATCGCTGTCCTTGTTCTATCGAAAGATCTCCGGTTACATAAGTTCTGTAGAGAATAGTTGACCAATCTAAAACTGCGGCGTCAATTGGACCAGGTGCCAGTTTTTCCCGTCTCAAATCTGGCTGGGACGAAGGCTCATTTTGAAGATGCCTAAGAAGCTCCTCATGCAGAGTTGGTCCACCAGCCACGCTGGCTTCCATTACTTCGGGGATACTAACAATAGGTTCATTCATAGGAATGCATGTTTATATCCTACTGGAAAAAGAACCACATAATCAATAGGCGTTGACTTGTTCCTGCTAGAAATTTATACTAATCTGTATGAATGATTCTCCCGAATTTTCACCACCCCCAGAAAGACCGTTTCTCAACCAACGATTCGATTTTGGTAATGTGTTTGAGCGATTTAATGGCCACCCACCGACTAGATTAGATAGTGGGTCACTTTTAGTAATGACTAATAGAGTTACTAGAGATGGTCTGACTCCAATTGAAGTCGAGCAAGAATTAGCGCTTTCAACTAATTTTACTGAGAGACTTTACCACATTGGCCAAAAAGATCGTCAAGAAGAAATCACACTCATGTATCGGGCTTTATTCGATCGTGAGGTTGACGAAGGAGGATATAAATTTTATAAACCCATGGCTCACAAATCAAGCGAGGTGGTTCATCGTGCCATAACTAGCGATGAATGGTCGGAGCGAGCGGTTAAAGAAATGTACCGTTTCTTACTGGCTCGAGACCCGGATCAGGGTGGATTAGAACATTATCAACCAATGGCGAGATCAGGAGATTTGGCGGCCATTAGAAAGAGTATTAAGGAAAGTGAAGAGTATAAAGAAGTACAACGCCTTCGAGCTCAAAATGCTGACGCTTCTCAAGTAGGCGCTTACATCCAGGACGGAGTGGCCCATTTCACTGATAGACTGTTGTGATTGACTAAAACCCTCCTCAGGTGTATAATTCCCCTCTAATATGACAGAACCTCTTGCGGGACACGAACAAAGACCGTATCAATCAGCAACTTATGACTTAGTTCACACATTTGATGGATATTTTGGACATGAACCAGATATCCAAGAAGCGGGATGGATGATGGATGACTTGGGTGTGAAATTACTCACTCCATTTGAAATCGAAGCGAATTTTGCTCGAGATCCAGATTTCGCGGATGAATTAGCTGCAATGGACCGTGACAGAGCCGTTTTCCACCTGTATGACAGGGTGCTCCATAGAATGCCTGATGAAGAAGGTTTCGATCATTATGTTGAGGCGCTCAACAATCCCCGTGAGGCTATTGACGAGGTCCTAAGAAGTGAAGAATGGGCACGAAGAGCGCTTACGGAACTCTACAGATATCTCCTGCTTCGTGATCCTGATGAAGACGGGATTAGCGCCTATCTTGATGCGGTTAAAAATGGCGATTTAGCCTCTGTTACTCAAGCGATTCGATTAAGTGAAGAATATTACGACATCGCACGAGGTCAAATAGATAACCGTAATGTCCCTAAAGTAATGTTCGGAGATCATGAAATGTTCAATCCCGAGTTTGTGGCTAGTACGTTTGCGAGAATGCAAAGATATGGAAAATAACTAGGCCATACTGGCTAAAGCTCTTCTCGCAATTTGATCCGGAGGAATCTTGTTAATCCATTTTCTACTTTCATCTGCTTCTCCCCATTGCTCTTCCCAAGGGCCCATGCCATCAGGAGCGGAAATTGCCTCTACTCTGTCCAAATCCATTACCCAGTGATTGGAAAAACCAGGGAAGAACAAGCCGATTACTTTTGGACCACCTTCGGTGGCGGCCGCGACATGAAGCATGCCGCCATCATCCGATATAATTAATCTCTGCTTATTAAATAAAGCGATCATTTCCGGCATTGATCCAGAAATCATTCTCGCTGAACTTAATCCGGCCGCAGTAATGGCATCTTGAAGCCGTGTTTGGTCAACTAGTGTGGGATCATCGGCAGACTTATTGGTATTAATCATAAAATTAAATTGTGTATCAGGATCAGCTCGTTGTATAAGTGCTGCGGCCTGGACCCATTGATCAACTGAGTATTGTCTACCGGCAGAACCCGCCTCTAGAATTAGACAAATTTGCTTTTTACTTGGATCCGTTTCTATCCCAAATCGACTGACCAAGTCGCTATAAAGATCTTCCGCGTTTGCTGGTAGTGGTATTTTTACTGACTCAACACGTTCTCCGTTATCAACGTCTCCAACAAGTTCCGTAGCAAAATTTCGATATCTATTTCTACCATCACTACCATTGGCATAGGCAAAGGTGGGCGAGAAAAGTCCGGCCACAAAAGTAAGTTTCTTCTCAGGTAAATCTCCTCGAATAATTTCTGTGCCACTGACTACGTGGTTTTCAAAATCCAAAACAACCGCTTTTTTACCTGGTTCCAGCTGGTCTATTTCGCTGAGAATTTTCTCTGAGGCATTAAGCTGATACTCTCCAGTAATACCTGGCCTGGTTGGGTCATTCCTTGGCTCCACTTGTTGACCGTTGACAATTTTCAGCTTTTGATCTTCAAGGGGAAGTAGAGAATCATAAATTGCGCCTGGTACAAAAATATGGACTATGGCTTCGGGATTATGCTTGCGCACTTTACCGATAAATGCATTCACGTATCCTAAAGTTATAAGAGCGTCTCCAATATGATGAGGAAGGGCAAAATAAACATCATCAGCTTCACGAATATCTTTTAATATGTGTCTATCGCCTTCAGAGTCTTCTCTTTCAGTAAGACGAACGTCATGTCGAGTATAATTTGCATTAGGATAGCCGCCAACCAAAGGAATAAGCAAATCATTTAACCGAGGATTACTAGATAAATTAAGTCGTCTTGCCTGTACACCCTCGGTACCGAATCGTCCCGCGTCACCATAATAACCGGAATAATATATCATATCTCGTCTGCGTCTCCTCTCCCCTGGCGTCATCGCTTCTAGTGGGCGGCGACCGGCCATGGGGATGGGGATAATGGGAATTGGCTCGCCGCCAGTAGGAATAGCATCATAAAGAATTTGGGGAATCTCTTTAGTAATGTCGTCACAAAGTTCGATAACTGGGTCACCGCCTATTTCGCCACCCAGGTCACCCGTGCCGAGTCCGGTGGCGAACACTTTGAGGACATTTTGGCCTTCTTGCTCGGTGTACCAGCCCGCTTCCCAAAAGCCATGCTTGTCGTCGACGCCTAATCGAAAAACATCACGTCGGCCATATAATTCAGTAGCAATATTGCCATCATCATATTGGGAAAGCGCTTCTTGATCAACGAGCATTCGAGACAACTCTCCAAGCGTAGTTCTCGTTCCATCAGGAAGTTGCACTTGGGCAGTGCTGTGCGGATCAAGGTGGAGCAGTCCGTCTGCGACACCATCAGCGCTATCAGGAATCCAGATTGGCTTATCCGTCATTCCGGGAAGACTAAAGGCAAAACCAGCCTGTCCCTGACGAATGATTTCCTGAACATTTATTGGATTCGGATTCAATCCTTTTTGATACCCCACTCCCATCTTACTCATATCCAAAATAAGAGTATCCCCCTGCTTGTGAGTGTAGCCGCGCAATTCATTACTCTGGGAACCGGCTTGATCATAGGCATACCATTCTCGTCGATCAATTTGAGAATGCGCCTTGTCCCAGAATTGTAACGCTTCGTCATGTGTCGCCAGATGAGTACCACCTTCAGTTACCGTCAATAGAGTATGATCCACCCCCGGACCATAGACAAAGTCCGGTTCCATCGCCCCTGTGCTCGGATCAAAGTGAATATGCTCCATCAGCAAATGACCATGATCACTGTCAAGAACCAGATCCCATTTTGAAGCATCAGTCGGGTCGGCAATTAAACTAGTGCCGTCAGGAATCGTTATCGGATGACCGCCAATAGTTACTTCGTGAAAAGTATCGGTGTCTTTGAGAATCATTTCGTGTAACGGAGGAAATTTAGCGAAGTCACTGGTATCAATACTGTTAATGTGGAATCCGGCCTGTTCTAAGGCGGCTTGGATGTCCGGATCCATGTGCCCCTGAATCGCCATAATTCCGTCTGGTCCAATGCTCATTTCGGGGAGATCTCCGGAAACAAACGTGCCGGCAGTAGCGTCATAGAGCTCGACTGAATGGGTGTGAGGATCAATAATCGCTTCATATTCAATACCACCAACATTGCCTAAAGTCATGTGGCCGCCGTTTTTAAACCCTTCGATAAATTCCGCTTTTGAATGTTCCACCGGGGGGAGATTGTCAAAGGGACCCCCTAATTCGGAAAGTTTTTCCAAAACTCCTCGGACTCCAGGAATGTGTTCTAGTGCCGTAGCGGAGGAAACCCGTAAGTGACGCATCAAGCCCAGTTCGCCGAGCTCTTGGACCACCAGGCCGGAAACCATTCCGGTGATCGCTCCCTGACCGGTAGCCACTACCGATTGCTGGAGCCTAAAACGGCTGAAGGCACTGTCTTTGGAGGATTGGTCTGTGGTTATTCGGTCAAGCCAATCCCGTTCAAAGGTGCCGGAAATTGTGGTGATATCAGCGTCGCTCATGCCGGCACGGCGTAAGGCTACTTTAGCCGCGGCAATATTTTTTACTAACTCAAATCTTTCCTGTTCCACTGTTTCGCGGGAAGAAAATTTTATCAGGTCGACTTTGTCAGCGGTGGAGCGGTCGAGTCGCGTGCGAATTTCGGCGACACGCGACAGAATGTCTTGTCTTAATTCGGTATCACTGGGATTAGAGGTGAGTCGGTTAATTAAAGTTTGTAACCCTTCCCGATCTTTGCCGCGCACTTCATCACGATTGCCGCCGTCGATTAGTTCGTTGACTGAAGTCATACTGTAGCTAAGTTCGTCCATTCTTTGTCTTCGTTTGGCATCAACGGGAGAAGTTCTGCCGTAGGCAAGTTCGCCCATGTGCATGGCGCGATCAATTTTGACTTCTCGCCAGCGGCGCAAGCCAGCGTAGGCGGCGCCAACGAATGACCCGGCGATAGGCGCCGCCATCATCGTTCTCAAAGCAGTTCTCGGTAGTCTAAATAACGCCGTTGTCCCCAACGCAGTAATCGCTCCCAGTGCCGCCGGATTCATTATCCAAGCTGTCCCTTTATTCCGGCGCCCAAAGGCCGCCGCTCTATCGACTCTTGACTCAGCCATCTCAGTTTGCCGCGCCCACTGTGGATTAGCTAATTTAATGGCAATGTTTTCTCCCAGTTGATCGATAGAATATTTGTGGGCGGCGATATCCTGGGCCACTAGCCGCCCCATGTCCAATAAATCAGTAGCAAATAGTTTTGCCGCTTCTCCATATTGATTGGCCTCGGCTCCGAAGAGTTGACGAACAGTATCATTGCCCTGATTATTAGCAAAAAATTCTTGAAGTTTGGTTTGGATTTCCTGCTCGCTAGTAATAGTTCCGTTAATTACCGGTTGTAATATTTGTGCAATAAGCGCCTCCTTAAGTTCGCCATCGACTTCAAAAACTTTTGCCTGAGCCGCTCCCCTCTCTTCCGATTCTGACTTCAATTCCCCAATCTTGGCTTGGCCTTCTTTAAGATAGTTATCTCGTTCTTTATTAGCATCGTCAGCCGCTCCCCGAGCAAAATCCATTGATAAGAAGGAGTTATTATTCTCCACCATCGCTTTGAAGGCGCTTTCGGTCCATATTTGCCGGTAGTATTCTTCCAAAACATGAAATTTTTTATTGTGCGCAAATTTAGAAATCCGCTCTCTCCAAGAACGCGGATCGATGCGACGTTTGTCCCCTTCATAATGAGTACTTTGTTCTTTGCGGATCGCCTCATCGGCTAATTCTCGAGCGTGCTTTCGGCCCCCAATAGTCCCATTGGTAATATAGAATTCACGACGTAGATTGCTGAGTGATCTGGGATCGCCGGAAGGATATCCAGTCACTTCCGGCCCTGTTTCAATAGGTGCTGGTTCTGGTTCAGTCATAGGCTAATTCGCGCCGTCCCGGGCTTTTTTGACGTTGCCCAGGTAGAGTGAGCGAAAATCGGAAAAAGCTTTCGCGAAAACCTCTTTTGAATGAGGCATATTATCTTGTAAAAATTGCTCCACTTCTTCCCGTGACCGCTTTTCTTCATTCATCTTGATAAATTCATCGAGATGTTTTTGTGGTAAAGCGGTGGCAACCACGGACGTAATATATGCATCAAGTCGCAAATAAAGTTCCTTGACCATTTCCGTTTTCATATCATCATCCGCCAGGTTCATACCGGCATCCTGAAGCATACCTTCAAGAAAAGTTTGCACCTCAGCTGGAATCGTTAAATTATTATCGTTCATATCCACACCCCCTCCCAAAAAACTGTAATACTTAAATGTAGCAGAATTTTAATCGCAATGTCAACTAAAATAATTGGAGAATTTAGTGACCACCCTGACCTTGGGCGGCCGCTCCTTCTCGCTGTTTCGCCGCCCACGCCATCGCCAGAAAAAGTCCACCAACGCCGAGAGCAATGTTTTGCGTTGTATTTCTTCCTGATTTCTTTTCATTAAAGGCGGTATCTAACATGAGACGCAATTGCTTCGCTTGTGACTCATCCAGAATGTTACTCGTCTGTAAATTAGTGACAAAAGCTTCGATTCTATCGGGATGTTGCGGATCCAGTAATTTTGTCATCACCTCTTCTAGAACACCAAGTGGTTCATGTTCTAACTGTAGTTTCTGCTCAGCGGTTAGTGGTTCTCCGGTAATAGATTCCAAATTACTCTTTTCAATAATCGTCATTACTCCGGGGCCAATTTTATCTTCAATCGGATTACCTTCATTGTCATTGATTTCGCGCCGTTGTGCTTCCGCCTCTCTTATTGCTTTGCCTTTTGCCGCAATCTCGTTATCTATTTCAGTAGTTGCCCCACCAGTACTCCTCAGTAAATCACGCCGGGTAACAAGATCTCGGTAGTCATTTCTATCCATATGAAGATCGACATCGGCGATGAGAGCTTGATCGTGAGGATTAGCGCTCTTCTTCAGCCGCTTGGCCAGCTCATCATATTGCTTATTTTTTTGGTCAATGGTGGCATTGAGCTTGCCTTGAAATTCGACCGCCTGTTTCTCGGTCATTCTTTTAGCGGCTATTTCGCCCCGAAAGAATCTGTTACTGTCTCTAAGACGAATGCTCAGCCCTCTCGATGAAACTCTAGCACTGATCAGCGTCATCATTTCCCTTGCATTATCTACGTTTATATCCAGCGCTAGCCATTCTCTAAGATTAATCGCTTCCTGGGGGTCTTCAGGAAGGGCTTCAGTACGTCCGTCGCTTTCTGGTGTCGTAGTGACGATCTCTACTGCGGCTTCAGTCGCTGGCAGAGGAGTTTCTGGCTGAGCCGTTCCACCAACAAGCACGCCGCCATCTTTTTCCGACAACCGGGCCATTCTTTCTTGTATCGCCGTGAGTCGCGGCTCGGGCGACGCCGCTGGTGGCACTACCGGTTCCGGTGGCCTAATTGGGGCAACAACTTCTACCATATTATTCCGCCATTTTAAATTCTAAAACTTTTTTAACCACATTTTGCGCTTCATCATAATGGCCATTTTCTACCAAATTAGTTACTTGCTCTATTGCTTGATGCTTATACTTCTGTTCATATTCTTTCATCAGCTTGATCACCAATGAATCGAGCTCGGGATAGCCGTTATTCAACTTTATCGCATTTTGAAATAGCTCCCCCATCGTCATCCCGGGGCGGACCAGTTCTAAAGTCCGGTTGGCAATTTCTTTGACGCGCTTACTCTGAACGTCTTTTCGAGACACTAATTCTCTCATAATCCGGAGTACTTCCATTTCAATCCATTGACGAAAATCCTCACTGGGCTCGTCTGAGAGTTTTTTTTGGGGCCCGACAGTGTCTGTCATAGTGGCGTGATTACTTGGCCGGAAAGTCAGGAATCTTTGGCGCTTGCGGTGTCGGTGGCATAGTCGGTGATGGTGGGGTGACTGGAGGGGTCTGTGGCATTGGTGGCATCGCTGGTGCTGGCGGCGGGGTAGAAACTGGAGCCGGTGGCGTTGAAGGCATGGACGGCATCGGCATTGATGGCATGGATGGGACTTGTGGTGCTTGCGGCATGGTCGGAGTTGATGGTTGGAGACCAAGATCAACCCCTCCCTTTGATTTAAGATCATTGAGAATTCCATCCAATTCCGCTTGGGCTTTTGACGATGATCCTTCCGCGGGCATCGGCGACACTGTTGGTGTTACTGGCATTGACGGCATCGCTGGCATTGACGGCACACTCAACGGAGTCGTAGTTGGTGTTGTAGTCGTGGTGGTAGTTGTCGTTGTGGCTGGTGTTGTTGACATTGGTTTGACTGGTGTTGGAGTAGTAGCGCTGCCAGTAGTCATTGCTTGGTCAAATTCTGACTGAGTAAATCCCTTCAACATCGCTTTCTGGCCATCGTCTTTTTCTACCACAGTGAAAGGAACACCGGCAAAGTTATTTGATACTGTAAGCATTTCGGAAAGGGCGTCACGATTTTGGTCGACTCTTTTTTCTTCAAAGGGCATGTTTTTACCTTTGAGATAAGCCTTAAGATCCTTACAGAAAGCGCTCTTTTCATCAGCGATAGTGTAGACGGTGATTTTCATAACAATAATTCATGTTAGAGAAGTTTTTGAGGAATGTCAAGAAGGAAATCGCCACTATTTTTCCGGATAAAGCTCTACCATGTCAGCGAGGTTTACACAGCCATCTTGGTTAACATCGAGGGCGGGGTCAAAGCCCTGGTCGTCGCGGCACAGCCAGAGACTATCCTCGGAAAACGAGGTGAAACTGAGAGAGAAGGTAGGATCGTCAGGCTGTGCCGCAATGTAGGCCAGCGTAGGTTTTTCCAGGCCGGAATTGATGTAAGCATAGTAGCCGAGTCCCGGATTAAGATTCACCGGCGGTTCGAGATCATTGTTAGATATTTTGTGAACGGTTTCCGCAGTCGCATCTTCCGCGCAACGGAATTTGGCACCAGTAATACCGATAGAACAATCCACTGTCGCTTTTATCGGCAGATCAGTAGAGAAGGAAATCTGAAAGGAGTTTCCCGTAAGCCGCTTAGTTTTAATATCGTTGGGTTTTGAAGCCGATTCGGCCCGGGGCTGAAGTCGATTAGCCACAAAGACGCTCGCGATCACCAGTGGCAAAAGAATCACCAGAATAACCAGACCCCAAAAGCGTTTCCTATCTTGTTTTAATTTGGCAATGTTAATCATATTAAAGATACTCCCCTAGAGTATCAGCGCTTTGACTACTAGACTAATAACTACGAACATCATGCCAATGCCGACTGCCGTGCCGGTAGTTCTCAGTATACCAGTTGCCGGCAGTGTCGAGGGCGTTGGTGATGGCGTTGGTGTCCCCGACACTACCGAGGGAGTCGGGGTCGGGGTCCTCGTACTAGTTGGTGAAGCACTGACTATAGTTGTGGGGGTCGGCGTTCTGGTTGGTGTTAGGCTAAATCGTGGCGTTGGCGTTCGCGTTGCGGTCGGCCCGCCAGAAACAGTCGGCCGGGGCGTGGCCGTTGGGGCTGAGCCCTGACCAGTAATCACATATGATCCCTCATTAACCTTGCCACATTCCACCACATCACCATCCGGTCCCCGACCAACATTAATGTTGGTATCAGTGGTATCCCGACCCGGGTTGCATAAAAAAGTCACCACATTAGTGCTTTCAATCACGCCTTCGAAAACGAGGGTAGCAATTAATCCTGCTCCCGACTTACCTTCCGTACCGCCAAAACTGATGGTGCCGCCGACGTTAACCTTATTATTCTGAATTTTTTTGAGAAAAATGGGAAAAAACTTCTCACTCTCCGCTGGTTCATCAACGCGCACCAGTTTCAACTGAGAATCGTCATACAAGATCACCGCTTCGGCCGTTTTAGGCGCCTTACCTTCCGTATTAATCTTGACTTTAACCGAGAATTGAGTTCCCGGCTTCTCCGAAACCGCCTCTGGTTCTAGATAAAAAAAAGCCGCCTGAACTTTGGTAGCGGAGCATAAAAAGAAAAGTAAAAAAACTGGTATCAATAGTAGGCGCTTTCTTCCACTAAACATATATGAAGATGGTACATGATCGACAATTTTTTCACAATAAGAGATGGTTGTTTGTGTTTTAGTCCTTGACAAATAAAAAGCGGTATGGGTAGAATGAATGACATGAGTGACGTATCAAAAGATGTAACTGATTTTCACAAGCTCCAGCCAGACCGAAAGATAGCCATAATGGGAATTTTGGTTTTCGTTTTTGTTTTTGCGATTCTTATTGGCACCTACATGGCAAAGAAAGGCGGTTCCCTGCTCACTATTCCAGGAAAGAAGTCCGAGACCTCTCAAACAGCACAAAATGCTGATGCCACTAGTTTAACTATGGCCGCCAACCCGGCTCAGTTATCCGTTGGCGCCACCACAACTGTAACTGTTTCCCTCTCGCAAACTCCGGTGCAGGCAGTTGACGTCATTGTTAATTTTGATCCCAAAATGTTTCGAGCCTCAAACATTGTTAATGGCACTGTATACGATGATATTTTGAGAAGTGAAGTTGGCAATGGGCAGGTAATTATGTCCGGAACTGTCAGCCCTAGCGATCCGACCAATCTAAGAACGGGTGACGTCTTCTCTTTTACCCTTGAGGCATTGGCCACCGGAGAAGGAACGCTTTCCTTTGACCGAGACCTCACCATAACCGCGAAAAATGGCGTCAATACTTTGGGTTCAGCTGAAGAAACCAAGATCACAGTAACGCAATAACGTCGCATGTATTTATTACCGAAAATGAACCATCGTCGAGGCGAAGTCGCCACGCTTTTGACCATTGTTTCAATGGCTGTTATTGGGTTCGGTCTATTTGTTGGCGCCCAAGTCAGCAGACAGGTCGGACCGGTAAACACGGCACCCCAGGCAGCCAGCGGTGGACAATCTGGCCAGCAACCAACTCAAGGCCCAATTACCTCAGCGCCAACCCCCACGCCAATTAATAAAGAGTTTAAGTCTAGCTGGTTCGAGGGTTCTCAGTCTTTAGTCTGTGCTGCCAAGTTTACTTGTACTTCAGACCCAGTAATAAGGAAGCTGGAACTAAGAGCGCCGATAGGTACCCAGGTTTTTAATGTCGACAAAAATGGTAACAGTCCTCTCGGATTAGTTATCGGTAGTAGCTGCTCGGGAAGAGCTCAAGGTATTCAGATTGACTATGATCCTACCAAAATATACTCAAACGCCGATTTGGTCAGAGATTTCAAAATAAATCAGGGAGACATCGTTATCTCCGTCGTCAGTGGAACCAGTCGTCTCTCATCTTGGAGGGGACAAGGAATCCACTACTTTGTCTATCCCCGTGAATTTGCCTTTGGTGCCGATGATGCCGAATTTTATTTTGAATTCGATGCCAAACTCGCTGGCGTCACCAGTCGCTATTCCCAAAAAGCCATCGGGAAAAAGGGTTGTACTATTATCACTCCAACTCCAACGACGCCAACAATTACACCAGTTCCATTGAGTGCCGCTTGTTTTGAAAACTGTAGTACGAAAAATCCCACAGTGACTTGTAACGATCCTCGAGACCCAACCGTGAGATGTTTCGAAACTGTCAATGGTCCAACTCCAACCAAAGCCACACAGCAAAATCCCGGAGACAATAATGGTGGCCAGAGCGGAGGAGGTCTTAGAATCGTTGGTCCCTGTAAGGATGGGTCAGCCAAATGTCAATGTTTACCCTCTCGCTGTATTGACGGCGACGCTAACTGTTCTAGTAAGCCGTTAGCTTGTAATCCACCAAAAACGGTCACTCCCCCGCCAACAGTTCCACCTCAGGCATGTACGTTTAATTCTTACGCCTATGTCCAGGAATGTACTGACTACGACTTAGCAACTAATATTTGTCACTCAGTTAAACCCATCAATCCGTCTGAATTGAAGAAAGGGGCTCTTTGGGGCACGGCTAACAACAGACAGATGACTGCTAGAAACAAGGTTGCTCCTGTTGATTTGCTAGTAGATACAGCGACAACTAAAACAAAGTTTAAGCGTTTACAGCTTAAGGTCAAACAACCTAGCCCTACGCCAGGCATGATAACGAGAGATTTCTATGTCAGGCCAGTAAATATCAACTTCCCCCTCCAACAAGGACAAGACCCTACTGATTTCAGTAGCACTTCTGGAATTGTGATCGGTGAGCCAGGAACAGTTTCCGCTGAGCTGTATTCTAATGGTGAGCGAAATGCGTTTGCGAGACTTTTCTGGGACGAAGAGGAGTACAGTCTTGTATCTAATCAACAGGCGTCGCCGTACAAAGGCAATGAGATTCTACGCTGTGATAATGTGCCTTTTGGTAAGGCGGCTTGCCAGAGCATTGTCAATGGGGTTCCTCTTGATGTAAGAGATACAACTGACCGTGAAATTGGAAACTTTAATATCCAGTGTGGTGATGACATTGTTTATGGCTGGACTCTGCAAAAATGTAAACTAGATTTAGATTATGTATTCGTCATAGACACTTCTACATCTATGGCAAATTTTCCCGATCCTTATGCCGGTCAGGGTAATAAAGTTGATGCGGCAATCGCCAATCTAAATTCATACGTTGAGGCAATAAAAAATAGTGGTACCAATAGTCGTGTCGCACTGGTAAACTTTAACTCTGATCCAGCGTATAGTCAGACTCATCCTCAATATCCCTCAACCACAGCGGTATTAAGTCCATTTACAGCGAGCTTGGACGGTATTCAGCGTATTATTACTACTGAACTAAGATCAAAGGTCAGAGAAGGCACCTGTATCGAATGTGGACTTAAGCTGGCGAATGATCTCGTTACTAATCGAGAAGACAGTACAAGACGTCCCATGGTGATTCTTCTTTCCGATGGACTTCCCAATAGTCAACCTGGTGACCCAAACCAACCATCAGCTGAAGCAAAAATCTTGACTCAGGCGAATGGGCTTAAAGGGAAGAATAAGACATTAGCCGCTATTGGTTACGGTACTTTTGCACCAGGTGATCCAGGCACCGCTGACGCAGCCAAGGTCTACATAGATCTTCTTAAGAAAATCGCCTCGAATGATGAATGGGTCTTTTCTACCAATACTGCCATCTCTACAGGAGGTAACCTTTCCGATATCATGAGTAAGATAAGCGCCAAATTAAACTCTTGTCCCGTGGCGGAGCTTAACTTGGCCAATTCACTAAGGTCCAAGGATGTTAACAAGGATGGCGTGATTAACAGCGTCGATTTGTTCCTCGTCTTTGATAACTACTTTGCCCGTGGGGAAAACATTGCCGAAGATGTCAATGGCGACAAGATCGTTAACTCTCTCGATGTAACCGAAATCTTTTCTGACTTTGGCACAGTAGTTTCCACGGAAACCAAGTAATTGTGAAATCAACGGCAGCGACATCAGTTTTACTTCTCTCCTTGCTTATCTTCATTACTCTCACTTTGGTGATTGGGGCATCGTTTTTGAAAAGCGGCGCTTTCTTGAGTACTTTACCGCGAGCAGAAACTATTGATAATGTTACAGAAAACACCTATTCCCTACCCTTGTGTCCCCTTAATCTCTCGGTGTACGTTAATGAGCTTTTAGGGAATGGGAAGGAAGCGGCTTTGGTTATTGACGATGAGGATGCTGATGTCTCTCTTTGGGGATTAAGCGACACTCGACATATGGTTTCTGGTTCAGGGCGGGCGGCAATCGCGTTTAATCGCGGCCAGCTCGCTCGGTATGCGATGTATGCGAGCGAGCTGGCCTTTGTCCCCTTTCCGGAGGCAGATGAAGTTTATCCGGAAGGAGCGGCCACTAATCTCAAACTTTACTACGACAGCAGCCAATATGATGTGGTCAAAAAAGAAATCAAGCTCTGTACCACTCGAGAAACGGGTCAATGGCTTTGTGAGGCTGATACTAATGGAAATCTGGATATCATTTCTGGGATAAAACTCGGCTGTAACATGGATCTAGACCTGGGTTGGGTTGTTAGGAAGAGAAAAATCACTGTTCAAAATGATGCAACAGCAATGAATACGGAGCCGGCGAAATTTAAAACCTGCGATTTAAACGATGATAGCGCCTGCAATACGATTGATCTGCTGATCGTTATCGAATCGTACGGCAGGCGTGGCAGCAATATCGAGGGAGA
>Ga0209542_10006109_pt1 | contig 23628 bp, 28 predicted proteins | sample RifCSPhighO2_01_FD_184028 | JGI IMG/M metagenome (GOLD analysis project Ga0209542, IMG submission 184028) | Soil microbial communities from Rifle, Colorado - Rifle CSP2_plank highO2_0.1 (SPAdes) (version 2) | ecosystem: Environmental > Terrestrial > Deep subsurface > Rock core/Sediment ...
TCAGTGGACTGGCGGCACTAATTATTTCAAGGGCTCCATTGACGACATCCGCATCTACAACCGCGCTCTTGCCCCGTTAGAAGTTAGACAATTATACAATATTGGAAGATAATTAAATTTACTTCTAACGGGGTGAATCGGCAACGGAAATCAGGCAACTGTATAATATGGGGAAATAGTTTTTAAAGTTATAAAGTCCATAAGGTTATAAAGTTAGGACCTACGCAATCGGTGTCATTCCCCTGAAAGCTTGTCCCCGCGAAGGCGGGGAGGGGAATCCAGAGCTCTAAATTACGGCCGTACACTGGATTCCCGCCTACGCGGGAATGACAGAGAGAGCGAAATGCGTAAGTCCTATATATTATGAAGGGTGCCTTAACCAGCAGGATGCCACCGCTAGAGAGAAATTTCTTAAAACTGGAATGGGTAAACGCTATCTTAAAAACAGATTAAAACGATTTCTGTCTCTAACGGTCTGAATGGGCAGGTAGAACAAGGTTCAATTTTGGATTTGAGTGGAATGGCGCTTTATGTTATTATGATTTTATATGATAAGCATAGATGAACAAATTGCATACTGGACTGACGGCGCAGAAAGAGACTATGATACCATGCATGCACTCCTTACCTCCAATCGATATCCAGAAAGTTTATTTTTTGGGCATATTATTTTGGAGAAAATGCTAAAAGCTTTTGTTGTGCAGGAAACAAGGGAACAACCTCCGAAGATTCACAACCTTGTTCGTTTGGAGGAGATGTCCAACTTGCATTTAAGCGAAGATGTTAAAGATTATCTTGTTGTTGTGAATACATTCAATATTCGCGCCAGATATGATGAATATAAAACATCTTTTTACAAGATGTGCACCAAAGGAGTACACAGAAGAAAGTTTTAGAAAAATTACTAAAATATACAAAGATTTATGTCAACGAATGAAGCAAAAAAAATTGTAGAAAAATACGCCGATAAGTTGAAAGAATCTGAAATTCCTTTTTCGGATATATATTTGTTTGGCTCTTTTGCCAAAGGTGAAGCTCGTAAATGGAGCGATATTGATGTTGCTATTTTCTCAAAGAGAGAAGAAACGGATGAATTTATTGTTCAATTAGGGCGTCTCTTGAGAGAAGTTGATATAAGAATCGAACCGCATATTTTTTCAGAAGAAGATATTAAGACGATTTCTACTCCTTTTGTTAAGGAGATACTAAGTACAGGCATAAAGGTGGCTTAGAAATTTTCTTTGACGATGTCCGCGTCTACAACCGCGCTTTATTGGCAACCGAAATCAGGCAACTGTATAATTTAGGCCGTTAGAGCAATACCGCAATTTATTACCACTAGTTCAATACTTATGTGTGTAAAAAAAGTATTTACAATGAAATTACCATGTTCTCTGTTGCTCTAACGGTCTGAATGGGCAGGTAGGGAAAGGGGAAAGGTGTGCTATAATAATAGAGTGTCAAAAGAATTTAGAATAACTATTTAATTATTTAAAAAAATCACATGTCAAATGTAGAATTCAATGATGAACAGAAAGTGTCTTCTCTTTACGCTAAGTTTCAATCAAGCAATGAACTACCGACGCTAGTGAGATGGATTATGAGGATAGGGCTCGCAAAGACTCCTTCAACAGCAAATGCCATTCTTCTCGGCATTGCCGTGCTATCCGTTATTGCGACAATAGTTATTTTCTATAGAGCAAGTGGGGGAGGGTTCACTTTCTAAATGTTCAAGAATAAGATAGTCCAAAAAATCACAGGATATGTGATAGTAGTTGGATTGGTGGTAATTGTGACCTCCATTTTTCTCATTGCAGAAAACAGAGCAGAAAATAATGGACAGCGGGGGAATAATGCAGATAATTGGAAATATGCCGAATATATAAAGGACAATATGCTTTATCATATTACCAAAGTGCTTGATGGCGATACTTTCATAATAGATATTTCTGGACATGAAGTGATTATTCGTCTCATAGGCATAGACACGCCGGAAATAGTGGACCCAAGGAAGCCCGTTCAGTGTTATGGTAAAGAAGCGTCTGTCAAAGCCGAAGAGATATTATATGGTAAAGACATATATTTAGAGAAAGAAATAGCAAAAGGGAATTATGACCAATATGGGAGAGTATTAGCTTATGCGATTTTGCCAGATGGGACTTCATATAATAAATATATGATAAAAAATGGCTTTGCCAGAGAATATACTTTTAATAAAGAGAAATATAGATATCAAGAAGAATTTAAGGATGCACAAAAATTGGCAAAGAAAAATCTTGTTGGATTGTGGGAAAAATGCAAGTAAAATCGTGTCAAGACAATGTCTAGGTAAAATCGGCTCGCATCCTTGCTCCCGCACAAGCTCTTTTTTTCTTCCGGCAAGCGTCAGAAAAAAAGACTTCTGCGTGACGGATGCTTGCACGGTTTTACTTGATTTACTTTGCTCTCAAAAATAGATAAATATCCTCCAACGCCTTTACCGCATCACCAGCGGCAATATTGTTTTGATGATAAAGTCCATCAGTGCAATCTCCAGCTGACCATATTCCTGTACTGCCGTCCACCAAAGACGCCCTTTGCGTTTTAGGGTCAACTATAATATGTTGCCATTCATCCATTTCTACCAAATCTTTTACGAAATATGTGGTTGGTACAGAGCCGATTTCAACAAAAATGCCAGTAATGTCTAGTTTAATATCTTTTTTAGTCAAACTGTCAGTATATATAAAACCATTCACAAATTTTTCTCCAAGGACTTCTTTTGGAATAGCGTTTTTTATAATTTTAAAATGAGGATTTTTTGAGACTGTTTCAATCGTTACCGGGTCTGCTCGGAATTTGTCGCTTCTATTTATAAGAGTTACGCTTTTACAATATGCCAAAAGTTGGGAGGCACTTTCAAAAGCAGAATTTCCTCCACCTACCACCACCACATCTTGTCTAGCAAAAATGGGACCATCACAACTGGCGCAATATGTAAGACCTTTGTGTTCAAATCTATCAGCGCCTGTAACTTCTAGTTTTTTTCTAAAACTTCCGGTAGCGATAAGAATGGTTCTTGCTTCGTATGAGTTTTTTGATGTAATTATCTTAAATTTACTCTGTGATTTTTTCTCTGCGTTCTTCTTGGAGCTTTCTTTTAGATTATTCTCTATTTCTTCTTTTATTTCCTCAATGTTTGTTTCAGGATTTTTTCCTATTTCTACAGATTCTATTTTCTCGCAAGATTCTCCTTCTTTTATTTCAACTATATCACTTGAATATGCTTTGAGGTGTCTTTCAAGATTTTTGGCCAAATCTGGACCAGATATTTTTATTGTCCCTATCCAGTTTTCTATGCCTTCTGATACGACACTTTGACTATTCCAGTCTTTTGTAATGAAGACAGTTTTAAGACGCTTTCTAGAAGCGTATACCCCTGCCGACACTCCCGCCGGCCCTCCTCCTATTATTGCTAGGTCGTAAATCATGACAATTATTGTATCATATTAAAAAATCTTTCGACCTCGCACTTATTAAGTCTTTTTGTATTTTCTATGGATTTTCCTACTTCAACTTTGACCTCCTCAAGAAAGCTGGAACTGCACCCCAGTCGTCATCGTCATCATTTTTAATTTCTTTCTTTTCTTCTACTTTTTCTTTTACATCTTTGACAGGTATAGAAGCTGAGACGGTATTGTAGATTTTGCCCTTTTTATCATCTTTTATTGATGATTCTATTTGAATAGCAGAGCCGATTTTTCCACCCATTCCTGGAAGTATAGGATTTATATTTTGAATTCCTTCAGGGAAGCCGGCAGCAATGACTGTAACTTTGACTTCATTTTTTTTGAGCTTATCATCGCGCACAGTACCAAATATGACTTTTGCTTGAGGGTCAATGGATTCGGTAATGACTTTTGCGGCGTCTTGTATTTCAAACATTGTAAGGTCTTCTCCTCCAGCTATAGAGAAAAGAACGCCTTTTGCTCCAGTGATAGAGACTTCAAGAAGGGGAGAATTGATAGCGAATTTAGCCGCTTCTATGGCTCTATTTTCACCCGAAGCGGAGCCGATACCCATGAGAGCCGAGCCGGCATTTTCCATGACTGTTCTTATATCGGCAAAGTCAATATTGATAATACCTGGAGTGGTAATGAGGTCAGAAATACCTTCAACTGCTTGTCTTAATACTTCATCGCATATGGCAAAAGCATTTTTTACTGTAGTGTTTTTGTCTATTGTAGAAAGCAAGCGGTCGTTTGGAATTACGATGATAGCGTCTACTTCTTTACGGAGTTCTTCCAGAGCTGTCTCCGCTATTTTTGCTCTCTGTTGTCCTTCAAAGAAAAATGGTTTTGTGACTACTGCTACCGTCAGTGCCCCCAATTCTTTTGCGGTGCGAGCAATGGCTGGACTTGCTCCGCTAAATGTCCCTCCTCCAAATCCACCTGCTACAAAAACCATGTCGGCTCCTTTTAACGCTTCTTGTATTTCTTCTTTTGTTTCTTCAAAAGCTCTCTTGCCCATTTCTGGATTCATTCCAGTGCCTAGACCGCGAGTGAGATTTTTGCCTATATGGATGCGTTTTTTTGCCAAAGAATGGTGAAGGTCTTGTGCGTCGGTATTTACAGCTATAAAGTCAACGCCTTTAACCTTGGAATTTATCATGTGGTTTACGGCATTTTTTCCTGAACCGCCGGCTCCTATGACTTTTATTCTAGCGAAAGCTTCTATTTCTGGCGTGATGTTGGGCATGAATTGAATGGTAATTGGTAAGTAAATACATCATACCATCTAGGATATGTCGTGCAACTAGACAAAATTGAGAAAAAATCTCTTGTTATCTGAAAATATTTTCTTTGAAAAAAGTCAAAAAAACGCGTTAAGGCAAGAATTGTTTGACCCAAGATTTGATAGATTTTAGAATTTTACTTATGAATTGAGTTCCAGTATCAATAGCCGGTTCTTCGTCGGTATGAGCGGCTAGAACGCAAAGACCATATGCAACAGCCCATGTGGAATCTCTAAAACTCTGTTTGTCATCTCTGCCAAGCCACACCGAGCCAATCCTGGAAGGAAGACTCAAAGCTGATTTGGCTAACCCTTCTATATTTGATAATCCAGAGCCACCGCCAGTGATAACAATGCCAGCCGGAAGCAATCCATTTCTTCCGATCTTTTTTAAATGCGCTTCTATCAATTCAAAAATATCAGACAATCTTGCCGAGATTATTTCTTCCAACTTTTTTCTAGGATATGCGCTTCCGGTAATAGCACCGATTTTTATTTGTTCCGCTTCTTCCAAAGGCACTTTTAATCCCAAAGCGATATCATTTGTTATATCGGTGGAACCAATAGCAAATATTTCCAAGGAGACAGGAACATTGTTCTCAAACACGGCGATAGAAACAGTCTCCGCTCCAATATTGGCCAGAACACAGCCAGCGATTTTTTGAGATTTGGAGAGGGTTATGAGACTTGCCGCTATGGGGGCGGCTACCAAGTCTTCTACACTTATCCCGATTTCTTCCACAGCTTGAATAATATCATCCAGGTGATGTTCCAGACATGTTATGTAAAGAGTTTTTACTTCAAATTTGCTAGCTTTCAATCCTTCCGGTTTGCCTAGAGTGGCCTTGCCATCAATTTTATATAAAAGAGGGATACTGTTTATTATTTTTTTATTGAGTATGGCGTTTGGCGGAATGTCTTTTTCACATTGTTCTTGCACTTTTTTCACATCAAGAGATGTGATTTCCGAATCAGCTCGGGAAATGATAATAGAACTGCTTGATGTGATACTTCCAAGTCCTATCCCTCCTATTGAGACAAAAGCTTTCTTTACTTTTATCTGGGCTTTTTTTTCCGCTTCTTTTACGGCGCGACGAATACTATCAGAAACATCTTGGGGATTTACAACATACCCATGTCGCAGTCCTTTTGATTCGGCCGTGCCGATTCCGAGAATCTTCGGCAAGTTTTTGTCATTGCGTTCACTGCCATGAGCAATAATGACCTTTATTTGATAGGTTCCTATATCGATGCCTGTAATAGTTGTTCGTGCCATGAGTACATGAAGCGTTAAACATTGAATCTTTTTCGGAATTTAGCTTCTATGCTCTCCATTGTACTACCATGCTCGTATCCTTTCAAATGGACCAAACCGTGGATAAATAGAAATTTGAGGAAATTCTCGTAAGTCCTATTAAATTTCTTAGCTTCTTTGCGAGTCGTTGATAGACATATGCACATTTCACCTTCTTTTTTTGAGAGAGGGAAACTTAATATGTCAGTCGGCTTTTTTATTCCTCTGTATATGCAATTTAATTTTTCTATTTGTCTAGCATTTATAAAAGATAAAGAAAGTTCATATTTTTTCCCTAGAACAGCGTCTTTTATGACCCCAAATATGGCTTTTCTGTTTATATTCTGTGTCATACAATGAAAAATGCCTAATAGTAAAAATGATTTATCTGGTGAGATATGTCTATCTAGAAAAACGAGATGGTTTCTCTGGCATTTTGCCAAGCTTGATGAGCTCTTGGATTTCGGCTTTTCTTTTTAGAGATTTGAGGGTTTTCATCTTTGTTTTGTAAGGAGAAAGAGTTCGCTGGTTGTAGCGAATACTTCGTACTCGTGGAAGAATACCAGCACCTTGGACTTTTTTTGTAAATCTGCGAAGTATTCCAAGCCCGTTTTCAGTGCCTCCTCTTGTTATTTCCACATTTATCATAGTGGGGAAATGTTAGCATGGATAGTGAATAAAAACAAGTAAAATCGGCTCGCTTACTTGCGGTCGGAAGCACTTATTTTTGTCTCGCAAGCTCGAAAAAATAAGTCTTCCTCCCCGCAAGCTCGCACGATTTTACTTATATATTTTTACTACTACCTCTCCAACCTCTTCATATATTTTGCCAATTCGTCTAAAGAAACAATATCTTGAGCGTGTGTATTGATATTTCTGACTATAACCGTTTTTTCCAACGCTTCTTTCTTGCCCATTATTATGGAGTAAGGATTGTGGTTTTTTTCTACTGCCGACACTTGCGCTCCAAGACGGTCTTTTGCCAAAGAAAGATAAAGAGGAATTTTGACTTGACGCAATTTTTCTATAACAGACAGACTCAACATTTTTGATTCAAGACCGAGTTGAACAAAGGAGACAAATGGTTTTTTGACTTTTTTTATTTCCTTGCGCAATTCTCCGCGGTTTCCTTTTATGAGAAGAGAAATACCCACTCCTTGTATTTCTCGTTTTATACCCATCTTTCTTGATAATCCATCATAACGAACACCGACAGCTAATATTTTTTTGTTTACGCTGATTTTGTTTTTTATTTTGCTATCTTTTTGCTGGTCTGGGTTATCTTCTTTTTCTTCTTTTTCATATTGAGAATTTACTATAGTAAATATCGTCTCGGTGCAATATTTGCGATTGCCAATTAGATTATTGTTGATTTTGTATGGAATATTGAGCGCTTCAAGATATTCTAGCACTTCCTGAAAATGCGCTCGGCTCGGTTCGGAAAGGAAATTCATGGCGCGCGGAGCGTCCTCATTTATTTTCTTGCATTTTTCATTCTGACACCCAAGAAGTTCAAACGGGTCTTTTTTAAGTAATTGTCTGCATTCGGCATGCATATCGTTTATGTGTTTGCGATAATAAATTGTCAAATCGCGAGCGAAACGAGCAATAGAATCCTTGTCTCCAATACTGTTTATTTCCACGCGTATATTTTCATATCCCTCTAAAGCGAGCATCACTTTTGTTGTCTGAATAAGGGTGGCTTCTGCGATACTTCTAGAATTGCCTATTATTTCCAAATCAGAATAACGGTAACTGTCAGATTTTTTTTTAAGCGAACTTTTGAACGGCTCTTTGAAATAAAATAATAATGGCTGTAAAAGAGAATGCATATTCTCTTCTTGATACATCCTAAGTAAAGATATTTTTTCTTCCACATGCAAGGGAAGGCGCGCTTTATTGCTCTCTTCATTATCTATATAATCTCCTTCAAGAAGGGTCCTGGCGCAATCAAGGTCGGACTTTTTTATGATGGGACTTTGTTTTGGAGTGAAACCATAATAGACAGCCACCTCTCCTATTTTATCCAGATGACTGTATGATATATATTTATCAGTCTGTTTTATAATAGTTTTTTTTCTACGACTTTTTTTGGTTAGCGCGGACATATTGTTTATTTTCCAGGAAAAAAGGAAATTTTTGATAATGGCGTGAGACGGATTATCGGTCGTCCGACAATATATTTTTCTTCAAGAGACCCCCAGACTCTGGAATCTGAACTTTCCGTGCGATTGTCTCCCATGACGAAATATTCTTTTGGACCAAGAGTTATTTTGAAGTTGTCTTTCTTGCGATGCGAAGGAACTACATAAGAGTCGTTTATAGTTATTCCTTCCGGATTTTCTTTATTAATGATAGTGATTTGACCATCTTTGACAATCAAGGTTTCTTCCGGAAGACCTATTATGCGCTTGATAAAATAGGTTTTCGGACTTAAAGGATATCGCAATACAATGACATCCTGTCTTTCTGGCTTTTTGAAGTTATAAGTCAGCTCATCCACTATGAGATATTCGCCCGAAGAGAAGGTTGGATACATGGAAAATCCGTTTACTATGAATGGCTGTGCCACATAAGTCCGTATTGGGATGACCACAGCCAAAGCAATAAGAGTGAATTTGATGATTTCTTTTAAAAAATGCTCTTTTTTAGGGGGTATTGTACTCTGGTCGTCATGAGTGTTCTGAATTATAGATTGTTGAGGTTCCATATGGATTTTTAGCGTATTTATGTTTATTGTATTATGAATAATCATTTGACACAAGATTTGTATGTATGCCACACTATATATATGTCATACATAATCGCAGGTTTGGGAAATCCGGGAAAAGAATATGAAGGAACTCGTCATAATACAGGACGAGAAGCGCTTTTATCTCTCTCAAAATCACTATCTGCATCATCTAGCGATGAAGAATTCTCTTTTGATAAAAAAATAAACGCTTTAGTTCTTGAGATTAAGATTGGAAAAGAGAAAGTTATGCTTGTCGCGCCCAATACTTTTATGAATAAATCTGGGACTGCCATCTCGAAAGTTGTAAAAAGTGTAAAATCAGCGGAAAAATTGATTGTGATATATGACGACTTCAATTTGCCATTGGGAACACTGAAGATTTCTTTTAATAGAAGTTCTGGAGGTCATAATGGTCTTGAATCTGTCATAAAAGCGTTAAAGACCCCAGCTTTTATCCGTATTCGTATCGGTGTCTCTCCATCAAATGCAAAGGGAATAGCAAAAGCGCCTCACGGAGACGATAAAATTGAAAAATTTATTTTAGGAAAATATAAGGATAACGAGATAAAAGAGCTGAAAAAAGTTTCAAAGAAAGCGATTTTAGCAATAGAAATGATTTTGAAAGAAGGAAAAGATAAAGCTATGAGCGTTTTTAATGCCAGTTAATTTCTACTTCTTTTCTCCAGTATAAGACAAGGCCATTTTTTGTTCTTTGACATCAAAGAGGGTTATCTTGAAGCCATAGTTTTTGCCCAATTCCAGAGTTTTGCGAAGTTTTTCTTCTGAACCGAATTCAGATATATGAACAAGCCCAGCAATGCCTTCTTCTATAGATGCCAAAGCTCCATGTTTGTTGAATTTGATTATCACTCCCTGCACGCTCATGTCTTTTTTGTATTTTTTACCTGCTTCAAACCAAGGATTTTCTTTGAGCGCTTTTATGGATAGGGATATCTTTCCTTCTTTTATCTCAATGATTTTTACATTGACTTTCTGTCCCACCCTAAAAAGAGTTCTAGGGTCTTCCACAAGTGACCAATCAATCTCGGAGATGTGGACAAGTCCTTCCAATCCCTCTTCTATTTTGACGAATATTCCGAAATCAACCATACCTGTAACAGTGCCCTCCATTTCATCGTCAACTTTATATTTTCCTATTATTTTTTCTTTATCTTTTTGTTCAGGACTTTTTTCTGAAAATATAAGTTTACCTTCTTTGGGCAAAGCGGCTATGATAGAAACAGAGATTCTTTGTCCAACCAATTTTTTTAATTCTTCCAAAATTTTGTCCTTATCCCCGTCATTGACCCGCGGATAATGCTCGGTCTTGAGTTGTGAGGCGGGCAAAAATCCCATAATGCCTTGCCACTGAATGATGAGTCCGCCTTTATTGGCTTCTATAATGGGAAGGTCCAAAACGGTTTTATTGTTTATGGCTGTTTCGGCTTCGCTCCAAATGAGGGCTTGGCGCGCTTCTTTGAGAGAAAGCTCTATATATCCTTCTTTGTTATTGGTATCTACTACTTTGGCGGCAATAACATCACCAATATTGATTTTCTTTATAATATCTCTAGCCGTGATGAACTCTCGACCATAGATAATACCCGTGCCAAATGGAGATAAGCTGACATAAACAGCCGACTTCTCTATATTTATGACATGACCTTCCACCAAGTCTCCGATTGCGGGAGGATTCTTGGTCTGTTCCATTATTTTGTCCATCACCTCATTTTTGGTATTGCTTTTTGAGGATTCTTTTGAGATTTCCTTTATGCTGTCTTTCGCTCCATTTTTTCTGTTTTCTTTAATATTTTCTCTGTCATTTTTAACAACAACCTCTTTCCCATTTTCTTCTTCTTCCCTATTATTTTTTTTATGAAAAATCTTGTCTTTTAGTTCTTTTAACACTTTTTAGAGCAGGTTCCGCTTTTTAATAATAATGGCAATTTGCGGGATTATCATGCTTATAGCCACTATAATGGATAATTGTTTTTTTGTCCATTTTTGGTATAATGAAGTTACATTAGATATGATTATTACTTATTTTGGAGCCCAATTCTTTAAGGTTCAATTTGGCGATATTATGCTCGCTTTTAATCCCATTTCAAAGGATTCAAAGCTCAATTCTATCCTCAAACCAAGTCGCTTCGGGGCTGATATTGTCTTTGTAAGCGCCAATCATCCAGATTTCAATGGTGTTGACCAAGTCAGCCATGGAAACAAAAAGCCATTTGTCATATCCGGTCCAGGAGAATATGAAGTCAAGGGAGTTTTTATAAAAGGTCTGCCCTCGGTGTCCAATTATGGTGGAAAAGAGTTAATAAATACCATATATGCGATTTCTCTTGAAAATATGAATATTTGTTTTCTTGGGGCGGTGAATACTCCAGAATTAAAAGGCGAAGTTGAAGAAGGTTTGGATGGAATAGACATCTTATTCACACCTATTGGCGGGGATGGTGTGCTTGACCCTTCCAAAGCTTACAAACTGGCAGTGTTTCTTGAACCAAAAATAATTATCCCTATGCATTATGGGGAAATTGGAGGAAAAGACGCTCTTAGGGTTTTTCTAAAAGAAGCAGGCGAGAATCCAAAACCGGAAGCGAAATTAACCCTAAAGAAAAAAGATTTGGAAGGAAAAGAAGGCGATGTGGTTGTTCTTGATTCATCAAAAGAGTAATATAATACGAAGAATAATATTGAGATAATATTAAAGTAATACAAAAAATATGTTGCAAAAAATAGAAAGTCACATAGAGAGATTGAGAGAAAAGCCCGACCATATAAAGAAGCGCATCGCTTTTCTCGCTTCTTTTAGCATTACAGCAATCATCTTTATATTTTGGCTAGCTTCTTTCGGTGTTAAATCATCTTCTGTTATTGTTGAAGATACTTTGGCAAAGTCCGAAAGCCCTATTTCGTCTCTTTCTTCATCTTTATTGGCGGGTGTAGGCGACGCTGTGAAAGGTGTTAGAGGGGTATTTATATATGCAAAAGAATTATTTTTAGGAGCAAACAAAGCAGAGTATTCAGCAAGCGATATGATTGAAGTTATTCCAGGGAAAAGATAAAAGGAGATAAACGGTGAAATAATAGATAATAAAGATATAACATGGCCAAAAAAGATTCAGAAAATCCAAAAGGAAATATAGGAGAAAACTCAAGAGATGACCAAAGACCAAATTCCAAAGACCCGCAAGGCGGTATTCCTCTTCGCGACCCCGCTCTCGGTATTATTTCTCGCAATATCACGACCGAAATGCGCGAGTCCTATCTTGATTATGCCATGTCTGTTATTACAGCAAGGGCTCTTCCTGATGTTCGTGATGGTCTAAAACCAGTTCATCGTCGCATACTCTACGCCATGCATGAAAAAGGCCTGACTTTTTCCGCAAAATTTCGCAAATCGGCAGTAGTGGTGGGGGATGTGCTTGGAAACTATCATCCTCATGGAGATGTGGCTGTTTATGATTCTATGGTAGTGATGGCGCAAGATTTCAAGATGCGATACCCTCTTATTGCCGGTCAAGGAAACTTTGGAAATATTGACGGAGATTCGGCTGCCGCCATGAGGTATACAGAAGCAAAAATGTCTCGTTTGTCGGCGGAGATTTTGTTGAATATTGAAAAAGACACTGTTGATTTCAGACCAAACTATGATGGCACTCGCAAAGAGCCGATAGTTCTTCCGACAGCAGTTCCAAATCTTCTTTTAAATGGAACTTTAGGTATCGCTGTTGGTATGGCCACAAACATTGCTCCACACAATCTCTCTGAAGTGGTGGATGCCACAGTGCATCTTGTAGAAGACGAAGATATTACAACAGAAGACCTCTTGACTCATATAAAAGGTCCAGATTTCCCCACAGGAGCGGTGATGTATGGAGAAAAAGATATCCATCACGCTTATTCTACTGGACGAGGGGGTATAGTTGTGAGAGGTGAAGCGGAGATTGTAGAAGATAAAAAAGGACAGTTTCAGATTGTCATCTCTTCAATTCCATATCGCGTAAACAAAGCCGAACTTATTATGAAGATTGCTGACTTGGTGCGAGACAAGGCGATTGATGGTATAAAGGGTCTTAGAGATGAATCTGACAAAGAGATGCGCATAGTTATAGACCTGAAGCAGGGCGCTCATCCGGAAAAAGTCCTAAATTATATATATCAACATACTCAACTTGAAGATACTTTTCATGTGAATACTGTGGCTTTGGTCAATGGCGTGCCGCAGACTCTTTCCCTGAAATCTATTCTTGAAGAGTTCATAATTCATCGTATAGAAGTCATTCGTCGTCGCACAAAGTTTGATTTGAATAAAGCTGAAGAAAGAGAGCATATACTTTTGGGACTAAAGAAAGCTCTTGACCATATTGATGAAATCATCACTTTGATTCGCGCTTCAAAAGACGCAGTTGAAGCGCATGGCAATTTGATGAAAAAATTCAAATTTTCCGAAAAACAAACTACAGCTATTCTTGAAATGCGTTTGCAAAAGCTTGCTGGGCTTGAGAGAAAGAAGGTGCTTGACGAGCTCACAGAAGTGGAGAAATTCATCGTGGAAATGAAAGAGATTCTGGGTAATGAAAAGAAAGTCCGCTCTATCATAAAGAATGAATTGGTTGAAATAAAAGCTAAATATGGAGATGAAAGGCGCACCAAGCTCATAAGGCACGGATTAAAAGATTTCAATCCAGAAGACCTTATTCCTGACGAAGAAAGTGTTCTGGTTCTGACAAAAGGGGGCTATGTAAAGAGAACTAACCCCGATGAATATAGAAAGCAAAAGCGCGGGGGGGTAGGGGTAGTAGACCTTGACACAAAAGAAGAGGATTTTATTTCTCATCTCATATACGCCAGCGCTCACAACGACCTTCTTTTCTTCACAGATAAAGGCAAGGCGTATCAAATAAAGATGTATGACCTTCCAGAAGGAAAAAGAGCCACAAAAGGCAAATCAATCATGAATTTTCTCTCTATATCCGAAGGGGAAAAGGTCACATCTATTTTACCTATGCCAAAAAATAAAAAAGAAGCCGATGGATTATCTCTACTCATGGTCACAAAAGGCGGAACAGGCAAGAAGAGTTCAGCGGGACATTTTCATGATGTCCGTCGTTCTGGACTCATAGCTATTACTCTTGATGAAGGAGATGAGCTTATGTCCGCTTCATTTATTTCAAAAGAAGATGATATAGTCATTGCCACAAGAGAAGGTCAGTCAATCAGATTCAAGGAGTCCGATGTGCGAGAGATGGGACGCAATGCCGCCGGTGTGCGCGTGATTAAGCTTGGTGGAAGTAGTGGAAAAAATGGAAAGAGAGATGAAGTGATAAGCGCTGATATTGTTTCAAAAGAAGCAAAAAATCCAGCGCTATTTGTCATGGGTTCAAATGGTTATGGCAAAAAGACTAAACTTTCTGAATACAAAACACAAAAGAGAGGCGGTTCAGGTATTCTTACTATGAATGTCACCGCAAAAACCGGACTTCTTATTTCTGCAAAAGTAGTGACTGATGATAATGAAGAAATTGTGGCTATGTCAAAAAAGAGCCAGGTGATAAGAGTTGATATAAAAGAGATTCCTACCCTAGGTCGTTCTACTCAAGGTGTTAGAGTTATGAAACTTCGCGAAGGAGACGCTCTGGCTAGTTTGATTTGCTTTTAGGAAGATTTAAAAAAATTAAACAAAATTCTTTCTCCTGGCACAAGCTCTTTTTTCTTCGGCAAGCTCAGAAAAAAGACTTCTGCCAGGAGAAAGAATTTTGTCTAATTTTTACTACCTTCTTTTTGCAAGTCGTATGCGCTTTGCTTCAATGCGCGCGTTTTTTATGGCTCGGCGTTTCTTTGTTTTTCTTGAACGAGAAGTTTTCCTGGGTGTGTCAGTTCTATTTGCCATGATTTGATTTTTATTTTAAATACATCTTGATGAATCAAGAAGACACTTTGGACTAGGAGAGATGCTTTGAGACGAGTTTTGTCATTTCAAACATATTAACTACCGCTTTGCCACCAAAGACTTTCTTTAGATTTTCATCGGCATTTATATTGCGCTTGTTTTTTGGGTCTTGAAGATTCTTTCCTTTTATATATACCCAGAGTTTCTTTACAACTTCTGACCTAGGCATTGGACCTTTACCGACTATTTGAGCCAAGTCGGCGCTTACCGTCAATGGTTTCATAAATGCAGAATTTGATTTTGCCATGTTTTTATTATTTATTTAAAAATTGATAACAATGTAAGTATAGCATCTAGGCAGAGAATTGGGAATGGCTTGCATAAGCACAATGTTTGTGGCGTGGTATTAGTATCTAATCTAAAATTTTGAATATGAAATACATATTCAAAATTTCACTTGCTACCGACCAGGGACTCGGTCACGGATAATTCCCTCGCCGTCGCTCGGAAATTTCCGCGACCCCGACTCGCGACCTCGCCTGCTGGCTCGGTATCGCTCCGTCTTTCTCGTCCAAGTCGTCATCAAATGCCCATTTCGGATGACATCAGTCATCCTCAATGGTCATTGCTGCCGACCAGGGACTCGAACCCCAATACCATCCTCCAGAGGGATGTGTCCTACCTTTAGACGAGTCGGCAATATTTTTACTCTTATTTCTTAAGTTATAAAATACCTCAAAAATGATGATTTTTCAAGTCAGTCAGTGTTTTCTCAATATAAGCAAATCTAGTTTTCAAAATAATGCTGTGCACAACTTTCTCTCGCTCACTTTGTCTAATCAAGGTATAATAAAAGCATGTTCTCCGACCCTCAAAAGAATATTTCAGAACTTGGTGTGACCGATGGTATGAAGGTTGTAGATATGGGCGCCGGTTCCGGCTTTTATACTATAGAATCAGCCAAAAGAGTTGGCCCGAGCGGTATGGTTTATGCTGTGGATGTGCAACAAGATTTGCTAAATAAAATCAAAAATTCCGCAGGGCTGGTGGGTTTACACAATATAGAAGTTATTTGGGGAAATATTGAAAAAATTGGAGGAACAAAACTGCGCGAGGCGATTGCTGACCGTGTCATTATTTCCAACACTCTTTTTCAAATAGCTGTAGAAGATAGAGATAATCTCGCTTTGGAGACAAAGAGAATTTTGAAACAAGGGGGGAAGCTTTTGGTGGTAGATTGGACTGTTGGTAGTCCTTTAAGTCCAAAGACTCTTGTGCCAAAAATGCTTGCCGAAGGTATTTTCCAAAAAGTTGGCTTCACTCTGGAAAAAACTTTTGACGCAGGAGACCATCATTATGGTATTGTTTTAACAAAGAATTGAAATTATCATTTTATGATTAAAGTTTTTAGAAAATTGATTAGAAATATGAAAGTTTTTGATAGATTAAATAATATAATTAAATTAAAGAATATGATTGAAAATCATACGAGTATATTTAAAATAACATGAGTAAATTTCAAATCATAACTATCGCTATATTTGTAGTTTGTATAATTGCCGGAGTAGCTCTTTTTGCTACATACAAAAGCAAGAATGCCGACAGCACTTTGCCTGCTATTACCGTTTGGGGAGTATTTCCTCAGTCAGTTTTTTCAAATCTCTTACAACAACTCAATAATACTAGAGCCATATCATTATCTATAAATTATGTGGAAAAAACAGAATCTACTTTTGATAAAGATTTTATAGAGACACTTGCTAGAGGACAAGGTCCTGACGCCATACTTATTCCTCAAGACATGATTGTTCGTCATGCCGACAAGATAGTTCAGATTCCTTATACTGTTCTTAGTCAAAGAGATTTCAAAAATTCATATATTTCTCAAGCCGAATTATATCTGACTTCAACAGGAGCGCTTGCCATCCCTCTCACTATTGACCCTCTGGTTATGTATTGGAATAGAGACCTTTTTGCCAATGCCGGTATAGCTGTTCCTCCTCGTTTCTGGGATGAATTTGGCGGGATAATAAGCCGTATTGCTCTAAAGGATGTTAATTCCAATATACGCAGGAGTGCCATAGCTATGGGAGAGTTTGGCAATATAAGTCACGCCAGAGAAATACTTGGAGCACTTCTTCTTCAATCGGGCAATCCTATTACAAGAATAGGGGAAAATGGGGCGGGGAATTTGGCTATAGAAAGCGCTCTAGGAGATGGACAATATATAGGGACCAAGACTTCTGTTCCCGCAATCAATTTCTTCACCAAGTTCTCCAATCCAAACAATCCTGATTATTCTTGGAATAGAGGACTTCCTATTTCAAAAAGTTGGTTTTTATCCGGCTCTCTAGCGACTTATTTCGGTTTCTCTTCAGAACTTTTTGATATAAGAGACAAGAATCCAAATATTGATTTTGATGTAGCTCCTTTGCCTCAAGCCAGAGGCGGTGTCAATCGCACCACTTACGGTTCTATGTACGGTTTATCTATTGTTAGAAGCGTTACAAATCAAGCGGTGACCTACGCTATTATTCAAGCCCTGACTTCTCCAGAATCTCTAGCTATATTAAATAAGCTCTCATATTTGCCACCAGTGCGTAGAGATATGATTCAAGCGGGTTCTTCTGATCCATACCAAGCCATTTTCTATGATTCTGCTTTAATATCAAAGAGTTGGCTTGATATAAATGTGGTCAGAACAAGAGAGATTTTTAAGAATATGGTGGAATCTATTACAAGTGGAAGGGCTGATAGCTATAGTGCTATAAAGACAGCACATGAAGAGCTTGATTTATCTATAAGAAATCAATAATAGAATAGTTAAAGAATAAAATAATTATGAAACTATATATAAAAAAAATTCCTGCTACAGCGATATTTATAGTTTTGTGCATAATATTTTCATCTTTGTCTATTTTAATCATACCGGCTTTTATAGGGATTTCAGAAATATCTCCTTTTTCAGCTACTTTGGTTATGGCTCAAGAGCGTGTTCTTTCTCCTGGAGACCAGCTTGGTTACGATGGTCTTGTAGATTGCGATGGGGTACTCACAAAGCAAGGCGAGCCAGGATATGAACCCGGTCGCCAGAGAATTTGCGATTTTAATGCTCTCATGGGCACGATAAACAAAATAATAAATTGGATGTTTGCCATATCCATTCCTGTGGCAGTTACTCTCTTCTCTTATGCCGGTATTCTATATATGAAAGGAACTCAAGCCGATAGGACAAAGGCCAATAAGATTTTTACAGATGTTGGAATTGGGTTTATAATAATGCTTACGGCTTGGTTTGGGGTGAGGACTGTAGTGGATTGGTTTGTAGAGAATAATTCCAGCGCCACAAGTCTTTTGGGAAAATAATATGAAGAAATTACTTTTATCATCAGTTTTGATTTTTAGTCTAATATTATTTGCTTTTTGTGTGATGAATATCAAAAGTGTTTTGGCACAGGAATTTAACCCAAATGACACATATCAGACAACTAAAGTGCCTGGTGAAGGAAGCACAACAAATCCACCAGCAACAAATCCAATAATTACAACTGCTCCTTCTAATAATCCACCTTCTTTTCTTCAGAATCCTCTAAAAGCAAAGAGTGTTAGTGAAGTTCTCGCTCTGGCTGTGGATTTAGCTATATTCATAGGTGGTATGTTGGCGGTACTCGTATTTATATTTATTGGTTTCAAGTTTGTTCTGGCACAAGGAAATGAAGCGAAGCTCAAATCCGCCAAAGAATGGTTTCTCTGGGCTGTGGTAGGTACTGCCATACTTATTAGTTCAAAGGTGATAGTGGAAGTAGTACGGAATACTCTTATTTCAACCGGAGTGGTAAATGAGAAGTTATTTAATAATAAACCATAATATGAATATATTAATTTAAAATAATATGAAAAAAAACAGCGAAAACAATAAAAGCATTTTTAAGACAGTATCATTTGTGACCACATTTTTATTTCTGACATTGCTTTTATCACCAATGTCTGCTTTTGCTGCAGGAAAGACATTATCAACATTAGTAACAGAGACGATTATTCCATATATTAACACAGGCATATATCTTATCATCGCTCTTGCTGTAGTCACTTTCGTATGGAATGTCTATCGTTATTTTTTTACAGAGCAGGAGAAAAAGGAAGCGGGGATGTATGTTTTGTACAGTACAATCGGATTTTTTGTCATTCTTTCGTTTTGGGGATTGGTGGCCATTTTAAGCAATTCTCTCAATCTGCCTCAAGGCGCTATGGGCTGGCCTTTTGGAGGAAGTTCAATAAATGCTCCAGTGGGTACGGGTGGAACAGGCAATACACCTATGACATCATCTAACAACAATGCTTTCAATCCACAACCTTCAGGCAATACGCCAAATACCTCCAGTGACAGACTTCCTACTGTAAGAGATGTTAGGGGTGACTCTGGCACAGGTCAAATAAGATAGCAATATCCACAGCGTCCATTGTACTCGTTTTACTAGTCTGCTATACTTTAGAAGTAATAACATTATTTTATTATTAAAAAAGATTAAATATCTTATATGAAAAAAATTATCGCTTTTATTATCGCCTCATCCCCACTTTTAGCTCTTGCGCAAGCGCCATTACAAAATATTGATGATGTTGCTGGTAAAGCTACAAATATTGGAAATCTGGTTATAGCTTTGGCTATTTCTCTTGCTGTTGTTTGGATTATTATAAATGTTGTGATTTATCTTGTCGCGGGTGGGGATGTAGAAAAACGAAAAGAAGGAGGTATGCGTATTTTGTTTGGTGTAATAGGTCTTTTTGTTATTCTTTCCATCTGGGGACTTGTAGCTATTCTTCGCAGTTCATTTAGAACACAAGACCAAGCTCCATCTACAAGAGAGATAAATGCTAAAGTCGGTCTACCTATTCCTGATAGAGTTCAATAGAATATAACGATGTCATTTTTGGCACAAATAGCTCATGCCCAAGGTACTTTTTCAAAAGTGGGCTCTAATCCTGCTGTTAATTCTATAGTTTCAAAGATAGTAAGTAATATTGTCGCTCCTCTTGTTTATGGTTTGTTTTTTTTGACTATGCTTATCTTTGTCTGGGGGGTCTTTGGACTTATCTCAAAAGGGGATGACCCTACGGCTAGAAAAGAAGGACAGAGACATATATTGTGGGGAGTTGTAGGAATGCTTATTATGGTTTCAGTTTATGGGATAATAAGATTGATTGCGAGTACGGTAGGTGGAACAGATCCTTTCTCATGGTATTTAAGTTCAAATCATAAATAAAATAGATGTAAAACTAAAATCAGTACAATATATATATGGTATAAAACAGATAGAATAAAAAGCGATCGCAAGACCGCTTTTTTGATGAGATATTTTTTCCCCGAAGGGAATAGCTATCTCTGCTATTTTTCAACTTGGCTTATCGTGTAAGCCAAGCGTGCTTTCTGTGTTTCAGTAGATGTTAGTTTGAATCTGACCTCCACTGTCGTGTTTGGGAAACTGGGGGGATTCCATCCCAGTTTTTCCCAGTCTTTTCTGGAAGGTACCTCATAGGTGAAACCACCCATTGCCTTCCCTCCATTGATTTCCACTAAGTGTCGGGCGTTGTCCTCTATGACACCCCAGTTCATTTTCAGCTGTGGTCTGGTGATGCCAAGCACCACCGAGGGAGACCATTTCCCGTGCTCCAGTATTAGGACGCGGGTGAAGGGGAAGGTGAGTTCCGGGGAGGGGGAAGATGTCTTATGACTCCCAACCTTGTTCCAGACTATGCACCCTATAATCGTCAGCACAATAATTATCGTACCGATGATTCCGCCTATTTTATTCGTCGTCATTTTGTTGTCCTCCTTTTCTCTTATTTGTCTTTTGATTTCTTGTCTGTCCGCCGAGGAGACCAGTCAATTCAACAAAGTCTATTTTAGCCTGGCCTCTTCCGACCAGCGCCATTTTCATCGCTTCGTTGAATTTCATTTTGTCTTTCGACACTCTGACCATTCTCTCGGCCGTTTTTATTACTGATTGCATCTGGATTTCAAAGTTTCTGGCGTCTTCCACTTCCTTGGGTTGTCCGATGTCATATATCTCTGGTGTTCCAGTCCAGATGCCCATAGCTTCTTCCTCAGGGTCTATGATTTCTGGTCCACCGTAGAGACCTTCAAACCTTGCCTTCAAGGCATCCTTCCATTCCTTTCCAAATGTTACGACACTTTGCCCACCAATATATTCTTGGAGAAATCCTTCCGCCCTAGCTTTCACTTTGCGGATGATATCTTTCTCTTTTGTTCTATTGAAATTGACTATTCGTCCTGGAAGTGGGACTACTAGTACTTGATATTTCAATTTGGTGCTTTGTCCGCCGGCCAAAGTATATGTTTCTTCAGGATTTCCTTCAACGGCGATTATCTTTTGCATATCTATTTCTTCTCCCTTTTTATCCCAGGGAAATTTCCAGTGAAATCCTGCTTGGAATTCCTTTTGAGCCCTTACATTTCTGTTTCCAGAGAATTGAGCTGTTGGCACTGCACTTTCCGGGAAGAAACTATTTGCCATTATCCATGCCTTATTTTCGGGTACGATGAATGTGCAGTTTGGGAAGACTCCCCAGAAATAAATTAGGGAAGTAGCGATGATACTTATCGCCATTGTGAGCCAAAGATCTGGCCCGAAGAGGTTGACGAGAAAGAAGGTAATGATAAAAATCACGATCCCTAATTTATTTCCGACTGGTGCTCGCATGTTCATGTTGTTCCTATTGCTGTACCTCGCTTTGTAGGCGAGGTGGTTTTTTGTTTATTGTTTTTCAAAAATCAAAGCGCGGTTAGCACTATGGATTCAATCATAAGATTAACATATTTTTGTATGAAAGTCAAGCAATTAGGGTAATGTGCACATATAGTGTGTTAGTGCGAAATTTTATTAGAAGTAGATTTAATGTATATAACGAATTCTAAAGGTTATTTTTGGAATTGATTGAAAGTGTTTGAATATATTTTTGAAAAAGGAAAACAGCACTTGCATGCTGTTTTTTGTTTACCGTTCTGCTCCTATTTTTCAAGGAGCGGGGTTGTCCGTATTCCTACGGAATCGAACCACTTTTTCTCGTCAACTCAAACTCCACTTGGAGTGGAGTTGACCTTAGATTTCTTATCCGAATGGAAGCTGTGCTCCCATTCGTGTAGTCTTTGACGAGAACCCACCGAGGGTTCTCATCCGTTCCTAGATTGTAGGCGCTTTCTACGCCCTCAACCATGATATTTTCTCCTATCACATTCCAACCAGTCGGGTACCTGTAGATGTGATCTGCACCGGAGGGAATCGTGGAGTGGGTTGTAACCCTATCTGTTTTTGGGTCGTTCCCACAACAGGGATTTAGGATATCCCCGACCATGTCAGCTTCGGTGTCGTTGGGCCATTGTGGCTGAGGGGTGAGGGTGGTTACTGCTGGGTGTCTGTCCCCATAGTAATTGATTCCGCCTGTGATTGTCCCCCCGATATTGACCAGATTGTTCTGGCCAGTCTGGGTGATTACGGCGGAGCCGATCGGAAGGGTGTTAGTGATCGCTGAGATCACTACCTTCTGTTGTGAAAGTTTCTCTTTTGGCATAGAGACATCTTTCATCGGTGCCGGGTCCGAGACTTCCATGTTTCCGGCAGTGATGCCGGGGAAGCTGGCGGAATCGGCGTTGCCCTTTGTCTTGTCGCAGTGGAAGGCTTTCCAGCCGACCAGAGCGAGGGCAACGAGTAGGAGCAACAAACCTAGTAACCAACCCCAATTTCGTTGGAAGAAGTTTTGAGGTGTAGGTGTGGTGCGAGGGCGAGGACGCGTTGGAGGAGTTCCTCCTTGTCCTGGCTGTACGACTGGTGGTATCACCGTTGTAGTCGTCGTGGTTGTTGCTCCTGGTGTTTGACGAGGTCTCCTTGTTCCACGTGCCGGAGGCGTTTGTTGTCCTCCGGCTTGTCCCGCTCCCGTAGGAGCTGGTTGCTGTCCACCACCAACACCAGGCATGGGAAGATTTCCGGGATTTGTTATTCCGCCCGCTGGTTTATTTTTTTTTGCCATAAACTACTTCTTCACTTCCGTCCTTCACTTTCGTGAAAAACAAGGCGTTTTTACCTTTTTGTTGTTTTTCAAAGCTTTCATATCACCATTTTCAGGCAATATCCAAAGCGTACCGTATGTCGCATATTATACACCTTGTTAGATATTTGTCAAGGGTATGTATAGTTAACCATATGAGGTGACTGTACAGTTAACCATATGGGGTGACATTCGTGATAGATTGGGGTGACAAAGGCTAATTATCAGAATTTTTAGCGAGAAAATACGAAAAACACACATATGGTAAACAAAAAACCGCCGAAGCGGATTTTTGCAAGTCTACCTTTGCGGTGGAACTTCCCTCATCAAGATACTGAAAGTATAGTTCTTCTTAAAAGTAAAGTCAATATCATGTCAGATAATTACTTTTCCTTATGGGGGTGGCGGGGGTCGAACCCGCAGTCTTTTCTTGAGGGAAAAGCCCAAACCGCTTGGCACCCCCATAGGGGAAAATAATCATCTGTGGAGATGATACTAGCAGACCGAGATAAAATTTTAATGAAGAAGTTATAAAATTTTGATAAAGTCTACAGTTCAACAATAGAATTGACTTGATAGTCAATATAATTAATCCTATTCATTTCTTAAATTATCTTTATATAGATTTATATAAGTAAGTCTTTACATATTTTGTATATAAAAGGAAAAACTCTAAACAACTTAATGTCTAGAGCTTCTTTGTGTTTATACTCCTACTCATCTCGTAATGATTACGAATGAGGGAGTTGCGAGGTTTTTATTCCTCGCCAGCGGGGACGGCTTTATCCCGCCGGTCGTAGGGTTTTTTGCCACCCTTGCCTTTGCCATTCCTGTTGGGTTTGGCATTGTCAAAGGCGTCTTGCC
>Ga0209542_10006110_pt1 | contig 23626 bp, 24 predicted proteins | sample RifCSPhighO2_01_FD_184028 | JGI IMG/M metagenome (GOLD analysis project Ga0209542, IMG submission 184028) | Soil microbial communities from Rifle, Colorado - Rifle CSP2_plank highO2_0.1 (SPAdes) (version 2) | ecosystem: Environmental > Terrestrial > Deep subsurface > Rock core/Sediment ...
AGTATGGCGCCGAGGACTGATTTTTCGGCATCAAGACTCTGGGGAGGAAGTTTGTCGCTACTTATCTTATTAGGCAATTACGTATTACTAATTACGTATTACGGATCTTAATCAATTCGTAATCCGTAATGCGAAAATTTAAAATGATACTGAATTATATATTCAATTTCATAAGATAATCAATAGCCAAGAAGTTGATTAGTTGTGCAGATCGATTATCCGCGATATTGACTTGACTTCTATACAGAAATTGTTTATGATACCCTTTTAGATTAGGAGGTCCACCGTGCTAGAACTGCTCTTTCGCAAAGGTTTTCCACAAAATTATGTGGGGCAATATGAGCATTACAAGTTCGAGGTTATACTTCTTGACGGCTCTTTCGTGCAAGCAGTTGTTCATGATAAATTAGATGGAAATCTAAGGTGGAGGATCGTAGCGAATAATATCCTCATGGATATTATATCCGAGGATCAAGTTCTTGGCTGGAGAGAGACATATAACTGTCCAGATGCTCGAATGGATATGGAAGCATACTTTAATGATCCCAACAGTATCGTAACCAAAGATCATCTGAGCGATGCATTAAGGAGACACATTGATCGAGAACCGTGTCCTGATTGTCGAAGATATTATGAAGAAAAATCTAAACCAAACGCTCCTTCTCCAATAAGCAGATTCACCGACTAAATGTCGGTTTTTGTTTAAAAAGATTAACGATTTTTTGGTGGATGCCGTCGAATAGTAGGCATTTTGTTTTCTGCGTAGGCTTTATCCACAATTGTTATTGACAATTGTATTACAATGTAATACAATTAGGGCATGAGAAATATTATAACAATATCTGTTCCTCCTTCAGTAAAAAAGAGTATAGATAGTATAATGAAGGAAAATAAATATGCTTCTGTAAGCGAGCTTTTTCGTGATGCTATGCGTTCGCTTGAAGATGATGCTCTAATTAGAAACATGATGGAAAGCGAGCGAGAATTTGCGTTAGGCAAAGGCAAGCGACTACGCTCATTGAAAGACCTGATGTAAATTTATGGAAATTGAGTATTCTCCAAAATTTTCCAGGCAATTTAAAAAGCTACCCAAAGAAGTAAAAGAATCTGCTCTGAAATGCGAGAAATTATTTCGATCTAATCCATTTGACCCTAAACTAAAGACCCATAAATTACACGGAACCATGAAAGAGTATTGGTCTTTTTCTATTTCCTATTCATACCGCATTGGCTTTACTTTTACTGACAGTAATTTAGTCAGATTTCATGCGGTTGGAACCCACGATATTTATAAATAAATTTTAAAAAGTGTAGGTCTTCTCACGATAAGATCAGGAGGCAAGCTTAATAAGCTTCTGGTGGATTCCGTCAAATTCGCCGCTGGTCATTACGATAAAAATAATCGGGTAGGTTTTAGATATTAGGTTACTAGATTTTATATGAGAGATAATAGCGTCAGCATTTTTAACGGCATGGGCTTTTATATTTTTTTTATTTAATTCTGATACTAATTTGGAACTTGAGAAAGCCTCTTTTTTATTCAGGGCGGACTTTTTATATGGCTCAGCGATATAAACTAAATCGGCCGGTTTGAAAGACGATATATATGCATCTTGAAAGAACTTTCTTCTGGAAGAGCCGGTTCGCGGTTCAAAGATAGCTATTATCCTGTGCTTGGGGAAATGGTCTCTTAAGGCTGAGAGTGAGGCCATTACTTTATCGGGATTATGGGCGAAGTCATCTATTATGGTAATGTTTCGTTTCTGATAGATAATCTCCAGTCGTCTTTTAACTCCTTTAAAATCAGCTATAGCTTTGGCGATTTTCTTGAATGGTATTTTAAGCTCAAGAGCCAGAGTTATGGCCGTAAGGATATTTTCTATATTATGTCTGCCTAATAGCAGACTTTTAATTTCTCCCAATCGTTTTTTATTCTTATGGACAAAAAATGAGAGGCCTTCAGGATTTAGTTTTACTCTGTCAGCTGAAATATCTCCATTCTTGCCGAAGGTAATAACTTTGGATCTAGATTCTTTTTTAAGAGGGGGAGTATATTTGTTGAGATTATTTAATATCAAAGAACCATCTTCCGGAGTTATTCTAACTAACTTTTGAAAAGCTTTAAAAATATTTTCTACATTTCCGTAAATATCAAGATGGTCGGCCTGTATATTAGTGATTATTGAATAATAGGGCCGATAGTAGATAAATTTAGGATTTATATCATAAAAAGATGAACCATATTCATCGCCCTCAACAACAGCATAGTCTCCACCGCCACTTAAAAATCCGCTACCTAAATTTTGAACGATACCACCGATTAAGGCCGTGGGTTTTAATCCACACTTGTATAATATCCAGGCGATAAGCGAGGAGGTTGTAGTTTTCCCGCTGGTGCCGGCGATGACGATGGATTTTTTAGAGCCGATTAATTTATCGCGGATTATTTCTGGCATTGAGCAGTAGGGAAGTCTGCTGTTGAGAATATATTCTAAACTCGGATTGCCTCTCTGTATGGCGTTACCGATTACGGTAATTTTAGGTTTAAACTTTTTTATATGGCTGGGATTATGGTCTTTGAAATAGTTGATATTATTTTTTTTCAGAAGTTCAGCCGATGGTCCGAATGTATCTAAATCTGAACCGGAAATTAAATATCCCTGTCTCTTGAGAAGACAGGCCAGGTTAGCCATGGCGATTCCACCAATTCCCAGCAGATATACTTTCTTTTTCATATGCTGTACGATACCTTTAAATTAGTTCCTCGAAAAGGATAGTAATGGATTACGGAGGATATTTTGCAATAGGAGTCTTACTGCTTGCCGGATTATTCTTCTTTATAGCTCTTTTACGTCTGAAGTCAGGACAAGTTCAGGTACTAAAGTTTACATCTTATGGCTTAGCTACGCTTTCTATTCTAGGTTTAATTATACTTATCTCAACTGATATATTAGATCTCAAGGTGTCAGTATCTGTATTTCTTATACTAGGAGTCATCTATTATTGGTTTTATAGAGGAACTTTAAAAGATAAAAATAAAGATAGAGATTAGATACTTTTAACAACCAGCGGTCCATAAATCGTATCTTCAACTTCCCAGCCCAGTTCTTTGATCTGGGCTCTTATTTTGTCGGATTCTTCGTAATTTTTTTCTTCTCTTAATTTCTCTCTTTTTTTAACTAATTTCTCAATCTCCGAAGGAATTTTTTCTTTTTTTTCAGTAACAATTCCAAGAATTTCATTTACTTCGGTAAAAAGTTTAAGTATATTTTCGGCCTGGTTCCTGCTTAACTCATTTGAGATAACCAGGGGATTTAAATTTCTTATCATCTCAAATATTGAGGCAAATGCTTCGGGTGTATTAAAATCATTATCCATTGATTCTAGGAATGACTTTTTCGTATCCTGAATATGTTGATTCACGGTTTGGTTTTCTTGTCCGCTGACTTTTTGAAGTCTTTGGATAAAGTCGGCTATACGGCTGACGGCTGCTTGTGATTGTTTGAACATCTTGTCGCTATAATCAAGAGGTGAGCGGTAGTAGCTGGACAATAGATAAAAACGCAGGACTTCTTTGGGATATTTTTTCAGTAACTCATGTACTGTCTCAAAGTTACCAAGAGATTTAGACATTTTCTGGTCTTTATTAATCAAAAATGCAACATGCATCCAGTATTTAACGAAGGGCTTTTTGCCGGAAGCAGATTCCTGCTGGGTGATCTCAGCTTCATGATGGGGGAATATCAAGTCTTGTCCGCCTCCGTGAATATCATATTGAGGTCCGAAATAATAATCGGTGATAGCTGTATCCTCTATGTGCCAGCCCGGCCTACCCCAACCCAACGGCGAACCCCAAGCAGGTTCGCCGTTGGCAATTTCCAATTTCCCTGGCCGGGCAGGCCAATTTCCAATTTCCAATTCTTTATCTATTCTCACCAATTTCCATAAACAAAAATCACCTTTGTTTCTTTTTTTATCATTTTCGTCAATTCTGCTAACACCATCATCAGCCATTTGAGTTGTCCGGCCGGATAGTTTTCCATAATCTTTAAAAGTTGAAAGGTCAAAATACCACCCATCGCCATCAATTAAATAAGCATTGCCTTTGTCTGTAAGAATTTTAACTTGTTTCACAACCTGTTCAATATGCTCTGTGGCTGGAATGTATCTCGGAGAGTCAACTCCCAGAGCTTTCATATCCTCTTTGAATTTCTGGCTGTATTCTTTAGCCCAATCAAGCGGGTCTCGGCCGGTTTCTTGAGCTTTTTTAATTATTTTGTCATCTATATCTGTAATATTCTGAATATAATCAACTTCATTTCCTTGCGAGCGTAAATATTTGGCGACAACATCAAAAAATACAAAAGTTCTGGCGTTGCCGATGTGGATGTAATTATAAACCGTCGGTCCGCAGACAAACATCTGTATCTTTGCCTGTCCTGAGCCTGTTGATGGATGCCGGGGGATTAATTTTTCTTTAGTTTTTGTAAGGGTGTTATAAAGAGTAAACATTTAAATATTTAAAAATCCGCTTATTATGGCTTTGACTTTTTCTGCAGAAAATTCAATTGTGAATAGTATTATTATCGTTGTGGCCATAACTACAAGAGTAGTATAGCCCAGGAAATTAGAAAGTTTGCTGTTAACATTCGGGCCGACAATAGCCTTATTATTAGCCATATGAAGTATCATCATTATAAGAAAAGGAGCAACTAGCCCGTGAATAATTGATGTAAAGAATAGAGCTTGAATCGGGCTGATACCGGTATAGGTGATCAGAAGTCCCACAACGGCGGAAACAATAATCACCGTATAAAATCCCTTGGCTTTTGTGAATGGCCTGTCTAGGCCGCCCCGCCAATTAAATATTTCTGCCAATACATAAGCTGAAGAACCAGCCAAGATAGGTATGGCTAAAAGTCCGGCTCCGATAACTCCAAGAGAGAATAGAATATAAGCATAGTTTCCGGCTAGAGGTTTTAACGCTTCAGCCGCATCCTTTACCGTCTCAATGTTGTGTACTCCGGCGTTGAACAAAACCGAGCTGGTCAGGGCAATTATAAAAAATGCTACAGCGTTTGAGAATATCATGCCAATCCTTGTATCTTTAGTAGCTCTTTTTAGCTCGCTTCGGGTTACTATTTTATATTCACAGACATAGGGTTTATCTTCGGTTTTAGATTCTATTCTTTTTTCCTCAGCTTCTTCGGAGGCTTGCCAGAAGGCTAGGTATGGAGAAATCGTTGTTCCAAAAAGAGCCACCACGATTATAAAATTTTCCTTGTTTATCTGAAATGAGGGCGCTACCATTTGCCATAATATCAACGGCCAGTTATCAATAACGGTAAAACCGGCTATGACGTAAGCAAGTAACCCCATTGCCAGCCACTTAAAAACTGAAACTATTTTTTTGTACGGCAGAATAACCGTTAAAAATAAAATTGCCCCGACTACGATCCAGGAAAGAAGTTGAGTTGATCCGGGTACTAAGAGCTCTATGGCTGAAGCCATACCGAAGACGTCAGCTCCGATGTTAAAAGTGTTAGCCAGTATGATAAGGGAAGATATTAGTATCAGGGTTGCTTTTGAATAATATCTTTTAATATTTCCGGCCAGTCCGCATTGAGAGGCAAGACCGATCCGGGCGCTCATCTCCTGGATAGCTATCATTAAGGGTAGAGTGTAGAGCATTGACCATAGGGCATGAGGTCCCATTTTTGCTCCGGCAACCGAATAAGTAATGATTCCCGACGGGTCATCATCTGATGCGCCGGTAATCAAACCCGGCCCGAGAGATTTCCAGATATTTTTGAAGCGGATAAGCATAAGTATGTTTTATTTTACCACATAAACTACCGATTTAGATAGAGCTATGCTATTGATAAATTAAGTAATTTTGTTAATATCTTGTAAGTTTCTTAATTGAGGAGGAATCATGGCCAATGTCAGTCTTCATTCTCTGACTATTTACTGTACTGATCTGGAGAAGACTAGGAAATTTTATGAGGCCATTGGACTTGAGCTTCATCCAGATTTTGATTGGGGAGGTATTAAGAGATATTTTACTCGACTAGAGAGTGAGCTTAGTTTTAGTATATGTCTCGTAGAATCAGTCACAAATCTTAGTAATGGATTAGAATTCCAGGTGGATAACCTAGAGGAAGTTTTGGGGAAATTAGAAGTACTTAAGGCGACTATATTAACTAGTAAGTTTTTGTGGGAAAATGCTAATTACGCATTTGTACTTGACCCTAACGGTAGGCGAGTTAGGCTGAGGAATAAATAAAAACCGGCCTAGTCAGGACTCTTAATCAATTATAAATCCCTAAGCGTGATGCTAGGGATTTTTGTTTTGTGCCAGGAAGTAGATTTTTGAAATGTCCGCCAGAGGTGGACAAAAGTCGAAGGAAATTCAAAAATTCACTTCCTGGTGTGGACAAATCAACAGACGGTACTTATCTTTTGATGGTATAATAATAGGCGATGGCTAAACCAGTTGAACTACTAGAATTATCATCTCCCGGATGCAGTCATTGTGCTGCTTTCAGGGAATTTTGGCACGGTATAGAGAAGGACTGGCCCAATGTTACTTTTAAAGACATTAGCCTAACCACTCCCGAGGGTCAGGAGATGGTTCAGAAGTTTATGATATTTGCTTCGCCGGGGATTATATTGAACGGTGAATTATTCTCAACCGGAGGAGTCAATCAAAAGGAATTTGTTGAGAAATTAAAAGAACTTTCTAAAGACAGTTAACTACCAATTACTAATTTTTACTAACATACCAATCAGATTTTTATTAGTATGTTGGTATTGATTGGTAATTAGTAGTATCAATGAACAAATTTTTGGAAAAAATTTCACCTGAATGGTCTCTGCGCGTCGGATTAGGCGTTATGTATCTATATTCGGGTATTGATATAGTTCGTCACCCTACCGCTTGGTTTTGGGCAGTGAGACCAATATTTAAGTGGTTTCCAGAAGGAATGCGGGCAAGTCTTGCTCAGCCTTCATTCATGAAGAACTTCTTGGTGTCGCAGGGCATTATTGAGATTATTTTCGCAGTGGTCCTATTGGCTTGGTTTCTGCCTAAGAAGTGGGCTAAATATGTAGCCGGCCTTACAACGCTAGAAATGGCGACGATATTATTCTTTATACCGATTGATGCCGTAACTTTTAGAGACTTTGGATTATTGGGCGGGGGACTGGCCTTATTCTTGTTATTGAACGGAGGATTTAAATCTTCAAATGGAAGCAGTACCATGTTCCAGACTAAAGTTGAGCAAAAGCCGATCAAAGAAGGAGAACCCTTGGTTCAGACATTTGATGAGTTTATTGGGCAGAAGTGATCCTAATCCATATAACATATAACATGTAACAAGGGAGAAAAATCCTAATTGATACATGATACATGATACATGAATCTTGATTGCAAGAAATACCTACAACTAGTAATCCGACCCCAGCCGCTACTACACCAGTTGTGTCAGTGCCGGTTTCAGATAAAGCTCGTCACTGGACAATTGTACTGACTCTTGGATTAGGAGCTTTTATTGTACTTGGTCTAGTAGCTGCATTTTTCGGAAATACTTCACCAGAAGGCTTCGGATGGTATCTGTTTAGCTATGCAATGGGCTTAACAATGATAGTCCTGCCCTGCACTTTTCCGCTGGCTTTCGTTATTGTTCCTTTATCTCTGGGTAAGGGTCCGATAAAGGGATTGGGCATGGCCTTGGCATTTGGAGTTGGAGTGGCTCTTACTCTTAGTATGTACGGCGTTCTGGCGGCGATAATCGGTAAAACCTTTATCAGTACGTTCGGTCTTCAGGCCGATGCTTTAAAAAATTGGCTTTATTTTACTGCCGGAGCGATTGCCTATATATTTGCTCTGGGAGAGCTGGGACTGATAAATTTTAAGATGCCAACTTATTCTGGTGCGGCACCAAAAATTATTCAGGAGAAAAAAGATTATGTTAAAGCGCTACTACTTGGATTATTTCTGGGCAATATCGGTGTCGGTTGCCCTCATCCGGCTACCCCTCTTATATTTTTAGAAATAGCTCGTTCAGGAAATATTTTTTACGGTTGGTCTTTGTTCTTTGTTCATGCTATCGGAAGAGTTTTGCCCCTGCTACTGTTAGCATTGCTAGGCATACTTGGCGTCAACGGTCTGACTTGGCTGTCTGCTCATAGGGAGAAAGTTGAAAGAGCGACCGGTTGGCTGATGGTATTCGTGGCCGGATTTATATTAGTTCTTGGTTTGTTTACTCATGATTGGTGGGTTAACTCAGGTCAGCATACATTACTAGAAGAAATTAGCGGTGAGGAATCTGTTTTGAATTTTGTCGGTCAAAGGCTCGGTACGGCACAAGGTGCTCATAGCCATGGTCCAGAAGTCGGCGAGGGGCTATTCGGTTTGCCTCTTGAGGGCGGCAACTGGGCATTAGTAGGTTTGTGGCTACTACCCTTATGGTGGGTATTCTTCAAAGAGCATTATAAGGTTGAAGTAAAATTAGATGTAGAGAAACATTAACTATGATGCCAATATGCGAATGTAATGCGAATGATGCGAATTGCAGGTAGTCTTAGTTAGCAATTTGTAGATTAGCATAGGATTTGTAGATTTGCATAATATATGAGCGAAAGCGAATTCACAAAACCTGCGTTAGATAAATTTAGACAATGGCACTTCTGGTGGCTGGTTATTTTCTCGTTGCTTTTGGTTGTGACTTTTGTCTGGTATCTGCCGACAAGATTTCTACAGCAATTTAATACTGCGTCCGATGATCACGCTGGAACTGTTGTTGATGAAAGCCAACCTCATGGTCATGATGCTTCCGGGAATTCAGTACTGTCCGGGCAGGGAGATGAACATAATATGATCATGACTGATGAAGAAATGTTCGTCGAAGGCGGATCCGCCTCTGGCGGGCATGCACATATGGATGAGCATATGGCTAGCGGTATGAGCATGGAAGAGATGATGGAGCACATGATGGAGATGCATGATATGACCGAAGAGGAGGCTCAACATATTAGGGATATGATGTCCGCCGAAGGCGGATCCGCCTCTGGCGGAGACGAAATGATGGGCCATGAGCATGAGGAGGGTGTAAGTGATCATGGGCACGAAGCAACTGACACCGGAGGTTCAGCGGCTATTGATGATCATGTTAGCAGTATTAACTATCATGAAGAGGGCGAGGTTAAACAGGGCTTGGCTGTTAATCTTAATATCAGCCCTGTGCCCTATAATGCCGGCATCCCTTTGAATATGGATTTCTTCGTTAATCAGAAACCAGGCAGTGTCCCTGTATTAGCGAATGAACTGCAGATTGAACATGAAAAACTGATGCATGTCATCGGTGTCCGTTCTGATATGAATGAATTTTTCCATATTCACCCCGAATTTATGGCTGATAATCAGGCAATTTTTAGTGTTGAACATGTTCTCAAAAAACCGGGACTTTATAAGATCTGGTCAGAGATCAAAAAAGACGGGGTTAATTATGCTTTTGGCCACCCCGAAGTTAGTATAAACGGTTCCGGTTCAAAAGAGGATAAAAAAGTCTCATTCTCAAGAAATGTTATTACGGGCGGTTATCAAGTTTCTATGGAAATGAGTGATACTGCCGTAAAAGGTAGCGAAGTCGAGCTTTCTTTTGATATCCATACTTTAAACGGCCAGGAAGTTGAAGTTGAGCAGTATCTTGGAGCTGACATGCACCTTTCCGTTATTAAGGATGATTGGAGCCAGTTCATCCACACCCATCCTGAGGGGGGAAGTACTGCTGACCACGGCCATTCTCAAGCACCAAGTCTTATAAAAACAGTTTTAGCTAATGGTGACGACGATCATACTGGTGGCGGGACGACTGCCGATGAGACTATTGCTTTTAATGTAATATTTCCAGAAGCCGGATTGTACAAGGCTTTTGCTCAATTTAGACCGGAGGGCATAGATTTACCGGCCGATGAGGCCTTACTGGCTGAATTTTGGATACAAGTTGAGGAGAAGGCTCCATTCCCAATATCACAATGGTGGGGATTGTTGTTAGTATCGATATTATTGATAGCCGGATTAAGCTGGTGGGTCAAGGGTTATTTAAAGGTTAGACCGGAAGATGTAAGTTTTGTTCGCGAACGAAGTGAGCGGTAACAAAAGTTACCCGCCTAAGGCGGGTGCTCATAATTACAGCCACTCGCTCTGCTCACGGGTAATTATGGCATGAACAAATATCTCATAATTCTAGGAGCTGTTATATTGATTATCGGTGGCGGTATATTTTACCGGACAGTTTTGTTGTCCGAAGCCGATAAACCGGTTGAAACCGGTGTGATTAGGAACTTTACGATTGTTGCCGACAAAGACGAATGGCGTTGGACTCCCGAAGTAATAGAAGTAGATAGGGGAGATAGAATTAAGCTGGAAATAATAAATGAAGATGAATATGATCACGGTATCGCTATTGATGCCTTTGGTGTTTCTCAGCGTATGCCGGCTAAAAGCACAATAAATGTTGAGTTTGTGGCAACCCAGCTAGGCGATTTTCAATATTATTGTTCAGTGCCATGTGGAGAAGGAGAGGTTGACGGAGTTAAGCGAACACATTTTGATATGATTGGAGTGATTAAGGTTCGTCCTGCTCCGCAGGTCTCACCTTCAAATTAAAAATGAAAATATTAAATTTTAAAATGACAATAGGTATGCATCCAGCCCAAATTTTGCCAGATAAACTACGAGCAATCCGCTTCGCCCTTAAGGTATGTCCCTATTCGGGACCCGCGGATTGCTAGCTGTATTGGCACTGGGTGATAGTCCATAATTAAGAGTATCAGCGATAGCAAAATTTGAGCGGGATTGTCAATTTTGTAACTAATCGCTACGCTCTTAGACAAAATTGCAAAAAGTTGTATTGAAGGTAAAAAAGATGCACTGCGCGAGTTGCTCCATACTAATTGATAAATTAGTTGGTAAGCAGGTGGGCGTAGTGTCCATTAAGACAAGTTACGGTTCTGAAAAAACCGTTATTGAGTTTGATGAGAATAAGATTTCGCTTGAGAATATAGATGAACTTATAAATAAGCTTGGTTATGACTTAATGCGGCCGGGCGAAGCAGGATTTTCGGCTGAAGAAGAAGAGAAGAAAGAGGCCATTGCTACCGAAGAGGCGAAGCGTCGTGTCCGGGCGGCTTTTCTCTTGGCATTTCCGATTATTGTCTATTATATGGCGATTCACATGTTTAATGTGACTCATGTCCATGAGCTTTTTGATTTTATTAATCAAAGACAGCCTCTTTTGAGCGGTAGCAGTTTTATGACTTATGGAGCATATGGAGTCGGCTACCTTTTTTGGATAGTTGCTCAGCCGATGAAATGGGTTATGGGTATCTTTATTGATGTAGCTAATCCGCCATTTAGAATAGATCTCAACTATATATATTGGATTCTCTCTACGCCTATTCAGTTTATTATCGCCTGGCCATTCTACCGCAATTCATATACGGCTATGCGTGTTGGTTCAGCCGGTATGGATGTTCTCGTTGTCTTGGGTACTTCAGCGGCATATTTTTACAGTGCTATCGGTTTTCTATTTTTCAATATTGACCATCCGTTCTGGGAATCATCAGCGGCATTACTATTTTTCATACTTTTAGGCAGGTACTTTGAAGCGGTAGCTAAGGGCCGAGCGTCGGAAGCAATAAAAGAATTATTGAAACTCGAAGCTAAGGAAGCTCATGTTATTCGTGACGGCAAAGAAGTTACCATCCCCTTAGATCAATTAGTTGTCGGTGATATAATCGTTGTTCGTCCGGGAGAAAAAATTGCCGTTGACGGTATTATTGTTGAGGGCACATCTCATATTGATGAGAAAGTTGTTACCGGAGAATCTTTCCCGGTTAAGCGTGAAGTAGGTGATCAGGTGATTGGTGCTACAGTCAATCAGGAGGGCCTTATTAAATTTAAAGCGACCAAGGTTGGAAAAGAAACTTTACTTTATCAGATAGTGGCGATGGTTGAAGAGGCTCAGGCTCGCAAAGCGCCGATTCAGGATCTAGTTGATAAGATAAGTGAGTCTTTCGTTCCGGCAGTTGTTGTGCTTGCCGCGCTTACATTCGTCGGCTGGTATTTCTTCGCCGCGTTACCGTTTAGAACAGGATTAATACGAATGATAGCTGTATTAGTTATTTCATGCCCATGTGCGATGGGGCTTGCCACGCCAACTGCTTTACTTGTCGGTATCGGCCGAGCGGCTAAATTCGGAATTATTCTAAAGGGTGGTGAAGCCCTTGAGAAAGCATATAGAATTAATGCAATTGCCTTTGATAAAACCGGTACTCTTACTGTCGGTAAGCCGGTAGTGACCGATTTGGTTCCATTAGGCGGATTTGATGCTAAGGAGGCTATAAAACTTGCGGCTGCTGTTGAGGTTGGCTCTGAACATCCATTAGCTAGAGCGGTTATAGAAAAAGGCAAAGCCGAGTCGGGTGAATTGCCCGAAGTTAAAGAATTTAAAGCCGTTGCCGGATTTGGGGTTCAGGGTAATGTGTCTGGATCTGTCGTCGCTTTGGGCAATGACGGCTTTATGAAGAATCTGGGTATTAATGTAGAAGAACATTCTGCAACCTTTGAAAAATTACAGAATGAAGCAAAGACGGTAGTCTTCTTGGCAATGAACCAAAACGGTGCCTGGAAGCCGATAGCAATAATTGCCATGGCTGACACCCTTAAACCTTTTGCTAAGGAAGCAATAGCTGCTCTTAAAAAGATGGGGAAGGAAGTAGTCATGATAACCGGGGATAATGCTAAAACTGCCGAAGCGATTGCTAAGGAAGTCGGGATTGATAGAGTTCTGGCTAAAGTTTTGCCGAGTCAAAAAGTAGAAGTTATTAAAAAATTACAGCAAGAAGGAAGAACGGTAGCTATGGTCGGCGACGGCATTAATGACTCACCGGCCTTGGCTCAGTCAAATTTAGGTATCGCCGTCGGTTCCGGTACAGATGTCGCTGTTCAAACAGGTGAGGTTATATTGGTTAAGGATGATTTGCGGGATGTGGTAACTGCTATTCAGCTTTCCGGGAAGACAATTGTAAAAGTTTGGCAGAATTTGTTCTGGGCCTTTATATATAATGTGGTGGCAATTCCGGTTGCTGCCGGTCTGCATCTGATATTTACTCAGGTATCTCTAGGCGTTCCGGCAGAATGGGTTTTAAATATTGCCCAGCAAGGAGGACAGCTCGGCCAGATATTCTTCAACTTTTCGCAGGCTACGCTTCGTCCTGAAATTGCCGGATTCGCCATGGCCTTCAGTTCCGTCTCGGTGGTAACTAATTCATTACTATTAAAACGCTACATTCCACCTATGGAGAAGCTGTCGAAATGAAGATAGGGTTTATTAAGCCTTAAAATATTATTATAATTAATATATGGTAAAAATCGAAATGCACATTGAGGGGATGCACTGCGGGGCGTGTGCCACCGGCATCCAAATGCTGACTTCGTCTATGGACGGAGTGAAAGATGTATTTGTTGATTATGAAGGCAAGAAGGGGACATTTGAATTTGATGAAACAAAAGTTACTAAAGATCAGATAGTCGCATCCATTAAAGAGCTAGGATACACGGCCTCATAATAAGAGTAATTAGTTAAAAAAACAAGCCGAAGGGCTTGTTTTTTTATGGAGGTGTTATATTGTAGGTTCCGTACCTTAAGAATCAATAGGAGAGGAAGATGCTTTCAGAGATGATCCAAAAGGCAGAAAATATTAACAGTGGCGAGGATGGTTGGGTTAGTCTTAGGGGGAATAATAACAATAAGAGCCAGAAAGCTTTTATCGTGGACGAGCTTACGAGGCTTATTAAAGAAAATCAATTTCGTCTCCTCGTATCACGGTCAAAAGATGTTATTGTTCTTCTAAAAGAATCTTGGGTTCTAACAATAGTAAAAAGTTATAATACCAACAGTTACAAATATTGTGGCATTGTTAACACCTATGTTCTTACTATTTTTGAAAATGATCGAGAGGTGCTTAGTCTTGAGGACAAATGTGATAATCCGATCTATGATTCCTGGTCGCCAAGGCTTCCCGTTATGGATCTTTATGATATGGCCGTAGATGGAGAATTTCGTAGACCGAAAACAGCCCACATGTGCGGTTTACAGGGATTTGGTCATTCGTTGGACGATCGGTGTCCTGCTTGTGAAGAAGAAGCTAAGTTGAGGCATAAAAATAGTTGAGCCCCCAGGGGGCTTTTTATTTTGTTCATGGTTAGCACTCTTGACCTTCGAGTGCCAGTTTGCTAAAATGGGTAGATGTTAACTAATAGGCAGGAAAAGTTAATAAATATAATCATTGAAGAGTACATAAAGACAGCTGAGCCGATTAGCTCAAAAGCCCTTGTTATGTCTAGGTTTTTTCACTTGAGTTCGGCAACGATAAGGAATGAGATGAATGACCTTGAGCAGATGGGATTTTTGGCTCAGCTACATACATCCGGCGGGCGAGTACCGACTGATAGAGCTTATCGCTTTTATGTTGATAACCTGATAGGTTCGGATGACTTTGATATTAATTCCAGCTGGCAGAAAAGAGTGGATCTGGTATTAGCCCACACTGGTAATGATCCTAGGGATATTAATAAAACCGTTGCTCAGCTCTTATCAGACCTTTCAGATAACATTATAATTACGGGTATATCTGAACAGGATGATTTTTATAAAACCGGTCTGGCAAGTTTATTTGAACTGCCGGAATTCAGAGAAATAAATAAAGTTTTTAGGATGACCAGCTTCTTTGATGAATTTGACCGAGTGTTTGACCAGATTGAGGCAGAGTTTTTTGGAGCTATCAGGGCAGTTAATAGTTCGGAAGATATAAATATTTTTATTGGTCACGAAAATCGCCACCCATCGATAAAAGACGAGACAGTTATGACCGTTAGGTATAATTTACCAAGACATTTGACCGGTTCGCTCACTCTTATAGGTCCAACAAGAATGGATTACAAAAAGAATATAGGCTTAGTAAGATATACAACCGATAAAATAAATAAATTGGCTAGACAAATTTAAAATTAACCTGATTAACCTAATTTCTAATTGACCTAAAATTGGGATTTGAGGGTTGTTTAGAAATTAGAAATTAATAATCATGACTGACGAACAAAACAAAGATATTAAAACGAGCACGGATGAGCTAGAAGAGTGTAAACAGCAATGTGAGGAATATTTAAATAATTGGAAAAGAGAAAGAGCAGACTTCGCTAATTACAAGAAAGATGAGGGCCGTAGAATGGAAGAATTTCTGAAGTTTTCAACCGAGGGAATAATAATGGAACTTATTGATGTAATAGACGGCATAGAAGTCTCAAGAAAAAATCTTCCGGACTTTAAAGAACTGAAGGAATGGACCGATGGTTTTGACAGCTCTCTGGATAAAGTAGGTAAATTTTTAAAAAAATTCGGAGTAGAAAAAATAAAAGTTGAACAAGAAAAATTTGATCCACTACTTCATGAAGCGGTTGCTGTGTCCTCCGAAGCCTCGGGCGAAGGACGGGAGGTTAAGGATAAAGACGGGGATAAGATAGAAGAAATAAGGCCGGGATATACAATGCATGGTAAAGTAATAAGACCGGCTCGGGTGAAGATAATTAAATAATTATAAAATAAGCACGAAATCCGAAATCCTAAATCCGAAACAAAGCCCGAAAATTCAAAATCCTAAATCATGAATTGTTTGGAATTTTGAGAATTCTAATTTAAATATTGTTTCGAATTTCGATATTCGAATTTCGAATTTATAAAATTTATGTCAAAAATTTTAGGTATAGACTTAGGAACTACAAATTCGGCAATGGCTGTCGTAGAGATCGGTCAGCCGAGAATTTTAGAGAATAAAGAAGGCGTGAGGACTACACCGTCTGTAGTTGCCGTTGGTAAAAATGGCGAACGCTATGTCGGTGTTACGGCCAAGAGACAGGCCGTAACAAATCCGGCCAACACTATTTATTCAGTAAAACGACTTATCGGCCGAAGATTTTCTGATGCCGAAGTCCAGAGAGACAAGAAGCTTTTGCCCTACGAGATAAAAGAAGGTACTCATGGCGATGTAGAGGTTAAGATGGGAGACAAGTGGCATAAACCTGCCGAGATCTCGGCAATGATTCTACAGAAGTTAAAACAGGATGCTGAAGATAAGCTGGGCGAGAAGGTAACCGAAGCAATAATTACTGTACCGGCTTATTTTGATGATTCGCAACGTAAAGCTACTAAAGACGCGGGAGAAATTGCCGGACTGACTGTTAAGAGGGTTATTAACGAGCCGACGGCGGCTGCTTTGGCTTACGGTCTTAATAAGAAAAAAGATGAGAAGATAGTGGTCTATGATTTTGGCGGAGGTACTTTTGATATTTCTGTTCTTGAAATAGGGGATGATACGATTGAAGTTAAGGGAACTGGCGGTGATACTCATTTGGGCGGTGATGATATAGATCAAAAAATAATCCAGTATCTGATTGAAGAATTTAAGAAAGAACAGGGCGTAGATATATCCAAGGATCAATTAGCAGTACAGCGATTGAAGGATGCAGCTGAGAAAGCTAAGCATGAGCTTTCAAGCACTCTTCAGACCGAAGTTAATATTCCATTCTTAACAGCCGATGCTTCAGGGGCCAAGCATTTCAGCATGACTTTCACCAGAGCTAAGCTTGAAAGTTTAGTCAAAGATTTAATTGATCGCTCGATAGACCTAACTAAGAAGACGGTTGAAGATGCCGGGTTTAAAATGTCAGATATTAACGAAGTGGTTATGGTCGGAGGACAAACTCGGATGCCTCTTATAATGGAAGAAGTTAAAAAGTTATTCGGCAAGGAACCGCACAAAGATATTAATCCTGATGAAGTTGTTGCGGTTGGTGCGGCAATTCAGGGAGGTATTATGCAAGGACAGGTCAGAGATGTCTTGTTGCTTGATGTTACTCCGTTATCATTAGGCATTGAAACGCTCGGCCAGGTGTTCACCAAGATGATTGAGAAGAATACAACCGTTCCAGTTTCAAAAAGCCAGATATTCTCTACGGCGGCTGATAGCCAGCCTTCGGTTGAGATCCATGTTTTACAGGGTGAAAGAGCCATGGCTCATGACAACAAAACGTTAGGCAGGTTTATTCTTGACGGTATTCCTCCTGCACCCCGAGGTGTTCCTCAAGTTGAGGTTTCCTTTGATATTGATGCTAATGGAATTCTGAATGTAAAAGCCAAGGATAAAGGAACCGGCAAGGAGCAATCTGTAAGAATTGAGGGCTCATCGGGTCTTAGTGAAGAAGAGAAGAAGAGGATGACGGTTGATGCCGAAAAACATGCAACCGAAGATGGTAAGAGAAAAGAAATGGCTGAAACGAAGAATCTGGCCGAAACCATGATATACACAACCGAGAAGATGGTTAAGGAGAATGATGGTAAAATAAAAGAGGAGGATAAAGAGGAGTTAAAAGTTAAAAGTGAAAAGTTAAAAGTTGAGCTGAAATCGGAAAATCTTGAAGAGATCAAAAAGGCTTCTGACGAACTTTCAAAGGTTGCCCAAAAAGTTGGGGCGTCGCTATATGAAGCTTCGAAAGCTGAGAAGCCGAAAGAGGAGGAGCCAAAGCAGGAAGAACCTTCCGCCTCCGCTGAAGCTACGGCGGACAAGCAAAAGGCGGAAGAAGTTAAAGAGGAAGAAAAGAAATAAAAAGCCCTATCAGATTTGATAGAGCGTGTAGCTCGGAGGAGCTTATCTTGATAGCATTAATTTTGTGTAGAAATCAGGGTTAGTCTCAATTGGCAGGTCGCCAGCTAGATCTTTGGTAGCGGACAGGCCATTATCATCGCCTGGCGATGCTTTTACTACCTTTGCTAGCCTGTAGTCGCCATTTATGTGAATTGCCAAAATGTGATGATAACCATATGGCGGGACAGTGAGAGAAACTGGTTTAATTTTTCCTTCGGCATCAAAAGAGCAAGGAACTAGGATGTATCTTACGGGTTTCCACTGGCTACTCATCAGGACCTCCTAATCACCATTGCATTCTTTATATCCAGTAATTGAAGAAATGTCAAAAATAAATAAATTTATATTGTGGTGTGTCTTGGTTGCGATAACCAGTTTTTGGATGTGGGTTGGTGTCCACTCTTGGTTCCAGGGTTCATTATTTGAGATACAAAGCAAGGTTAACCTTAGTATTTTGAGTGGACTGTTTGTCGCCTTGCTTTCTTTGCTGGCGGTGGGTCTTATATTGTTTCAAAATCGATTATGGAGTGTTTATCTTGGCCTTATTGCTGGTGTTACCTATTTATTAGTCTTTGGTATCAGTAATGTGAATTTGGTAGGAACTTTTATTTTAGTGATGTTGTTCTACCACGCTCAGGATATGGTCCATGGTGAGATAAGTGAACGGATAAAAATGAACTCAAGAATATTGATAAGGAAGGGACTGGCTAATTTTATAGTTGCATTTTTCGTATTAATATCTTTTGCCGCCTATCAAAGCCCGGCTATAGAAAGTTTTAAAGATATAACTGAGCTACCGTCTGCTACCAATATTTTTATAAAAAAAGTAGCTGAGCAGTCGTTGAGAGGACAACTAGCTGAAGTTGAGCCAGGGCAGAAGGAAGCAGTTTTAAACCAGGTTACCCAGGAGGTAATTAAAGAAACTAATCTATTCCTCCAGCCATATTTCCAATATGTTCCACCGGTTTTATCGTTCGGTCTATTTTTAGTACTATGGGGGATCAGCTGGGTATTTGTCTGGTTAGCGGTGTTTTTCGGAATGTTTATCTTCTGGATCTTGAAAAAAAGCCACTTCTTCAAGGTTGAAGAAAGAGACGTGAAAGCGGAGAGGATAGTGATATAGATTTACAATCCATGTAACCTATAACATGTAACAAAATACAAATTGATACATGATACATGATACATGATACATGATTGGCAAAAGATTTTTACACAACTCTGGGGGTTCCTCGGACAGCTTCAGACGATGAGATTAAGAAGGCCTACCGTAAGATGGCTCATCAGTACCATCCTGATAAGCAGGGCGGGAATGAAGCTAAGTTCAAGGAAGTGAATGAAGCCTATCAGGTTTTATCTGATCCAAAAAAGCGTGAAAGTTATGATAATTTTGGCTCAGCCTATAATGACGGTGCTTATTCCGCCGGAGGCGGATCCGCCTTTGGCGGACAGGATTTTAGTGAGTATGCCGACTTTTCTGATCTTTTTAGGGGCTTTGGCGGAGGCAGGGGAGGATTTGAAAGTATTTTTGATATTTTTTCGGATATGGGTGGCGGAGGCTATGCTCGGCCTACTTATCAGGATGAGTCTGCCAAGGGAGAGGATATTTATATGGAGGCTCATCTTGGCAAGAAAGACCTTAGTTCAAATAAGATTTTTGAATATGGAGTTTTAGATAAATGCGACGAGTGTAGTGGTAGCGGTGCCGAGAAGGGTTACAAGATAGTCAACTGTGCAACCTGTGGAGGAACTGGCCAAGTGAAGCAAACCAGCCGAAGCGCTTTCGGTGTTTTTACTCAAATTGGGGCCTGTCCAAAATGCAGAGGTAGGCGCAAGTTACCGGAAAGAGAGTGCCACATCTGTTCCGGTTCAGGCAGGATGAATGTGAAAAGAAAAATAGAAGTTCGTATTCCTGAAAATCTAGAATCAGGCTATACCATTGTTGTACCAAAGGGCGGCAATATCGGAAAAGAATCTCAAGCCCCAGGTGATCTGGTTATATCACTAAAGATTAAGTAGTCACCAACCCCTATCCTCATCATTTTCTCAACCTGTGCTCCGGGGATAGACAAACAATGGCTTTAAAACTTCCGGAAACCTTCGGGAATTCCTTCATCTCTGGAATTTAAGATTATGTTTATAATATGATCGTACGATCATATTATAAACATAATAATTCCTGGATTCAGTCAGTTCCCGAGGCGATTCCCTGGAAGTTCCTCCAGTGAACCTTCGCCTTGAGCTTTCCTATCAGTTTATAAAGCTTTGTTTATACCTATCCCTCCCGCAACGGTTATCTAAAACGATACGGAAGGGGTTGGTTTATTAAAGTTATTAATGTTCCCCTCCTTTCAGGGATCTAACCATCTGAAGCAATTGAGACCCCGAGGGAGCTGGATGATATAATATCTAGCCAGCAGGCCAATCAGCCAGCGACCAGAGGGGCGAGCTTAGCTGAGGCGACGAGGCAGCTTTGGAGAAGTGCCGAGGAGCCGGAAGCGTGCTGTTGAGTCGCAAAGGGCGACGAAATGCCAGAGCTAGCAGGCGTGGTGAAGATGGTTAGGCTCTGAATGGAAAAATAAAAATTTTGAATTAAAAAACCGGCCTTATGGCCGGCCGGCAACTTATCGCTGTGGTTCTTGCTCTTCCCAGCATTGGCACTTTTCTAGATGTCCAGTTGAGTGTCCAAGCTTTTTAATTTCTTCAAAAAATTCCTTTCTTCTAAATTCGGTTCGTTTCCTGTTATCTAAGTGTCCGAGCTTCTCATGTGTGTCGTTTATGTCTTGGTAATGCTTCTGTTTGATCTCCTGTCTTCCCAAGGCTAGCCTCCTGTATTAAACGTTCACCTAGTGTATCAGAATAGATGAATTTGTCAATACAACAAAAGCTTAGTCAATAAGATATAATTTAAGCTAGATTTACATAAACTAATCAAGAGCGAACCCCTCCCTATTTTGCAGACCGTTTGGTTTCAAGGCTAACACAATAGTTAAATTAACCGATAATTTATGTTATCCCACAAATTAGGGTGGAGTCTTCGACCGGGTACCCTGATTTGTTAACTAAATTGAGGTTAATTTAACTATTTGTCCGACGAAAGCCAACAGGTCGAAAAATGGGGAGGAGTGAGTAAATCATGCTTCAAAAACTAGAACGTTACATCTTTTATATATTTTTATTTTCTATCCCGTTTCAGGCACGGAAGATTTTGTATTTTGAGGGGTGGAGGTTTAATGAGTGGCAATCAGTGTCGTTATACCTGACTGACCTCCTATTACTTGTTCTGTTCTTATTCTGGTTTTTTTCTACTGTTCGCAGTGGTCAAATTTCTAATCTCAAATTTCTAATTTCTAAACAATTTCAAAATCCAAAATCCCAATTTCAAAAACCGGATTTTTATCTCATTTTATTTCTGATAATTTCGGCTGTTTCTATTAAAAATTCGGATAATCAAATCATTAGCTGGTTTCAGTGGCTTAAGCTGGTAGAGTTCGCGGCTTTCTATTGGTATTTATCGCACTATGCCTTCAAGAAATTCGGTATATTCAATTCCTTTTTCACATTATTTTTCAGCGGTCTTTTTCAGGCGGTACTGTCCATCACTCAGTTTTTAAAACAATCAAATATAGGACTTAAGTATCTGGGGGAGAGCGTTATTAATATTGACCTGCCTGGTATCGCTTCTTTTTATATGACTAACGGCGAAAAAATAATCCGTAGCTATGGCACTCTGCCTCACCCCAATGTTCTTGCCGCTTATATTTTTCTGTCCCTCTTTAGTTTTTATTTTATTTATTTTTACTCTCGAATCCATTCAGAGCATGAACCATTTGCTGATCCATGGGACAAGTTTACCGCAATCTCTTACGGTATTATGGTCTTTGCTCTTTTTACCACTTTCTCTCGCGTGGTAGTTTTTACTTGGTTTATATCTTTTTGTTTGCGGGCCATTATTATACCGTTGAGGCGGCATTATAGGTCAATTTTTGGAACGGGTGAGGCAAGAAAAAGAATTAAGGCCCTTCTAATTATAAGTTTTATCTCAATCGTTTTATTCAGCTCTCTATATTTTAGTGAAATATCCAGTCGATTAAATATTAGCGGGGGAGACCAAGCTGTTGAATTAAGGGTTTTTTATGCTCAGGAAGCCCTAAGAAGCGGGAGCGTAATTAATTTTTTCGGCATAGGATTGGGTAATTTTGTATCCTGGTTGATAAGCGAGAATCCTTATATGCCCTTTTATGCCTACCAGCCGGTTCATAATATTTATCTTCTAATGTATTCAGAAACTGGGATACTGGGGCTTTTAGCTTTTATCCTACTTCTAGTTTTTTTAATAAAAGATTTTGTTCAGAAAACTAGGCTTAACAAATCTTATCATCTGTCTCTGGCGGTTTTTCTGGGCGGGCTTCTTTTTATTAGTTTTTTCGATCATTTCTTCTGGACTCTCCAGCAGGGGAGAATTATACTATGGCTAGTTTTAGGAGTATTGACTTTTTACTCAAAAGGTGATATAATTGAAAAACAAGGCTAAATTCCACGTTCTAGGGGGGATACCACATGGCGAAGAAGGCGCTGGCTATCAAATTTCAGACAATCGACAAGGCCAAGATCAAGGGCCGCGTTGGTCACACGCGCACGGGCGCGTGCACCGCGCGTGGTCGCTGCTATCACGGGCGGACGAAGAATCAGCGGTGAGACTCGCAGGGCTAGAAAGGCAGCAGCCACCGAGGTGGCAGTTGAGACAAGCGCCTAAGCCCCAGTGGGGCTAGGCGAAGAGGGCGACATCGGTCGCCCTCTTTTTAATTTGTAAATTTAGGCCGGTATTGTAAACTTACTGTTTATGACTGAAGAAAATAACCGAACTGAACTATTAAGAGAAATAAAAGACGAGCTTATTGCTGGTAAACATCTGCCTTTATATAAAGAGAGAACTAAGAATAAAGTTTTTCCGGTAATAGGCGAGGGGAGTCATTATGCTAAAATTATGTTTATAGGCGAAGCTCCGGGGAAGAATGAGGCTGAACAGGGCAGGCCTTTTTGTGGAGCTTCGGGGCGTATATTGGATGAATTGCTTGCTTCAACAGGTATATCTCGTCCCGATGTTTATATAACAAATATAGTTAAAGATCGTCCGCCTATGAATCGCGATCCTCTGCCGGAGGAAATAGAAATTTATGCTCCATATCTTGATCGTCAGATAGAAATTATTCGTCCACAAGTCGTTGTTACTCTTGGCCGTTTTTCTATGGTATATATAATGAATAGACTGGGCTTGAGTTCGCAATTACAGCCCATAAGTAAGGCTCATGGTAAGTCTTTTAATGCCGATACTTCGTATGGTTCAGTAAAAATTATTCCTTTGTATCATCCGGCTGTGGCAGTTTACAATTCAAATATGAAAGAAGAGTTGAAAAAAGATTTTGAAATTTTAAAAAACTTTAAATAATGGAAGCACTTTTCTATTTTATACAAACTCATTTTCCGTTACTTATTGAGCATAAATACCTCTTTTTGTTTATCGGAGCGGCAATCGAGGGCTTGAGTGCGCTGGTAATCGGTGGCTTTTTAGTTTCTACGGATAGCATTCAATTCTTGCCGGCACTGGTGGCTTTTACCTTAGGGCATACTATTAACGGGTTTATCTGGTATGGAGTCGGATATTATACCGGAGCCAAATCTCTGGATAGGTGGGGCCGCAGTCAAGAAAAAAGCCGCAGAATTATAGAAAAAGTAGAAAAATATTTTAACCGGCATAGCGGCAAAGCTATCTTTATAACTAAGTTTACCTTTTCTCTCACCATCGCTACTCAGATAATGGCCGGTTCTTTAAAATATGATCTGAAGAAATACGGCTGGG
>Ga0209542_10006111_pt1 | contig 23611 bp, 35 predicted proteins | sample RifCSPhighO2_01_FD_184028 | JGI IMG/M metagenome (GOLD analysis project Ga0209542, IMG submission 184028) | Soil microbial communities from Rifle, Colorado - Rifle CSP2_plank highO2_0.1 (SPAdes) (version 2) | ecosystem: Environmental > Terrestrial > Deep subsurface > Rock core/Sediment ...
GGATTTGCGTAAGGCTGTTCGTGCTGCGTTGATGAAGTTAATGCCTGAGTTGGAGAAGAAGGCAAGTAGACGAAAGGCTATTCCTCCTAAGCGTCGTTCGTAGTTGTTGTGTTCTCGATAGGATTAAAAACTTGGTATAGTGGTAATATCTTATGTTTAAGCAGGTTGTTTTGGTTCGTATGGATTTAAAATTGTCTCCAGGTAAGTTGGCTGCGCAGTGTGGTCATGGTTTTGTTGAGGCATTTGTGAAGGCTGATGATAAGGTTAAAAAGAAATGGCTGTCTGAGGGTGCTAAGAAGGTTGTTTTGAAGGTTCCTGATGAGCGTTCGTTGAAGATGTTTTTTTCTGAGGCGCAGGTGCAGGGTTTGCCGTGCTCGTTGATTTGTGATGCGGGTCATACAGAGTTGCCGCCGAATACGTTTACGGTAGTTGGTTTGGGTCCTGCTGAGGAAGAGCGTTTGGATAAATTGACAGGTCAATTAAAAATGTTGTAATTATTTGGTGGTGACGAACGTAACGTTTATATAGGCTAGAAATCTTTTGGTAGTATGCGTCAAATCTCCAGTCTGCACGTTTCTAGAAATATTGTTTTTCCTTTTTTTAGGAATATCCCTCCTTTTGTTGCGTGGATTGCTAAGGATTCTTCACGTAATGGTGGTCGTAATGGCCATTATAAGGTTCTTGCTGATTATGCAAGTGCAGGTGTTTCTGCTGTTGATCAGACGTTTAGTACGTGTTATGTGTATGGTACTGTAGCTGATGATAATGCTTTTGCTATGCGTGCTGCCTTGCGTGTTGATGGCGTTCGTATTGATCATGGTGATACTGAAGGTATTCGTAGTGTTTTGAGTGCTGGTTTGACAGCGCTTATTCATGAGTTTGATCGTTTTCCGCAAATGGTTGTGAGAAAGGATGAGTTGTCGTTAGTTGTGGAGAATCGTTTGAGTCAGATTGCTGGTCGTCCCCGTGATGCGCGAGTAGTAGACAAGCGGGTGTATTGGCGTTCTTTGTCCTAGAGCGTAAAGCTTTTAAATCGTCTTTTTCTTGGTTTTCTTTGGAACGGTCATAGCTGCCTGGTCCTACTGGATCTCGTTTCGATCTCCAAAGTCAAGCAGGCATACGTTCTTCGTTGTACTGTCCTCTGTGACGGGAAGCGGAGATAGCTGTTCCACCTTTTTTTTTATTAAAAATTAATAACCCCTCAAGGTTAAAAATGTTTGAGGGTTTGTTCATCATCGGTGAGGAACGCTTCTTCTTTGATGTTTTCTATGATGTAGAACACTTTTTTGTCGGTTATCACCACGTTGTGTTCTAGTTCTTCTAGGAAGTGTTCTACTGCGGGTAAGTCTTTCAGTATGGCTTCAATGATGTATTGGTAGCCATTGTTGATGCGGAAGGCGTTGTTTATTGATGGGTGTTTGCTGAAGTAGTCTTTGGCGTTTTCTCGGTGTTCTGCTGATATTTTGAGTAATGCTTGTATGCGTGCTTGGTAGCCGAGTTGTTCGTAGTTGATCAGCGTCGTGTTTTTTCGTATCAGATTGTTCAGGTTGTTTTGTATTCTGTCGAAAATAGTTGATACGGGTATGCCTGTTTTTCTGCTTATTTTGGTGAGTGCTTGTCTGCTGTTGCTGCGTAAGTGGTGCAGGATGAGGAGGTCTTTGTTAGTAGTCATGGTTTCCTTCTCCGTTGTGTAGTAAGCGGTAGCCTACGATTCCTGTTGCGAGTGTTGCTGCTATGCCTGCGATGGTTATGCCGTAGCCGAAGGTTTTTGCCGTGCTTATGGCGAGGTTGCTAATGCTATCTGTTTCTGTGTAATGCATGGCTGTTAGTCGTTCTAGCGTTCTTCCTGCGCCTATGGCTACTAGTCCTACTTGTCCTAGAAATGCTCCTGCTGCTGTTGCAGTCAGTACTGTTTTGAGTGTGGTGTTCATGCCAACTCACCTCCTTTGTTGTTACTAGGAATATTTCCGGGAAGATATTAGTATTTTTTCACTATATTATTATAATGCATTAGAATATTATAATGTCTAGTGTAGAAAGGTTTTTAATAAAAACATCACTGTTTTACAAACATGATATATAATATAACTCATGAAAATTATGGCATGTTGTGTTCTACTGCTGCTGTTGAGTTAGACTTGTTTCGTCGTGAATTCTTGCCTCCTCGTGAGCGCACAGATAATGATTTACCCATGGATATTGTCTGCGCTTTTTCTCATGTACGTGAGTTGCATCGTCGTTTGGTTGCTCGTCCTTTGGTTACTGTTGATGATTTCTTGGCTGTTCCTTTGTATCGTGCGTTCTGGGAGATAGTACGTTATGGCCCTCAGTATAGTAATACTCAGTCTATTGAGCAGTTGGGTTTGCAGACGCAATTATTTACAAATGATCTTGGTGCTGTAGTTGATGATGAGGTGACGCATCCTCGTGTGGAAGGAATGCGTGATGTACTTATAGACTTGTCTCGTCATCTTGATGTGTATGATAATGTTTTGTGCCGTGGCTTGGTAGCATGAATTCTTTTGCTGATAAGGTTTACGAGCTATGTAAGAACGTTCCTAGGGGTAAAGTATCGACCTATAAGGAGATTGCTCGTGCCCTTAAGTGTAAGGGTTTTCAGGCTGTTGGTCAGGCGTTAAATAAAAACCCGTATGCTCCTGTTGTTCCTTGTCATAGAATTGTAAATAGTCGTGGCGAACTTCATGGTTTTGCTTTTGGTTTAAAAAAGAAGAAGGAGTTGTTAGAGTCTGAGGGTGTTGTGGTTGTTAATAATAAAGTCGATCTAGAAAAATTTGGTTTTTATTTTCCTTGAGTGATTAGGTGATAGAGCATGTCTAGGTTGAGTTCTAGTGCTGCTGTGGGCATGGTAATGTTAAAATTGTGTAGTATTTCTGGGTGGAGTTCTCCGATGATGCCGAACATTTTTCCTTGGTGGTTGAGTGTTGCTTTTCTTCCTTTGATGAATACTTCGGATGGTTGTTGTGGTTCTTCGTAGGTTATGGTCATGCCTAATTGTTGTGTTAGGTAATCGCTGAGTTGTTTTATTTTGGTGTAGTCTGCTCCTTCTCCGCAGAGTGTTATGGCTAAGTGTTCTGTTTCTTGTATGCCTGTTTCTGTGTTTCCAGGGTTGAAGATGGTTCCCATTTCGTAGAGGTTTTGGGGGTAGGTGTGGTGGGTGTTTTTTCCGAGGACTTCCAGTAAGTTTGCTAGGATGTTGTTTCTTAGGACGTTGTAGTCTTCGCTTTTGGTGTCTTCTAGGGGTATAGGTTGCTGGTTGCTGTTGATTTTGGTTGTTTGTGTTGCTTGGTTGCTGAGGTGGTAGGTGCTTGTTTCAAGGAGTTCTAGTCCTATGAGAAGTTCTGTTATTTTTTCTTTGAAGATGGTTTGTGGTGCTTCTTGTGCTGTTGTCGCAATGTTGGGTATGATAGTAGGGAAGTTTTCATAACCGTAGGCAATGGCGATGTCTTCAATGATGTCTTGTTCGTGGATAATATCTGTTCTATAAGCAGGTACGTGTGCTTTGTGGTTGTTGTAGCCGTAGCCCATTTTTTCTAGTAGTTTTTTCATGTCTGTTTCTTTGAGGTGTAATCCTAAGAGTTTGTTGACACTAGTGATATTGATGTTCATGGTTGTTGGTGTGAGTTGTGGTGTGGTGAATGTTTTTCCAGGATAGTTCATGGTTACGTTGTAGAGTGTTCCTCCCATGTCTGCTAGTGTAGTGGTTAAGATGTTGAGTGCTTGTTGTACATTGTTCATGTCTGTTCCTGTGCATTCTATGAAAACGTCTTTTGTTGTGGTTGTTATTTTTCCTGTGTCTTCTGAGTTGGTGTAGGGGAGCATGGAGAGGACATTGTTTTTTGTATCAATGTAGAATGGGTAGAGTTTCCAGTCCTTGGCGATGTGGCAGTATTGTTTTCCTGTTTTGTGTTGTTGTTCTACTTGGTCTGCTCGTATTGGTTTGTTCATGCCTAAGGGTTGGAAGGTAATAGTTTTCGGGTCTTTGGCGATGTAGCATATGGGGAAGTGTATATGTTCTAAGGGGTAGAGTCCGTAGCATGATTTTTTTCTGTTTCTTCCGTGTGTTAAGGCTAGTTTTTCTTGAAGTTGCATGATGTCTCGTATGCGTTCGTCCGTGAAGTGTATTCCTTTGACGACTGCGCAGACGCTGTAGGGTCGCATGGTAACGTTTTTGTCGACGATGACCTGGTAATTGCTTTTTTTTATTGTATAATTGCTGAGTCCTTTTTTTGTTCCAAGGAATGTTTTGAGCGCTCGTGCGAATCCTTGTTCGCTTAAGAGGTCTGGTCTGTTAGGGAATACTTCTACTTCTATTTCATTTTTAGTAATGCTTTCGACGTCGGTTCCGAGCATGGCCATGCGGTCTGCTAGTTGCTCGTCGCTAAGTTTTTTCCCTATATTTTTGAGGAGTGCTTGTTTGTTGAAGGTTATTTTTGGCATGGTTTAGAGGCTCTTCTTCATGAGTACAATTTCTTCTGGTTTATAGTTTCTTTTTTTGTAAATTTGGAATGCTAATGATTGTGGGTGGCTTGCTAGTCCTATAGCTTTTGCTTTCTTTTTTTTGAAATAGTTCTCTGTGAAGTTAAGTAATTGTCTTCCGTATCCTTGTCCTTGTGATAATTTCTCAATCACTAGTTCTTCTATGAATCCTTCTTTGCCATGGTCCCAAGTGCGTAGGTTAAGTATGAGAAATCCTTTGACGGTGTTGTTAATAGCAAGTACAAATGTTGTGCAGTTTTTGAAATCTTTTGTTAAGTGTTCATGTACTGTTTTTTCTGACCAATGTTCATTGTAAGGTTGTTTGGCGTATTCTGTACAGTAAATAGCTGTTATTTTCTTTAGGTCTTTTTTAGTAGCTTTTCTTATGTTCATAGTATCCTCGTCTTCATGGTTCGTAATTGTTCTAGATCATTGCCGTACATGTCTCGTAAGTCTTTGATACCATAGTTCTCTACGCTTATTCTGTCAACGCCTAGTCCCCAGGCGAGTACGGGTACGAATTTTCCGAGGAGTGGTTCTACGACTTCTGGTCTGAAGATGCCTGCTCCTCCGAATTCTACCCATGTTTTCCTTGTGGGGTGCCAGATGTCTACTTCTACTGATGGTTCTGTGTAGGGGAATGGTCCTGGTCGGAATCGTACTTTGTCATGTCCCATGGCGGTGAAGAATGTTTTCAAATAGCCGAGTAGGTGTTGTAGGTTTGCATGTTCATCGATGACAATGCCTTCTGTTTGGTAGAATTCAAATAAGTGTTTCCAGTCAAGTGTTTCGTTTCTGAATACTTTTCCTACGCTGAAGTATTTGCAGGGTAGTTTTATATTTTTGTCTTTGATGTTTCTGAGTGTTTGTGCAGACAAGCAAGTAGTATGTGTTCGTAGCACGTTTCTTTGTGCTTCTTTCGGGTTCCAGTGTTCTCCCCACCCTTTGCTTCCGGTTGTTCCACCGTTTTTATGTACTGCTGCTATGTCTTTCCAAAAACTGGGTAGTTTTCCTTGTGCTGGTTGTTTGATATAATAAGTGTCTTGTAGTTCTCGTGCGGGATGGTCTTGTGGCGTGAAGAGTGCGTCGAAGTTCCAGAAGCTTGTTTGTACTTTTGTTCCTGTCATTTCTTGGAATCCTAGGTTTTTCCAGATGTTTCTGATGTAGTGTAAAGTGTCGTTAGTGAAGTGTCTTTTTCCTCCCGTGATGGTTGGTACGGGTGCTTTGATGTCGTAGCTTCTGAAGTTTTTGTTTTTCCAGTTTTGTTGTTGGAGGAGTTGTGGTGTTACTGTTTCTAGGAGTTCAGTGTTGAGTTTGATGGTGGTGAGTTTTCTCCCTAGGGGTGTGAGCTGTATGGTAATAATGGTTTGTTCTTCTTCTTTGATGAGTTGTTTTCTTTGTTTGAGTTCTTTGAGGAGTTGGGTGTTAAGATTATTTGCGGGTGTTGGTAATTGTTCTAGTAATTGTTGTTCGGGTGTTTTCTTGGTGAGTAATTCTTCTCCTTTTTTGGTGAGGTCGAGTTTTCCGTTCGTTATGGTTATTGCTTGTTGTTTTTTGAGTGTTCCGAGTGCTATGGTGAATTCTTCGGGTGTGAGTTTGCTGTTTTCTTTGACGTCGATGATGCTTCGTGGTTTTTTTTCTAGTTCTTTGAGTAATTGTTGTTCTGGCAATCCTTCCTGTAAGTATTTTTTTCCGTTGTCTCCGAGGGTGATGATAATAGTTGTTATTTTGTTTCTGGTGAGTACGCCTTTGTTTTCTAGCCATTGTAGTGCTCGTGTTACTTCTACGGGTTGCATGTTGCTTTTCGTAGCAAGTGTTTCTTGGGTGCTATGGTCTTGTAAGTGGGGTAAGATTTTTCTTTCTAGGGGGTGTAATTGATTAGCCACCTCTTGGATATCCATAAGGAATGGAATACTAGGTGATGTTTATAAATTCTGCTGTCACATATTTCTAGTCTGTTGTGGCTGTTAGGGTAACAGTGTGTTTTTCTGCTATTGCATGGAGTTTTCTTCTTCGTAATTGTTCTGATCCTATCATGACGAGTAGTCCTAGTCCCATGATACCCATGCCTTGGAGTCTCTTTTCAATAGTTTCTTGGTCGTAGGCTATGCAGGTGCTATTTGTGGCATAAGTTTGCGTTTCCGTTTTTGCTTCTTTTATGAGTTCGGAAAGAGGTAGTTCTTTTTGGTCTGCTCTGGTGATAATAGCATAATTTGTAGTGAATCCTGTTTGTTCTAACTGGGTAAGTGCGGTAAGTCGTTGTTGTGCTTGTGTTCTTTGTTGTACATCTGTGGGTGCGGGTAACGGTTTTACGAGGTGGATCATTCCCATAATACTTACGGCTATGCCTCCGAGTGTTATTGCACCCCATATTCTTTTAGGTGTTGTTGTTTCTTGAAGATAGGCAGGGTAATGGTCTGAGGGTATTATTCTAGTCACGGTGTTGCAGATTTTTTTATATTTATAAACTTTTGTTTAGTGGCTGTAACATTTTCCGTCAGTTGCTAGGTAGGCTTGCATGCCGCGGAGTTCTTTATGGAGTCTGAGGGCTACTGCTTGGAAGTCTATGAGTGTATGGATGCCGCCTCCTTTTCTAAAGATGTCTGTAACAGTTACAGGTAGGTTATGGGCGTGAACAAAAGGTTGGTGTATTCTTGTTACTAATTCTGGGTTGCTGAGGATGGCGAGTCTTTGGATTGCTATTAGGGGTGATAATGGTGTTCCTTCCCATGCATTTGCTAGTTGTAGAACTCCTGGTCGGTATTGTTCTAGTGTGACAAGGATGTGGATGAGTCGTTCGTGGTCTAGGGTATCGATAATGACGGGTTTTGTGCCGTTGGTCCATGATCGTTCTTCTGCTTCTTTAGCGCATAGTTCTGAAAAGCCTGGTCCTAGTTCTACATAAGTTCTTTCTCGGTTAGTTCTTAGTCGTTCGCTTACGCGTTCTGAGTCTGGTGGTGTCAGGAATTGGTCGTAGGTTGCTATGCTTCTTCCTGTGATAAGGAATCCGTTTAGTTGGCTGAAGGGTTGTGGTGATGGTTTGAACATGCCTCGTATTTCAAAAAGTCCTGCCGTGCGTAGCAGGATAATATCTCCTATGGTGTCTGTGATGATGACTTGTTCTAGTGTTCTTGTTAATGTTCTTGTGAGTGCTTCTTCTAGGGTTATTTCTATGCGTTGAGCTTTTTCGCCATGTTGTGTAGAATCAATGTCGCGGTAGGCTTTGAGTGGTGTCATGAGAATTTTCTTTTGTCAGGTTCGGTTTCTAATAAATCAAGAAGTGTTGTATAAGATTCTTTCGTGAAGGGGAATTCTCGTTGGCAGTCGTTGCAAATAACTGTTAAAGGTTCTCCATGATTGCGTGTCATGTGGTTTTCAATGTCGGCCTCGAAAAGTATACCGCTTTGATAGAATGTATGGTCTTTTTCAGGGTTTATTCTTCTTCTTTGATGGTCTTTTTTTTGTCGTTCTAAATTTTGTTGTGCCAATGGCGTTGGTTTTTTGTATCTACTGCCATGATAGGTTCCTTCTTTTCCTTTGCATCCGCAGTCAATGGCGAAGTGTTTTGTGGGATTGCAGATAAGTCTGTAGGTTGCTTCTAGTTTTTCTATAATAAATTCTGCTGATGGCATGTTTATGATCTAAGAACTATCCTTTTTGAATTCTAAATAACCCACCAGAGAAGTCAAAGAAAGTATAAATGTTATATAGCCTGCAATTTGAGCCTTTTCAACAGTTTTTCGTGCTTGGACGTCAGATGTTTGTGTGAGTGTTTCTAGGTTGTCTCGTGTTGTTTCTAGTGTTTGGTCTATAATGTGTAGCATGGTTTCTTGGTAGGGTTGTGGTTGTAGTGTTGGCTCTTTTGAGATGTTGAGTCTTATGCTTTCAAGTCTTTGGAGTGAACTTTTTGTTGTATCATAGGCTTTGGTAGTACTTGTTTCTTTTTTTAACAATGTTTCTCCAATAACAATAGTAGCTATGCCTAGTACTCCTGTTCCAATTATTATTTTGGTAATCCTATTCATGTTGTTCCTGCGGTGAGTGCTGCTCGTTCTTCCACGTACTTTTTCTGTGCTCTTCTTAAGTTGTATATGGCTATGCCTGCTCCGAGAACTATGCCTGCAAGGCTTTTAAAGAAGTACATGTGCCATGTGTTTCTAGTTCTGTTGTCATAGTCTGCAACTGCTGGAGTTGTATTGATAGTTGTTATTTCTTGTTCGTAGCGGGTAATGACCCTGTCGAATACTTGTAAACGGTCGTCAATGGTACTTGTTGTTTTTTGTGGGAAAAGTTGTTCTAGTTCTTGTTCTAAGCCTGTGGGTGTGTAAGTTATGGGTACAGGTGTTGCTGATAGTTTTGCTCTTTCTTGTCGGATATAGTTGAGTGTTACTTGTGCGTTTCTTCGTGTGGTTAGCTGTTCAGTAATTGCTTCTGGTGGTGTATGTTTTTTGTGTTCATCTAGTATTCCCCAAAGAACTCCACTTAATCCGATTCCTGCGAAGAGAAAGACATTTGTGGTGACTCTATTTCGGTAGCGTTGTTCTATTGTTTCTGCGGGTGTTTGTTGGTTGGTAATCATAGTCTTATTGTCTTCCGTATTTTTTTCTTAATGTTTCGTACCAGGGTGCGATTGCATCTGCTTCTTTTCCTATGGGTATATCTAAGTCGGCGTTTAGTCTTTTTCCTTTGAAGGTAGGTCTTATTCTTCCAGTTGTTAAGGTTCCTTCAAAAGTTCTGTCTGATGGTATTTTTATCCTTGTAGATGTGTATACTGCATGGTATCCTTGCCTGATCATTTCGTCAAGAACAGGTGATCGTCCAATTGCCCAGGGTTCATTAAGATTTTTATCACAACTTCTTTTTGTGTTTAATCGTACATGAGAAAACATGCGTTTTTCAAAGAGTCTTGCTATAGTAGCTGTCTCTTCTGAAGCTTGGTGTATGAGCATGGTTACCATGCTGCTATGGGGGTAAGGGGTATAGTGATTGTCATCGACGAAAGCATCAATAGCGAGAAAACTTCCAGGTACGATCCCTTGTCTGGTCAATGCTTGTTTTACTTCTGCTTCGTCAGTAACTTCTGTTATGATTGCTGGTTCAAATAATATTTCTGTACTGTGAGTAGTAATGTTGTCACCTTCACCTGATTTTTCAGGGAATGTTTTGTAGGCTTCAAGAATCAGGTCATTGAGTTGGCTTGGTGCTACAGAAAATGATTGTTCAAAAGTTTTAGGTGTCATGGTTATTAGTCATGAGTTATGTGTATTCTTGGTGGCTTATTCATTTCATTACATGCATAGGTAAAGGAACCTAATGCTGTGAGGGCCATGATGATACTTCCGAAAATAGTTGCTGATCTATGATTATCAGTTGCTTGTCGGTACTGGAGATAATCAGGGTGTTCTCGTTCGTAGGCACTTATTCTTTGTAATTCCTGGGTTGTTGTTTGTAGGTGTTGTGAGACTCCTTCAAGTTGTTGTCCTTTCATGGTCCATGGTTTTATGGTGTTAAGTTCTTCTTGTATCCTGTTAAGCTGGTAAATCTGTTCTGTATAGGTTTGTGCGAGATTGACGAGGGTTGTTCTTTCTGGTGTTGGTGCTATGATTTTTTCTAGTATAAGGTCTGCTCCAATAGAAAGTGCTAGTGCAATAGTAATGTTGCGAAGGGGTTTTGTCATGACTATTTCCCGTTTTTAGTATCTTTTAAGTTTTCCCATGCTGTGTGGAACATGTTGTTCATGGCTTGCACGAAGTACGGGCTTTTTACCCATACGCCTGTGTCGTAGTCTTCGTGGGTTGTTTTGTCGTCTGCCATCATGAAGAGCATTTCTTTGCCGTCGATTATTACAAATCGTGCGTTGATGTTTTCTAAGTGTTTTACAATGCTGGTGTCTTGGAGGAGTTGTTGTGCTTTGGTTGTTTCTTTGCTGAGGGGTGCTGCTATTTTTATTTTTACTCCTTTGCTTTTTAAGTGTTTGAATGTGTTTTTGAATCGTTCTGCTTTTCTTGCGAGTCCTTGTTCTGAAGTCATGATAAGTATTTCTTTTTGTGCGTTGTCGAGCATCGTGCTGAGTTGGCTGTAGAGTGCTGTTCTTCCTTTGATGCTTCCTGCTAGGCTTGTGGGGTCGATGTGTTCTATGCCTTGTTTGTAGAGGAGTTCTAGTTCTCCGAAGAGGTCTTCTTTGCGTACTTTTTCTAGCATGTCTGATCGTGTTTCTGCTTCTTCGTGGATGATGTTTTTCATGCGTTTGACGATTTCTTCAGGTGGTACGGCGATGTAGCGTATGGGTTTGCCGAGTTTCATGATAATGAATCCTTTTTTTTCTAGGCTTTCGAGGACGTCGTAGCTTCTGCTTCGTGGTACGTTGCTCATGTCGGAGAGTTCTCCTGCGGCTGCTACGCCTCTGCTTAACAGTGCTGTCCAAATTTTGACTTCGTAAATATTTAGGTCGAAGGCTGCTCGTGCTTTTTTGAGAAATGATTCGTTGACAATCATGGTATGCTGCTCCTTCACCCCAATCTTTGTTACTCGTGGGTAGAGAAAGGTATATAAAGCTTTCGTTAATGTAACTACTATTGAGGAATAAGCAAATGCCTGCGTTACAACATTCTAATCAGCAACGTTCGAGAAGTGTGTTGCGTCAAGAAATTGAGGAATTAGCTTCTTTATCTCAAGCTGTAAACGATGAACTGGTTCGTTTGCGTGAAGCAGAGTCTCGTAGTGCGCATGGTCTAGTAGTCTATTTAGTAGATGGGGAAGGAAAAGTGCGAGATTTTGACCATGTGCATACTGATGCTTTGCGTGGCTATTTGCAAATAAGTAGGGGTAATAAATTTAAGGCTGCTCAAATGGCAGGTATGAATTATAACACTTTTTGCCTTCAGTTGAAGCGTTTTGGTGTAATCTATGACCCTAGTTCTGTTATGGGTAATCCTGCTCGTGAGTTGGAAGTATTACTAAAAGAGGTTGGTTCTTGGAGTGGTGGGGAATTACCTACGTTGGATGAACTACAAGATAGGTATATTGCATTTGTGTTTGCAAGAAACAATGGTCATGTGACGAATACTGCTAATGACTTAGGTATTAGTCGCGGTGCTCTTTTTAATTGTCGTAGAAGGTTAGGCTTGGATACTACTGCATATCGTCGTCGTGGTTCTACGGTGAGTAAATAAATTTATGGAGCTGTTGTTCTGCTTTTTTTCTTCGTTTTTGGTGTTCTTGTAAGAACGTGTTTATTTTGTCAATGAGTAGTTGTTTTAATTCTCCTGATAATAGTTTTCCACTTTTGTAGTCATGGTAGGTATTTTCTAGTTTTTTGTCGTCTTCTTCCAAGAAAGTAAGCCATTGGTAGCTGATGTCTATGTCAGGATTTCCTCCATGTTTTCTGTGTTCTTCTAGGGTGTCTTTTCCTCCACTAAAAGCATATTTTTTTATTTTTTTTGCTACGTCTTCTGGTGTGTCGGTGAGGAAGATGGCTGTGTCAGGTTGTGATGAAGACATTTTGGTGTGTATTCCTTTGAGTCCTGGCATGAATTTTATGAATGTTGCTGAAGGTGGGATGAATTTATAGTCTTTCATGCGTTGAGCAATGTCTCTGCTTAGATTGATATGGGGTACTTGATCTGCTCCTACTGGCACGATAACAGGTTTTGGTCCTCCATTTTCTGATAGTTGTGGGTAAAGGATATCTGCTACTTGGGTAAATGCGGAAATAATTTTTCCTGGTGTGAGTTCTCCGTAAATTCCTTGTAGTTCATTGAAAGTTACTTTGTTTGCTATTATTTTGCTTAGGTTCATGTATTCTTTTGATCCTTCGCTTTGGAAGTAGAATTTAGTTTTTTTTGGCTGTAGTCCAAGTGCTATATAATTGAGGAGGTATTCATTTAGGGCTACTTCTCGTGCTTGGGCTAGGGGTATATTTCTGGTGAGATAAGATTCTATATCCGCTACGCATATATGGCAGTCTGCTCCTAATTTTTGGAAGTAAATCATGAGGTCAGTTATTGCTTTATGTCCGAAATGAAATTTTCCTGAAGGCATTAATCCAGTAAGCATGGCAAATGGTTTTTTTCCATCTATTGCTTGTAATACTGTTTCGAAAGATTTATGACCGAATGCAATGTTTCTTGTAAAATAATAGTTTTTAGGTATTTTTTTAAGTAACGTTTTAGTAGATTCTACACCGAGGTCGCGCATTAATTTTTCATAGTTTTTTACTTCACTTGCTTTCCAAGGGTCGAGAAAGTTTGTTTCCTCTTTTGCCATGATGGTTATTTGTAGTCAGTTGCTATTTAAATCTTGCTTTAACATTGTTGACAGTAAGTCTTTTTTTGTTATCCATAAAGTTTTTATAGGCATATTTTTTTAGTGGATTATGAGTTTTCATACACAGCATGATTTTGAGGAATCTTTAAAGTATCATGGTATTTATGTGACTCACGAAACTGGTCCTGCTGCACGTTATGCGGATCCTGTTGGTTATGTTGGGGTAAAGAACAGTGTTGTGCCTTCTGATAGGGCGGGTAAGTCTTTAGCTAAGTTTCTTGAGCTTGATGGTTCTTTACCTGATGCTGCGGAACGTCAATTAGATCGAGCTTTGGTTGCTGCTTTGCGTAGACAACTTGCGGGTCGTGCTGCGCATCGTGATGGTCGTGTTGCTACTCGTCTTTTTCATCGTCGATAAGGTTAAATAGGATTATTCTTGAGTATTGTTTATGAAGCATTCCTTGTCTGTTTCCTTGTTGTTGGTGGGTTTATTTGTACTTGCGCAGGTTGTTGGTTTGTTCGTTGTTCAGGGGTATGCTAGTCAGTCGTTGCCCTTGGGTTTGCAGCCTCCTGCGTTGGATCCTGATACATCGTTTATTTCTTTGTTAGGCACGGTTATTGTTCTTTCCTTGGTGGTTTGGTTGTTGATGCGTTTTCGTTTTGGTTTTTTGTGGAAGTTTTGGTTTTTCATTTCTTTAACGTTGGTGTTAACCGTTGCGTTGGCTGCTTTTCTTCCGGAATTGTGGGCGTTGGGTGTTGCTGTTGTCTTGGCATTGTTGAAGTTGTATCGTCATTCTGTTTTTTGGCATAATCTTCCGGAGATGTTGTTGTATGGTGGTTTGGCTGCTGTTTTTGCTCCCGTGTTTTCTTTGTTGTCCTTAGTATTCTTGTTGATATTGATTGCTGTGTATGATGCTGTTGCTGTGTGGAAGACGAAGCATATGGTTTCTTTGGCGAAGATGCAGTTGAAGGAGCGTTTGTTTGCAGGTTTGTTGATTCCGTATGGTAAGAAGAAGTCTGCGTTGTTGGGTGGTGGTGATATTGCTTTTCCGTTGTTGGCGAATGCTGTTTTGTTGCGTGAGTTTGGTGGTGTTGCTGCAGTGATAGGTGTTGTTTTTGCTGCGGGTGCTTTGTGGTTATTGTTGTGGTTGTCGGAGAAGAATAAGTTTTATCCTGCCATGGTCTTTTTGTCGGTGGGTTCGTTGTTGGCTATTGGTCTTAGTTGGTTGTTCCTATAGCTGGTTCTGGTCGTATGCGTTCTTGGTAATCTGCAACGAGTTGTTGTAATTTTTCTACGTCTTGTTCAAAGCGTGTTTTTCGTGGTCTGTTGCCTAGCGTTGCCGCTGTGAACGCTCCTAGGGATTCTATGCTAAGACTAAGAATTCGTGGAGTATGCCATGCTATTTCGTGTGCGTCTTGATTGTTAGGGCTGATTATCTCTTTGATGGCCGCAGCGGCAGCGAAGTAACCTAAAAATCCAAAATAGGTAGTGATAATGCCTGGTAGTATTCCGAAGTCTTTCTTTTTCAGAGAGGGTAGTACTTCTATTATTCCTAATACTACTCCTAATGAAAACATGTTCAATGCCCCGTTAAAGTAATCAGGTGGTGTTTCGTTTAATCCGTTGGCTGTATGACTGAGTATGCTTATGCTAAAACATGTTTGTGCTAGTCCTACTGGGGTTCTTCCTGTGGTTTTGTTCCAGAAATAGTTTACTACTCCTACTCCTTCCATGACATAATTATCAATAGTTTTGAAGGGGTTCATGTTAGTAGAGTATGCCTATGAGTATTCCTTTTATGTTTTTATCAGTGATAGTGTGACTGGTGTTGCTGTTGTCTCCTTGGAGTGTTAGGGTGTTTCCGTTGATGGTTTGTATTCTGTGGACAAGTCGTTGTCCTTCGTAGTCATAGCTGATGATGTCTCCTTCGTGGAGTTGTTGGTTGGTGTAGGGTAGTTCTATGCCTATGCTGTTCTCATCTAGGGTAGGGTCCATACTGTTGGTGTTGGTGTAGTGTACAAGTAGGGTTGCTGGTTTATGGATCGTAAGGTCGTTGGTGGTTTGGGTGATATCTTCAAGGGTGATGCGTTGTTGGGGTGATGGTTGTTCGGGTAGTCCGGGTGTTGGTTGTTCAAGAATGAGTGTTGGGTTGGTAAGTAGGTCGTTAGTTATATAGCCGAGACAGAGTCCTATGATAAGTATGCCTATGAATAATTTGTACATACATGCCCCCGTAATAGTGTGGCAAGAAATCAGTTATAAATGTTACTATTTTAGAATGGTAGTAATTACTTAGCGTATTCTTATCGTTTCGAGATTTTTTGGTGCTTCTGTTTCTATTCTGTTCACTTTGTGGATGCTGGATGCTAGGTCTAAGCATCTGCTTTGTTCTCCGTGGTTGACGATGACTTTCTTGGGGCGTGGTTGTAAGTTTTGGATGTAACGCATGAGTTCTGTTCTTCCTGCGTGTCCTGATAGACTGCTTTCGATATGGATGCGCATTTTGATGTTGAGTTCTTCTGGTCGTTCACCGTCGGTTAATACGATGCGTCGTTCTCCTTCTTGTATTCTTCTGCCGAGTGTTCCTTCGCCGACGTAGCTGACGAAGAGGAGGGTGTTTTTCGGGTCGTCGCACATTTGTTTGAAGTATTCTACGCTGGGTCCTCCGGTGAGCATGCCTGAGGTTGCGATGATAATGCAGGGACTGTCTTGTTTTATGATTTCGTCTTGTTCTTTTCTGCTGCCGACGCGTCGTAGGTTGGGGCTTAAGAATGGGTTCTTATCGTTGTGGAATATGCTTTTTCGTAAGTCTCTTCCTAAGAAGTCAGGATAGGCAGTGTGGATAGCGGTGACGTCCCATACCATGCCTTGTGCGTAGATGGGGCAGTGGGGTACTTTTCCTGTTTCCATGGCTTCATTCATGATAAGGATGAGTTCTTGTGCTCTTCCTACACCAAGGACAGGGATGAGTACTTTTCCTCCAGCTTCTAATGTTTCTCTTGCTGCTTGGATGACGGTTGCTTCTGCTTCTAATCGTGGTTTGAGGATGTTATCTTTTCCTCCGTACGTGCTTTCTATCATAAGCGTTTCTAGTCGTGGGAATCGTGTATCTGCGGGGTCTAAGAGTCGTGTGGCAATACATTTCAAGTCCCCCGTGTAAACTAAGTTGTGTAATCCGTTGCCGACATGTAAGTGTACTAAGCTGCTTCCTAGGATATGTCCTGCGTTGTAGAATGTTATTCGAATGTCAGGGGTGATATCAGTAACTTCACCATAATCAAGGCAGATAGTATGTTTGACCATTTCTTTTACATCATTCACGTCGAAGATGCCGCTTTTTGCTTGTTTGAATGCTACACCAATATAATCAAGTGCTAGTAATGCTGCAATGTCTCGTGTGGGTGCAGTCATGTAGACAGGTCCTCGGTAGCCCATTTTGAAAAGGAAGGGTACGATGCCGCAATGGTCGAGGTGTGCGTGACTAATAATAATGGCGTCTAAGTCTTCTATTTTGAATTCTGGTGCGTCGAGGTAGGGGTAAGCGTTTTGGTCTGATGCTGCTACGTTGACGCCGCAGTCGAGAAGTATTCTGCTTTCGGGTGTTTGTAAGAATAGGCAGCTTCTTCCTACTTGTCGTGCTCCTCCAAGGTAGGTGAGTCGTATCCATTCTTCTTTTTTTGTGCGCATCCATCCGTCATAGACGCGGTGTCCTACTTTGTCTAAGAATTTTCTTCGTTCGTCTGAGTGTTGGTAGAGTACTGCTCGTATGTTTTCTATGATCTTGCTGCGGAGTGCGGGTAGTCTTCTGATGACCGGTACCCATAGGCATTGTTTGCGTATTTCTCGTAATAATTCTCCGTCTTTTCCTATAGCTACGCCAGGTTTTTCTACTTCGATGATGACTCTGCTTCGTTGCGGGTCAAAGAGTATGTTGCCAATGCCTGATTCTTTTGGGAGTATTTCGTTTATTTTCTTTTCTGCTTTTTCTACGTCCATGGTTATGGCAGGGTCGGGTCGTAGTTCTATGCGTTTTTTGATGGTATCAACGATACCTTTGATCATGCTTTGGTTGTTGAGGAAGAAGTCTTTGTCTTTAGTATAAAGAATGATGTTTGCCCCTTCAAAACTCGTGTCACTAATCTTATCTTTCTGAGGTATCAGTTTTAATATTTCTTCTATAATGTTTGCCATAATGCTTGAGATGTCAAATAGTTGACAATGATGTTTATGCTGTCTGTAATGTTGTTGTAATCTTTTTTTGTAGTACTAATTGTATGCCATCTTTGGTGATGCTGTAAACGTCTGCTCCTTCTCCTGATCCGGTGTCTCGTTGGATGCTGGCGTCGATACATTTGATGGCGAGCTTTACTCCTTCGTTGACGGTGATTGTTTTTTGGTAGGTGCTGTCAAGTACTGCCATGGCTATTTCTCCTCCAGATCCGTCGGTTGCGTAGTCTTTTATTTCCATGACGCAGCCGTCAGGTGTTAATTCGTAGAGATGGTAGCCTGCTCTGTCTCTTCCTCCGAGGAGGAATGCTGTTACTGCTATGATTGTGCTGAAGTTTCTGATGTTTTGGTAAAGTATGGTTCCAAGTAGGTTTGCTACTTCTTTGACGGTTAGTTCTTTCATGCTGCGCATTTTTTTTATCATGATTTCTGCTTTGATGAGTTTGATGACCATTTGGATGTCTGATACGTTTCCTGCGATGGTAACGGCCATGTTTTCTGCTATGGGTAATACTTTGACAACGTCTTTGTTCATGACGCGGAGTGGCATGCCTCCTCCGGTTGCTCGTTTGTCTGCTGCGAGTATAATACCGTCTTTGCAGACAATACCTAATGTTGTTGTTCCCGTTTTAATTGATGCTTCTACCATGTTTGAGGTTATCACCAGAATATCTTATGATGAGCTTACAAGTTTGATTATTTATAAATGTTTCTGTTGGTTGTTTACAAGAGTTTGATGTCATTTATGGTGACGAGTGTTTTTTTGTCCCCGTTTTGTAGGTAGCAGGTTTCTGTGGTTAAGTAGTAGAGGAGGTTGTGGTTTTGGTCAAGTTGGATATTGAGGTATCCTTGTTTTGTTTCTTTGTCGTGTTCTTCCGTAATGTCAAGTACTTCAAAGGTTTTTTCTTGGATGCTTATGGTGTCTCCTATTTGGAGGTTGTTCGGTTCCATAGTGTAATTCCTTTAAGTGATAATTTGCTTATTAAGTCTTTTGGTGTTATTATCGTTCTTTTTTCGGTGCTGTAGATTTTTCCTTGTTTATTGAATGTTTTTTTGTGGTATTTTTTGAATTGTTGTACTGCTGTTGTCATGGTTAGGGGTGGTCCTGCTCGTTCCTTGATTGCTGGCAAGGTTGTTTCTTTGAGGTTGTAGTAGTAGTACACATTGTGGTGGGGTTGGTCCCAGTGCCATCCGTGTTTTTTTATGATGAAGTCTTCTTGTTGAAGTGCATAGCGTAGTTTTTCTTCTGTTTTTCTGAGTGCTGCCCCGATAATGTCTGTTTTTCCTAGTGGTGTTTTCATGGTGAAGACAGTGTTATGACTCTTTTTTACAGTTTCTAGGTTGAAGGTTGGTGTAATAAAATATTTTTCTTTGTTTTTTGTTGTTAGGTAGTTTTTGCAGGCTTTTATGAGCTGTTTATATTTTTCTTTGTTGAGTGCTGCTGCTGCGTTTCTGGTGTTGTCGGTGGGGTCGATGACGATGAGGGGTGATGTTTTCTTTGCTTCGTTGAGGTTGTTGATGTCTTCTTTCTTTCCTAGAGTGGTTACTTCTTTCCAAGTGCTTACTTTTTTTATGAAGTTATTGAATCCTTGGTAATGGATGATGAGGAGTTCTACTAAGTAACCAGAGAATCCTTGGATGTAGCTTTCTGCTCCGTAGACGTCTGCTGCTTTGCAGAATGCTTTTGCTTTGCGTATGTCATAGGAATACTTTTGGTGGTGATTAACATAATTGACGTGGAGTTGTGAGATGTCAGTGATGTTTTTTGCTGCTGATGCTTTTTTTATGTTAAGGATAGGTATAAATTCTATCGTATAGTTGTTGTAATTTGTTTGGAAGTAGTCTCTGCTGCCATGGAGTCGTGTGAGTTTGAATTGTTTTTTGAGGTGTTGTTCAGTGATGTCTGCTAGTTTTTCTGATTGGTGCTGGAACGTTTTATAGTCATAAACAATGTAGATGTCGATGTCATGTGTTCCTGTAAGCCAAGTGTTTTTTGCTCCGCTCCCGCCGAGTTTTGCTTGTGCTTTGGGGATGCGTATTTTTTTTATGATATCTTTGACAGTTTGTTGTAGTTGTTGTTCCTCTTCTTTGCTGGGTATGAATTCCATTGGTTTTTAGGGGTTTTTCTCTTTTAAGAGTGTTTCGTCCCTGGTCTCGGATGAGAAAGCTTTTTATGGTAGTAGTCGTGCTAAAATGTTTTATGGTTAGTTATAATCCTCAGACTATTGATCATGACTTACAGTATTGTTTTTTAAGTCCTCGTTCGTTGTTGGCTACTGTTGGCAGTGCTATTCTTCCAGGTGAGGTGGAATTGAAGTGTTTTTTGGATAATCCTGCTTCTCCTACGCGTGTGCATACAAGTTTTTTCTCACCTTTATTCAGTGTTAATACGGAGAGAAAGGTAGGGTGGGTGCGTGGTTGTGTTGCTCTATATCGTGAAAACAGTTCTGCTCCTGTTTCTTTTTTGGAGGAATCATTAGACGTGCGTGTTGTTCCTAATCATGTTCTACAAGTAGGAGTGGCTGGTCAGGCTATTCCTTTCTTTAATTCTCGATCAGTCGTGACGGTTTCTTTACAAAAGAAGGGTGATAGTGTTCGTCCTTCTTATCGTCGTGTTAATAATTCTGGTCATGTTTGGCCTTTGCATTATGTTATGTTCGCTGGTTCTTGTTTGCCGTCAAGTGTTTTTTTATCTGATAGGGGTTTAGTATAGTTTGGTGATTTGATGGATATTGATGTTATGCGTCGTCTAGGTCGTGGTGGGCAATTTGATAATTCATGGGATGTTGTAGATATAGGTGTGTCACATGAGTGATAATTCTGAACTAGAATTAGTGTATCCTTATTTTTGTGTTATCAATCCTCGTCGTGTGGTAAGTTTGTTTTCTGGCTGTCTTGGTGATTCTATTATTACTCGTGCTGATCGTGCTATCAGTGTGGGTATTCCTTTGGTTCGTCGTGTTTCTCGTAATTCTCTTTTTGATGTGTTATGCACATTTGTTGGTGGCTCTTTTGAGCCTGATAGTGATGATCTTCGTGATGATGTTTTTGGGACAATATCATTTGATCATCGTTATCGTGAAGTCGTTGATGACCCAGAGAGTTTGGATGACCCTGAAAGTTGTGAAGTTGTTGAGTCTTTACGTGTGAGCCTTGATAGTCCTATACAACTAGATGGTTATAGGCTATTACCAGGTACATTGTCGCTGCGTTGTGATTTTTATACAGGGGTAAGTAGTTCTGTTAATCATTTTCATCGTCGTGATGCTCGTTTTGGTATTCATGTAGCAAATCGTGGTTTGCCAACATATGAATTATTGTCTGATAGTGGTCGTTCCGCGTGTGCAAACTATTTAGCAAAGAATACGCGTGCTGCTTAACTTGTGAGTAGTTAGATTATCGTTCCTAAATCTTAAATAGCCTTGTTTGTTATATTTTCTTTTGCTATGGGAAATTCTCCAGTGACCTTTCAGTTACCAGAATTTGTTTTGCGTCGGGCATTAGTAAAAGGTCATTATGAGGCGTGGCCTGCTTCTGCTCAGGATGTTGTGGATCCTTATTTGCAGTTGTTGGATGTGGTGCATCGTCCGAATCCTGATCATAGCGTAACTCTTGGCCGTTTGGGGTTGTCGTTTGTTAATAACAGTTTATCACGTGTGTTTGTGTATTACCAACCTGGTTGTCGTTCTCGTGTTGCTCCTGTAGTAAGCATTCTTGATGTTGCCTTGGCGGCTTATAGTATTCCTATTGCTGAGGTGAGTATTCCGTTTGAGCGGGTTTTCCCTTCAACAGTTGCTCGTTTGGGAAAGAGATTTGATGTTGTTACGACAAGTGTTGATATTTTGCCTTTGGAGATGCGCCGTTTGATATTAACAGGTGAGTATAGCGGCGAGGATTGATATGAAATATAATGTTGTTCTTACCGTCCCTGATGATGTACAAGCTTCTTTGGATATTTTAGTGAATCGTTTTCGTGTTGATTGCAGTTCTGTATCTGCTCCTGGTCATCGTCACCTTACATTGTACCGTTTTTATGCTCCTGATGCTGACGATATTTATGTTACTCGTCTTCGTTCGTTAGAGTTTAGTCCTGTTTCTTTGGTGAGTGGACGTTTTTTGCGTCTATTTAATGATGAACATGCAGATGGTTTTTCGTTAGTTGTTCCTTTTATTTCTGATCAAGCTATTTGTGGTTTGCATGCGTTGGTTGCTGATACATTAAATAGTGTTCGTGAACCTCATTTGTGTAGTCATGCAGTGTGTAGTGATCCTCGACGTAAGCAGTTGTGTGACCTGTTAGGTTCTCCATTTTATGGTCCTCAGTATCGTCCGCATGTTACGTTGGCTGTTTTAAATCCTGGAGTTATAGTACCTTATGTTCCTGTTGAGTGTGCTTGGGTTGCTGGCAGTTTTTCTTTGTGGAAGAAGTCGGGTTGTTTAGAGAATGATGGTTGGGAGTCTGTACAGACGTTTCCTTTGGTTTCTTGAGTTTTATGCTTTTTTGGTGATGCTGCTAATGAAGAATCCTTCTGTTTGGTTGTAGTGTGGCCATATTTTTATGCCATTGTTCCAGTCTGCTTTAATACGAAGTTCTATTTTTTCTAGTTTCGCTGTGGGTTCGTGTTCTAAAAGGTGTTGTATGATTTGTTCATCTTCTTCTGGTTCTAGGGTACAAGTGCTGTAGACAAGTCTTCCTTCTGGTTTGAGGAGTTGGTAGGCGTGGCTGATGAGTTTTCTTTGGAGTTTTGCTAGTCTGTTGACAGTGTTTTGGTTCCAGGCGAGGAGTGTTTTTTTGCTTTCTTTGGTGTTGCCGTGGATGGTTCCTGACGCTGAGCAGGGTGTGTCTAAGAGTATTTTGTCGTAGCTTCCGGGTAGTTTTTCTGCGCTGTGGTTAGTAATGACCGTGTTTTTTATGTGGAGTCGTTGTAAGTTGTCGATCATGATAGTGATGCGTTTGCTGTCTGCTTCATTGGCAATGATGACTCCTTCATTGTTCATGAGTTGTGCGAGATGGGTTGTTTTTCCTCCGGGTGCTGCGCAGCAGTCTAAGACTACTTCTCCTGGTTGTGGGTTGAGGATGATGGGTGGGATCATGCTGGTGCTTGCTTGGATGTAATAATACCCTTTTTTGTGTTCTTGTAAGTTACCCAGTGCTTCTGGTCCTTTGCCAATGTAGAATCCTTCTTTACACCAGGGTAGGGGTTCTAGGGTGTAGCCTTGTTGTTCTAGTGTTTGTCGTAGTTGTTGGGGTGTGGTAAGGAGAGTGTTGGTTCTGATGCTTTTTCTTTCTGGTGGGTTATTGATGGCTTTCCAGTAGTCATTAAAGTTAGTAAGTTGTTCATATTTTTTTTGGAATGCTTCTTTGTACTGCATGGTTGTTGTCAAGAAAATAAATGTTTATATACTTGTTCTTCGTCGGTTAATCGTAGAAATTCTTTGTTGAAGTCATATGCTGGCTGGGGTTGAAGTGGTGGGGTTGTTATAATCGTTCGTGCGGTATTTCTAGGGTGAGTGTTCCTCGCTGGAATGTTTTCTTCGTTTTTTGTATGTCTAGTCCTGCGGGTAGGGGTATTTTTCTGTAGAATATGGTATAGTTTAGTGTCTTTTCTTTTCCTCGTGTTGCTTTGATAATAACAAGGTCATTATTAATAATGATGGTGAGGTCTTTGTCTTGTACATGGGGTAGTTCTACAATGATAGTACTTTTTTTGATGTTTTGGCTGATGTTGCTGAAGGGTTTTTCGAATGTGCCAACGAATGATTGGAATTTATCAGTAATGCTTTGTAAGAATTTGTTCTCCTCTTTTCTGCTCACCATGGGTTTTTGTTGGTGAAATGGTCTTTAAAAAGATTATTGCGGTGCGTGATAAGCAGAAATAAAGTTTTGATGGTCTTCTTCAGTGTCAAGTCCTGTGTGAAAGAATGGTTGTTGGAGGAGGTAGTGGAAGAATGTTGAGTTTAAGGGTACGTTTCCTGCGCAGACGAGGAGTTGTGTGACTGCTGGTAGCTTGAATGCTTCTTGTAAAATTTTGAGTGCGGGGTTTTCGCCAGGTTGGTAGGTGAAAATACGAATGACACCTTGTAGCCCAAATGTTCTTTTTTCTTGTTCGTTGAGGAATAGGACTTCTGATGGTCTTCGTGGTGGTTCTATGCTGATGTAACATTCTTTGTCCCATAGTCTATGGGCTGGTTTTCTGCATTGTCTGTCGTGTTCTGGGTGTCCGAGAAAGGTGAGTATGTCTTGAAGAGATAGGGGTGTGAATAAGCTTTCGTTGTCCCACCAGCGAAAGGTGTGTCCACTTCTTTGCAGGACGGTGTAGTCTGCTACACTGCAAGGTTCTCTGAAAATGGAATGTTTTCTTCGTTCTGGTAGTAGGTGGTTTCCTACAGCGGATGTTAGTTTAGCAGTTAGTGTTGTATCAATGAGTGAAGTAAATGTCATGATTTATGGAGAATTATGCTTTTTTTACTGTGCCTTTTTCGTAGCGTGTTGTCCATTTCGTGCGCAGGGGTTTTCTTCCCATGTTAGTATTTTTTTCGCATTTGGAGCTGCAGAAGAAAGATATTCTTCCGTCGTCTTTGATGAACATTTTTCCTGTTCCTGGTTCTAGTTCGTTACCA
>Ga0209542_10006112_pt1 | contig 23609 bp, 27 predicted proteins | sample RifCSPhighO2_01_FD_184028 | JGI IMG/M metagenome (GOLD analysis project Ga0209542, IMG submission 184028) | Soil microbial communities from Rifle, Colorado - Rifle CSP2_plank highO2_0.1 (SPAdes) (version 2) | ecosystem: Environmental > Terrestrial > Deep subsurface > Rock core/Sediment ...
CCCAAGGCGCTCCGCGCGGCGGGTGCCAGCTTGTCGCACTTTATAGACCATGTGATACAGTTGGCACGCCGCACAAAACTATGACCGCACTCAAAAACAGAAAGTGTACCCCTTGCGAGGGCGGGGTGGCGCCTCTCAGCGAGGGAGAGGCCCGCACAATGATGCGCGAACTGGAGCCGGACTGGATGCTCATCGACGGCGGCAACATGCTTGCGTGCACTTTTACTTTTGAAAACTTTGTAAAAACGATGGAGTATGTAAACAAGGTTGCCAAGCTGGCTGAGCAGGAGGGACACCACCCCGACTTTTCCATTTCGTATAACACACTCTCGCTGGAGCTCATGACCCACTAAATAGACGGCCTCTCCGAAAACGACTTTATCCTTGCGAGTAAGATAGATGAGATAGAGTAGAAAAAGATTGAATTGTGGACCCGACCGGGATCGAACCGGTTACCTCCTCATTGCAAATGAGGCGCTCTACCAAGTGAGCTACGGGCCCGTGTAATATTACTGTATCCTTTTTTGATTAAAATAAAAAGTACTACTTTAAAATTAAAAATTTTGGGGTAGGATAACTCCTGCGCACCCTTAGCTCAGTTGGTAGAGCACGCCCTTCACACGGGCGGGGTCGAAGGTTCGAGTCCTTCAGGGTGTACCAGATAAGACGGGAGGCGAGGCCTCCCGTCTTCTATGTTGTAATATATCTTCGGACGTGACATAGTACGCCTCCATAGTTCTTTGGAGGACGAGATGAACCAGATTGCGAAGAAAGTGCTGGAAGGCGAAGTGCTTCCGCCTGCAAAGTGGAGGATCGAAGGATATGACACGTTCGAGGGCGGAGAGGACGCTTTCTACCCGCTCGACGGCGAGTACGACACCGAAGCGGAAGTCCGTGCAGCAGCTCAACGCCAGCTCGACAGACTCGAAAAAGAGCAACCGAGCGAATCGTCGGGCGGTCAGGGCGACCTCGGTATTCAAGACCAAGTCTTCATCGTCGACCCCGAGGGTCGGCGCATGAGATTCACGGGAGGGATGTGATGGCTGAAGCCGTACCCCGCGAAGTCTGTCTGGAAATACTGAGTCGAACGGCACGCCCTGCTTTGGGGAAGTGCCGTTCTTTTTTGTAAAAGAATTCGCCTCTGCAAAACTGGACAGGATTTTTATTTAGTAGTAAGGTTTTTTGGTCCCCTCGGCGCGGTGCTGATCGGGGGGAGGGTCAGGGACACAGAATAATAAGGAGAGGGTCATGGTAAAAAAGATACGTCGCAATACGGAGAGGTGGTTCGCAAAGAAGGAGGTCGCGAAGAAGGGGGTACAGACCCTTCGCAGCGGCTACAAGCCGCCCAAGCTCTCGGTTTCCCAATGCGAATGCGGAGGGACAAAGGAACGGGTCCCCGGCAGTGCCAAATGGAAATGCGTGAGCCCCCAGCATTTGAAGAACCTGGAGGCGAAGCGTGTCGCGACGGTCATTCAAGAGGCGCAAGAAGGTGCCTCGCAACAGAGCCCCAAGTAGGACTCGCGGGGTGGCCTAGGGTCGAGCATGATGCTCGGCCTTTTTTATTTGTCTGTACTTGTCGGGCTGCCGGGAATCGAACCCGGTCTTCACGCACCCGAAGCGCGCGTACTACCGGTATACTACAGCCCGTGTGGACCCTGCGAGAATCGAACTCGCGCCTCTGCAATGCGAATGCAGCGTTGTACCACTTAACTAAGGGCCCGATAAAAAACGTCTCTAATTTACCGCATAATCTTCTTATACTCAATCACCTTTATTGTGCCACTATGCTTGCCGACAGGGCGTTTGCCATGTCGAGCTCCGCGGCAAGCTCGAGTGGTCCGGAGATGTGCGAGGATATTGCTGCCTGAAGTTGTATTGCTATGTCGGCGGCCGCCGCATAATCACCGCGCTCTTGCAGGGCGGCAACGCGCCGGGAGAGCCCTTGTATATGTGTATTAATATTTGCCTTGCTCGCGGCCTGTGCCGAAGTGCTCAACGCTCCCTCTGCAGCGAGTATTTCCGCCTCCTCCATCCTTTCTCGTACAAGCGCGATATCCCACCCGGCCTTCGCCTTGTCTCCCGGAGCGAGCGTTGCTCCCACACGCTCGTTTACCTGTACTTTAAAAACCCACAGCGGCTCGCCGGGGAGGGCATTTTGTGCGGCAACGGAGGCACCGCCGCCTACCGCCGCGGCTACTAGGAGCGCCAGTATAATAAGAGGCATATACCTGATTATATGCTATAAAATAAGGTATCAATGGAGCAGGGCTTGCATATAACGCTCGCCGCAGAGCGCTTGTTTAATGTGTGGGGTTTCCCCATTACCAACGCCACACTTGCCATGTGGTTGGTGACGGCTGTGCTGGTAGTAGTTGGCGTGTTGGTCGGCCGCCGCCCCTCGCTTATCCCCGGCAAGGTGCAAAATGCTTTCGAGATGCTGTTTGAGTATCTGCTTGGCCTCTATGAGCAGACGCTCGAGAGCCGCCGGCTTGCGGTGCGCTACTTCCCGTTTATCACCACGCTCTTTTTGTTTATTGTGGCGGCAAACCTGCTGGGATTCTTACCGATATACGGCACCCTGCAGCTTGTCCGCGGCGAGGAGCATGCGGCGCTGTTTCATCCGTCGACAGCCGACCTCAACACCACGCTCGCGCTCGCCATTATCTCATTTGTCGTCATAGAACTCTCCGGCATACTCACACTCGGCGTGTTGAAGTATTCCTCAAAATTTATTACCATACAGGCAGGCGTGATGGGATTCATAGTTGGTCTGCTCGAGCTGGTGGGCAATGTGGCGCGCCTTGTCTCCTTTTCCTTTCGGCTTTTCGGGGCGATATTTGCCGGCGAGGTATTGCTCCTGGTGGTGGGCACCTTCGTGCCGTACTTCCTGCCGGTGCCGCTGATGGCCTTTGAGGCCTTTATCGGCGTTCTGCAAGCGGCGATCTTCGCCATCCTTACGCTTGCCTTTATCAAAATAGCGATACAGGAACCTCACACGGCTAGTCATTAATAATTTATTTATAAATATATGGATATAGAAGTAGCAAAAACATTGGGGATGGCGATTGTGGTGGGGCTCGGCGTCATAGGTCCGGGCATTGGACTTGGCATTTTGGTGTCAAAGGCGCTCGAGGCGATAGGCCGCAACCCGGAGGCCGCCGGCCAGATACAGACGACAATGTATATCGGCATCGCGGTGACCGACGTGCTCGCTATCTTTGCGGTGGTAGTGGGCTTTATCATCAAGTTTACCTAGCGGCAGATGGAGCAGATCCTTACTACATTTGGCATCGACTGGCACCTGCTGCTAATAAACGCGGTCAACTTCGGGCTGCTTTTGGCCGCACTGTGGTACTTTCTCTACGGACCGGTGATGAAGATGCTCGAGGAGCGTCGGCAGAGGGTGGTGCAGGGCGTACGCGATGCGGAAACGGCGACACACAGACTCTCTGAGATAGAGCGCTCCCGCGCGCAAAAGCTCGCCGAGGCGGGCAAGGAGTCTGACGAGCTTTTGGCGGCCGCCCGCACGGCGGGAGCAGCCAAAGAGCGCGAATTATTGCAAAAGGGAGAAGCGGCCGCGGCGGTTGTTTTGCGCGATGCGGCCGCCGAGGCCGCCGAGATGAAGGCGCGTTCGATAGCCGAGAGCAAGCAGGAGGTGGCCAAACTTATAGTGCTGGGGATGGAAAAGGCCTTCACCAAATAAAATATGTCTATCGCCTCTGATTATGCCAATGCTTTATACGACGTGGGTAAGTCAGACTTCCCCAGTAAGTCTGACTTACTGGCAAACCTGCGCACGGTGCTCAAACGCCGCGGGCACGAAAAGTTTTTACCCCAGATATATACCGAGTATCAAAAGCTCGCGCTCCGGGAGAAGCGTCTTGCTCGGCACAAAAAAGTAACTCCCGAGCAGGAGCGCACGCGCATACTCCTCGAACTCTACCGCGCCCTCTCCCGCGCATAATACAACCCTATGTCAAATTTCATCGAACAATTTAAAAAAGAGATAGAAGGGTTTACCCCGTCCAGTCGTCCGGCAAACACAGGTACGGTACTGCGCGTGGGCGACGGCGTTGCCGAGATAGAGGGGCTGCAGGGCGCGGTGATGTCGGAGATGGTGCGCTTTGATACGGCACACGGCAAGGCGCTCAAAGATGCGGTCTCCGCGCGCGAGGTATACGGAGTGGTGCTCAACCTCGAGGAGGACTCGGTGCGCGCCATTATCCTCGGCGACGCGAGCGCGGTGGAGGAGGGGACCCCTGTTCTCTCCACCGGCGAGGTGCTCTCTATCCCTGTTGGCGAGGCAATGCTCGGGCGCGTGGTAAGCGCGCTCGGCGAGCCGCTCGACGGACTCGGCACAATTGCGTGCGAGAAACGCAATGCAATCGAGCGCGAGGCGTACGGCGTAATGGATCGCCAATCTGTGCACCAGCCGCTCCACACGGGGATAAAAGCTATCGACTCGATGATCCCGATAGGCCGCGGCCAGCGCGAGCTTATCATCGGCGACCGCTACACAGGCAAGACAACGGTTGCCATTGACACGATTTTAAACCAAAGGAGCGAACCAACTGAAACGCGCCCTATCTGTATTTATGTTTCGGTCGGACAAAAGGAGAGTAAGACCGCCCGACTGGTGGCCCAGCTTAAAGAGGCCGGCGCGATGGAGTACACGATTGTTGTTGATGCCGGCGCTTCCGCACCAGCAGCCCTGCAGTATCTCGCTCCCTTTGCCGGCGCAACACTGGGCGAGTTTTTTATGGACAAAGGCCGCGATGCGCTCATCATCTATGACGACCTCTCCAAACATGCGGTCGCATACCGACAACTTTCACTCCTCTTGCGCCGCCCGCCCGGCCGCGAGGCATACCCGGGCGACGTCTTCTACCTCCACTCGCGCCTTTTGGAGCGCGCGGCAAAATTAAATAAAGAAAAAGGCGGCGGCTCTCTGACCGCGCTTCCTATAATCGAGACACAGGAGGGCGATGTGTCCGGCTATATCCCCACCAACGTAATCTCTATCACCGATGGGCAGATATTCCTTGAAACAGACTTTTTTAATAAGGGAATTCGTCCGGCTATCAACGCGGGCATCTCCGTCTCGCGCGTGGGTTCCAGCGCGCAGACAAAGGCGATGAAGAAGGTCTCCGGCCGCATCAAGCTCGAGTTGGCGCAGTTCCGCGAGTTGGAGGCGTTTATGCAGTTTGCCCAAGACCTCGACCAGGACACCAAAAAGCGCATCGACTCGGGCTCGCGTCTCATGGCAATACTCCGGCAAAAAAATGGCCAGCCGCTGCCGTTTGAGCGGCAGGCAATCATTATTTATGCGGCGGTCAATGGATATCTCGCCGGAGTACCGGTGGAGAGGGTCCCCGAGTATGAAGAAAAGCTGATGCACCACTTCGACGCCGGCGGCAAGCATATCCCCGAAGATATAGCAAAACTTTTCGAGATTACAGCGGAGACGGAAGAGGGTCTCAAAACGCAGCTCAAAAAGTTTGAGGAGACGCACCCGGATTTGTTTCAAGGAGACACCTTAACACCAGGGCTCTCCAAGGTGTCACCATAATACTATGGCCGGACTAAAACAAATAAAAACAAAAATCGTCGCGATGAAGAAGTCGCAAACGGTCACCAAAGCAATGGAGGCCGTCTCTGCCGCAAAAATGCGCAAGAGCCAGCAGACGGCACTTAGCGGCCGCGCGTATGCTCGCGCGGCCGCCTCCGTACTCTCGCGCGTAGCCGGCTCGCGCGAACTGCTGTCCCATCCGCTTGCTCGGCCAAACACTGCAAGCGGGAAGAGGGCTCTCTATATTGTTATCACCTCCGACAAGGGGCTCGCCGGCGCACTCAACTCGGGGGTGCTCAAAGCGGCGGCGCGTGACATCGCCGAGGCGGGCCATGCGCCAAAAGATGCCGCTATAATCGCAGTCGGCCGCAAAGCGCACGACTATTTTGCCGCTCGCGGCTACCCGGTAGAGGGGTTTTATCCAAACACCACCGAGGTGACGGGTGAGACGGTGCGCACTATAGTAGACACAGCCGCCGCGCGCTTTATGAGCGGCGAGTACAAGGTCGTCAAAATCGCATATCAAAATTTTATCTCGACCTTTGAACAGCGGCCCACGCTCCGGACCGTTTTTCCCCTCTCGCTTGCAGACCTAGAGCGCGTGGTGGGGGACATTACTCCCGCAAAAGGCGCTTTTGCCGCAGGTCAGACATCGGATGTCCGACCGTCCACTTACACGCTGGAGCCGTCGCAGGAAGAGGTGCTCGGCGTGATACTCCCGATGCTCGCCTCGGTCATCGTCTATCATGCCCTGCTGGAGTCGCAGGCATCCGAGCACAGCGCGCGTATGGTGGCGATGAAGTCGGCTTCCGACAAGGCGGCAGAAAAGCAGGATGAGCTGACGCTCGTGTTCAACAAAGCGCGGCAAGCGGCTATCACCAGAGAGGTTTCGGAGATTATCGGCGGCATGGAAGCATTGGTCTCATAAATATGAAAAATAAAGATAACAACATCGCGTATATTGACGCCGCGAACTTACATAAAGGAATAAAAAATCAGGGATGGAGTTTAGACTATGTCCGTTTTCGAGTGTGGCTTCGTGAAAAGCATGGAGTTCAAACCGCCTACCTTTTTATTGGTCTGGTTCCAAAATACAAAGATTTATATACGACGCTACAGCAAGCGGGATACGTACTGATATTTAAAGAAACAATTATGGACGCAAGCGGCATGCCAAAAGGCAATTGTGATGCGGATTTGGTACTACGTGCTGTCGTTGATGTTTTTGAAACAAACTTTAAGCGAGCAGTGCTCGTTTCCAGTGATGGAGACTACGCAGTTTTGGTCAAGTTTCTTCTTGAGCGTAATAAATTGCGCGCAATACTCTCTCCTCATAAAAAAGATAAGTGTTCCATTCTCTTAAAAAGAACAGGAGCACCTATTACCTACCTTGATGAAGTACGAACCCTGACGGGGTCCGAAAAAGAAAAAGCCCCCAACGCGGACGGAACCGCGCCAGGGTCTTTCTCGTGAGAATAGATAAAGTGTAGCAAGATAGCCAAAGAAGTCAAGATGAATTATAAACAACACTATGTTTACAGGAACTCTAATTAAAGAGAGCTTAGATAAAGAGGATCTTTGGGATTCTCTGCCACTTACTGATTTTGAGACGGAAATGTTAAAAGAACATGCTCCAGACCAGCCCTCTGTGTGGCACCTTGCTCAATTAAATATAGAAGACGTAGATATTAAAAAAATATCTAAAGAGTTAAGCAAATCTCTCAAGCAGGGCACTTGGTACGTTGATTTCTCAGATAGGGCAACAGTATATATTGTTTTCGCAGGAAAGATTTTTAAATATCCAAAGGGTGATTTAGAAAAAAGAAAAGAGGCGCAAGCGTATGGCCGCTCACTCGGGATACCGGAAAGGCAGTTAAATTGGAAGGCATGAATAAAAATTATATGGAAAATAATACAGGAAAAATAGTGCAAATCATTGGGCCGGTGGTAGACGTTTATTTTGAGGGCGCGGTCCCCGCACTGCGCAACGCGCTGAAGACGCGTGTGGGCGACCGCGAAATCACGCTCGAGGTCGCCCAGCATGTGGGGCTCGGTCGCGCGCGGGCCATTGCTCTCATGGACACGGCGGGGCTCGCGCGCGGGGTTGAGGTGGTGGACACCGGCGGGCCGGTCACTGTGCCGGTGGGAGAGCAGTCGCTCGGGCGACTCTTCAATGTGGTAGGGGAGCCCATCGACGGCAAACCGGCTCCAAAAGACGCGCCGCGGTCTCCTATACACCGCGAGCCGCCGCCATTTTCAGAGCAGTCAACAAAGGCCGAAGTGTTTGAGACGGGCATCAAGTCGCTTGACCTCCTTGCTCCGTTTATCCGCGGCGGCAAAGTGGGGCTCTTCGGCGGCGCTGGTGTGGGAAAAACGGTGCTTATGCAGGAGCTCATCCACAACGTGGCGCAAGCGCACGGCGGCTACTCGGTGTTTGCCGGAGTGGGCGAGCGCGTGCGCGAGGGCAACGACCTCTACCACGAGATGACCGAGTCGGGAGTAATAGACAAGATGGCGCTGGTCTTCGGGCAGATGAACGAGGTCCCCGGCGCCCGCGCGCGCATTGCTCTCTCGGGGCTCACGATGGCCGAGCACTTCCGCGATGAGATGGGCAAAGACGTTCTCTTTTTTATGGACAACGTTTTCCGCTTTGTACAGGCGGGCTCCGAGGTGTCCTCGCTCCTCGGCCGCGTTCCGTCGGCAGTGGGCTACCAACCGACGCTCGCCGAGGAGATGGGGCAGCTACAGGAGCGTATCACCTCGACCCGCAAGGGCTCAATTACCTCGGTGCAGGCAATCTATGTGCCGGCCGACGACCTCACCGACCCCGCACCCGCCACCACCTTTGCCCATCTAGACTCCACCATTGTGCTCACGCGCTCCTTGGCCAGCTTGGGCATCTTCCCCGCAGTGGACCCGCTCGAGTCCAACTCGACCGCGCTCTCGCCCGACATTGTGAGTGAGGAGCACTACGACACGGCGTTGCGCACCAAGCAGGTGCTGCAGCGCTACAAAGACCTGCAGGACATCATTGCGATACTCGGCATCGAAGAGCTGTCCGACGAGGACAAGACGCTCGTGTATCGCGCGCGCAAAATCCAGCGCTTCCTCTCCCAGCCGGTGCACGTTGCAGAGGTCTTTTCCGGCATCCCGGGCGTGTATGTACCGGTCGAGGAGACGGTGCGCTCGTTCCGCGAGATCTTGGAGGGGAAGCACGACGCGCTTCCGGAGAGCGCCTTCTATATGAAGGGCGGCATCGATACGGTCACAGCCGAATAATCAAGGACGGTCCTTGATTGAAATTATGCACATAGTAATTGCAAAAGTGGATACAGTACTTTTTGAAGGCGAGGCATACTCGCTGACTGTCCCCGCCGTGGGCGGGGAGATGACCGTGCTCGGTGGACATATGCCGCTTGTCACCACGCTTAAAGCGGGCGAGGCGCGCGTGCATATCGCCGCAGGAGACACTCCAAAAATCTTTTCCCTCTCGGGTGGTGTGCTCGAAGTCCGTAGTGACGGCGCCACGGTGATTTTGTAAAAATTTTGTGTTAAATTAATGTCCTGCGGCCAGGCCGTTCAGTGTGACGGGCCCGTAGCTCACTTGGTAGAGCGCCGCAATGGCATTGCGGAGGCAAGGGGATCGTAGCCCCTCGGGTCCACCAATCCGAATTTGAAGGGTGCTATACTTTTAGGATATGGCGTGGGGCGAGGTTCTCTATATTACTATCTACGTACTCCAACAGCTCGGGATGATGCTCGGCGTTGGTTCTATCACCGTGCTTTTATGCGCCCATTTGGTCGCCCTGCACCGTGGCGAGCGCGACTCCCCGCAGATGAGCTATGTACACGCGGCGCATACCGCGCTTAGTGCGGCGTTCTTCCTCATTATCCTCTCCGGCCTTGCAGCGGTCGTTTATCATTACTTAGGAGGGGCTCTAGGGACACTGCTACAACCAACGTTCTTGTTTAAATGGGTGTTGATTTTTGTGCTGCTGTTGGCGCACCTCGTGCAGGGGAGGATGCAGACGTGGAACATTGTGGTCTACGGCTTTGCCGGAGGCACATGGTACGCGCTTTTTTTAGTGCACAGCGTGGCGCCGGTGGCATCGTGGGAGACGCTCGGGATTCTCTACGGATTTTGGATTGCTTTTTTTGGACTCGTGTGGACGGGATTTCTTTTGTTGCTTAGGGGAGGGCTGCATCTCCACTTTTCTTTGCCGGCGATGCCGTCTTTGCCCCCGCTACCTATTATGCACAAAAAGCCAGTGGCGGTGGCGGTGATGAGTCCGGTAGTGCAAGCGGTTGTACCTCCTAAAATAGTATTGCCACCTCCACCACCTCCACCTCCGCCGCCGAAACCCACTCCGCTCTTTTTGCCGGTGCCGCAGCCGATCATCACAAAAAAAATACCTATGGCTCCGGTGCCGGTGTTCGACGACTATGGCGACCTCCCGGCCTTGCGCATTATGCCACAGCGGCCGGAGGACATTGTGCGGCATGACCGCCCCGCAGTGGTAAAATTTGCAGGACGGTAAACTATTATGGGATTCTTCAGTAATCACTCGCAGAAAAAAAAGATAGTTATTTTGCTTGGACATCCCGACCCGGGAGCGACGCTCTCCTCCGAGATGGCGCTTATCTACGAGGCGGCGGCAAAGAAGGCGGGGCACGAGGTGAGGCGCTTTAACATTGCGCAGATGAGCTTCGACCCTATACTGCACAAGGGCTACAAAGCGATACAAGAGCTTGAGCCCGACCTCCTGGCGCTGCAAGAGGCGATTAAATGGTGTGACCACTTTGTACTTGTCTACCCCAACTGGTGGCAGTCGATGCCGGCACTGCTTAAGGGGCTCTTCGACCGAATGTGGCTTCCAGTATTTGCATTTAATATGCGAAAAAATAAGCAGGGCAAGCAGACGTTTGGTTGGATTAAGCGTCTTAAGGGAAAGACCGCTCGCGTTTTTGTGCTATCGGGCTCACATCCATTCCTCATCTACCTTTTTTTTGGCGACTACACTAGTCAGATAAAAATGGGCATACTATGGTTTGTGGGTTTTAAGGTCACATTGACGCGAGTGGGCCCCACCGAACAAGCACCTGAGTGGAAAAAAAACGAGTGGCGCCGCCGGGCCGCCCAGTTGGGCACCTGGGGGGAGTAGGGTATATTTATTTCACATGGCTCTCAGTATAGGTATTGTCGGGCTTCCCAACGTGGGCAAGTCCACGCTTTTTAATGCGCTTACCAAAAAGAGCGTGTTGGTGGCTAACTACCCGTTTGCCACCATCGACCCGTCGGTGGGGGTTGTTGCGGTGCCTGACAGCCGCCGCGAGCGGCTTGCCGCATTTTCACAATCAAAAAAGGATATCCCCGCAGCGGTGGAGTTTGTCGACATTGCCGGGCTGGTGCGCGGGGCCAGTGAGGGCGAGGGCTTAGGAAACCTATTTTTGCAGCATATCCGCGAAGTAGATGCCATCGCGCATGTGGTGCGCATTTTTGATAACCCCAATATTGTCTCGACACAGGAGCAGATTAACCCTCTGCATGATATTGAGCTCATCACTACCGAACTCCAGTTGGCCGACCTAGGTCAACCAAAAGCGCCGCCTATCTCTAAAAAACCCGTGCTTTATGTGCTTAATAAAGAGTCCGGAGGGCACAACCTAGACGAGACACCGACAGACGAGCGCTGGGTGGCACTGAGGGAGTACCTAAAGGATAAGACCTATGTCATTGTCGACGCCAACGTAGAACACGAGCTCAAAGACCTGCACCAAGACGACAAACAGCAATTTAGGCAAGAGTACGGCGCTCTAGAGGATGGCATCAACGACCTTATTAAAGCCGGCTACGAGCTTTTGGGGCTTATCTCGTTTTTTACCACCGGCAAGGATGAGACCCGCGCGTGGACTATTGTGCAGGGAAGTACGGCGCCCCGCGCTGGCGCCGCTATCCACTCCGACTTCGAAACAAAGTTTATCCGCGCCGAGGTCATCAATTGGCAAAAGCTCCTGGAGGCCGGCTCATGGGCCAAAGCCCGCGAGTTGGGGGTTCTCCGCACCGAAGGCAAGGAGTATGTTGTAAAGGACGGAGATGTGGTAGAGTTTCTGCATGGATAAACCTAAAGCAACGCCGAAGGACTTCTTTTTGTGGGCGGGGGCGATGATTGCTCTGTATGCGGGAGTATTTTCGTTTATTGGTCTGGTTTTTGACTACATCAACTATTCTTTCCCCGATACTGCTCTCAACTACTACATCGACCCGTATCAAAGCGGCATCAGCTACGAGATGGCCAGTTTAATAGTGCTTGCGCCCGTGCTGCTTATAGTGATGCGTATCATACGCCGCAGTATCACTGTCGACCCGTCGCGGGCGGAAATATGGGTCCGCCGCTGGGCGCTATTTCTTACATTGTTTATTGCTGGCGCCACTATCGTTGTTGATCTTATAGTGCTCATTCACACCTTCCTCTCCGGCGAAGAGCTCTCGGTGCGCTTCTTGCTTAAGGTACTGGTTGTACTGCTGGTAATGAGCGCCGGTTTCATGCACTTTATGGCCGACCTGTGGGGCTACTGGGAGCGCAAGCCACACTATGCACGATATGTTAACTACGCGGTGGGAGCGCTTGTGGTGCTCACTATCGGCGCTGGCTTCCTCATAATTGGGTCGCCGGCTTCCCAGCGTGACTACCGTATAGACGAACAACGCGTGGGTGACCTCATGCAGATACAAAGCCAAATTGTATACAGTTACTACCAGCCAAAACAAACACTCCCGCCTTCGCTTGAGGCGCTTGCCGATCCCATTTCGGGTTTTATAGTGCCGAGGGACCCGGAGAGTGGCGCTTCCTACGAGTATAAGAAGACCGGCTCTCTTTCCTTTGAGCTGTGCGCAACTTTCACAAAAGAAAGCCGCACTGCACAAAAGTATGAGATGACCCGGCCGGTTGCGTACCTCCCCGAAGGCAAGGAGATAAGCAATAATTGGGAGCACAACCCGGGCCGCGTCTGTTTTGATCGCACCATAGATCCGCAACTCTACCCGGCCTATCCTAAAGGGCTCTAATACAGAGGACTCTCCTCTGTATGGCACAGATGTACAACCCGAAAGAAATAGAGAGGAAGTGGCAAGACCGCTGGGAAAAATCGGCGGCTTTTACCGCGGAGGACAACTCCCAAAAACCAAAACAATATATTTTAGACATGTTTCCGTACCCCTCCGGCGAGGGGCTCCACGTGGGACATGTCGAGGGGTACACTGCTACCGACATCTATAGCCGCTACAAGCGCATGAAGGGATTTAATGTGCTCCACCCGATGGGGTGGGATGCCTTTGGCCTACCGGCAGAAAACTACGCTATTAAAACCAGCGTAGCGCCACAGGAGACCACCGACAAATCGATAAATAACTTTAGGAGACAAATAAAAGCGCTTGGGTTTTCCTACGATTGGTCGCGCGAGGTGGGCACACATAACCCCGACTATTATCGCTGGACGCAGTGGCTCTTTACCAAATTCTTCGAGAAGGGGCTGGTATACAAGAAGAAAGCGCTGGTCAACTGGGACCCGGTCGACCAGACAGTGCTGGCCAACGAGCAGGTGCTTCCCGACGGCACCGCCGAGCGCTCGGGCGCCAAGGTGGAGAAGAAAGACCTTGAACAGTGGTTCTTTAAAATTACCGATTATGCCAATGAGCTGGAGGACTCCCTCGAGCAACTGGACTGGCCGGAGTCGACTAAAATTAACCAACGCAACTGGATAGGCCGCAGTGAGGGTGCAGAGCTAGAGTTCAAGATTGACGGACACCAGGTGTCCATCAAAGTATTTACGACACGGTCGGATACGCTGTTTGGTGCGACGTATTTGGTATTGGCTCCCGAACATCCGGAGCTTTTAAATCTTAAATTGCAGATTACAAACTGGGACGAAGTAGAAACGTATATAAACGAGGCAAAAAATAAGTCGGATATCGATAGGAGCGCAGACGGAAAGGAAAAAACAGGAGTTGAGTTGAAAGGGATCATGGCTATTAATCCGGCAAATAAAGAAGAAATGCCGGTGTGGGTCGCCGACTATGTGCTCGGACACTACGGCACCGGGGCGATTATGGCTGTTCCTGCGCACGATGAGCGTGACTACGAGTTTGCCCAGAGGTTTGGCCTACCTGTTCGGCAGGTTCTCGAGCCGTTTTATACACAAGAGACCGAACCTGGCAAAGTTAAAAAAGATATGCCGTATGATCATCGGAACGCGATCATTGCGGTCGTTAAACATTGGAGCGAAGACAAATATATTGCGCTCAAGTGGAAGCAGGTTGCCTGGGTTACCTTTGTGACGGGAGGCATAGAGGAGGGTCAAACGGCTGAGGAGGCGGCAAAGATGGAAATAGAGCAAGAAACCGGCTATACCAGTGCCGAGTTAGTGGAGGACTATGGCCTTATACACGGACTCTTTTATCACGTACCTAAAAAGGTTAACCGAGTTGCTCACGCGCAGGCGCTTCTTTTTGCCCTTAAAAATGATTCTCGACAGGAGGTTTCGGCTGAAGAGTTGGAGAAGCATGAAGTGTTGTGGCTCAGCGCCGAGGAGTTGAAACGGCAGCTTACTCCTGGTACCCATCAACACACTTTGCGGCTTATGCTCGGTACACAAGGTCCCTACATTGGTCCCGGTATCCTTAATAATTCCGGCACGTTCGACGGTATGCAGTCAGAAGAGGCAAAACAAAAGATTACAGAATTTGTTGGTGGAAAGACAAAAACCACTTACCGTCTCCGTGACTGGCTCATTAGCCGTCAGCGATACTGGGGTGCACCTATACCGATTGTCTACGACCCGGAAGGGAAGGCACACTCTATCCCTGAGGAGCACTTGCCGTGGATGCTCCCGACCGACGTAGAGTTTAAGCCCACCGGCACCTCTCCCTTAGGGCAGTCCAAAGAGCTGTTAGAGAGAACGGAGCATATTTTTGGTAAGGGTTGGCGGCCGGAGATAGATACGATGGATACCTTCGTGTGTTCGTCGTGGTACTTTTTGCGCTTTGCCGACGCACATAATAAGAAGGAGTTTGCGAGCAAAGAGGAGTTGAATAAGTGGCTCCCTGTTGATCTCTATGTCGGCGGTGCCGAGCATACCGTACTACACCTACTCTATGGGCGTTTCTTCACCAAAGCCCTACATGATATGGGGTATCTTGCCTTTGATGAGCCATTTTTACGGCTTCGGCACCAAGGGCTAATACTCGCCGTCGACGGCAATAAAATGAGCAAGTCAAAAGGAAATGTAGTTAATCCAGATGACATCATCGTAGAGTACGGGGCTGACATACTGCGCCTCTATATGATGTTTATGGGGCCGCTTGAGCAGATGAAGCCGTGGAATACGCAAAATATCGCCGGCGTTCAGCGGTTTTTGGAGAGAGTGTGGCGGTTAGGGACAACACTAAGGACTAATGAGCCAAAACTAGAAGCCAAAAGCTCGTCACAAGAAGCTTTGTTGCACCGGACTATAAAAAAAGTCGGTGATGATATCGAAAGTTTAAAGATGAACACGGCTGTTTCGGCGTTGATGATTTTGCTCAATGAATGTGAGAAGGAAGAGGTAAGCAGCGACACTTATAAAATATTTTTGCAGCTGCTCGCACCCTTTGCACCGCACATAGTACACGAACTGGCAGAAAAAAACGGGGTAGACCTTGCTAAATGGCCTGCATACGATGAGTCAAAGCTCGTTGCAAAAACACTCATTATTGGGGTACAGGTAGACGGAAAATTACGTGGCTCGATAGAACTCGCTGTGGATGCCCCGCAGGCGGAAGCGCTCGCCGCCGCACGGGTACACCCCGCCGTTGCCAAGTGGTTGAACAAGGGAGAAAAAAAAGTGTTTTATGTACCAGGGAAGATCGTTAGTTTTTCCACAGTGTAGGGGAGAGAAGGAGGTTTGACAGCAAAACTAGGGCGTGATATACAATACCACACGTATGGCAATTCAACCGGTCGACAAAACGGGCTTCAAACCAAAAGCGATAGTAAAGAAGCTTCTTCTCGCGCTCCCGGAGCGCTCTCGTGTCGTGCTTGAGTCCCGCTTTGGTCTCGGAGCATCTACTGAGCGCGTTACGCTCGAACAGATAGGGAAGCGCTATGGCATTACCCGCGAGCGCGTTCGCCAGATAGAAAACCACGCGCTTGCCGCGCTCAAAAAGTCATCGACTTTTGCAAGTGCTGAAGCGGCTTTTAAGGAGCTTGAGCGGATTATCGACGGGTTGGGCGGTATCGTCTGCGAAGACGATTTGCTCAACTTTGTGACCAAAGACAAGTCAATGCAGAATCACATTTACTTCCTGCTTGTGCTGGGCGACCCGTTTAAATATCGCAAGGAAGACGATGAGGTGAATCGTTGTTGGTTTGTTGACCACGAGCTCGCGTCAAAGGTGGAAAACGCGCTTAAGTCGCTCTACTCGGGGCTGTCCGACGAAGACCTCATACCAGAGGGCGAGATGATAGATCGCTTTCTTAAAGAGCTGCAAAATATAAACGATAAACACCGCAACAGCGAGGTACTACGTCGCTGGCTTTCAATATCAAAAAGCATCGGTAAGAACCCGCTCGGCGAGTGGGGTCAAGCGTCTTCACAGAATGTGCGCACAAAAGGCATACGCAGCTTTGCATATCTGGCGGTTAAGAAGCACGGGAGCCCGCTGCACTTCCGCGAGGTGGCCACTTTGATAGAAAAAATGTTCGACCGCAAAGCGCATGTCGCCACCACTCACAACGAGCTTATTAAAGATCCGCGCTTCGTACTGGTAGGCCGCGGAATGTACGCGCTTAGGGAGTGGGGCTACACGGAGGGTGTAGTGCGCGACATAGTGCGAGAAACATTGCGCAAAAACGGCCCTATGACAAAGGCGCAGATAATTGAAAAGGTGCTCAAAGAGCGCCACGTCAAACCGGGTACTATTGTCGTCAATCTCCAAAATCAAAAGTATTTTAAGCGCGGAAAAGACGGCGAGTTTTCTCTCGTAAAATAAACCGCCCGTGAAAGGCGGTTTATTTTACGATTTTAGTGCTCGTTACTACTCTTTCCAGTGATGAGCGAGTAAAGCCACGGCAACCATAGCGGAGCAAGAAGCACACACGCCAAAAACAGATAGGAGGGGGGTGCCCTGCCTATGATGACGCGCACTATCTCCCAAAGCCCGAGCGCCAACATACAAAGGTAGATGCCCCAGACCGCGCGCGTACGCGCATGATTCATATGCTGCTGATCGGCACTGTAATTGAAGAAGAAGGGAATCCCGCCCACTGCTCCCGCTATGAAAAGAAGCGCGCCAACTGCACCAAGGGTCGCCAAAAAGTATTCTATATAGCGCAGGGGGTGCGCGGTGAGGTCAATAATTAACTGTTCCATAGCGGCAGGTAGTGGATATTATAAGTATATCGTACAATAAGAGTGTTATGTTCTTGCATGAGCAAGCCCACTCGACGAACAAGTTTTTTGACGGATTTCATATCGACACAACGCTCATCGCGCTTGCGGGCATGGTGGTGTTTCTTATAACGGCAGTGTCCGTAGATTATGACGCGGTGTCGGGAGGAATTGCAGCGCTCATCGCCTACTCGCCACTGTGGCTCCCCGTTGCCCTCTTTGTATCGTTTTGGAAGACGTGGATGCATTATATCCGCTATGAGTTTTGGTTTCATACGCCGATGACGCTCCTGCACATTGAGTTGCCTCCCGAAGTGGAGAAGTCGCCTCTTGCTATGGAGCTGGTACTGATAGGCCTGTGGAACACCGGCGGGGAGACCACCTTCCTCCAGCGTATCTGGAACGGGCAATACCGCGCCATCACCACGCTAGAGTTGGTGAGCAACGAGGGGCGGATCAGCTACTATATCCATTTACGCAAAAATTGGAAGAATTTTATTGAAGCGCGGATCTACGGTCAGTTTCCGGAGGCCCATATCACTGAAGCAACGCGCGACTATGTCGACGAGGTTGGTTACAGCCCTGATACCCACACTTTGTGGGGCACCGAGTACTCAAAAGCCGACGCGGAGGCCCTGCCTCTGCGGACCTATGTGGACTGGCAACTCGACAAGACGCCGGACAAGCCGGAGATAACAATTGACCCGCTTACAAATATTTTTGAGGCCCTGAGTTCCGCGGGGCCGGGCGAATATGTTTGGATACAAATAATAATGAAGGCCCGCAAGCAAGACGAATGGTACGGTTTTTATACAGGGGATCATTTTGTCGCCGATGCAAAAAAGAAGATAGCGAGCATCACCAAGCAAGCCATCGCCCGCGCGCAGGAGCATACTGTCGACGAAGCAGAAAAGAAAAAGGTCGGCTCGCGCGGCGCGATGCTGCTCACCGGCGGGGAGAAGGACCAGGTCGAGGCCATAGAACGCTCTATCACTAAACAGGTCTTCGACTGCGGATTACGTGCTATGTATATAGTAAAAAAAGACAGGTTCGACATTACAAAAATCAACAACTTGGTACGACTATGGGATCCATTCCGCAATCAGCAAGGAAACAAGCTCAATGTTACCCGAGGACTCTCCATTTTTGACTACCCGTGGCAGGATTGGGGCAATGTCCGCCGTCGGATGGTCTCCAAAAAGATGTTTTTTTGGTACAAGCACCGCGCCTATTTTTATGTACCCTACGACCAGGTGCCCGTGTGCCTTACTGTAGAAGAGATCGCGTCTCTTTGGCACTTCCCCAACTCCATTGTCAAAACGCCGGCGCTTGAACGGGTCCCGAGCCGCCGCTCCGCGCCGCCACCGAATCTGCCCACCGCTCCCCCAAGTTCTTCTTTCTAAATATGCAGTGGCATGAGCATTTTCCAACATTTACGCCTCTTTTGAGCGCGGTGAGCTCTTGGTACACGCGGCGCGACATACTTGAGCGCTTTCTCATCAACTTAGTGGCGTGGGGCGGGATAGTGTATCTCATTTTTTTATGGACATTTTCTGCCCCTACGGGCTTTCCGACAGGAGCGTATATCAATATAGAAGAGGGTATGTCGCTGACAAAAATAGCGGAGACCTTTAAACAGCGCGGGGTAGTGGACAACGCGTCGCTCTTTAAAAATGTTGTGCGTGTTTTTGGCGACGACAAGCATGTGTTGGCCGGACAGTACTTTTTTTCAAGACAGGAAAATATGGTATGGGTTGCTATGCGGCTTATCAGCGGCGACTTTGAGACGTCTGCTGTTCGGGTCACTATCCCCGAGGGATCAACAGTGGTCGATGCTGGAAAAATTATTTTAGAAAAGGTGCCTGAGTTTAACTACCGGCAATTTATAGATCGAGCGCGAGAAGGTTACACTTTTCCCGACACTTACTTTTTTAGGCCTGGCCAGTCCATCGAGGCGATACTAAGCGTATTTGAAAATAATTTTAGAGTAAAGATTCAGAGAGCGCAAGAAGTGATACAAAAGTCCGGTCATACACAAGACGAAATACTCATAATGGCATCTCTCCTCGAAAAAGAGGCCGCGACAATGAAAGACCGCCAGCAGATAGCCGGGGTGCTCTGGCACCGCATCGAGATAGGGATGCGGCTGCAGGTGGACGCGGTCTTTCCTTATATTTTAGGCAAAAATACTTTTGAGCTGACTCGCGAGGACCTCGCAGTGGACTCTCCTTACAATACTTATGTGTACAAAGGACTGCCTCCGGGACCTATCAATAACCCAGGACTCAATGCCATCCTCGCGGCGGCGACTCCCATAAAATCTAAATACGTCTATTTTCTTTCTGACAAAGAGGGTAATTTCCATTATGCGGTGACCTATGCGCAGCATCTGGCCAACAAAGCAAAATACATCGACTGACCCTTTTTCATGTTTGATGGGCTTTTTCTTTTTAGAGTAAAAAGTTATAACAGAGACATGTTTGGAGACATATTTGGACAGAAGAAAAAAGGAAGGGTCTTTGTGGGGCTCAGTGGTGGGGTGGACTCGGCTGTTTCTGCTGCTTTATTACAGGAGCAGGGGTATGAGGTAACCGGGGTTTTTATACACATCGCTATTGATGGGTACCCGTGCACCGCGGGGGTGGATCGGCTCGACGCTATGCGGGTTGCCGCGCATCTGAGAGTATCTTTTAGAGAAATAGATCTGTCGGAAGAGTATAGGAAGAAAGTATTTTTACTCTCGATAAAAGAGTTTAAAAAGGGGAGAACGCCAAACCCAGATGCGCTTTGTAACCGCGAAATAAAGTTTGGTTTGTTTTTTGACTACTGCATCGTGCAGGGCGCCGATTATGTCGCGACCGGCCATTATGCGCGTGTGGTAAGGCCCGACCCCGCACTGCCTGCCGTTGAGCTGCACGCGGGCGCTGATGAGGACAAAGACCAAAGTTACTTTTTGTGGGCTGTTGATGAGAGGAAACTTCGAAAGACACTATTTCCTCTTGGGGACATCAAAAAAACGGAGGTGCGTGCGCTGGCAAAAAAACTCCGACTCCCCAACGCGGAGCGTAAAGACAGCCAGGGACTCTGCTTTCTCGGTCCGATTTCGATGAGTGATATGCTCCGCCGAGAACTCCCACTCGTTCCAGGAGATGTTTTAGATGAAAGCGGCGCGGTGATGGGCCGGCACGAGGGCGCGCTTGCCTACACGCTCGGACAGCGACACGGATTTTATCTTTCTTTACAGGGCACGTCACAGGAGCCGCACTACGTGGTTGCCAAAGACTCGGAGTTTAACACCATAACCGTTTCCACCAAACGTACGCCCAATACATCTTCCACCTCCATCTTTCTTGCGGACACAAACTGGATAGGACCCCTCAAGGAGGGTCCGTGTATGGCGCGCTATCGGTACCGGCAAAAACTCATCCCCGCAGAACTGCGGGAAAGTCCGACTTCCTCAACTGTCACGCTTTTAGAGCCACACTATGTGCCCCAAGGACAGTCGCTTGTACTCTACCGTGGCAGCCGATGTATCGGCGGAGGTAGTGTAGAAAGTGTTGATAACTAAACCGAGTACGAGGTCTGTAATATATACTGTGAGTATGCGGTCCAACTATCTTGTACCTGTTGTTGGCCTCCTTGTTGTTTTGATAGTGCTTGCGGGTGTGGTGTATTATTTTAGCGTCCGGAATAATAACGCAGTTATCGTCCCCGTCGAGGTGGCATACACGCCGCCAGAAAAACTCACAGTAACGGAAGTAGTCGCTGGCGCGGGACATACCTACTCCGGTTCTTTTGATATACCGTCGTGCAACACCCTCGCTTCGGGGATTACAAGCACGGGCGGCACTCCTATCAACTTGACCTTGGTTCTTAGGGTTATCACCACAGATCCATCTTGCACCGACACTTCGCTGATAGAGCAGCCCTTTATACTCTCCTTTACTCCGGCTGCTGCAGTGACAGTGCGTCTCGCCTCTGTCACGCTTAACGGCAAGGAAATTCCTTTTACGCTTACGGAACAAAAGAGCAATTAAAAATGGCGGTCGAGGTTACCAAGGCCGACGGCACCACAGAAGCGTTTAATCCGGAAAAACTTGTTGCTTCTTTGGTGCGCGCAGGAGCCGAACATGGCACTGCCCGCGACATAACAGCACAAATTGAGCACACACTCTATCGGGGTGTTACCACACAGGAAATTTATCGGCATGCCTTTGCCCGCTTGCGCGAAGTGAGGAGGGGAGCTGCGGCGCGCTACTCGTTGAAGCGCGCACTGCTTGAGTTCGGACCCTCCGGCTTTCCGTTTGAGGCATATATGGCGGAGCTATTTCGTGCAGAAGGATTTACGGCAAAAATCGACCAGATTATGCAGGGCGCATGCGTTGAACATGAGGTGGACGTGGTACTCAAGAAAGACGGTGTCACCACGTGCGTTGAAGCAAAGTTCCACAACGCGGCGGGATTTAAAACCGACCTTAAAACCGTGCTCTATGTCAAAGCGCGTATTGATGATCTAGGCGACTGCAAGGGGCTTGTGGTCACTAATACAAAATTTACGAGCAAGGCAGTTGAGTATGCCGCGTGTGTTGGCCTCGAACTCCTAAGTTGGGAGGAACCGAATGGAAAAACGCTCCAGCAGAGGATAGATGCGGTTGGACTGTACCCTATTACTGCACTCACCACGCTGAGTAGGCGTGAAAAAATGGCTTTGTTGAGCCAAAAAAAAGTTCTTTGTAGTGATCTCACTAAAGATACTCAGGCACTGGCGGTGGCAGGACTCGGCGGCTCAAAAGCTGATCGAGTTCTTGAGGAAGTGGGCTCCTTGTGTGTCCCTGTGAAGCATATAGAATAGGGGTGTTCGCGGGAGGGGCACATTTTATACAAAGTCATTTAATTACAGCACAACCGTATGCAAGAAATGAAAGGAGAGGGACAAAACAAGCAGCAAGGGTTGTCGTGGTCGACGCCGGCATCGGGGGCTCAAGCACCGAAACAACCAACACCCGCTCCGGTGTCTGCACACGCGCCTATAACCGCAATAATGCCACCCACCCCGAAGGGCGGGGGTGGTGCAAAGTATGCGGGTATGATCGGTATAGGAATTTTGGCCGGCGTGCTCGCCGCATGGGGATATTCTACTCTGTATGCGCCGGTAGCTACCAACACTACGTCGGAGAAAACAACAACAGATACGAGCAATACAAACGACAAGAATATCACAGCAGTGGGTGCCCTCGGCGTTGATACAAACACCCTGCCTACAATAGGATCGAGTGCATCTTTGAGCATAATGAGCCCACAGAGGCCGGGGGACTCGGTTGCGATAGAAAGCGCCATTGTCGCGGTGCCGACATGGATTGTCGTGTATGAGGACAAGGACGGTACGCCGGGCAACGCGCTCGGTGCGGCGCTCTTCTTCCCCGGACAGCCGAGCGGCACCGTAGAACTTTTGCGCTCAACCGTCTCCGGCAAGAGCTACCTGGCGGTTAAGCAGCAGGACAATGGCGATAGGAAATTCTCCCTCAAAGACGACGCTTACCTCGCCGAAAACGGAAAGGTAATGTGGGTCCCCTTCGAGGTTAAGTAGTCCTCGCGGCGCAAATGCGCTACCATTGGCTCATATGAGCCAATACTATAAGCCCAACCGTAAACCGGACTGGAATTACGGCGGTTCAAAATGGCGTCTCTCGCGCAGTAAAATAGCGCTGTTTTTGGAGTGCGCGCGTTGCTTTTATGTCGACAACAAGCTTGGTGTAGCACGGCCGCCCGGATTTCCCTTTAATCTCAATTCTGCGGTGGACTTTCTGCTCAAAAAAGAGTTTGACGTCCATCGTGTAAACGGGACCAAGCACCCGATACACACGCAGTACGGGGTGGATGCAGTGCCATTTGCACACCCCGAGATAGATGTGTGGCGGGAGAATTTTAAAGGCATAGAGTGCAAACATACTCCGACGGGCTTGACCATTGCTGGCGCGGTAGACGACGTGTGGGTCAACCCGAAGGGCGAACTTATCGTGGTGGACTATAAATCAACGAGCAAGGACGGCAAGATAGAGTCCCTCGACGAAGAGTGGCACGATGGTTATAAGCGCCAGATGGAGATATACCAATGGCTCCTGCGACAAAAAGGGTTTACCGTGTCTGACACCGGCTACTGGGTTTACGCCAACGCAAGAAAGGACAAAAAGGCCTTCGACGCCACACTGGAGTTTGAGGTGACACTCATTGCCTACAAGGGCTCGACCGACTGGGTCGAAGGAACGCTTGCGGCACTAAAAAAATGCGGCGACAGCGCCGAGATACCTGCGGCCTCCCCCGACTGCGACTACTGCCGCTATCGCGAGGCCGCTGGAGGAGCTCTTGCCGCCCACAACCAAGGATATGAAAAGCCAAAAAACGATACCCTTTTCTAAAAAAGTATACGCTGTGGTGGCGCGGATTCCTCGCGGGCGCACAATGAGCTACAAACAAGTTGCAAAAAAGGCGGGCAACTCGCGCGCGGCGCGTGCGGTGGGCACGCTGATGTCTAAAAATTTTGACCCTAAAATCCCGTGTCACCGCGTCATCCGCAGCGACGGGAAGGTGGGCGACTACAATCGTGGCGGCCCGAGCA